>ULXD01042676.1_pt1 | contig 14223 bp, 10 predicted proteins | sample 1960961 | NCBI WGS metagenome assembly ULXD01 (sample SAMEA4835829, study PRJEB28245) | human gut metagenome | biome: gut microbiome; material: fecal sample | place: Denmark | collected 2008 | reverse complement strand
ACCTGCCGCTCAGCGGTGTTGTCCTCCAGCGTGACAGGGTGGAAGGTGACCACGCTGTAAGGCCCGGCGGTCAGGTCAAATTGCAGGCTTTCCGACAGCTCCTCCACGGAGAGGAGGGGCGTGTTCAGACAGTTTTCAACGCCCGGCTCCCCCACGTTGAACACCCGCTCCGGGGACTCCCCCATTTGGATGATCCGCCTGCGGGACTGCTCGCAGCCGGGAAAATGCAGCGTGCTCATTTTGGTGACGCTGTGGCGGATGGCATCGTCCACCGCGCCCTCGGTCACGTCGCCGCCGGAAATATGCGCGATGGGAATGCCGGAAAAGTGGGCGGCGATGGCTGCAGCGAAGATCTCATAACGGTCCCCCAGCACCACCAGAAGATCGGGACGGCGGGCGGAGAAATAATCGGCAAAGGCGCTCAAGGCCGCGCCGGTGGCGCGGGCCATACCGGCCTTGCTGTCATCGTCCAGCGGAAAGGGCACGCTGTCATAGGCAAAGCCGTCGCGCGTCAGCTCATCCACCGTGCCGCCAAAGGCGGCGCTGAGGTGGCTGCCTGTGGCGGCGATCGTCAATTCGATTTCCGGGCAGTCCCGCAGGCGGATCAGCAGAGGCCGCAGCAGGCCATAATCCGCCCGGGTGCCGGACACAACACAGACTTGATGCTTCATCTCGTTCCTCACAGTTCAATGGCATCGTCCGCCGCATAATCCCGGCGGGCAGGCGTTCCGATGACGAGATCCCAGTAACGGGCGGAGAGGCCCCGGTCATTCCGTTTCACCGTCAGATCGTCGGCGGTCAGGAGGGTGCCCGCCGGAATGGGCCGCGCCGCAACAAGGCGCTTGAGCACGACCTCGGAAATAGCGCGCTCCTCCGGGGATGGGGTCTTGCGGCCGCTGCCAAGCCCCGCCTCCACCTGCCGGATGGCGGACACCATCTGGCGGAACGCCTCCGGCTCTGTGCTGGCCAGATGGTCCGGACCTTCCATGTGCCGGTCCAGCGTGAAGTGCTTTTCGATGACCGTTGCACCCAGCGCCACGGCGGCTGTGGGAATGGCGATGCCTTCCGTATGGTCGGAATATCCCACGGGCAGGCCGAAGGCGGCGCGAAGCGTGTCCATGGCCCGGAGATTGACACGGTCATAGGGGCAGGGATAGCTGGTGGTGCAGTGGAGCAGGGTGATGTCCTCCGCCCCGCCCTGCCGCAGCGCTTCCAGAGACAGCTCTACATCAGCCAGAGAACTCATGCCGGTGCTCAGCAGCACCGGCTTTTTCTTGCTGCCCATATAGCGCAGGTACGGGATATTTCCGATCTCGCCGGAGCCGATCTTGATGAAGGGGATGCCCAGCGTCAGCAGAAAATCCAGACTGTCCGCTTCGTCCGCCGTGGAGGCGAATTGAATACCGATCTCGTCGCAGTACGCTTTGACAGCGCGGAAATCGTCATAGGAAAGCTCCAGCCGCTTGAGCATATCGAACTGGGACTCAGTGCGGCCTGTGTTGTCCGCCTGATAGTCCGCCTGCGCCACGCTGCGGGTGATGATCTTCTCCGTCTGCCAGGTCTGGAACTTTACGCAGTCCGCCCCGGCATTTTTTGCCGCGAGGCAAAGTTCCCTGGCGAGATCGAGCCTACCGTTGTGGTTGACGCCGGCCTCGGCGATGATATAAGCGCCCATGGGGTCACCTCCTGTATTGGATCATAAACCCGTTATCTGGATCAAAGGCCGGGTCCGCAGATTTGCGGAGGGCCAGAAGCTCCTGATACGCCGCCTGGTCAAAAATGCTGCGGCCCACCCAGAATTCCCGGCGGCCGTTTTTGTTGAACTGCTTTTTGAAACCGAACAGACTGTCATCCGGCGCCATGCCGCCACCCAGATGCAGCTTGCTCATGCCGTGGGCCGTACCCCAGAGCGCCGCTTCGTAGAGCAGCAGGTTTCCCGCCGCCAGACTGCGGTAAGCGGCGTCCGAGCCTGCCAAATGATAGTGCATACTGCCGTTGGTATGGAAGAAGATAGCGCCGCTGATGGGCGCTTCCTCCAGCTCCGCGTACAGCAGAAAGGCATGGTCGGAAAGATGTTCGCACAGATAGTCAAAGTAGGACGTGCCGAAGGTGTAGTAATCCTCCGCGCTGTGCTTGTCCATGGTCTGACGGTACAGCTCCAGAAACGGCGCATATTCCGACATGGGCGCTTCCCGCACTGTGACGCCGCTCCGCTGCGCCTTGCGCACCATGTTGCGGTTTTTGCTGTCCATATTGGCGAGGATCAGCTCCGGCGAGGCGGTGTCCATATAGATGGTGTCACGCAGATAGCGGGTGTCCGTCATGGGCGAGACTGCGCCGTGATTATCCAGCAGCGGATGATAGCGCAGGAATTGTGTGACGATGCGCTGCTCCAGACAATAGGTGCGCAGTTCCTCCATGAAGATCTGCTGGGCCACCGGAGAGAGCGGGGCGTCGGTCAATGGGCCGCCGTAGCCGTAAGGCGTTTCCAGATCGAAATGGCGGCCTGCCGGGAGCAGGCCGTGAAAGCGGGGATCGTCCGCAATATCGTTGCGCATGACCACATAGCACATCCGCTCCGCGCCGTGTTCAAAACAGAGCAGCAACGGCTCGCCGTCTCCGTGGAGCTTTTGGGAGACGGCGTATTCACAAAGATAATAAATGTCCCACCCGGCAAAGGAGCGGACATAGGTATTCCATGCTTCCGGTGTCTGCGGGGTCAAAACGTTCATAACAACAGTCCTTTGTAAGTATCAAGCGTGTCAATGAGATAGTCTATGTGCGCCGCGTCATACCGCTGGTCGATGGGCAGAGAGAGCATCTGTGCGGTCAGCGTCTGGGCCAGCGGCCGATCGTCAGCCTGCACGCCGCCGAAGGGCCAATGTACCGCGCAGTAGATCCGATGATCCATCAGACGGCGGCGCAGGGCGTCACGGTCCTTCACCCGGATCGGCAGGATCAGCGGACACGCATCCTCCGCAATACGGCAGATGGGCGGCACGCCCAGTTGAGCGAGCGCGTCCTTCAGCCGCGCGTAATTGTGCCTGCGCCGGACGGCCAGCGCGTCCGCATCGACCGTGCGGAGTAGAAAACGGGAAAAATCGGAGATTCGATACAGCTCCGTCTGTGCGTCCAACGCATCCTCCGTTTCACGGAAAATATTCAGGTATTCCGCATTGCAGTCCAATGTTCCATCGAGAAACAGGGACTTGCAGACCATGCCGCAGGCACGGCGGTCATCCATTTTGCGAGGGAGAAGAGAAAAGCTATCCCGGTCTGCAAGCGCGGGGCCATATAACGCGCCGCCGCCCGGCAGGGCGAACCACTTGCGCAGACTGCAAACGCAGAGATCGCCGATGGTGCGCCGCACGGAAAATACGCTGTGGGTGGTGTCCTCCACAATGGAAAAACCGTATCGCAGGCGGGCGGCCTCCAACTGCTCCAATATGGCCCGGGGTTGTACCGCGCCGAAGTAGTGCATCAGAAAAACGGCGGAGACTTCCCCGTTCAGCTTGGAGAGAAGGTCGTCCATGTCGATCTCCAGCGAAGGCGTCAGTCGGTAAAAGCACAGCGCGTGGCCGGAAAAGGCGGTGATGACGGAATCGCAGATGTACTCCGGCAGAAGGATCGTTCCGGGACGCAGGCTCCGCGCGGCAAAGCGCAGCGCGCTGCGGCCGCTGTCGAAGTACAGCGGCTGTTCGCCGGAGAGGTAGGCGTCTACACTATGGTTTTTTTCAGAAAGCGTATGGAGATCCAAGTAGAATTCGCCGCCTAATTCCATCGTGTGCGCTCCTTTCCAAGAGGATATATCAGAGGTCTTTGTATAGATGCAGCATCTTTACTTCTTTATTCAGCTTTGGAATATAGTGCATTTCATAGTCCCCGGAAAAGGTAATGCCGAGGCTTGCGTAAGCGTGGAGAGATGCAGTATTATCTTCACGGATTTTTCCAACGAAGCGTCGAAAACCAAGAGAGCGGGCTTCTTCTAACGCCAAGCGTGCCGCAGCCTTCCCGTAACCATGTCCCCAGTATTTTTCCGAAATAGCCATTGGAATATCAAAAACATCAGAACCTGATGGCTCGATATAAATATGACCGACGGGCGTATCGTTGTCCATAATAATGTAGATTTTTCTATTGGTTTTTTCGCCTTGATTTTAAATTATGCGCTCATACCATTTCTGGAATGACGTGCGCTCGGGCGGTGTGTCGAAGCCAGTCCAGAAAATGTTGGACGGCTCGCATTTGAGCTGATAAAAAAATTCAAAATCCTTCGGTGCCGCCAAACGAATACTGACCATATTGGTGCAACCTCCTCTTATTTCGGGCGCAGGTATACAGCTTCTCTCGTGCTTTGGATTCATTGCACTGTCCCATGTCCGTCCTTTTTCGGAAGGAGCCGTTGGGCCGCGTTACATTTTGCTGTCCAGACCCTTTCCGGTCTCGATGTGTTCAAAATTCGGCAGATACGCCGCCATGATGGCGATGATCCCGTCCTTTGTGGGGCGCGGCCCGGCGAAGGCGGCGGTCAGCTCACGGAAAAGCGTTTCCACCCGTTCTTTATCGGGGACGGCTTTCCCGGTGATGACGCCCAGAGATTGGAAACGCTCCATATCCGCCGTTTCCTCCTCCGTCACGAATTCCTCAAAGGCCTTTTCGCCGGAGGTGTCCGACACCGCGTAATGGACGGGATACAGGGTACTGCCGTGCTTCAGTTCCTCGGCGCGGTCGATGGCCTCCTCGTCCGAGGCACATTCCAGCACCTCATAGCCGTGGGCTTTCAAAAGCGCGGTGCCGATGGCGTCAAAGGTCATCATCTGGGCCTCTGCCAGTTTCGGGAAGAAGATGGCCCGGTTTTCGCCCAGCATACAGGACAGCAGGCAGATCTGCCCGGATTCCTCGGGACTGACGAAGTAGCGTCTCACGTCGGAGGGGGCGGACAGCGGCTGGAGCTTGGAGAGCCGTGCCAGAAAACCGGCGGGCAGAGAGCCGTTGGAAAAGGCCACGTTGGCAAACCGGGCCGTTTTTACCGGGAATTTGTCCGAATAGCTGAAGATCACATCCTCCATGATGCGTTTGGAAGCGCCCATGATGTTCACAGGGTTTGCCGCCTTATCCGTGGATACGCAGAAGTATTCCTCCGGCGGGAACGCCGTCAGCAGATCCAGAAGGCGCTTGGCGTGGAGGACGTTGTTCTGGAGCAGGGCCTCTACGCTGTAAATGTCCTTCTCGGAGCGGACGTGCTTATGGGCGGAGAAATTTCCCACGATGTCGAAGCCGCCACGGTCGCGGAACATCTTCTCAAAGACCGGCGACGCGAAATCCATGGGATAGGGGATATAATCCTCCGGCACATACATGCCCTTGGTGGAGCGAAGATCCCGGGTCAGCTCCGCCAGGGCGTTTTCGTTGTAATCCACCACCACCAGAGACGCGGGCTTAAAGGGCAGCAACGCCTTGATGAAGCTGGAGCCGATGGAACCGGCTCCGCCGATGACGAGCACCGATTTCCCGGCGATTTTTTTGCTGAGGGCGTCCCGGTTGGCCTCGATGTCGGCGCTGAACATGGACACCGGGCGCTTGGTGACGTATTGACTGATAAATTGATCTAAATGAAACATATTCTTGCACCTTTTCAAGTTTCGCCGGGGCGGTCGGCCCGGCGGTATCGTTCGCTCATTTATCCTTTATCATACCACAGCTTTCGATCAAAAACAACGCTCCCGTTTTCTGCCTAGCTAAATAAACTCCGTGGGGAGCCGAGCGGCGCGTTTCAAAGCTGCGCTTCTGTCCCCACGGAGTTCATTTTTTGCTAATTGCGCTCAAGGGCCTCCTTCGCTGCGTGAGGCAAGTAAAAGCATGAAAACTCTCACCCTGTATGCCCTTTAGCGTTGCGGGAGGAGGGATGATGGCGATTGACCGCATGGAATTTATTTCTTTCCAGAGGAAGGCTCGGTGATCTGCGCACAGATCTCACCCAGAAGCAGCCAGAGGAAGATATATGGCAGTCCGCGCCAAAGAACAAAGCAGCCATTGACCAGATCGGCGGCAAGGATCGCGCCGCAGGAGGCGATCAAAACGGAAAGCAACAGACCTTTTGCTTCGTCATGGCAGGTGGAGAGGCCGCGTAGTGCTTTGATGAAAAACCAGACGCCGAACACAAGGATGAGAGCAAAGCCGATGATCCCCGAAGCGGCAAGAAGCGTCAGATACCCATTGTGCAGGTTTCGATATTCATAATCCGGAACGCCGTAGAAGACCTTTACGCTGATGGCGTTGTTGGTCACGCCCAACGGGTGGGCGAGAAAAAGCTTGATACCCTCTCTCCAGATCGAGCTGCGAACACCGTTGGCAGAGGTTTTGATATCTCGGCTGATCGTCACTTCCTTCGGCGGCTCTGGCAGCTGCTCGGGAATTGAGGGTTCTCCATCGGGGATCTCGGGATCATTAGGGCAGTCCTGATCCTCATCCTCCGGCGGCTGTCCAGGAATCGCAGACTGATCAGGCTGGTTTTTCTCCGCCTCTTTAAGCTCATGCTGATAGACAGCCTGGGATATGCCGTTGACCGCGGCGGTTTCCATCCGCTGTGTACCGTAAAAGACCCCAGTGACAAGCAGGCACAGCGCAAGCATCTGTGCGGTGGCTTCCATGCCGCGGCGGGCGATTTTTTTTCCAGTGGTATTGCCTATGCCGCGGCAGAGCGGAAACAGCACCGAGAACGCGAGCATGGAAATGAGCGCCGAGTATGCGTTCGCGGCGCCGATGGTGAACAGATAGATCGCACAGCTGACAACGCACGGTCCCAGACGGCGGACTTCCTTTCTCCCAAATAAGTACCATGTCGAAAAAGTGCCGAGGAGACATAACTCACTGAGCGTAGAGGGGCCGGCGGCGATGCCACTCAGCTGCATACTTGTATTACGCGGATTAAAACCAATCAGGATAGTGGTTCCCCGATAGGGGACCTCCGCACTGTAACTTGCCAGCATCATGCCGAGAGAGATGAGTGCAACGGCCATGGAAAAGATGAAAACCATCCGGCAAATCAGTTTGAGCGTAGCGGAGCGCACCTCACTCCCAAAGGAGGAAAAGGCGCAGAAAAAAACAAAGAAGTAAATACCGGTATATACCAATTGACCGCAGTTTGAGAAAAAGCCGCTTTGCCAGTTTAACAGGATCGTAACGAAATAGCTGACACAAAAAAGAAGGAATATCGGGAAGAACGGGCGGCGGTAAACGCGGCGGTCCACCAGAAAGAGCCACAGCAGCAGACCTGCGCCGAAGAACACAGACAGCATCAGCAACAGCTGGTAGAGAAAAAAAGTGAAAGGGACAGAAGCAACCAGCAGAGATGCCGTACATAGAGCGGCAAACCACTTCACGCAGCTTTCCAGCGTGATTTTTTTTCGAATCTTCATAGTAAATACAATTCCTTTTACAATTCTTCATGGAAGGAAGCCGGACTTCCTTCCGACCGTACAGGCTATAACATATTTCAGCCCTACGGGCCGCTATGCGGAAAGTGCGGGCGGCAGCGGTCGAATATTCGGCCAACGACGGTCACGGTTTTCCATACAGCCGTTCCCTCATTTTTTCCAGCTCGTCCAGCTGGCCCATGTCCAGCCAATCCTCCTCGCCCACCGTGTAGGCGCTCACACGGCGGCCCCTGCACCGCTGCCGCTCGATGATGTCCGGAAAGCCGATGACCTCGTCCTCTCCGATATCGTCCAGCACCTCAGGCTCCACGAGATACAGTCCTGTATTGGTCAGGAACTGAAACGCCGGCTTCTCCTGCATGGCGGTGATGACACCGCCCTCTCCCGTTTCAACAACGCCGTAGGGGATGGTGACGTGCTTTTCCGCGCAGACCATCGTGACGGCGCTGCCGCTTTCCCGATGGAAGCGCAGCAGCTTTTCATAGTCGGTGAAAATGAGCAGGTCGCAGTTCGTGAGGAAGAAGGTGCCGGAGAGTTTCCCCTTCAGCAGGTTCAGCCCGCCGCCTGTGCCTAAAGGCTTGTCCTCATCGTACCAGACCGTGTTGAAATGCTCCTCATTTTCGCTGAAATACGCCTTGATCAGCTGCTTTTTATAGTTCACGATGCCGTGGAACTCCGTGCAGCCGTACTGCCGGAACTGCCGCATGATGTGCTCCATGATGGGCAGGTCTCCCACGGGGATCAGCGGCTTTGGCAGAATTTTGGTGTACGGCTCAAGGCGCGTGCCCTTGCCGCCCGCCATGATGACCACGGGCAGACCGAGGGCGGCGTGGGGTTCTGCTTGGCGCTCATCCTCCAGCACAATATCCATGATGCGTCCAGCCCCATCCAGCACCGGTACAGCAATGCAGCCGTGCTGGGCCAGCAGACGAATCGCCTCCTCCCTGCCGGTGGCGGTGATGGGGCGATGGTTGCCGGCGTTTGCAGCGCTGTCCTCCAGCGTTCCGCCGGAGAGCAGATAGCGCCGCACGTCGCCGTCTGTCAGCGCGGCGGTGAGCCGCCCGGCGGTATCAGAGAGAAAGAGGATCTTTTTTTCATTTTGATTCAGACGGGCAAGCGCCGTGCGCAGACTTTCCGTTTCTAACATGCAGAATGATTGAAAATCCATGCCGTGATCTCCTTTTGCAGATGATGAGAAGTCCCGCCTGATTACAGATGATGGACAGTGGTCTCACGGCGGTTGAGACAAATCTTTTCCCAAGGACCCTATTAGCGGTTTTTATCCTCCGAAACGGGGAAATAGTCCCGCAAAATTTGCAGCCTCGCCGGAAGATGGGCATGTAGCCAGATCAAAAGATCCGACTTGAGCAGCACGGTGACGAGGACATAGACCATGCCTGCCGCGGCAATGGCGGCAAGCGCGGACAGCTCATCGCTCCATGCGGTGAGCAGAGCGCGGTAGACCGGCAGACTCACTGCGGCGGCGCAGGCTGTGGCGAGGGTGTATTTGACAACGTCCGCTGCCTGCCGCCGGGTAAAGACCGGCAGATTCAAGGTGCGGATGTCGCGGTACATCAGGCTTGCCGCCAGCACGCCGGAAAGACTGGTGGCCAAGGCGAGACCGCGGTAGCCCCAGATCCGCACCAGCAGGAAGTCAAGCGCGATGTTGCTTGCCACAGTGATGACTGTGTTCCGCAGGATCAGCTTCTGCCGCATGTTAGCGGCAAGCGTGTTGGTCAGGATCGTGCGGAAAGCAAAAAACGGGATCCCCAGCGCATACAGCGTCAGGCACACCGACGTAACGGCGGTGGACTCATCGGAAAACGCACCCCGCTGGAAAATCAGGCTGATGATGGGCTGCGCGTACAGCGCAAACATAACCACCAGCGGGATCGAGGTGTAGCAGGCGATCAGCAGCGCCCTTTGCACATAGCCGCTGCCCTTCTCCTTCTCTCCGGCCGCAAAATACAGGTTCATGCGGGGATAGCAGACTTGAATGAAGATGGTGGTGGTCAGCGTCAGCAGAATGGATTGCACACGGTTGGCATAGCTCAGAGCGCTGGTAACGCCTTCTCCTAGTCCGGAGGCAAACATCCGATCCACCACGCCGTTAATCTGGTCGGCCATCAGGCTTAAACCCAGCGGAATGGCGAGGGTACAGAGATGGCGAAAATCGCGGTCATGCAGGTCGAGCACCGGCTCCCATCGAAGGCCGTGCTTACGGCGGGCATAGGCCCAAAGCACCGCCAGCGGCAGTATCATGGACGCAACGTATCCGTAGGCGAGAATCATCGGGCGCTGCGGCGTGGCAATCAGAATAGAGGCAATCAGGACAAGGTTGACGAGAATAAAGTCACAGAAGCCGCCGGGAATAAAGTCCTCCTGCGCCGCAAGGTATGCCGTGAGAACATTAAAAATCGTGAAAATGGGGAGATAAAAGGAGATGACGGCAATAAATCGCGCTGTCAGCGCGGCGGGTTCCGCTGAGAAACCCGGAGCAAGGAGACTCACGATATTCTGCCGAAAGGCAATACACACGCCCGTGATGAGCAACGAGATGAGAAGAAGAACAGAACAGGTATTGGAAAAAAAGCGTGCCCTGTTTTTAGGATCAGTCCGCACATAAGAGGGAATAAACGATTGCGTAAACCCACTGGCAAATAGTGCGAATAAAACGCTTGGCAAACTTGCGGCAATGACATAAGCATCTGCGATATAGGTCGTACCGAAGCAGTCCGCAAGAAAAACCTCGCGGGCAAATCCCAGTATTTTTGAGATGATCAGTAATAATGCTGTCACCGAAGCGGATCTTGCAAGGTTTTTCAAGGTGTTGTTCCCTTTCTTATTCAACGGCTATCCCCCAAAAATTATCATTTGGAAATAGACTTACGCATCTGTTCATACAAGTAAATACGGACAGCAGTACGGATTTCTATAGAGGACAAGTCTTCGCACAATAATGGGCGAATCGTTTCTCCAGCAATCATCTTTTCGCTATCTTGTGAAACGAGATATAACTGCCGTATTTCCTTCAGACCTTTTTTGTCACCGCGCAAGATGTAGTACATGTAGCGGCACATGCGATATAGCACAGGATTTTTCACAAATCTTTTGACCTTATCCTTAGCGGAAACAACACCCTGCTTTTCCGTTAATTCGTGGGTTTGCGGATGATAGATTTTTGGCTTGATATGAGAAAAGAATGGGATATCTAACAAAGTCGGATAAAATTTATCAATACACTCCATTTGAAATTTAGAGTTAAATTTGTGCTGATAGGGCACGTGGTTGACATAATCCAACGCGTCCTTATCTCCGAACAGCGGGAAACTATAGAAGAACATGTTTATAAACTGATTCATCATCATATCCCAGCGCAACCGATATACAGAATTCAATTCTTGGAAACTATCCTTTGTAAGTCGTGCGGGATCAATCTCATGCGTCTGACAATAGATAAGATGCTGCTTATAGATAAACTCGCGAAGTGCGGGGAAAAAAGACTTGCTGATCATAGGCTTCCAGCCCGGTAAAAACATTTCGTCAATATACTGTGAAAGCGTATAATTTTCATGGGGATAATCCACAATTGTTTCAACGTCTCGGAATGTCTCACCTAGATAACCGAGCGTAAAAAATTCTCCTTGCATACTTTCCTCAAATTCATGAAAAAAGTTTTTACTCATTCCATAAATCGAGTACATTTCACCATATTTTCCCAAATAGTCGGCGAGGCCATCCATTTCACTATCCGCCCAATTCATCAAGCAAACCGGAAGGTCATTTTGTGCGGCAAGTTTTTGCACACACTGAAGATCTTCGCTTTTGGTATTGGTAATGGTTGAATCACCGATGCCATAATAACAAGAGGGCTTCATCCCAAGTGCAAGCATTAGAGATAATGTAATTCTTGAATCCTGTCCGCCGGTTAAAAAGGTTCCGCTTTGAGAAAATACTGTAGGGAGATCCTTGTATTTTTCCAGTATATATTGACAAAAATCTCCTGTTAAACGATTCTGCGTACTGGAAATTTCACACAGGACCCATTGGTCCTTCTCACAGCGCAGCATTTGTTCGCCGGTAAGCCAGCGAATATCCGGACACATGGTTTTTCCATCAATATTGCACAAAAAAATATCCGCAAGAAAGGCGATGTCATCAACCGCACAGTGCATGCCTTTTGCCAAGTGATATAGTGTAGTTGTCGCGGCAAAGCGGTGCGTATCAGGGTCAAGATAGAAATAGAGCTTGTAGGTGGCACTTTCATCAACAAATAATGAAAAAACGCCGCTCTTATATATGCCAATACAGTAACTTCCAATGATGCTTTTTCGAATACCTATATCATCATTCCAGTTCTGCAAGATATCCTTCAATGCGTCTGCATCTTTCTTCCCATTATAAATAAATGTTCCGACACCTATTGCGAAATCATTCCCACTCTGATAGCGATTCTTAGTGGGGAGGCGCAGTTTTTGATAGGTCGAATACTGTCCGAATTCACCTTTCCCAGAAGAACTGACAGAAAACCCGGTTACAAGAGAGTTTATCTTCTCAAAATCGCTTCCCTCGGAACAGAAAAGAAGTTTTCCCATTTTCATTATCTCCTTGCATCAATGCTTTTTGTAATCTCGCTCAGCAGGGTATGGTGCAGCGAGAGCATCATATACTTTAGCTCCGCAAGCTGCGTGAAGCGCTCCGGATCCGTCAGATCGTCGACCACCACCGGAACGTGATTGATGTGAGCCTGATACAAAACGGTAGAATACAGTCCGACGACATGGCGTGTGCGAAGGATAGATGTTTCGATCCCGATTTCGGTGTTCGCCTCGATCTCAAAATCAGGAAAAAGCCGACGGACGATCTCCATATCCGAATACAGCGGGTGGGGCCGAACAGCAACCTTAGCGCCGTTTTTCCGGAGTTTTTGCAGGCTTTCCGCAATTTTTTCCAGCATCTGTGGCGTTTCCACCTGCAAGTAGTAAGTGTAGTCCACGGTCTTTTCAACGCCCTGAGCGTCCCAGGGCTGCATCGCCGGCGGCAGCTCGATACGGAACTGGGTCGGCTCCGCCCGCAGTTGGCAAAAGAGGTCACGGTAGTATCCGTCCCAGACATAGCAGCGGTCAAAGCAGAAGAAGGTGTCCCGGATAAAATAGAGCTTTTCTCCGTGCATGATATTAATATGCTCCACGCCGAGACGATGGCAGTATTCCGTCAGGAACGAGGAGGTGAAGGAATACTCTTCGCTGACGATTATTGCCTTCGGATGATAAACCTCGTATTGATAACGGTACATGGCAAGCTTTGCCATGCATTTGAATCGGAAGAAAAACGCGGTGGGATAACGGCGGCGCAGCGTAGAAAGCAGCGCTAGTTCCTCTTTTCTCAACAAACAGCTGCCCTGGTAGTCCCATACCTGACACAACACAGGAAACTCCGCACACAGGGCATCGGGTAGAATACTCCCATCGTCATCATACAGAAATACGGCATCCGCCGTCTGCATCTTCTGCGGAGCGGGACGGCGCAGCAGTTGTCTCCGGTAAATGGGCAGAAGCAGCATGGCCGCAGCCTGATACATCACGCGGAGGATGGGGCGTTCCAGCATCATTTGGCAGCGATATTGCGCGTAAGAGCGATCGAGCAGATCCTTCGGCTCCGGCAAACTCTCTAAAAAGGCTTTCTGCCACGCCACCGGAACATCGAAAAGCGAGTTGCGGCGGCCATTCAGCCGAGCAACAGCCGATTTAAGTACTTGGAGTAAGTTCATAGCAGGATGCTGCTCCCTCTTACGGATTATCGAACCGGCCGGTAAAGTCGGTGCTGGCAGTATGCTCCAGCGGCAGCTTCACCGGCTTGCCGGTGGCGGCGGACTGGTAGATGGCCAGGATCATCTCCAGGGCGTTGCGGCCTGCCACCGCGTCCACATAGGGCTTGCGGTCGTGCTCGATGGCGTCCATCATGTCGGCGAACAGGCTGGTGTGGCCGTTGCCGTAGACGTTGCTGGTGGCCTCCTGCAAGCCCTTGTTCTTGGCGTCGGCGTCGCTCTCGTCGGCAAAATTCCAGACGTCGATGTTGTTGGTGGAGGTGCCGCCCAGCTTCACCGTGCCGGTCTCGCCAAAGAGATATAGGGTCTCCTCAAGGTTCTTCGGATAGACGTTCACGGTGCCCTCGATGGTGCCCACCGCGCCGTTTTTGAACTTCACAACGGCCATGCCGATGTCCTCGCACTGGAGGTAATCGTGGAACTGCTGCTTGGTGACGCCGTAGACCTCGTCCACCTCGTCTCCCATCATCCAGCGCAGCAGGTCGATGCCGTGGATGCACTGGTTCATCAGGCAGCCGCCGTCCTGCGCCCAGGTGCCGCGCCACGGTGCCTGATCGTAGTAGTTCCGGTCACGGTTCCAGCGGACGTGGATGCTGCCGTGGGAGAGCTTTCCGAAGCGCCCCCCCTCTATGGCGTGGCGCAGCTCCTGCACCGCCACGTTGAAGCGGTTCTGGTGGCAGGCGGCCACCTTGACGTGCTTTTCCTCGCTGCGGCGGATGATCTCGTCCGCGTCGTCCATGCGCATGGCCATGGGCTTTTCGATAATGACGTTCACCCCCGCGTCGATGCAGGCGAGGGCGATCTCGGCGTGGATGCCGCTCTCCGTGGCGATGGAGGCAAGCTGTAAGTCAGGATGATCGGCCAACAACTTTTTATAGTCCGTATAGCGGGCGATGGAATCGTCGTTCTGGAGATCATACTTGGCCAGCAGCTCCTCCATCTTCTCCGGCAGAACGTCGC
>ULXD01011098.1_pt1 | contig 14301 bp, 7 predicted proteins | sample 1960961 | NCBI WGS metagenome assembly ULXD01 (sample SAMEA4835829, study PRJEB28245) | human gut metagenome | biome: gut microbiome; material: fecal sample | place: Denmark | collected 2008 | reverse complement strand
TACTACCGAACTCACTGCTACCTCATGCCATTTATAATAATTTTCTTTAGACAATGTTGTAGGTCTTTTTAGCTGAGTTGTTTAAATCTTCTTGAAACTCTTGCTTGAGACTGACCTTTTTTATTTTGTAAATACAATACTGCCCACGTGTTCCCCAACAAAGAAACGCGCCATGTCTGATGTTTTATACCATGCAGGCTTGCCGGCCATATCATCCGATATAACTTTACCGTTTATCTTCAGATTCTCAAAACGAATATTCTTCACCATCCGTTCCTTGTCATAGCCAACAATATGTGAGAGTTCGGCATGATCGCCATTATAGGTAATATCTTTAAAAAGCACATTCTCAATGCCCCTGCCCGGAGCCTTGCAATACTTCTTGTTATAAAATATACGCAGATTCACCAATTGTCCTTGCCTGAAATTCTCGATACGGATATTCTCAAACCGCACATTCCGGACCAGATTATTATCACCTGCATTGATAGCCAGGCAGCCTTGATAATCCACCTGCATTTCCCGATGATCCAAAATATCAATGTTCCGGTAAGTCAGATTCTCCATCACTTCATTTCTTTCCACATCTCCATGCAACCCGATAAAAATAGGATGCGCCACATCTGCCCACAGGGTAGAATTCTGCATTGTTACATTACGGCATCCGCCATGAAACCCCATACGTGTAGCATACACGGTAGTGCAATCATCGGAGTTACGGCAAAATACTCCGTCAAACAAGACGTTGTTGCTGGCAAACACATTCATACCGTCCCCCCACCCGTATGAACTGATGGCCTTTACATTGCGGATTGTCACACTGTCCGAACCTCCAGTGGGACATTGGGTTGTGATGAGACCTTCCACATATATATTTCGTGAATTAATAATGCTGATACCTGCCCCACGACCTTCGGGATGCACCTCACCCCGTCCCAGAATTTTCACATCACGGGCATTGACCGCACGGATACATCCACGCACAATGGCCCCACCTGCCACATAGACAGTCTTTCCCGAAGGAACATTGAGTGTATCGCCGGGTAACTGATGTATTCCCGGAGCGAAATAAATCAGATTCTTGTCTTTCAATTTCTTCGGGCGGTTTTCATCTATCGGATTCGCAAAAAGATGAAGATTATGGAAGATGTCTCCATTTACTTCAATGGACAAGTTACGCGGACGGTCTAGTGTAAAAGTTATCGTACTGCCGCTGGTCCTCGGAGTGATACCATACGACAACGGACGCACCCTGCCACTCTTTACTTCTCCTTTATTATAGGTGACGGAAACTTCCACCTGCCCGGAAAAGTCAAAATATCCCATTGAGGCCAGTTCAACATGATGCTTCGTCTGGCGTACTTCATCTACTTTCACCGGATAAGTGACTACTTCTTTCCATCCACCGCCCGATTGCCTCACCCGAACTGTAAAATCGTCTTTCAACTCCACCCCGTCACCGGGAACCGTGTAAGTTATCAACTGGTTTTGCGCATAAAGGATACAGGTCATCATCCATAAAAGACCTATCAAGCATAATGTTCTCATTCTTTCCATTTGTAAAGTTTATTATTGGTTTTATAGAATATACGTTCGATAACTATCAATCACTCAAATCGCCTACCGGCAATTCTAATATACTGCAATTTCATTATAAATTAGGGCGTGAAATAATCTTTTACCTAAAGAATATTCTTATTTCACACCCTATCTGCTATAAATCAGTCTATTGATTTTCGATTTATCCTTCAGTTTTTATTACCAACCGGGATTCTGCGTTAATTGCGGATTCAAACGTATCTGCTGACGAGGAATAGGATCTAAATAATCTCTTTGTGTATAAAGCAAATTACCAGCCAAAGTTGCTATAGAACGTCCATAGTCAGGGTCGTTAGGATCAGAGCCCTCATAAAGCCCATAAAGCAAAGGATACTTTTCCGGATAATAACAAGGTTCACCGAAGTAAGTGGCATCATTGGCTTTCTCTGTTTCGTATGCTGTCCTCAAAACATGTCGGCCCAGTTTACGGCCAGTCAGGTTGATATGCGCAATACCCCAACGTTTCAAATCGTCCATACGAAAGCCTTCACCAAAAAGTTCACATGCACGCTCTCTACGTATTTCATCCAACATATTCATTTTTTTACAAATAGTTTTTCCTGTAGCATGATCCCAATAACCAGCATCCCAAACATTGGCAATCAACGCATTGGTCAAAGGAGCCACTCCGGCACGGGCACGATTTTTATTAATAGAAAAATTAAGATCTTCATCTGAAATGTTTCCATTATTCAATTCACAAGTAGCTTCGGCATAAATGCAATGTACTTCTGCCAAACGGATCAACGGGAAATCTGCAGATTCTGTATTATCCGGACGATTCGCTCCTTCAATCAGATATTTACGGCTGCTATATCCCCCCATTGTACTATTATTTCTGATTGTGGGATGGAACACTGCACAAGAACTGCTATATACGGGATCAGTAGGATCATAATGATCATTGTCCTTCGGAAACACAGGAGTAGGATACGGTTGATTAGCATCCGTACGCTGACGTCCATCTTCAGTACGGCTACTATAAGATACACGGTCAGGCAAGAAAGTACAGCCGACAAAACGATAATCACGATTACGATATTCACCTATAAATGTAGCATATCCCTCGAATTCTGGATTATTCTGCGCATCAGACATACTACCTGTATAACTGATACGAATAGGAAGTCCGTTGCGACAAAGGAAAGATTCACCAAACTGGGCACTCATACCCGTTGCTGCGCCTACCATGACTGAATGCGATAAATTAATACCACCGCGGTTCAGATCGTAGTCATATTTTTTGTAAAAAATAAATTCTTTATTTGTACTTTTTCCCGCACTTTTGAAATTAGGAATATTCCCACCTTTATCATCAATATTAAACAAATAGTAATAACTCAAAGAGTCACATTCTGTCCACAACTTATAAGTTCCACTTTCAGCTTCTTCTATCACCTCTTTTGACATCTGCTTTGCTTCTGTCAGCATATCGGTTATAGAAGGATATCCTTCTGGCTTAGCAGTGCCTGCCCCTTGTGAAGTACCATCACCATCTAAATCATAGATAGCAGGAACATACTTTTCCCACGTAGCCTCATAAAGCAATACTCTGGCCAAAAAAGACTTGGCAGCTTCCTTGCTTACTTTTCCTTTGCTTCCTTCCGGGATTTCTGTCTCTTTAGGTAAGTGCTTTACAGCCTCTCTTAAATCGGACATAATAAAGGCTGCCACTTCATACCGACTGTTTCGAGGGGCCTGTAACACTCCGTCACTGACAGTCAACACATGGTCTGAAATAGGCACACCACCAAAATGTTGCAACAAATAAAAATGCTGCCATGCACGAAAAAAATAAGCAGTACCCACTGACTGGGCAATATCGCTTTGGCTTCCATCATAGGCTTCTGCCTTTTCCAACAAGATATTGCAAGTACGGATATGGGAATAAGGCTTGTCCCAACTCCAATTTTCTTCCGGTGCAGAACCACCTCCATTGCTTCCTAGTCCACTGATATCCGTCCCCCGGTCCATTATATCATCGTAAGACGGCTTATCATCCAGATTTTTCCATCCAATTACATTATATAAAGCATTGGCAGCCTGTTCAAAATGTTCAGGAGTCTTAAACACAATAGCCTCTGTTCCCTGAGACAACGGTTCTTTATCAAGAAAATCACTGCATGCTGTCAATGCCATCACTACAGCCGATACAAGAAAAAATTTATTTATTATGGTTTTCATACGTTTATATTTTAACAGATTATTAGAATGTAACATCTACTCCGAATGTCAGCAGTCTGCTGAACGGGAATGTATTATTTGAATTTTCACCATATTCCGGATCATATCCATCCTTTACTTTTGTCCATTCCCAAAGGTCATCACCGGAGAAGTAAACTCTCAGTTTGCTGAGTCCGGCTTTTGAAATCCACTTTTGAGGCAATGAATACCCTACTACCAAAGATTTCAAACGGACGTACCGATTATTCTGAACACTGACATCTTTGTTATTATAGTTCCACCTTATTAAAATCCTGATCACGTGAAGCGATAGTATATTCTGCATCCCGATTATTCTCACTCCACATTTTCCCTGCGAAGTTTTTATTTTGCAGAACATAATTTGTTGTCCATGGAGCAGCCAAATATCCATTTCTTAACAATACTTGTTTACCTACTCCCTGGAAGAAAGCCGAGAAGTCGATTCCTTTCCATTCCAACCCCAATTTAAAGCCAAATGTCAAACGAGGGGCCATATCTCCTGCATAGTAAAGGTCATCCTTCGTGATAGCACCGTCGCCATTCAAATCGACTACTTTGCGAGCACCCGGACGAAGTGTATTGGTAGCCGCCTCCTGAGGTGCAGGAAGAATATTATTAGCTTTCGGTCCTGAATGATCCGCATTCCAATAGTACTTTTCATAATATGCAGCCACTTCATCCGCATTTTGGAAAATTCCATCAGTCTGGTATACATACAATGCTTGTCTTGGCATTCCTATCAAGCGATTTTCATTCTTACCCTCATTGGGTACATTTTCATTATTAGCTAATTCAAGCACTTTTGACCATGCATCCGAAAGAGATCCTCCAATACTATATTTCACCTGACCTATTTGATCATCCCAATTCAAAGCCAATTCCCAACCACGGGCACGAAACTTACCATTGTTGCTTTTAGGAGCAGCCGCACCTAAAATAGAAGGATATTGTACATCAATAAACATTCCGTTATTGGTCTTGATAAAATAATCAAATGAACCTCTCAAACGGTTACTGAGAAAGGCAAAATCCACTCCCACATCGTGACTGTCGATAGTTTCCCATGTACGGTCCGCAGATCTCATACCGTCTACCCACAATGAAGTATGCGTACCGGGATTTATACCAAAAATAGTCGTACCAGTTTTGATAGTAGCAAACCTTTCGTAATTATCAATACCTTCCACACTACCCGTTCTACCATAATTATAACGCAGCTTCAGATCACTCAACCATGAAACATCTTTTAAAAAGTCTTCATTTGAAAGTCTCCAAAAACCAGAAATAGAGTAAAAATTCTTCCAACGTTGTTCTTTCGCTAACTTAGAAGACCCATCCCGACGTCCCAATATCTCTATTGAGTATTTATCAGCATAAGTATAATTTAAACGTCCTAAATAAGAAACCAATCCCCAAGAATTCTGTCCACCGTATGCCTCATTATTATTTCCATTTACCCATACATCCAAATCTGTTAATCCGGACCCCGGATAAACAGCACCGGATTTACGAACCGCACCTACCTTTTTATATGTTTCTTGTTCGGCAGTCATACCCAACATGGCAGAAACGCTATGTACATCAGCGAAAGTACGGTTATAATTAGCAAAAGCACCTAAAGTAATGTTTTCCCATTTTTCTATTTCTTCTTTCAATTGTCCGGGACCTTGCTTATTACCAGTCTGTGTACCTACCCAATCATAATATTGTACTTTATTCTTCACTTCCTGCATATTTCTCTGTACAGTTTTATAAGCTCCCGAAGCTGAAATAGAAAGTCCTTTTACCCATTTAGAAAAATCATAAGTCGCTTTGGCACTTCCTCTGAAGGTTGTCAATGAATTTTTCTTTCCCCCCCCTTGAGTCAACCCGCCAATAGGATTCCGGTTACCACTGAATGTATCATAAGCCTGACCATTTTGATTATACACAGTCCAAAACCAAGGGTCAAAATATCCAGCTCCCACATCAGTAGTTGGAGTTATAATATCACGTTTGTCATACGACATGTTTGTTTCAAATTTCAAAGCATCTGTCGCTTGATAATCAGCATTTAAACGACCACTATATTTTTTTTCTCCATCATTAGCAACTTTCAATTGTGAATTATTATCCGCATATCCCAAAGATGCCCGATAACTGAATTTTTCATCTGCTCCCGAAATACTAATCGAATGCTTTTGGGAAGTTGCCTGACCATAAAGATAATCCATCATATACACATTTGGATCCCAACGTTCTACCTTATCGCCATTTTGTAATGTCAAGACTTTACCTGCACGAAGGGCATTAAAAAGTGTTTCTCCCTTATATACTGTTGGTGCACCAGTAGCCGGATCAATATCTGATTGATCCAGAGTTGGACCTCCAAAAGAATTAAATATCCACCAATTCACAGCTTTATGAATTTCATCAGCAGTAGTCAAATTAGGATTTAAAGCGGCAGCATCGTTATATTGAGCTTCATAAAACATATCCAACCATTCCTGATTATTTGTGATAGGGGGCTGAATACCATTAATTGTACGACTAACTGAACCACTATATGATATTTGAGCCTTTCCTTTCTTACCACGCTTTGTTGTCACCAGTACAACTCCTGAGGCTGAACGGGCACCATAAATCGCTGCTGAAGCATCCTTCAGAACTGAAATATTCTCAATATCACTTGCATCCATGGCATTTAACTCATCCAATGAACCAGTTATACCATCAATGATAACTAATGGAGAAGATTTTCCGTTGACAGAAATATCACCACGTATTTTCATCTCTGCTCCCTCACTACCCGGACGAGTAGAAGTGCGTGTAATTGTCAATCCCGGAACTTCACCTTGCAAAGCGACTGTAGCATTAGCAATACCCTTATTTTTAAAAGCCTCATCCCCCTTGATCTGACTAATAGAACTAGTTAAAGAAGCTTTCTTTTGGGCACCGTAACCAACCACTACTACTTCATCCAGCACCTCGGTATCCTCTTTCACAACAACCTTAATGCTCGTTTTCCCTGATATATTTACTTCCTGAGCCTTGTATCCGATATAAGAAATAACCAATATGCCTTTTTCCGGGACATTATTCAATATAAAGTTACCATCAAAATCGGTAATTGTACCATTAGTCGTACCTTTTACTTGTACCGTGGCACCAATAACAGGTTCTCCGGCAGCATCCACTACTTGACCTTTCACTGTACCAGCCTGCATAACAGACTGTAACTCATTCACCTCTGCAAATACAGCCTGCGGACTACCTGCCAACAAGGCAGAAGCCATCACCGTAGAAAACAAGATTCTTCTCGATGAAAATTTAAAGAATTCGTTTTTCATAAACTTGAAATTTAATATTAACAGTTTTATTGTTGTTTTCTTATTATATACACTGTTTGATAAACTCGCGCACCTCATGCCGCCCTATCCTTAAATGGTTTTCAACGGTACGATGCGAAAGATTTAATTCCTCTGAAATATCTGAAATAGATTTGTCTTCAAAACGACTCATTGCATAAATAGTACGACGCTGTGGAGGAAGCAAAGACAATCTATATTTCTCACATGCTTCCAAGTCATCAGCCACCACACGAGCCTCAGTCTCATTTGTATAAGTTACCGCATGCTCATATAAATAAGAAGTCACTTCCTGCCTCTTATAATAACGACGTAAATAGTCAGTCACCAAATTACGGGCAATGGTAAAAATGAAATACTTAATAGTTTCTGCACAGAGCATCCGATCGTAATCCATCAGCCGTACATACACATCTTGTGCCAAGTCTTCTGCCTCTTCTTTATGACCTATCTTATAATAAAGATACAGATAGACCGAATGATGATAATTCGCATAAGAGTCTTTTATTAATTGAATAGATTTCATGGATATGTTTTTCATGTCTTCAGCTTTTTGGGTTACATTTACGAATGCAAATATAGAAGGTAGAAGAACAAGAAAAGCACTTTTCCGGTTCCAATAAATCTCATATCATTACCCTAGACAAAAAACAGTTTAAGCTGCTAATTTATAGCAGCTTAAGGATTTGAGACTATCAGTATCATATAATAATTTGATACTCTCAACAAGAAATAGCGAGGTTATTCATTGTTTTTCCCAATACTTCGGATGTACTCATTGGGAGTGATATTTGTCGCTTTTTTGAAATATCGGAAGAAAGAAGCCCGTGAACTGAATCCGCACAACTCTGCCAAAGCACTCAAAGTGTATTTAGCATATTCATCTTTCTCCACCAAGCGCTTGAATTCAGCTATACGATAATCATTAATATAATCATAATAATTACGGTTTAAATACTGATTAAACAAATAGGACAAAGTATGAGATGAGGTTCCGATAGAGGCGGCCAAATCGGCAATCTTCAAATTAGGATTGGTATAAGGCTTTTCTTTATGCATAACAATCTCCAATTTATCCGCCAACCGTTTACATTCTTCCACACTTATCTTATTTGTCTTATACTTTTCTTCCGCTACAACATTGGTTTCCTCAACCGGTTGTATTTCCTTTTCTATAACCTTAGCAGGACCAGGCATTGGTTCTTCCCTTTCGTCCTCTCCCTCTTTCTTCTTTGACAAAAGAATAGCAATACCTCCGGTCACCACTGCTATCACGATAAACACTATGCTCCATATACTGATAGAAGAAGCGATTTTAACCGTCATCTGAGTTTCCGACTCTGGATTCCCCGTCCGCCTTACTTTAAAAGTATAGGTACCGGACGGCAAATCATAATAAGTCATATCCGAACGACCTGTCACAGCTATCCATCCGGCATCCTCACCCTCCAACTGATATTCATATGACATAAAGGCAGGTGCCGTATAACTGAAATCGGAAAAGTAAAAGGTAACATTCTTTTGAGAAGACTCCAATGAAATTTCACTCTTGCCGCCATCTCTCACAACAGATTGCACTACAGATTTTCCATTTACACATACATCTGTTATGGCAACCGGATAGGGAATGGATTTCTTCTGATTCATCCGCACTGCATCCAAATACAGAAGCCCTTTGGAGTTTCCAAACCAAATGCCATTCTCATCACGCACCGGCGGACAAAGAGTAAATATGGAACTGGGAATGCCATCGACAAAATTATAAGGAATAAAACAGTCTTTCTTATCATACCGGAACAAACCATTGTTAGTTCCCAGCCATAACCACTTTTCACGATCCTCCACAACAAACATACCATCATTCCCATCCAGAGGAGTCCCCGGCTGCAAACGTCTGAAAGTAGTCATTGATAAATCAGAGATAAAAAGCGAGCCTTTGTCCGGAAAAAAATAAAGATCATGGTCGGAATCTTCGTAGATCACTCTTACTTTTTCCTTATGAATAAATCCTTCAGGAAACACATCGGTTTTTAATGTCCGGACGGAAGGGTCCCAAATACACATTCCATTCTCCGTACATATCCATCCTTTATGGGTGGAATCAAAATAAATTTCATATACATTCCCTTCCGGCAACTTAGAGTTGGCACTGGTATAATGAGCTATCTGTCTGCCATTTTTATAGCAGAATATTCCTAAAGATGTTCCTATCCACAAATTACTTTCATTATCCTGCTTGATACAGAAAATATGTCCTTTACTGAAAGGCATTCCTTCATCGGGGGCAAAATCTCTGAGTGTCAAAGTTACAGGATTGAAAACATACATTCCCCCACCGTATGTACCTATATAATACTCATTCTGATAATACAGACAACTGAAAATCATATTTGAGCGTAACTGTGGAACCTTGAAACTTTTATAACGATGATTTTCTTCGTCAATATAAAAAAGTCCGTCACGAGATCCGATCAGCTTTTCCTTCCCCTCGATGGCAAGTGCACGTACCGGCATATCTCCGGAATCAAAAAAAGGAGCATACGTATAAGTGGAGAACAACCCGCTCTGATATAATGTGTAATCCAATCCCAGCTGATAGAATCCTACCCATATCAATCCTTCCTTATCAACCAAAACAGAATAAACGGAATTAGAACGCAAAGTCTCATCCTTCCCTGTTTCATGACGCATGGAACGAACAACTTTCTTTTTATCCGTTGATACAAAATGAACTCCGTTACCATCCGTCCCTACATACAAAAGGCTTTTGCCATCACCGGACAAAGAAGAAATGACATTACAACCTACATCAACAAAACGGGCAAATTCTTTAGTTTGTGTATCAAAACTGATGATTCCCTGTCCCATCGTTCCCAAATAAAGCATACTCCCTATCCGGGCTATATTCTTAAAGGAACAAACATGTTTCTCTTCCACCACATTATGATAAGCCACTATTTTTCCATCTGAGAGTTGTAAGGAATAAAGACCATTCTCCGTAGCCATCCAAAGTATTCCATCTTCCCCCAAATTCAAACCACCAATCGAATTCGCCGCCGACAACATATTAGGATCTATCATAATTTGGTTCAGGCTCCCTTCTTTATAAATGAAAAGTCCTCTTTCTGTTCCGATATAAAGTATTCCTTTCCCATCATGTAAAAGAGAGCGCACAGCATATCCTATCGTTTCACGAGCAATGGGTTCCAAACTGTTTTTCGCTCTACTGACACGCCATAGTCCACTGCCATTCCCCATCCACAATTCATTGCCAGGCATTTCGGCAATGGCATTCACCCGTTTCAATTTTTCATCTGAGCCCGGAATAAGATAATGCTTGAAATGAATCCCGTCAAAACATTCCAGTGAATTACCGGTTCCCAACCATACATAACCCAAAGAGTCTTTATAAATGGCATTTACTACCAAATCTGATAATCCCTCAGTTACAGATAAGCCACGAAAAGCATAGGAACGAGAAAAAACGGGTAAAGACAAGAATATAAGAAACAATATAAATATAAATCTTAAAATGTTTTTCATTACATTGTGCATATTTGGAACCTCGTGTTTATCAAATAATGCAAATATAGTGAAAAGGGAATATATTTTCCCTATCAAAAAAAGAAAAAATCATCATCCACTTCTTATTTGCTGTATGAAAAAGAAAGGATGATGATTTAAAAAGATTACTTTATAAAAGAAAGTTTATATCAAAGTTTGCGTAAATCATGTCCGGGCAACAAATTATATTCTTTTCCATTCATCCTGACTTTACAAGGTGTAGAAGCTGCATATTTCCAAACGCCCTCTTTATACACCAACATCACATCTGTTACTGTCAATGAACTTATTTCAACATGTGGAGTTTTCAATAGTGTACCTCCTCCCAAAAAGAAAATACAATCATCGCCTTGTTTATTTCCCCACAATGCATAAGCTGCTTGTACAGTCATTTCTCCACTTTTACACAAATGGCCTGCATCATCCGAAGAAATAATCCGGTCCACACGTCCCTCTTTTTGTTGGATACAAATTCCGACATGACTTCCAGCCACACCACTTTCCACTTCTGGAAAAGTAACGGAGGAAATACATCCCGGCTCCTTTACCGAAGAAGGTTCATAAACAGCTACAAACGGACGATTCCAAGCTTCACCTTGTTGGCGGGCTACAAAAGTCAACGTAGGTTGCTCTTTGATAGCATAAGGCATATCCGGAATCCGGCTCAATCCTTCAGTCATCGGGCTCAAAGCCGAGAAGACTTTACGTTCAGGAGCACCTTTCATCCACATATTCATACTGATATTATCCTCATCCGGCATCTGTATAGTAAACGTTGTTTTAATATCTTTGGACGTCTCGGCACTTTTCTTATCAAACAAATACGAATAGGCATATATATGTGCCCCAGCAAAAGCCAGTTCCTCCGTTGGTTGAAGAGACAAGCTGCTCCCGTCAGCAGCAGTCAAATTCATGGTTTGTCCCATATTATGATAAAAATAATCATGCATTTTATCTCCTCCCTCCACTTTCCTGCTACGGAAAATATCGACATAATATCCGTTCTTTTCTCCTGTAGTCACAATACTCATCATACGGTTTTGATCAGCTTGTGATTCAGGTTCACGGAAAAAGACTTCACTATAACTCACAGGCTGATAATCTACTTTCATCCCTGCTTCGGGGTAGCAGTTCAATAATTTGAAAGCATGATTGCTTTTCATAACCGGATAAGAAGAGATTCCATCTACACAAACCGTATTGTGTGCAGGGAACTGACTATAATACTCCAAATAATCCAAACCGGAATAAAGGGTCAAGCCAATACCTCCATCCGGTGCCAGACGATATCCTTTTCCATAAAGTTCCATGCTGATGCCATTGGCATGCATGTGATTCCCTTCACTGGCATTTTGGGCAATCATCAAACTATGACGTTTGTCCATGCCATTGCGTTGCACCAACCAACTGGCATTGGGAGCATAAAAAGTAGGAGTTACATAATCATTGATATCACCGGCAGGTATCTTATCATCAATTACCAAAGGCTTGTCACTGAAAAAAGAAGTTACCGCCACCCTCACATTTTTCTTTTCAGTCGCCGGTTTGGAGGCATCGGGATCAAATAACTTCAACATAGCAGTAAATTGTCTTTCCTGATCTTTTTTACCATGTTTCTGGGCATTAGCTACCATACGGGCAAAGATAGCAGGATTCAATTTACCGGGATGTGTATCGCCAAAACCCATTGTCATACAATCCGGAAACAAATATTGCGGGTCGGCGGCCACCGCTTTTTTTATGACAGGAATCTCCTCGGTCAGGTCCATACCCAAATTACGGTCAAAGATAGTGACCATATCCGTATAATCCCCGACAACTACCTGACTATAACCCGGACATTCAGCCCAAATACCGGTTTCAGCATCATAACCATAATCAGCAAGCTGTTTCAGTGACCATTGACGGATGGAAGAACGATTCAACACATAATCAATATAATACTCGCCTCCCTTTTTATCCGGATAAGAAGCATCAGATTCCAAAATCATGCCGATGCTCATGATATAACGTGCCTGCATCAGATTCCAGTTATTATGCGGCACTCCATTATCAATGATATTATCCGCCCATTTCTTGAATGCTCCGGCATAGATGTCCATCTTATCAGCCTTATCGGTTTTCAAATAATCATATAAAAAATCATACAATGGAACCAAAGCATTCACAGCATCCTCGTGAATGACTTCAAAACTGCTCATACCCACCAAAGTCTGCTGATGTCCATGATTCAAATCCTTGGGAACATTCCGGTAATAAATCCCCGTCATATAAGTGTCAAATACCGAAGCTGCCAAATCAGCATATTTCTTCTCCCCGGTCATCCACCAAAGAAAAGCGGCATCACGGGCGATACCCAGTATCTCTACATTAATACTTTGGATGATATTTCCGGTTTTACTGATATTCACCCATTCGTACGGTCTGCCTTCCAACGTCCCATTTGCCAGATACATTCCCCGAGCATCTTCCTGATAAGGCTTCAAATCTTCCAGCTTGGGACGTACATAGTTAGCTGCATGACTGCGTGCACCGGTATACATCACCGTAGGAGCCGGCGCCTTCTCTCCTCCTGCATGATCATAATATTCTCCTTTAATATATACCTCCGTTGCATGAGTTTTCCAATACATTTGCAAACGGGAAGTAAGCCATTCAGGCCCTCGGTCAGCATACCGGTCAGTCCGTTGCTTTAACTTTTCAAACACTTCCTGTGCCCACGGTTCTTCCTTTATCAACTTCTGCGTTTCAACTTTGCCATTACTATCCGTCAGATAACGGGGATGACCTTGTGACAGTTTCACCGATAAGGAAGTTTCCTGTGCATATAATACACTTGTTACAAGCAAGCATATCCATAAAACGATCTTTCTCATAATTCTATTCATTCTCTTTCACAAAAATACGTATCATAAAGCTATTCCACTCAATCCAAATGAATTATTTTATCATCCGCCTCTTCCATTCAAATTTAAAGTTACCGAATATAAAATGTTTGCTTTACCGGCTCTGCAGTCTTTATCTTAGGATCAGAGTTTTTTCCGTATTGCCATGCTATTACAGTTACTTTTACCGGATAGGTGGTTTTAGGAGGAATAGCAGTTAATATCAATCGATTACCATCCACATAAGCCGGTCCCGATTCCACATAAAAATCGACCGGCAAGCCACAACTGGAAACAGCAGATAAAGAAACGTACTTAGTACCACGCTTTATGTCCGGTAACGTTGCAAACTTAATATGTTGCTGCTGTCCTTCCGTATTTTTAACCGGAATTGTCACCTGAGCTTGCTGAACAGCCGGTTTATATTCTTCGTCTCCCGGATGAGTTATAGAAAAAACAATATCCGATTTCTTGTCCGTCCATAAAGTTCCCCGATTCCATTGTATTCGAAATGTCACAGAATCAACTAAAACAGCTGGGCCGGTAATCATCTGCAGGACCGGAGTTTTTCCAGCATGACCAACAGATGCCCCAACAGGCAAATCAGTCCAATTGGAAAGTCGGGGACTTTCTCCTGGAACAGTATCCCAAAAAACAGGGGTCAATTGAAATGTGATACCATCTTCCTGTGGCATAAAAGC
>ULXD01055362.1_pt1 | contig 14526 bp, 9 predicted proteins | sample 1960961 | NCBI WGS metagenome assembly ULXD01 (sample SAMEA4835829, study PRJEB28245) | human gut metagenome | biome: gut microbiome; material: fecal sample | place: Denmark | collected 2008 | reverse complement strand
GAGTTCTTGTTTTCGACGTAGGACGAAAAAATCAAAAGGTTTCTGAGCATTAAAAACAAACTGTCAAGCAAAATCACGCCTCCAAAGTAAAAACAGTATATGTCGAAAAAAGGGGGAAAGTGCAAGTCCGCCCGCAGCGACAGAACATTTCTGTCGCTGCGGGTGGACGATTGAATTTGCTTCGCAAGTTAAATTTGCTTCGCAAGTTATATTTTGACTTCGTCAAAGTGATATTTCGGCTTTTAGCCGAAGTTAAGGTGATTTTATCCGCAACTTGCCCACAGGGCAAATATTACTGCAACGCAATATCGCTGCGAAAGCAATATCACTGTCGAAGACAATCTCACTGCGTAAGCAAATTTTCCGAAAGGGAAACAAACTCCTTGACATCGTCGGGTTTTTCGGGTATACTCGCTTTGCGAGTTAGCCGGGCGGTCGCATCGCAAGATGAGGAAAGTCCGAGCATCACAAGGCAGGGTGCAGGTGAAATACCTGTGAAGGCGACTTCAAGGAAAGTGCAACAGAGATATACCGCACGATTTATCGTGTAAGGATGGAAAGGCGAGGTAAGAGCTCACCGGCGATGCGGCGACGTTTCGCGCTATGTAAACCCCACCCGATGCAAGAGAAAAGGGACAATGGATCGCCTGTCCGTCCCCTCAATCGCTTGAACGCACAGGCAACTGCGCGTCTAGATAGATGACCGTTCAAGACAGAACTCGGCTTACAGACTAATCTCGCATCATAAGGATTGTCGGCGCATGAACCGACAATCTTTTTTTACGTTTTTATTTTTGAAAATCGGCAACAATCGGGATATGTTGATATTTTTGTTTGCCGCGCTGCTACTTATCGGCATTTTCGGCGCATTGAAAAATTTAAGGAAAAAATATTACAAAGACGTCGCACTAAACGTCAGAAGTCCCGACTTTGAAAGGAAAATCAGGGAACTTGCAAAAGTGCTTTCGACGCCCGAACCTGCGGGGAAAGGATTTGACGTCGCGCCCGTGAAATCGCAAATCAAAAAAGGCTACAAAGTCATTTCCAAAAAGGTCAGGGGAAAACGGGAACTGTATTCCTTTGAAAAATGGCTTTACGAAAACAACGCGATTTTTGTCGAAACTTTTATGAAAAACGACTTCGATTTTTCACGTCTTCCGCATAACGGAGAGCCCCGCGCGCTGATTTTTGCACGCGCGTGCGTTGCGCTCAAGTATGGAAACGTGACGAAAGAATACTTTGAAAAAGCCTTTGACGCGTTCAACGAAATAACCCCTTTCACGTTTTCGGAATGCGAAAAAATGTCCGAAGCGCTTACGGTCGCGTTGCTTGAAAAAATCGCCGCGGTCGAAGAAAAATCGGCGTATCTTCAAAAGATGGAAAGGCTGTCTTTGGCATCGGAAAGGATTGTGAAAAAGTACGTAAAGAACAACGTTTTTCTGCATTTTGTCAAAAAAAACAACGAAAAACGCTATCTTAAAATCAAAAAATTGCTTTCCGCAAGCGCGAAAACGCGCGACGATCTGGAAGTCGTGTTCGACGCGTTCGTCGCGGAAAACGATATGCTGACCGAAAACCTTATGAAGAGTTTAATCGCTGTTAATGACACGGTTTCGAGAATTTACGAAAGGCTGCCCGTATACGCCGTCGCAAGCCGCGACAAGTCGTTTTCATATTCCGACGAAACCACGAAAAAAGTCTGCCTTGAAAAAATCGGAAAACTTTCGGACGGCATAAACCTCACCGAAAGCGAATACGCCGAAAGGGTGATTAAGTATTCAAAAAACGGGCTTATCGGCGGATTGTTTTCCGAAGACTTCGGACTATATGAGAGCGTGAAGCAGGATAAAAACGTGGCGATGACCAAAAAGAAAATCAACAAAACGACGTGTTATATCCTTGCGTTTTCGGTTGTCTTTTTGGGGATTTCGGCGGGCGTTTATTTTGCGGTCGGCAATTTAGTTTTCGGAATACCCGCGGCGATACTTTCGGTTTTTGCGCTCTGTAAAGTCGCGTATCGTCTGACGAACGGGCTGTTTTCGTTGTTTTTGAAAGATACGCCCGTGTTTGCAAGGAATTTTGAAAAAATCCCGAAAGAGTACGCTGTCGACGTCATCGTGCCGGTGTTCATCGCAAGCGAAAAGGACGTGTCAGCCGCCGTTTCGCATCTGAACCGTCTGTATTTCGCAAACCGCGACGAAAACGCGACGTTCACGCTTTTAATCGACCTTAAAAGAAGTAAGACCGAAACCGACGAAAACGACGCCGCCGTACTGTCCGCGCTGAACGAAAAACTGCCGCCGTATCTTCGCGCGGCTGTCCGAAAACGGGTGAAACGCGGCGATTGTTTTATGGGGCGCGAAAGAAAAAGGGGAGCGGTTGAGGACTACGCAAACTTTTTGTATGGCGGCTGCGACAAGGATTTTTCGCGACTTTTCAATTTCAACGGTTTTGAAAAACCGAAATATTTCATTACGCTTGACGCGGACAGCGTGTTGCAGCCCAAAGGCGTGTTGCGCGCCGTGAACGTGTTTTCGCACGAAGAAAACGAAAAGTACGACCTGCTTGCTTTTGACGGGAAAACGAACGCTTTTTCGCTGAAAACGGCGTATGCAAGACTGTTTCACGGCGGCGACGGGTACGAAATTTATCCCGCGTATTCCAACTTGTTTTATAACCTTACCGGCAAAAGTATTTTCACGGGGAAAGGCATTTTCAACCTTGAAAGATACGTTGAAAAACTTTCGGGCGTATTGCCCGAAAACCGCATTTTATCGCACGATATTATCGAGGGCGCGATCCTTAACACCGGGGCTTCGGGCGTTCCCGTGTACGAAGATGCGCCGCTTTGTTTTTCCTCGGACGAAAACCGAAGACTCAGATGGAAACGCGGAGACGTGCAACTTTTGCCGTTTGTAAATTTTACAAATCCGAAAGAAAATAACAAAAAAATCGACAAATTTTACAAGTTTTTAATGGTTTTCAACGGAATTTCGGTATTATCCGCGCCGTGTTTTCTCGCGCTGTTAATATTGTCTTTTCTGTCGGCAAGCCCGGCTTTTTTCGCCTTAATAATTGCGGTGTTTTTCATAAACACGATATTCGTCGGGGCGACGGGGTTTTTCGACGTGTTCGTAAATCTTTCTGTTTCGGCGTATGTCAAGCGGGTGGCGAAAGAGTTTGTAAAAGACCTTTTCGGGCTTGTCATGCTGCCGTATTTTGCGGTTGTCGATTTTTACGTCTTTACCGTTTCCGTCGTAAGGTCTCTTACGAAAAAGAACCTGCTTTTATGGAAACCGTTTTTCGCGGGGCGCGTCAGGGAAAAGGAAAAAAGGAAAATCAAGGGCGCGGATTATCTTTTGTCCCACGCAAAACTTATGTACAAATATTTCATATCCCAAAAAAATCCGCTTGTGCCCGACAATTTCACCGTGCTGCCGAAAGGGGATTATCAGAACTATACCTCGCCGACGAATATCGGGTTTTCGATACTTTCCGACGTGTCGGCAAGCATTCTTGAAATCACCGACTACGAAACGGCAAAAAACAGGGTGAAAAACACGCTGGACGCGGCGTTGTCGCTGGAAAAATTCAAGGGGCATTTGTTCAACTGGTACGACGTGAACACGAAAAGCCCGCTTGAACCTTGTTTCGTGTCAAGCGTCGACAGCGCGAATTTCATAACCGCGCTTATCGTCGCGCGCGAGTATTTTTCGGGCGATATAAAAAGGGCTGTCGACGAATATCTGAAAACCGTCGATTTTTCGGCGTTGTACGATAAGTCGCGGGATCTTTTTTATATCGGCTATGACAAGCGGAAAAACACTTTTTCGGGGCATTACGACAACGTGGTTTCGGAGTCAAGGCTTCTTTCGTATCTCGGCGTGTGTTTCGGTATGCCGCCCGCGTCGTGGGAAAAACTTTCAAGGAAGTTCGCGCGAAATCTCGGAAATTATCTGCTGTCGTATTCCGGCACGACTTTTGAGTACAAAATGCCCGACTTGTTTCTGGACGTGCCGAAGGGCGGTCTTTTTGACAAAACAAGCAAAATCGCGGCAAAAATCATAAAAAACACGAAAAAATGCGGGCTGTTCGGCATTTCGGAAAGCGGATACTTTGACCTTGACGCGGCAAATAATTTCAGATATTACGCATTCGGCGTGAAAGAAATTTCCGTGCGCGGCGAAGAAACCTCGTTTGTTTTCTCGCCTTATTCGACGTATCTTTTGTTGGATACTCTTAAAGGCAAGGCAATTAAAAACCTGAAAAGATTTGAAAAGTTTGAAATGCTTGGCGACTTCGGGCTGTACGAAGCGTTGGACGCGCGCGGCGCAATACGAATCGTCCCCGAGTTTATGGCGCATCATCTCGGCATGAGTATGGTCGCGGTCGCAAATTACCTGAAAGACGGCGCGGTCAGGAAACTGTTTTCAAACGCCGACGTCGTGAAAAGCGCGGAAATACTGCTTTCCGAGAAACAAAACGAAAGCAAGGTAAAAAACGTCGGGCGCACGAAATTTTCAAAAGACGACGACTTTTCCGATTTTTCGCGAGGGATAACGCCCGGTGCATTTCCGTTTTCCGCGATACTTTCGGGGAGCGACTACGCCGTGACGATTTCCGACGGGGGCGAAGGGTACTCGACGTGGCGCGGCGTACTTGTAAACAGGTTTTCAAAAAATATCGACGACGTGTCGGGCGGATTCTTTTTCGTGACCGACGAAAACGGGAAAACTATAACGCCGACGATTGCGCCGTTTTACGAAAACAAGGAATACAAAACGACGTTTGAAACCGGCAAAGTCCGCTTTGAAAACGCAAGCGATAACGTGTGCGCGGAAGTTTACGCGCCGTACGTGTTTTCGGGCGAGGTCAGGCGGCTGTATATTAAAAACGACGGGGAAGAAACGAAAAAGTATCACGTCGTATTTTACGAAGACCTTGCGCTGAATTTTGCAAATAATTTTGTTTCTCACCCCGTTTTTTCAAATTTATTTGTCGAAACCGCAAAAATCGACAACGATTTTGTCGCAACGCGAAAAGGCGGAAAAGGGAAAAACGATATGTGTTTTGTAATGCGGGCGACGGGCGCGGACTTTTCGTACGCGGGGAATCGTTATGAATTTTTGGGGCGCGGAAACACTGTGAAAAACCCGTCGGGACTTCTGAAAAAGAAATACGACTTGCCGTTCGGCGCGGTGCTCGATCCTGCCGCAATCGCTTTTGCCGACGTTGAAGTGCCGCCGTTTTCGACAAAGGAAATCGACGTGTTTATCGTGCTGAAAGACAATATTAAAAGCGCGCTTGACGAAATGAGAAAAACCGAAACGCCGTCGTTTTTCACCCTTATCGAAAACTCGAAACGCAAAAACGATCTGGGCAAACGGTTTTCGGAAACGTTGTCGGGACTTATTCCGCGGCTTTTGTACGAGCCGTTTTCAAACGAGAAAATTTTGAAAATTTGCAGGCATAACGAGAAGTTTTCGAAGTATTCCGAAAACTTTTCAAAAAAGCCGCTGCTGTTTGTTTACGACAACAACAAAAACGACCTTATCGGAGCGGTGAAAATCGTGAACGCCTTAAAAAACGCGGAAATCGGCGTTACGCTTGTCGTGGCGTACAGGGACTTCGACGGTTATTACGAAAAAACCAAAAAGGAAATTGCCGAAGCAACGAGCGGACTTTTTGGCGTAAGCGTGTTTTTGGACGATACGACGGACTTTTCCGTGCTGTCGGACATTTGTTTTTCCGACTTTTCAAAGGAATTTTTTGAAAACGCGGTCGTTGTTAATCCGAAAATCACGGAAATGTTCCCGCGGCGCGAAGACGAAATACTGTTAAAAACGGGCGAAGGCGGCTTTTCAAACGACTCGTACGAGGTCAAGCCCGTAAAAAACAGGACGCTTTTGCCGTACTCGAACGTCGTGGCGGGAAAGGTCGGCGGATTTATCTCGTCGGACGGCGGGGGCGGATACACCTATTACGGAAACAGCAGGGAAAGCAAACTCACCGTGTGGCGCAACGATTTCACGTCGGACGTGCCGTCGGAGCGCGCGTTGTTGTTTTCGGACGGCGATATTTTTGACCTGAAACGCGGCGCGGCGGTATCTTTCAAAAAGGGCGAAAGCAGATACTTTGGCGAAAACGAAAAGTTTTCGTCGGGTGTTTCTGAATATATCGTGGACGAAGGCGGCGCGAAAATCGTCGAAATCGAAATTTCCGCAAAAGAAAAAATACGCGGGAAAGTCGGGTTGTATCTTGCGACTTGTCTCGGCGCGGCGCGGGAGAACGACTTTTTGTTTTTCAAGACGGAAGACGGCGTACGCGAGGTCGTCAACGTGAAAAACGGAATAAGCGCGTATCTTAAAACCTTTTCGGGGCTTTACGAGGACGAGTTTTTTGGGTTTTCTCGGGGCGGCGAGGTTCTGTCCACGGCGATGAACAACAGGTCGTTTTCGGGATTTTACGAAGTAAACCTTAATGCGGGGGAGTGCGAAAAGTATTATTTCGTATTCGGCGGCGATTATAAAAGCGTTGTCGACGCGACGAAAGAAAATATCGAAGAAAAGAAGAACGCAAGCCTTTCGTACTTTGAAAACATAAGTCCTTTTTCCGTGAAAACGAGCGACGACTCGTTCGACGTATTGTTCAGAATGCTGCCGTATCAGGTTTTGTCGTCAAGGGTGAACGGGAAGACGGCGTTTTATCAGGCGGGCGGCGCGACGGGATTCCGCGATATGGCGCAGGATACGCTGTCGCTTGCGTATTTCGACAAACGGCGTGCGCGCGAAGAACTCATGAAACTTTGCAATCACGTTTATTTCGAGGGCGACGTAATGCATTGGTGGCACGGTGAAAAACACGGCGTCAGGACAAGAATATCCGACGACGGATTGTTTCTTGCGTACGCCGTCGCAAATTACGTCAAAATTTCTAGCGACCGACAAATACTTGACGAAACGGCGGCGTATCTCGACTCGCCTTGTCTTGCAGCGACGGAAGAATCGAGGTTTGAAATCCCGAAATATCACGAAAAGCGCGAAAGCGTCCTGATGCACCTTGAAAGAATAATCGAAAGAGCGTACGACGTCGGCGAAAACGGATTATTGAAAATCCGCGGCGGCGACTGGAACGACGCGTTGAATGCAGTCGGCACGGACAGTGCGGGCGAGAGCGTATGGCTTTCGGAATTTTATATCGCCGTTCTGAAAGAGATGAGCGCGTTTTACGACTCGCGTGAAAAAACGCTGTTTTCTGAAAGGATAAATACTCTTGAAAAAGCCGTGCTTGCGGCGTACGAAAACGGCAGGTTCAAGCGGCTTGTAACGGCAAGCGGGGAATGGCTCGGCGACGGTAAAAGCGACGTCTTAAAAATCGACGCGATATCCGAAGCGTGGGCGGCGCTTTCGGGAATAAGTGACAAAAACAAAGTCGATACCGCGCTTACAACTGCAAAAAAATGCCTTTTTGACAAGAAAAACGGATTGTTTTTGTTGCTTGCGCCGCCGTTTGACGACAAAAAATATTACGGTTATATCAGCCTGTATCCGAAAGGCGTCCGCGAAAACGGCGGGCAGTACACGCACGGCGCGATATGGTTTATCCTTGCGCTTATAAGGTGCGGTCGCGCGGACGAAGCGTACGAAATTTTCAAAGCGATTAACCCCGTCGAAAAGTGCAAAGACGAAACGACGGTCAAAAAATATATGGCGGAACCGTACGTTCTTGCAGCCGACGTGTATTCGGGCGACAACCTCGGGCGGGCAGGCTGGACGTGGTATACGGGCAGCGCGTCCTGGTGTTTCAAAACCATGCTGGAAGGATTTCTCGGCGTGAGCGTGAAAGACGGAAATATCGTAATTGATCCCGCGCCGCCGAAAGCCCTTTCAACCTACGACGTGATTTACGACGACAAAAAGTCGAAATATATCTTTCATTTTGCGCCGTCGGACAAATATTCGGTCGTCGAAAACGGCGTGGATCTGGGCGCGGTCAACGCATTCCCGATTAAGCCCGACGAAAACAGAGAGTTTTTCGTGAAGTACGAAGAAAGTCGAAAAATCCTTGCAATAAAAAATACGATATGATAAAATCATAAATATGGATTTATTCGAATACGCAAACCAACAAAACGACGGGTTGAAACCCCTTGCCGAACGTATGCGCCCCCAAACTCTCAATGAGTTTATCGGGCAGGAACATATCGTCGGAGAAGGCAGCCTTTTAAGAAGGGCGATTGCCGCGGACAGACTGGGAAGTTGCATCTTCTACGGTCCTCCCGGCACGGGAAAAACCACGCTCGCAAACATAATCGCAAAAAATACGAACAGCCATTTTGAGATTCTGAACGCTGTGTCGAGCGGCGTTGCCGATGCAAAACGCGTCATCGAAGAAGCCAAAAACCGTCTGATGATGTACGGAAAAAAGACCTATCTTCTGCTGGACGAATGTCATCGCTGGAACAAGGCGCAGTCGGACAGCGTGCTTTCCGCAATCGAGCAGGGCTATATCGTGTTTATCGGAAGCACGACGGAAAACCCGTACGTTTCGATGACAAAAGCTATCGTGTCAAGGTGCCGACTTTTCGAGTTTCATTCGCTGACGGACAAGGACGTGCTGAAAGCCCTGAACCGCGCGATAAACGACAAACGCGGGCTTCTCGATATGAACGTCGTTGCGGAAGAAGGCGCGCTTGAACACCTTGCGTGGGCTTCGGGCGGCGACGTTAGAACGGCGTTGAACGCGCTGGAACTTGCGGGGGTTACGACGTCCGCGTCTGCCGACGGGGCAATTCATATCACGAAAGAAATCGCGGCGCAAAGCATACAAAAACGCGTTTTGTCGATAAGCGATGACAATTATTACGATATGTTGTCGGCGTTTTGCAAATCGTTGCGCGGCAGCGACAGCAACGCGGGGCTTTACTGGGCGATGCGACTTATCGACGCCGGGTGCGATCCGCTGCTGATTTTCAGACGTATCATCGCTCATTCCGCAGAAGACGTCGGCATGGCAAATCCGAACGCGCTGGTGGTCGCGACGAGCGCGCTTACCGCTTATGAAAAAATCGGTATGCCCGAGGGCACTTTGCCGCTTGCGGAAGCGATAATTTGCGTGTGCGAAAGCGAAAAGTCGAACAGCGTCGTGATTGCCCGCGACGAGGCGGAGCGCGCCGTACAAACGGTAAAGAAAGAGGCAGTCCCGATGTATCTTCGCGACGTCAATTACAAACAGGAGAAAATATCGGGATACAAATATCCGCACGATTACGGCGGCTATGTGGAGCAGCAATACCTGCCGGACGACCTGAAAGACGCGAAGTTTTACGTGCCGTCCGATCACGGCTATGAAAAAGTCGTGAAAGAAAGACAGGAAAGACTGAAAAAACTTTGATTTATCAAGGAATTGTCTAAAAATCAGCCGACCGATTATTTCGGTCGGCGTTTTTTTGTCGTTTTAAGATTTTGAAATTTCGCGGATTGCGTCAATCAACTTTTCGACGTCCGCGTTTTTGTTGTTGTATCCGACGCTGATTCTCACCGCGCCTTTTTCAAGCGTGCCGAGATGGTTGTGAATAAGCGGGGCGCAGTGCAAGCCCGCGCGAACGGCAATACCGTATTTTTTGTCAAGGATATCCGCAACCGTCGTCGAATCGGCGTCTTTCACGTTGAAACTTATCACGCCGGTGTCAACGCCGACGGGAGTATATACTTCGACGTTCCTCATATTTTTCAGGGCAAACATAAGCCTTCCCGACAGCCTTGAAATCTTGGCGTTGATTTTATCCGCGTTTTTTATCGTCCATTTCACGCTTTCGCACAGTCCGACGATGCCCGCGGCGTTCAAAGTCCCGGCTTCCAGCGATTCCGGCAGATTGTGCGGCTGATACACGCTGTCGGAGTTCGTCCCCGTGCCGCCGTAGATAAGCGGATTTATGTCGGACATTTTGTTCAGGGCAAGGAAGCCCGTGCCTTGCGGACCGTGCAGTCCTTTGTGCCCCGCGCCGGCAAGATAAGAGATGTTTTGCGCTTTCATATTGATTTTTACGTGCGGCAGAGCCTGCGCCGCGTCAAGAAGGAGCGGAACTTTCCTTTCCGCGGCGATACGCCCGATTTTTTCAAAGTCGTTTATTACGCCCGTCACGTTCGACACCGCGTTCAGCGCGACGAGAGCGGTATTTTCTTTTATCGTTTTTGCGACGTGGCAAGGATTAATTTTCAGATTTCTGTCGGGATTTATGACGGAAAGAGTGATGACGCCCGCTTTTTCCAGTGCGAAAAGGGGACGAAGTACGGCGTTGTGTTCCGTAACGGTCGCTACCACGTGGTCGCCGTGTTTCAGAATCCCGAACAAGACGATATTTATCGCTTCGGTGCAGTTTTTCGTAAAAATAATTTCGTTCGCGTTCAGGTAATCGCATAAAACCGAGCGGCAAGAAGAAATTTTCAATGCGGTTTTCAGCGCGTCGCCGTGCGCGCTTCTGCCGCCGTTCGCACTGTCGGAAAGTTCTTTCACCATTTCGTCGAGCATTTTTTTGGGCTTATATCTGGACGTTGCCGAATTGTCAAAATAAATCATAATCCCTCCGCTTATTTATTTATATGCAAATGCCGAGCAAGAATAATGCAAGCCTTGCCAAATCGCCGCAATTTCCGCGCCTTTTGACAAAAACTCGCTTGTAGTACGGATAAAGTACAACTGCGTTCGTTTTTTACAAAAATCATCGAAAATATCGGCGGTTTGGTCGCTTGCGAGTCAGACGCCGTATTTGTTAAAAATACACCGACTGACCATGGTTTGCATTATTCTTGCCCGGCATGAGAAGCGAAAGTTACGCGAATTTCAAAACGAGAATATAATACATCGAAAGGCATATATCAAGGCCGTATCGGATACATAAATATGGAGGTCGATATGGAAAAGTTTATGTTTATTGCCTTTCGCAGTCGCGAACATACGGTGAAGTTTTTTGAAGAAATGCGCTCGCGCGGGATTGTCGGCACCGTCATAAATACCCCGCGTGAGGCGGAAGCGGGTTGCGGTCTTTCTGTCAGATTTTCTCCACGACAAAAAAATGCCGTTCTTTCGATTCTTGAACGGCACGGGTTTTCGTCGTTTATCGGGGTTTTTGAGGCAACCGCCACTGACGGAAAAAGGTTTGTCCGTCCTGCGTAATCAGTCGTCGAGAAGGTCCTCGTAAGAGACTTTCAGATAATCCCGTATGTTTTTAAGCGTGGCAAGATCGGGTTCCGCAATCCGATTTTCCCACGCACTGACCGTCGTTCTCGAAACGTTCAACGCTTTTGCAAGCGAATTTTGCGTGCAGCGTTTCAACTTTCTTAAAAGACGCAGTTTTCTTGGGAAAGGAGTTTCCATTTAATACCTCATAAATTAACTCGATTATTGAGTTAAGGGGTATTCGATGTCAAGAAAATTGTCGAAATAAGGGGGAATATGGCGAACAATGTCAAAACTTTTGTCATTTTTCAACCGACGCTTCAAGGTCTTTCGATAAGTCTCGCCCGCAGATTTCAAGAATCGCCGCGTTCAACGCCTGCCGTCGGCGCCGTTCATAAGCTCGCTGAGCGCGCGATTTATGTCCGCGCCGAAAATTCGTGCGTCGGGACGAGGTTTTTCGCGCCGGGCGACAAAGTCTTCGGTTTCTTCGGTCGCCACGCTTTGATTTGCGGCGTTTAATCCGTTCACCATATTCAGCACGGTTTTCGTTTTATCGTCGACGGGCAAGGCGCTCAGAAGGGCGTCGGGGTTTCCGTCTTTTAAGACGTTCATCATTTCCAGCATTTTCGTCATATCGGCGTCGCCGCCGTTTTTACCGCCCATTAACAAGGGCAAAAGCATCAACGGATTGAAATTCATGGCTTTTCCTCACACGTTTAATTTATATGTCGCATAGATTGAAATAGTGCGGAGGGGAATATGAATTTTAAGGAATACGCAAAAAACAATAAGAAAAACGCCGAAACCGACGACCTCAGAAAAACTTACGACGAAACCGTCCGGAAAATGCGCGGCAAGTCGCAAAAGGAACTTATGGACGAAATCGTGAAAGAAGCGGAGCGCGCCAAACGCGACGGCAGACTTGACAAAGCGGGGCTCGATAATTTTTACAAAACCGTCGCGCCGATGCTGGACAAAAATCAACTTCAAAAACTGAAAGAAATAATGGCGCTTATCGATGACTGAAAAAATTTCCAGACATTTACTGAATACGGTAAATACATTTTCTGACGAAAAAATCGGCGTTATCGTTTATTTATCGCGGAAAAACGCCTTAAACGGGTTTGAAATTGTAAAAGAGTATCCGTTTATAAACGCCGTCGGCGTGAAAATCGCGGCGCACGAATTAAACCGTCTTGCAAGTTTCAAGGCGGTGAAATTCGTTACTTCGTCGTCAAAGGTTTTCGCGCTTTCGGACGGGGACGACGAAAACAAAACGTCGGTTTTTCAAAACAGGTTTTCGATGACGGGGAAAGGCGTCGGGATTGCGATTCTCGACACGGGCGTGTCGCCGCATATCGATTTTTGCCTGCCCGAAAACAGGCTGTCGGTTTTTAAGGATATCGTTTCGGGTAATCCCGATTTTTACGATGACAACGGACACGGTACTTTCGTTGCGGGAGTTGCCGCGGGAAACGGCGTTACGTCCGCAGGCGAGTTTTCGGGCGTCGCGCGGAGGGCAAGCGTTATCGGTGTAAAGGTCATCGGCGCGGACGGGGAAGGAAGCGCGTTCGACGTGCTGGACGGTATGCAGTGGATTGTCGATAACAAAGACGAAATCGGCGTGAAAGTGTGCTGTATGAGTTTCGGCGCGACGCCCACCGACAATTCCGATCCATTAAGGCGCGGCGCGGAAGTGCTTGTCAGAGAAGGCATAACGGTTGTGGTGGCGTCGGGGAACGAAGGAATAAACGCCCTGAAAACCCCGGCGATAAGTCCGCTTGTCCTGAGCGTAGGGGCGATAAAAAACGACGATAAAGTTGCGGAATTCACGTCAAGGGGGCTTGTATTCGGACGAAGAAAACCCGAAGTTTACGCGCGCGGCGTCGACGTCGTATCGGTTGCCGCAAACTCGACGTATCGCAAAATGAGCGGCACTTCGGTTTCCGCGCCGTACGTTGCCGGGGCGTGCTGTCTGCTGCTTGAAAAGTATCCGTCCGCGCCGCCGTGGCGCATAAAAGAGATGATTTTATCGTCGTCAAAGGTTACGCCCGACGGTTTCTTTGCTCTCAATCTGAACAAATAGTCCCGAAAATCTTTGATTTTTATTGTGCTAATAAAATAAACTTGGTATAATAAAGAAAAAAGAAAGTTGGAGGTTTATATGTTAAAAATCAACGGACTTACCAAAATTTACGGCCGTAGCGACGTGAAAGCCGTCGACGACCTGTCGCTGGAAGTGGAAAGCGGCGAGATTTTCGGGTTCATCGGACCGAACGGCGCGGGAAAATCCACAACCATAAAATGCGTCACCGGGATCACGGGCTTCAACGCGGGCACGATCGAGGTGAACGGTTTCGACGTCAGGAAAAATCCCATCGAGGCAAAGCGCAGTATAGGTTACGTTTCGGACAGCCACGTTGTTTACGACCAACTCACGGGGGCGGAATACGTTGACTTTATGGCGTCGATTTACGGCGTCGCGGATAAGGAATCGTACAAATCCCGCCTTGAAAATTACATCGACGTTTTCGGGCTCAAAGACGCGTTCAACGAGCCGATAAAATCGTATTCGCACGGAATGCAGCAAAAAATCAACGTCATCGGCGCGATTATCCACAATCCGCCGCTGTTAATTTTGGACGAGCCTTTGACGGGGCTCGATCCGCAAAGCGCGTACGAACTCAAAGAAATGATGAAAGAGCATTGCAAAAACGGCGGCACGGTCTTTTTCAGTTCTCACGTTTTGGACGTCGTGGAAAAGATTTGCGACCGCGTGGGGATCATTTCGGAAGGGAAACTCATTGCAGTTGGCACCGTCGACGAACTTCGCGAAAATGGCGATGCTTCGCTTGAAAGTTATTTCTTGTCCGTCACAAAAAACGACGACGAAAACGAGCAAAACCAATAAAAAAATATGAAATCATACGTTTTAGTCCTAAAAACCGTGCTTTTGAATAACTTCCGCGCGGTCAGAACGAGATACGTCAGAATCGACGACAGAAAGCAAAATGCCAAAAATAAGTTGTCAAATGCGACAAACGCCGCGCTTGCACCTCTGGGCATTGCGGTTATCATCGTGCTTATGTCGATTATGACGCATGCGCTCGCGTTTTTGTCGGCACTCGAAGGCTTGCACGTAAAACTTCTTTCGACAATGCTCACGTGCGTTCAGATAACCGTTTTGATTCTGGGTTTTTCGGGCGTAACGTCAAATATGTTCTTTTCAAAGGACAACGAATTTTTGTCAAGTCTGCCCGTACGTCCCGAGGCGGTTTTTTCGGCAAAGCTGACGGTTGTATATCTCAACGATCTGATTGTCGGCTCGGTATTCCTTATCCCGCTGCT
>ULXD01013588.1_pt1 | contig 14661 bp, 9 predicted proteins | sample 1960961 | NCBI WGS metagenome assembly ULXD01 (sample SAMEA4835829, study PRJEB28245) | human gut metagenome | biome: gut microbiome; material: fecal sample | place: Denmark | collected 2008 | reverse complement strand
CCATGCAAGCGCTCTCCCAGCTGAGCTAAACCCCCAGATGTCTGGCCTGTTGCCTGACGACATGGGTTATTATACCAGCCGGAGGGGCGCTTGTCAACGGTTTTTTACAAAAATCTATTCTCTTTTTTCAGCGGCGCAGCGCACCCGGAAGCTTTTGACGCAGCTGCGTTTTTCCCGGGGCTGCTCTGCCGCAAAAGACTGCCGCATTACCTGTCCCATTTGTCACACAGGGCGTTAATCTGGTCGGCAAATTTTGCCAGATCCTTATTTGCGCCGCCCTCGTTGTGCTCGATGACCCGCAGCAGGCGCTTGCCGGCGCTGACCAGCCGCTGGAACACGGTAGCGGCGCGGTTTGCACCCTCGCCTGTCCTCTGCTCCACGCGGACTTTCGTGCCCTCCTGCAGGCAGACTGCGCCCTCGGCACCGATCGCCCACTGCGCACCGTTGTAGGGCGCACAGGCGGTAAAGCCCTGTTCGGTCAGGGTGTCCACAAAGCGGTTCTCCACCTCGTCCTCGCCGTGGATCACGAACACCCGCCGGGGCTTTTCTGTAAAGGCGTTCACCCAGCGCAGCAAGCCGTCTTTATCGGCGTGGCCGGACATTCCGGTCAGCTGGCAGATCTCCGCCTTCACCTCAATGGGCTCACCGAACAGCTTGACCAAGTCCGTTCCTTCAATGAGGGTGCGTCCCAAAGTGCCCACCGCCTGAAAGCCCACGAACAGGATCGTGCATTCCGGCCGCCACAGGTTGTGCTTGAGGTGGTGGCGGATGCGTCCGGCTTCACACATTCCGCTGGCGGACAGGATGACCTTGGGCGTGCGGTCGGTGTTGATCATGCGGGAGTCCTCGCTGGTCACGCTGATGCGCAGCCCCGGCACGTTGATGGGGTCGATGCCCTTTTCCAGCAAAGCGCGGGTCTGGGCGTCAAAGCAGCCGGGGTCTGTATCCCGGAAGATGCGGGTGGCTTCGGTGGCCAGCGGGCTGTCGATGTAGACCGGGAAGTTGCCGTGCCCTTTGACCAGCCCTTTTTCCTTGATCTCCCGCAAAAAATACAGCATCTCCTGCGTGCGTCCCACCGCAAAGCTAGGCACTACCACGTTGCCGCCCCGGTCAAAGGTGCGCTGCAAAATTTTTGCCAGCTCTGCCACATAGTCCGGCCGGGGGTCATGGTTGCGGTCGCCGTAGGTGGACTCCATGAACACATAGTCCGCCTGCTGGATATAGGTGGGGTCTTTGATGATGGGCTGCTCCAGATTGCCGATATCGCCGGAGAACACCAGCTTTGTGGTGGTGCTGCCCTCGGTGATCCACAGCTCGATGCTGGCAGAGCCCAACAGGTGTCCCACGTCCACAAAGCGTGCTTCGATGCCCGGGGCAAGCTGGACGCGCTTGTCGTACTCCACGCCCCGGAACAGGCGGCAGGCGGCTTCGGCGTCCTGCACGGTGTACATGGGCTCTACCGGCTCTGCGCCGGAGCGTTTGCCCTTGCGGTTTTTCCACTCGGCTTCAAACTCCTGAATATGCGCCGAGTCCCGCAGCATGATGCCGCACAGCTCCACGGTGGGGATGGTGGCGTAGATCCTGCCCCGGAAGCCGTTGTGCGCCAGCAGCGGCAAAAGGCCGGTATGGTCGATATGGGCATGGGTGATGAGCACAAAGTCGATCTCGCCGGGGGCTACGGGCAGGGGCTGGTTCTCGTACACATTTTTGCCCTGCTCCATGCCGTAGTCGATGAGGAATCGCTGCCCTGCCGCCTCCAGCATGGTGCAGCTGCCGGTCACCTCGTGGTTCGCGCCTAAAAACGTAAGCTTCAATGCAGAACACCTCCGGTTCGTTTTATAGCTTTAGTATAGCATATTTTTAAGGTACACGCCGCACAAATCTGCGGAAAGTTTACGGGCATAATGCTGAATTGCAGAAAAAATTTTTATACAATCTTGACAAACCACCCTGTTCTGTTATAAACTTAGGTTTGTATGACGTTCGTTCGTATTTTATGAGTCTTTTTAAATAGAGAGGTAGAAATTTATGGTTCGTAACGATTTGCGCAACGTTGCCATTATCGCTCACGTTGACCACGGCAAGACCACGCTGGTGGATGCCCTGCTGCGTCAGAGCGGCGCTTTCCGCGACAATCAGGCCGTGGCCGAGCGCGTGATGGACAGCGGCGATATCGAGCGTGAGCGCGGCATCACCATTCTGGCAAAGAACTGCTCCTGCACCTACAAGGGCGTCAAGATCAACATCGTCGACACCCCGGGCCACGCCGACTTTGGCGGCGAGGTGGAGCGCGTGCTGAAGATGGTCAACGGCGTGCTGCTGCTGGTGGACGCTGCCGAGGGCTGTATGCCCCAGACCCGCTTTGTGCTGCAGAAGGCTCTGCAGCAGAACCTGAGCCTTGTGGTGGCTATCAACAAGATCGACCGTCCCGATGCCCGCATCAAGGAAGTCATCGACGAGGTGCTGTACCTGCTGATGGATCTGGGTGCTACCGACGAGCAGCTGGAGTGCCCCATGCTGTTCTGCTGCGGCCGTGACGGCACTGCCAGCCTGGACCCGGATGTGCCGGGCACCGACCTGATCCCCCTGTTCGACACCCTGCTGAGCACCATCAAGCCGCCGGAGGGCGACCCTGAGGCTCCCTTCCAGATGCTGGTCTCCTCTGTGGACTACAACGAGTTCGTGGGCCGTATCGGCATCGGCCGCATCCAGAACGGCGTTGCCAAGGTGGGCGAGGAAGTGGTCGTCTGCGACTGGCACAACCCCGACCTGAAGATGCGCGGCCGTCTGACCAAGCTGTACGACTTCCAGGCAAACGGCCGTCAGCCCTGCGATAACATCACCGCAGGCGATATCGTGGCTTTCTCCGGTCTGCCGGATGTGACCATCGGCAACACCCTGTGCAGCCCCGCTCAGATCGAGCCGCTGCCCTTCGTCAAGATCAACGACCCCACCGTGGAGATGACCTTCTCCGTCAACGACAGCCCGCTGGCTGGCCGCGAGGGCAAGTACGTCACCAGCCGTCAGATCCGCGACCGTCTGCAGAAGGAGCTGCTGAAGGACGTGGCCCTGAAGGTGGAGGACTCCGCCACCACTGATTCCTTCCGTGTCATGGGCCGTGGTGAGATGCATCTGTCCATCCTCATCGAGACCATGCGCCGTGAAGGCTATGAGCTGCAGGTATCTCCCCCGCACGTTCTGACCAAGGTCATCGACGGCAAGACCTACGAGCCCATGGAGCACGTTGTCATCGACGTGCCCACCCAGTATCAGGGCGCTGTCATGACCGGTCTGGGTCAGCGCAAGGCACTGCTGCAGCAGATCGAGTCTCTGGGCACCGACCGTGTCCGTCTGGAGTTCCGTATGCCCAGCCGCGGTCTGTTCGGCTACCGCAACCAGTTCCTGACCGATACCCACGGTGAGGGCATCATCAACCAGATCTTTGACGGCTACGACGTCTGGGCTGGCATGATCGCTAACCGCTCTACCGGCTCTCTGGTCAGCTTTGAGACCGGCGACGCCGTTACCTACGGTCTGTACAACGCCCAGCAGCGCGGCACTCTGCTTATCGGTGCTGGCGAGAAGGTGTACGAGGGCATGGTCATCGGCTACACCGCTTCCGGCGAGGATGTGGACGTGAACGTCTGCAAGACCAAGCACCTGACCAACACCCGTTCTTCCGGCTCCGACGACGCTCTGCGCCTGATCCCGGTCAGCAAGCTGAGCCTGGAGGGCTGTCTGGAGTTCCTGGCACAGGACGAGCTGCTGGAGGTTACCCCGGAGAATCTGCGCATCCGCAAGCAGATCCTGAACCACGACCAGCGCATGAAGGCCAAGAGCAAGCTGAAGTAATTTCAACTTATAATAGCAGCGCAGAAGCACCCACGGGCGTTTCTGCGCTGCTTTTTTGTGCCCGGCAATTGCCAAGGCGTCAGGTTAATACCCCCTCAGTTAAAGCCTAGCGGCAACCGGCTGGAACTCCCCCAGTCTCGCTGCGCTCGACAGCCCCCTCTAAGATGGAGCCTTTGGCATGGCGGCAAGGTTTCTGGCTAAAGTGCAAAGTTCCCGGGCGCGCCAGAGGCTCCCTCTCCGAGGGAGCTGTCACGGCGCAGCCGTGACTGAGGGAGTTTGCGTGCCAGTACCCCCTCAGTCAAAGCCTGTCGGCTTTGCCAGATTCCCCTTTTTGTCACCTGCGTTGACATCTTCCCCCGGAGCGGGGGAAGTCTTTCCTCAAGGGGAAGCCTTCAAAGGAAAATTGATTTCCGAATTTTTGCAAAAAAGGCTTGCAAAAGTGCGGTGACTGCGGTATAATATCTCTCGCAGTCACTGTTATGCCTCTTTAGCTCAGTCGGTTAGAGCACCTGACTGTTAATCAGGGTGTCGCCTGTTCGAGTCAGGCAAGAGGCGCCAGCAAAGCGATGGATATTTTTCCATCGCTTTTTTGTTTTTCTGTATCTTTTTTTCACGCATTCTTAACGGTTCTTAAAAAATATCGCCTTGAAGAACACTAGTGGATGTGGTATACTTTTATAAGTTTATAGATGTAGAAAAGCTGCATGGCTTTCCCGCATCCGCAGACAGGCGCTCCCCCGGTCAGAAAGCTGCCGTGCAGGAGCGCAGTTTTTTCGTTGGTCAAATCAGCAGGCAGGCCGGCGGCTCTGTGCGGCAAGCACGGGCGGCAGGGCGGCTTTGTGTCGTTTGAATAAATCTGTAGAATAAAAGGAAACATCTATGCGTTATACCTACGTCCGGCAGCACGATACCACCGACTGTGCGGCTGCCTGTCTGGCCATGGTGTGCCTGCACTACAAAAAGGAAGTGACCATCACCCGCCTGCGGGATATGATGGGTACCGACCTGAAAGGCACTAACCTTGTCGGCCTGCAAAAAGCCGCCAATGAACTTGGCTTTACCACCGCCGCAGTCCGCGTGGACCGCGAAAACTTCCTGAGCGACTTCTCGCTTCCCTGCATTGCACAGGTGATCACCGATCAGGGTCTGGCTCACTTTGTTGTGGTGTTCAAAAAGACCACCATCAAGGACGAAGGCGCGCGCCGCAAGCATATGCTGCAGGACGCCGAGACCCGCAAGGAAGAAGAGAAAAAGGGCAAAAAGCATAAGTGCAAGGATTACGTCATCATCGGCGACCCCGGCACAGAGCTGAAAAAGATCAGTCTGGACGAGTTCTACAAGAACTTTACCGGCGTGCTGCTGCTGCTGAACCCCACCTCGGAGTTTAAGGGCGGCAAGCTTGGCAGCAGAGACGGTAAAGACGGCAAGGACGGTAAGGACGGCAAGAGCGGCAAGAGCGGCAAGTACGGCATGATGAAGCGGTATATCGACCTGCTTCTGCCCCAGAAAAAGCTGTTCTTCTACGCCATCCTCAGCTCGGTGATTACCACCATTCTGGGCATCGCGTCCTCCATGTTCAATAAGATCCTGATGGACGAGGTGCTGCCCTACGGGCTGAATAACCTTTTGGTCACCCTGATCCTGGTGTTCAGCGTGGTCAGCATCACCAGCACGCTGATCGGCTTTGTGCGCCAGTGGGTGCTGATCCATCTGTCCATCAAGATCGATATCCCGCTGATGCTGGGCTACTTCGGGCACATCTTCAACCTGCCCATGAAGTTCTTTGCCACCCGCAAGACCGGTGATATCACCACCCGTTACTCGGACGCTGACACCATCAAATCCATCTTTACCAGCATTGCGCTGAGCCTTGTGATGGATATCTCCATGGCAGTCATCACCGGCATCATCCTGTTCCGCATGAACGCCATGCTGTTCTCCATCTCGCTGTTCATGGCACTGGTCAGCATCCTGCTGGTGCTGGTGTACAAGCAGCCCTATAAGCGGATCAACGAAGAGAGCATGGCACAGTCTGCAGCGCTGAACAGCCAGATGATCGAGAGCCTGCGCGGCATCGAGACCGTCAAGTGCAACGCCAACGAGCAGACCGAGCTGGATAATCTGGAACGCGAGTACATGAAGAGCCTGAAGATCAGCCTGCGCTCCAGCCGCATCAGCACCACGCAGGGGCTGATCTCCTCCTTCATCTCCACCGGCTTCAGTATGCTGACCACCTATGTGGGCATCAGTCAGGTGCTGAACGGCGAGATGACGCTGGGCGGCTTTATGGCATTCAGCACCCTGTCCAGCTACTTTACCTCCCCCCTGAGCAACCTGATCGGCCTGCAGATGCAGATCCAGGAAGCCAGCATCTCCATGAAGCGTCTGACCGAGATCATGGACTACCCCGCTGAGAACGAGACTGCCGAGGGTATGGAGCAGAGCGAGATGGAAAAGGTGGAGGGCGACATCGAGTTCAAGGACGTCACCTTCCGCTACGGCAACCGTGCCCCGGCACTGGATCATGTCAGCTTTACCATCCCCGCCGGCAAAAAGGTGGCGCTGGTGGGCAGCAGCGGCAGCGGCAAATCCACCATTACCAAGCTGCTGCTGAAGTACTACGACCCCGAGGACGGCGAGATCGATGTGAACGGCGTGAATCTGGCGGAGTACAGCAACCACTCGGTGCGCCGCGCCATCGCCTATGTGCCCCAGAACGTTGAGCTGTTCAGCAAGACCATCTACGACAACATCCGCATCTCCCGCATGGACGCTACGCTGGACGAGGTGAAGGAAGCTGCCAAGAAGGCTGACGCGCACGAGTTCATCCGCCACCTGCCGCTGCAGTACAACACCTATCTGGAGGAAGCCGGCAACGGCCTGTCCGGCGGTGAGAAGCAGCGCATCGCACTGGCGCGTGCCTTCCTGAAGGACTCCAACCTTTACATTCTGGACGAGTCCACCAGTAATCTGGACTTTGCCACCGAGACGCTGATCTTCAACATGATCTACGAGCAGCTGGCAGACCGCTCCATGCTGATCGTGGCGCACCGCCTTTCCACCATCCGTGACTGCGACCTGATCCTTGTGATGGATCACGGCAAGATCGTGGAGCGCGGCACCCATGAGGAACTGATGGCAAAGGATGGCCGCTATGCCGAGCTGTGGAATATGCAGCAGGGCATCTTCCGCAAGCGCAAAGCCGAGCCTGCTCCGCAGGTGTCTGCCGCTGTGGTGGAAGAGGACGACGACGGCGAGTCCATCACCTACTGACCGCACCGCATCCGCAGCTCTTGCCCGGATGCAGCATAAGCTTTTTCCCGCCCGGCGGGAAACCGAAGAATGCCTCGTTATGGTGTGCCCGGAGGCAGACGCTTCCGGGCACCTTTTTGTTCCGGCTTACATTGAAAAAATAACAGGATTAGGGGTAATTTACTATGAACGAAATCAAAGTTGCTGAAAACAAGACCCTCAAGCTGACCAATGTTCTCTCCCGCGTTGTGCAGCCCGAGGAGCTGGCAAACCTGCCGGTCATCCTGACCCAGATGCAGAACTTTATGAAGAGCAACGGCGCACAGCCCATCGGCCCGCTGGTGCAGGCTATCGTGGAAGGCACCGGCCCGGACCATATGCCCGTCATGTACATGATGCAGCAGGCCACCCAGATGATCACCCAGATGGAGCCCGGCTACCACATGGACGCTGTGCTGCGGGTAAAGAACTGCTTGTACGCCCACTTTACCGGCCCTCTGGCCTTCAACCAGCTGGCCACCGCCAAGCTGCAGGTCCTGGCTTTTGAAAACGACATCAAGCTTAGCGGCAACAGCTACACCATCTACGTCAATCAGGACGAGGACGACGGCGTGATCGACGTGTTTATGGAGACCAAATAATTATGACAACGACCATTCAGAACCTTTCGGATCTGCAGGACCGCCGGATCATGATGGACAAAAAGCTGCCCCCTTACGGGTACGCCTTTGTCATTCTGACCGGGCTGTTCATGATCTTTCTGGTGATCTGGAGCACCCAGACCAACCGCATCTATGTCAGCCAGAACAGCGGTGTGGTGCAGGCCGCCAACAAGACCTACATCATGTCCAGCTACTCCGGCTCCATTACCGAGCTGTATGTCTCGGAGGGCAGCTATGTGAACGAGGGCGACCTGATCGCCCGGCTGAAGAGCACGGATCTGGATATGCAGAAGGACACCCTGCAGAGCCAGCTGGATATCTACCAGAAGCAGCTGGATCAGTACAACAAGCTGCTCAAGTGCATTCAGGACGACACCAACTACTTCGACGAGACCAGCGCTGAGGATCAGCCCTACTACTACCAGTACCAGACCTACAAAAGTCAGGTAGCACAAAAGACCTTTGACGCTTCTACCTATCAGGCTGCCGGCTACTCCGACACCCAGATCAAGGCTTTGATGGAGCAGAACCAGAGTGAGCTGGAGTCCCTATACTACTCCACCATGCAGTCCATCTCCCAGAGCATCAACAGCGCACAGGTCAATGTGGACAACCTGCAGGCGCAGATGGATTCTTTGAACACCGGCGCCAACGATTACTTCATCTATGCGCCCACCTCCGGCGTGATCCACATGGACACCCCCTACAAGGAGGGCATGGTGCTGAGCGCCGGCTCTGCAATGGCTACTATTGCCAGCGAGAACGACGATCTGGAGATCGTGGCTATGGTGTCGGTGAACGACCGTCCCCTGCTGCACGTAGGCGACCCCTGCAAGATCGCCATCACCGGCCTGTCGGAGTATTCCTACGGCACGCTGACCGGCACCGTCACCTCCATTGACAGTGATGTGACCTCCAGCAACAGCACCTCCTACTACAAGATGACCATCAAGCCCGATGCCACCTATGTGGTGAGCCGCAGCGGCGACAAGGTGGATCTTGCCAACGGTATGAGCGTGACCGCCCGCGTGGAATACGATCAGGTCACCTATTTTGAGTATGCCATGGAGGCACTGGGCGTGCTGTTCCGCTAAAAGCGGACTGCACAGCACGGCAGGATGCCCCCCCTTTTACACCACCCCAAAGAGGTACAAACAACATGATTCGAACCGCAAAGAAACTGGCCGCCTGTGTGCTGATGCTGGGTGTGCTGGTATGCGGCACCGCCCTGAGCGCTGCCGCCGCCGGCCTGCCTGTTGAAGCGCAGAACGGCGTTTCACTGCCCTGGTCCAAGGATGTCCCTGCCGAGAGCATTTCCACCGGCAGCTACTCTGCCAATATGCTGCTGGGCGCTTCCCAGCAGCTATCCCCCGTGGTCAAGCCCAGTTACAGCACCGACTCTGTGGTCTTTTTGACCGATGACAGCAGCGTGCTGACCGTAAGCAGCAGCGGCGTGGTGCAGGCTGTGGGCGTTGGCACTGCCACCATTACCGCAGCCGCCGGCAACCAGATCTGCGCCTACACCATTGTGGTCTCCATGGACTCCTCCATGATCGTGACCGAGATGGACCTTTCCCTCTCCTCCAACACCATCTATGTGGGCAACTCGGTGTCGGCTTCGCTGCAGGTGCGCCCCAGCTCCGCTTCCAACTACGCCACCGTCACCCTGACCTCCTCTAACGAGAAGATCGCCACGGTGAACAGCTTTGGCCGCGTGACCGGCGTAGCGCCCGGCACTGCCACCATTACCGCTGCCTGCGGCTCGGTGGTGGCCAGCACCACCGTTACGGTGCTTGCCCTGCCCACAGACTCCACCGGCACAAGCGGCACTACGTCCAGCAACAGCGGGCAGGTGATCACCCCCAGCACCAACTACATCGTGCTCAAGCCCGGTGCCACCCGCACCATCACGGCTAAAGCCACCCCTGCCAGTGCATCCCAGTCCTTCACCTTCAAGTCCGGCAACAGCAGCATTGCCACGGTCAGCCCCTCGGGCGTGGTCACGGCGGTGGGCACCGGCTCTACCTCCATTACCATTTCCAACGGCAAGGCCACTGCCATGGTCACGGTCATCGTGAACCGCTCGGCAGATGCTTCCTCCGGCAGCGACAACAGCAATGCCGGCACCAATACCCCGGACGACAACACCTCCATCCCGCTGGACCCTGTGGTGCAGACCATTCAGGACAGCACGGAGGATCAGGTGGTGTTCAACCAGTCTGAGGTGCCCATCGTGACCGGCGAGATCCTGAACGCCCTGCGCACCACCGGCAAGACCCTGTGCGTGGTGGGCGACGGCTACACCATGAACGTTTCCGGCAAAAACGTAAAGAGCACCACCAGCGAGATCGACACCGCCATCACCTTTACCGAGAGTGAGGAGGGGCTGGAGTTTGAGCTGGACAACGGCCGTGCCCTTCCCTGCGCGGTGCAGCTGGAGCTGGATGTGAGCACCTACTCCCGCCTGTACCTGTACAACACCATCAGCAACAAGTGGCAGTACCTGAACAGCTACAAGGACGGCGTGATCACCGCCGACACTGCCGGCCGCTACCTGCTGACCAACCAGAACCTGCGGTTCGGCAATATCAACTGGTCCTTCTTCATCGCCGGCGGCGTAGTTGTGATCCTGATCGCCGTGGTCTACATCGCGTTCAAGAAGCGCTACTGGTTCTGGTAAGCGCCCCTGCTCTTCCCGCATATAACAAGCCGCCCGCTGCACACCATTTCGTGCAGCGGGCGGTTTTGTGCTCTATTCTTCCCTGTTACTCCACCGTTACGCTCTTGGCAAGGTTGCGGGGCTTATCCACGTCGCAGCCGCGCAGCACCGCCATGTAGTAGGCGAACAGCTGCAAGGGCACGATGAGCTGCAGCGGCATCAGGATGTCGTCGTACTCGTCCAAGCGGATGACCTCGGTGGCAACGCCCTCCGGCACTTCCGCGTCCTTTGTGGTGAACAGCAGCACCCGTGCGCCGCGGCTGCGGGTCTCCTTGGCGTTGGAGATGGTCTTTTCGTAGACGTTCTTCTGGGTCGCCAGCGCGATGACCGGCACGCCGTCCGTGATCAGGCTGATGGTGCCGTGCTTCAGCTCGCCTGCCGCGTAGGCATCCGAGTGCACATAGCTGATCTCCTTCAGCTTCAGGCTGCCCTCCAGCGAAAGGGCGTAGTCGAACCCACGCCCGATGAAAAAGCAGCTCTGGGTGTTCACATAGCGGCTGGCAAGGTACTTGATCTGCTCGCAGTCCGCAAGGCGGGGCTTGATGACCTCGGATGCGTGCAGCAGCTGGGCGGTGTAGTATTTGGTCTTTTCCTCGGTCAGCTGCCCGCGCGCATAGGCCAAGCGCAGGGCAAACAGGTACAGCACGCACAGCTGCACCATATAGGCCTTGGTAGACGCCACCGCGATCTCGGGCCCGGCGTAGGTGTACATGACGTAATCCGCCGCCCGGGCGATGCTGCTGCCCACCACGTTCACGATGGCAAGCACCGGCACGCCCCGGCTCTTAGCCAGCTTGAGGGCGGCCAGCGTATCGCTGGTCTCGCCGGACTGACTGATGATGATGACCAGATCCTCCGGCTTCAGGATGGGGTCGCGGTAGCGGAACTCGCTGGCGATATCCACCTCTGCGGGCACCCGCGCCAGCGCTTCGATGGCGGTCTTGCCCACCATACCGGCGTGCATGGCTGTGCCGCAGCCCACCAGATGCACTGTGCCGATGCTGCGCAGCTTTTCGTCCGTCAGTTCCGGGATGCGCAGCTCCGGCAGGCCGTTCTCCACCCGGGGGCTGACCGTTGCCGTGATGGCGGCGGGCTCCTCGTTGATCTCCTTGAGCATAAAGTGGGGGTAGCCGCCCTTTTCGGCTGCTTCCATGTCCCAGTCTGCGGTCAGCTTTTCGCGCTCCACCGCCTCGCCGAACTCGTTATAGAAGCGGATGCCCTGTGCCGTGCACACCGCCATGTCCCCTTCTTCCAGCACGCTGTAGCTGCGGGTGTACTTGAGCAGCGCCGGGATATCCGATGCCACAAAGTTTTCGCCCTCGCCCCAGCCCACGATGAGCGGGCTTTCCCGCTTGACCGCAAAGATGGTGTCCGGGTAGTCCTTGAACAGCACCGCCAGCGCGTAGCTGCCCCGCACCTTGGCAAGCGCAGCCTGCAAAGCCTGCAGCGGCTCGCCCTGATAGCAGCTGTCGATGAGCTTTACCAGCACCTCGGTGTCGGTCTCGCTGGCAAAGGTGTAGCCTTTAGCAATCAGGCGCTCCTTTAAAGCGCCGTAGTTTTCAATAATGCCGTTGTGCACGATGCTGACCCGGGGCGTGGAGTGCGGGTGGCTGTTCACATCGCTGGGCTCGCCGTGGGTCGCCCAGCGGGTATGACCGATGCCGCAGCCGCTTTGGGGCAGCGCCAGCTCTTCCAGTTTGCTGCGCAGGGTGGAGAGCCGCCCCTTGCTTTTGACCACGCGGATGCCGTCCCGCTGGGTAAGCGCCACACCGGCAGAATCGTACCCGCGGTACTCCAGCTTTTCCAAACCGTCCAGCAGCACCTGCTGGGCGCTGCGCATCCCGACATAACCTACAATGCCACACATACAAAATACCTCCAGACCGACTGCGGCGCGCCGAAATGCGCTGCTGCACAGTCAGTTTCCTCTATCAAAGTCTATGTTCTTGTATGGCTTTCTTTGCAGGGTTCTGTTCCGGTATTGCTGCCGGTTTTTGCCCTGTTCTGCGGCTGGTATAGCCCTCAGCCGGAGAAACATCCGCCGAATCTTTCGATGATCCCTCTCCTCGTCACCCTCACGGCTGTCACCCGTGTGGCCCGGCGCTTTGCGTCAGCTTGCGGTACACATTCCTTCTTTCAAAGTTGTTTGGGGCTCAGTGCATCCCCAGCATTTTATGCAATTTGGGCTGCCACTTCAGCTTGTACAGCAGCAGCAGATTGCACAGGGCGCGGTCGTAAAGGGCAAACGCCACGTTGCCCATACCCAGTGTGAGCAGAGTCATTGCCAGTGCGGTGGTGCGCAGCTCCTGCGAAATGCTGCCCGCCGGCACCAGCACCAGCAGCAGGCCGTACATCGCCAGCACCGCCCCGTTGCACAGCAGCAGCTTGCACACCAGCTGCAATGCCCGGGGGCGGATGCGGTCGAACCGGGGTTTTACCAGCGGGTAATAGCCCAGCAGCACGGTGAAGATCAGGGCGATCTCCTTATCCGACACAAAGAGCAGCCCCAGCAGGCTGACGGCGGCGTACGCCGTCCACGCCATGGTGATGCCGCACTCCATGCACACCGTTGCAATGAGAAAGCTTGCCACCGCCGGTGCGATGAACATGGCAATGGGGATGATGGTGCCCAGCAGCATCAGTGCCACGCACAGTGCCGCCGCCATGCCGCAGTAGGCCATGGCCCAGCTTTTGCTTCTTCGCTTCTTCATGGGATCTCCCACTTTTCGGTATCTACATCCTGCTCCAGCGGGTAGACCGCGTGTTGCAGACCTAAGATCATGATATTGTTCAGCAGGGTGTCGTTCAGCTTGAGGTCCAGCATCTTGTATGCCCGCATCAGGTCGTTGACCGCAGCCAGTGCCTGCCGCCGGGCGTTCTCTATGGCAGCAGCCTGCCCGTTGAGCTCGTTGACCACGAACACGTTGTACTGGCCGTTGCGGCGGTCGGCTTCAAAGCGCTCGGCCTTATCCAGCAGATAGAAGATGCGGCCGATGCAGCTGCCGATATACCGCATACTCTTGCGCTGGTTGGGGTCGTCCGTAGCCAGCGTGGAGTACAAAGCGCCGTAGACGTTGCTCATAGGTTCAGCGGCAAGGGCGTAGTTTTTGGCGCTCAGGTTCATCTGCACCACCGCCTGCTCCCGCTCCTGCGCAAACAGCCGCTCCAGTGCCGGGTTCTCCTGCCGGGCTTTCTCGTAGGCGCGGCGCAGCAACAGCTTGTCCGCTGCGCGGCGCAAACGCTTGACCGGGCGCAGCTCGCTGTACTTGCGGTCCTGCAGATTATGCCAGCCCATCAGGATCTCCGTCTGCGCCGCCTGCCGGATGCCCAGCGTCTGGCACATCATGCTGCGCCGGAACGGCGTGCCGGGCATCCGCTGCCGTTTGCAGGTGGGCATACGCCCCGCCAGACTGTCGGACAGGATGGCAAACAGCACCCCGTTGGTGCGCAGCAGATGGCAGGCGTAGAAGCCGTAGGACTTATACATCTGCCGCCGCACCCCGCGGAGGTAACGCATATAGGTGTTGTAATCCCGGATCGTCAGTTCCGGCAGATAGAGCCGCATCCGTCCCTTCATATAAGCCAGCCATCCTTTCTGTACAGTTTTTGTATCCTGCGGTCAATAAGATTAGTATAATCCTTTTTGTTCGGCAACGCAACTGCCGGATGCAAAAACTGCCGTAATTTGTCATTATGCCGAATTTTGTGAAATCTATTTTTCTATTAAAAACACCCGCAGACCGTCTCTTTTCAGCAAAAGATGATCTGCGGGTGTTTGTGCCGGATTTTCCCGGAAAAAGACACACTTTTCCGGTGCAATGTCTGCCGGGCGGGCAGTCAAATGACCTTACTTCTTTTCAAAATGGGTGCGCTTGCCGTCAAAGCCGGATTTGGGCATGGGCTTTGCCATCTTTTCGGTCTTGGGGGCGTTATAGTACATATACAGCTGGCAGGGGATCATGCCGTTGTACATCTTGCGGCGCTTGTTGGCGCGCTTGCCGTAGTGCAGCTCAAAATCCATATCGGCGGTAATGGCGTACAGCCCGGCGCAGGGGCTGGCTTCCATCTGCTGTCCCAGCGTGCGTGCCAGCTTGGCAGCGCCCTCAATGGTGCCCAGACGCTCGCCGTAGGGAGGGTTCGTCAGCACGATGGCCTCCGGCTTTGCGGCAAAGGTGG
>ULXD01003008.1_pt1 | contig 14968 bp, 10 predicted proteins | sample 1960961 | NCBI WGS metagenome assembly ULXD01 (sample SAMEA4835829, study PRJEB28245) | human gut metagenome | biome: gut microbiome; material: fecal sample | place: Denmark | collected 2008 | reverse complement strand
CAGCCGATGCCTTTGGGGTGGAGTTGACCGCCCGGGGCAATGTAGCCGACCACAGCTTTAAGACCAATGTGGACAAGGTGTTCGTCTGCGGCGATATGCGCCGCGGCCAGAGCCTTGTGGTGTGGGGTCTGCGCGAGGGCCGCGATTGCGCCGCCGAGGTAGACCGCTGCCTGATGGGCTACACTAATCTTTAATTTGCCATTCTCTTTCCTATCCTAAACAAGCAGAAGCGGGAGCCCGTTGCAAGGCTCCCGCTTCTGCTTTTATTGTTATGTTTAATCTGTATCGTATTCCGGCTCTGTGCTGCCCTCTGGGGGCGTTTCCTGGGTGGTAGGCTCGGTAGCAGCAGGCTCTTCCGGGGTGGCGGTGATCTGCACACTGGGGTCTGCGGCGATATATATGGTGATCACCGTACCCACCGTGACCATAGCGCCCTCTTCCTCGCTGGCAGAGACTACGCAGCCCGTAGCGTAAGAGCCATCGTTCACCACCATGAAACAGCTGGCCACAAGCCCCCGGCTGCTCAGGATCTCAATGGCCTTATCCTGCGATGCACCGATGATCTTTGGCATTTCCACCTTCTCCGGGCCCTGACTGACCACGATCTGGATCACCTCGCCGTTCTCCATCACCTCGCCAGCCTCCGGCTCCTGCCGGATGACCTGCCCGGAGGGCACGGTATCGCTATACTCCAGCACCGCCCGGAACAGGTACATACTGGTGTACTCGCGGTTATTCTTGATCTGCTCGTAGTCGATGCCCACAAAGTTGGGCACAAGGTTCTGTGGCTTCATTTCCTCGCTGCTGGCTGCTTCCGAACTCGGCACCGAGGTTGCAGGCTGCTCCTCCTTGCTGCTCACGATGCCCCACAGGGTGAGCAAAATCAAAATGGAAAGCAGGATCAGGATGCCCGCCAGCAGCCCTTTCAAACTGAGCAGATGTTCCCTGCCCTGCCCGCTCTGCTCTGCCCGCACCGGATGCATCGGGGTCTCCGGCTTCATGGTGCGGGTCAACTCGTCGGTATATTCCTTGGAAGAAAGTGCCTGATACAGCTGCGGCACGGTCTGGATACGCTCCATGACCTTGAGCCGCAGCCCCAGCTGCAATACATCGGAGACATAGGCCGGTACGGCAGGCTCTACGGTGCGTGCCCGGGGGTTAGAGTCCGACACCACGCGCTGAGCAGCGGGCATGGGTGCCTGCCCGCACACCATGCGGTAAAAGACGGCGGCAAGGCTGTATTCGTCGGTGTAGCGCCCCTCAAACTCGGCGGTGGTGTACTGCTCCGGCGCAGAGTAGCCCTCGTACAGCTGCTCGTGCAGGCCGCTGCCTGCGGTGCGCAGACCCACAGTGGCATACCCGGCCAGACGGCACCGGCCATCTGCCATTACCCGGATATTCTCCGGGCAGATGCCGCGATGCACCAGCCCTGCCTTGTGCATGGCTGCCACACCCTCAAACACCGGGCGCAGCATGGCGCAGGCCTCCTCTGCCCGCACCGGGGCAGGACGGTTTTCCAGCCATTGCTCCAGCGGGGTGCCACCTAGGTTTTCCAGCACCGCATACACGGTGTTGTTGGCTTCCACCACGTCCAGCACGGCTTCCAGACCGCTGGCGGGGGTAATACGCTGGATGGCGCGGTACAGGTCTGCAAAGTCCATGCGGGTGGTCTTGAACAGCACCTCGCTCCCCTGCTTGGGGCGCAGGATGCAGTCCGCACCCCGCTCCGCAGAAAGGGTGACGGGCAGGTACTCCTTGATAGTCACCCGGAAAGCGCCCAGATTCTCCACGCCGCTGTACAGTACACCCTCGCCGTCCAGACTGCGCATCTCGCCCACAGTGTAGCGCCCGGCCAGCACCGTGCCCACCGGCAGGCAGCTCGCCGGGTTGCAGCCCTCTAAGATCTTCCCGCAATGGGGGCAGACGGTCGCCGCAGGCGGCAGTTCCCCAATGCAGAACGGACACAGGCGTTTTTGCTCCATAGTGTTCTCTCCCCTTCCAAGCTTCTATGCTTTTTATTTTATCATAGTGTTCCCCGCCGTGCAAGCTGTCCGCATTTTGGTGCACACGCAAAAAAGACCGGGGCCCGCAGCCCAAAGGGCTGACAGGCTCCGGTCTTATAGATGTAAGGGGTTTTCTCTTATGCTGCGCTTAGTGGATGAACACAGGACCCAGCGGGTTTGTGATGGGGCTTACATAGCCGCCCAGCAGCTTGGGGATAGCAAGGCTGATGTCGGGGACGTAGGTCAGCAGCAGCAGTGCAACGAACATACACAGGTAGAACGGCAGGGTCGCCTTGACCACTTTCTCCATGGGGCGCTTTGCAACGGCAGAGCCGATGAACAGAACGGAGCCAACGGGAGGAGTCAGCAGACCGATGCCGCAGTTCAGAACCACGATGATACCGAACTGGATAGGATCGATGCCGATGGAGGTGGCGATGGGCAGCAGGATGGGGGTAGCAATCAGGATGATGGGAGCCATATCCATGATCATGCCCAGCACCAGCAGGATCAGGTCGATGAGCAGTGCAATGATGTAGGGGTTATCGGTGAGGTCGGTGATGGCGGTTGCTGCCAGATCGGGAACGTGCAGCATGGTCAGGCAGTTGCCGAACACTGCAGAGGTAGCGATCAGAATCAGCACGATGGACAGGGTGTTGACGCACTCGTCCAGAGCGTGCCACACGCCCTTCCAGTCCAGACCCTTATAGACGAACACGGAAACGAGCAGGGAGTAGATAACGGCGATAGCAGCGGACTCGGTAGCGGTAAACACACCGCCGACAACGCCGAACACCACGATGATAACAGCGGCCAGTGCCCAGATAGAAGTGCCCAGCTGCTTGACAAAAGCCTTGATGCTGAACGGGTCGCCCTTGGGGTAGTTGCGCTTGACCGAGATGATGTAGGAGCCGATCATCAGCACGATAGCCAGCAGAGCGCCGGGCAGGTAGCCGGCCAGGAACAGGCTGCCCACGGAGATACCACCGGCGGTGGTAGCGTAGATGACCATGTTATGGCTGGGAGGAACCAGCAGACCCTCGCAGGAGGAGGTGATGGTAACAGCGGTGGAGAAGTCTGCACCGTAGCCCTGATCCACCATCATGGGGATCATGATAGAGCCGATGGAGGCGGTATCGGCGGAAGCGGAACCGGAAATGCCGCCGAAGAAGTAGGAAGCCACGATGTTGACCATGGCCATGCCGCCGCGCATCCAGCCCACGCAGGCGTCAGCCAGTGCGATCAGCTTTTCAGAAATGCCGCCGGAGCCCATGAGCACGCCCATGGTGATGAAGAACGGCACAGCCATCAGGCTGAAGGAAGAAATGCCCTTGACCATCAGGCGGCAGACGTCGGTCAGTGCCTGTCCCTGCACCAGCATGCACAGCACGCTGGACAGACCAACGGCGTATGCAATGGGGAAGCGCAGGAAGATCATAACAAAGAAGCTGACAAGAAGGACAATGATTGCCAGTGTCTGAACTGTCATATTACATTTCCTCCTTTACAAAAAAGCTCTTGATATGGTTATACAGAGACTCGATTTCAAAGATGATCATGGCAACACCGGCCAGCGGCACCGGGAAGTACATCCAGAAGCGGCTCAGCCAAGGCATGGAAACATAGAAGCCACGACCGCCCAGCGTGGTGGCGTAGTTCCAGCCGACCGCCATCATCACCACACCAAGAACCATCACAGCCACGTCGGACAAAATGTCCAGCGCCTTGACCACTTTCTTGGGCAGGTACATATCAAAGGCAGTCATGCGGATGTGTGCGCCGCGGCGGATAGCCAGCGCAGCGCTCAGCACAGCCATGTAGCTCATGCAGGTCAGAACGACCTCCTCAGACCAGGAGGGGTCCGGGATAAAGGGGACGTAACGACCAATGACCGACATCGTGGTAATGAGGATATCTGCGATCAGCAGGATCTTGCAGATGAACAGAACCACCTTGTAGGTAATGTCGTACGCCGGTCTGATCTTATCCAGAGTGGTAAAGATTTTCGGCATAGAAATTCCTCCATATAAAAACCCGGCGAAGCCTGCGGGCGTATTCCCGTGGGCCTCCGCCGGGCAATGTACTACTTAGATCGGATGGAAAGCCAGCTTATGCCTTCATGTCCAGCAGCTTCTGGTACAGCTCAGCCTGATCAGAGGTGTTGTCCTTGATGACCTTAGCGCAAGCTTCCTGCCAAGGAGTCTTGTCGTCCACATCCACAACGTTGCAGCCGGAGGAGCGCAGCTCTTCCAGAACCTTGTTCTCAGCGGTCTCAGACAGATCAGCGTTGAACTTCTGGGTGTCGGCAGCAGCAGCCATAACAGCAGCCTGCTGGTTAGCGGTCAGCTTGCCCCATGCGTTGTCGGTGATAACAGCCTGCACAGCGCCCAGAGTGTGGCCGTCCAGGATCAGGTTGTTAGCAACCTCAGGGAAGGCGTTGGACTTGTAGTTTGCGATGGGCTGCTCAGCGCCATCCACAACGCCGGTCTGCAGTGCGCTGTACAGCTCGCCGAAGGCAACGACGGTGGGGTTAGCGCCCAGACCCTCGACCATGCCGTTCATAACGGGGTCGTTGGACACACGCAGCTTCATGCCCTTCAGGTCGCCGATCGCAGCAACGGGCTTGACGGTGAAGAAGTGACGGAAGCCCTCCTCGCCGTAGAACAGGCCGCGAACGGGCAGACCCAGCTCCTGGGGCTCGTTCAGGAACTCAGGAGCCAGATCGCTGTTGGCAAAGTTCCAGAAGTGAGCGCGGTTGTTGAAGGTGAAGGGGATGGACAGGAGCTTAGACTTGTTGCAGCCGTAGCTGGTCAGAGCGAAAGCAGAGATACGGCTGATATCAATGGAGGTAGAGCCGCCCAGAATAGCGTCCAGAACGTCGTTCTCAGAGCCCAGAACACCGGAAGCCTGCACATCAACGACCACAGAACCGCCGCTCAGTTCCTCGACCTTCTCCTTGAAGTGAGAACCGGTCTGACCAACGATGGTATCCAGCGGGTTGACCTCGGCGTAGACCAGAGTCACCTTGGGATCGCTGGCAGCAGCAGCTGCATCACCGGCAGCAGCAGAAGCAGAAGCTGCGGTAGAGGTGGAAGCAGCGGTAGAAGTGGAGCCGCTCTTGGAACCACCGCAGGCGGTCAGAGCAACAGCAGCAGTAGCTGCACCGGCAACAGCCATAAAGCTACGACGAGAGATCATTTTCATAGAAATCGTCCTCCTTAAATAATTGTGAAATTCTCCGGGCGCACAGGTGCCGGAGCTTTCGTTCATTGACTGTACACACTTTAGCAAATTTTCCGAAATGAAACAAGGGCTTTCAAAAAATGTCCTGTTTTTCGAAAGAATGTCAAGATTGTTTTTGCCATATTGCACAAGCGTTTTTCATTTCGTTTGTGCAACACTGCTGACCAGTTGGATACATTCCTGTATTCATAATGCAAAAATAACACCCCGACAAATGTCCGTCCGGGCACTTCTCGGGGCGTTTTCTTCAGCTTTTTTGTATCCGGTCGATCAGTTCCTGCTGGGCAGAGAATTCATCGTACATGGGCTGCACCGCTGCGCGGAAGCGGGCTTTCTCGGCTTCGTCCAGCTCGGTAACGCAGATGCCCAGCTTGCGCATATTCTGCTCCGCGTCCGCTTCCCGCCGTGCCCAAAGCTCGCGTTCCTTCTGTGCGCTCTCCCGGGCGCAGGCGCGGATCACCTCCGGGAAGCTTTCGTCCAGCGCGGCAAGCTTTTCCATCACCGCCGGGCTGGCCAGCTGCACTTCCGGCACGCGGGTGTGCTCGTCCTTCAGGAAAAAGGGCGCTACCTCGTAGTGTCCCATCACCTCGTAGCTGGGCCAGTTGTTCTCTGCGCCGTCGATCTCGGCATTATGCAGGGCGGCATATACCTTGCTGTACACCACCTGCGCCGGCTTTGCCCCCAGTGCGGTGATCATGTCGCTCATCATGTCCGACTCCTGCACCCGGATGGTCAGCCCCTGCAAATCATCCAGCCCGGTCACCTTTTCCCGGGTGTAGAAGCTGCGCACACCGGCATCGAACCACGAAAGTCCCACTAAGTCCATCCCGTCCAGCATGGCCAGAAACTCGTCGCCGATGCTGCCGTCCAGCACACGCCACATCTGCTCGGCATCACTGTACAGGTAAGGCAGCTGCAGTACGCTAAGCTCCGGCTCGTACTCTGCCAGCTGGCTCAGGGACACGCGGGAAAAATCCACCCCGCCGAACTGCATCTGCTGGATGACGCTCTGCTCCGCGCCCAGCTCTGCCCCACTGTAAACCAGCACCTTTACCCGGCCATCCGTGTGCTGCGCCACAAGCTCGGCAAAGGCCTTTGCCGCCTTGCTGGTGGGGTAGTCCTCCGGCTGATTCTCCGCATAGCGCAGAATGAGCGGCTTTTCCTGCTGCGAAGAAGCAGACTGTGCCGTGCAGCCTATGACTGCCAGTGCCGGTGCTGCCGTCAGCAGGTGCAGCAGCTGACGGCGGGTCACAGCCGCGCCTCCCGGGCCGCCTTTGCCGCTTCCTTCCGGTACTGGGTGGGGGTCATGCCGGTGCGCTTTTTAAAGGCACGGGCAAAGTAACTGGCATCCTCGTAGCCCACCATGGAGGCCACCTCTGCTGCGGAGCGGAAGGGGTCGGCCAACAGCTCTTTGGCTGCGTTGATGCGCAGCTCGGTCAGGCAGTCCAGAAAGTTCATCTTCTGGTACTTTTTGAACTGCGCCGAAAGATACGCCGGGCTGATGTGCAAAATCTCGCTCACACTGTCCAGCGAGAGGTCGGACATATAGTTGTCTTCCATATACTTGCGCACATGATCCATCACCAGTGCGTTGCGGTCACTCTCCCCTTCCCCGGCGGGGTCGTTCTCCTGCTCCGGGGCGGTTTCCTGCTCCGGGGCTTCCGCAGCCAGCTCTGCCAGACGGCGTCCGGCTTCGATCTGCCGGATGGCGCGGCGGATGGCAGCTTCGGTCTCGTCCGGGTCCACCGGCTTCAGCAGATAGTCGCAGGCACCCAGATGCACCGCTTCGTGGGCGTACTGGAACAGGCTGTATGCCGTGATAAAGATCACCTTGCACTCCGGGCGCTGCTCCAGCACCGCGCGGGCGGCATCCAAGCCGTTCATTCCCGGCATCTCGATGTCCATCAAAATCAGGTCTGCACCCCAGAGCACGGCGGTATCGGCGGCTTTGCGTCCGTTTTCCGCCATTTCCACTGTTACCTCATGCTCGAACCGACGCATGACGATATCCGCCAGCGCTTCCCGTTCCATCTTCTCATCATCCGCGATCAACAGACGAATCATTCCTCAAATTCCTCCTCATTCTCCACCAGCGGCAGATACAGGATCACCGCAGTTCCCCGCCCCGGCCGGGAGCGCACCACCACCCGGCAGCGGGCATCCAGCAGCCGCAAGCGGGCAGCCACATTATAAATACCGATATGTTCCCAGCGGGGTGCGGGCTGTTCCAGTGCCGTGCGCAGCTGCTGCAGCTGCTCCGGCTCAATGCCTACGCCGTTGTCCAGCACCCGGATGCACAGCAGACCTTTTTCCCGCAGGGGGATCATGCGGATGCGCACCACGCCGCCCTCTTCCTTGGGGCAGATGCCGTGCTTGAAGGCGTTTTCCACGATGGGCTGCAAGATAAAGGACGGCACCATGGTCTCGGTCAGATCCAGCGAATCCGAGAACGCCCACTGCATCTGCACCCGGTCGCCAAATCGCACATGGTAGATGGAGTAGTATTCGTCCACAATGCGCACCTCCCGGGAGAGGGGCACCTGTTCATCATTGCTCATCAGGCTGTAACGCAGCAGATGGGAAAGCGCCATGATGAGCGCCTGCGTGCGGTAGGCGGACTCTGTGCCCGCCATCTGCTGGATGACGTTCAGGGTATTGAACAGAAAATGCGGGTCGATCTGGCTGCGCAGCTGCTGTAACCGGCTGCGCTCCATGCGGTTCTGCAATTCCAGTGCTTCGGTCTTTTGGCGGTGCAGCTCCCGCTCGATCTCGTTTTTCTCCTGTAAGGTACTCACCTGCTGCGCCATGGAGTGCTTCATGCGGTTGAAAGACTCCGCCAGCTGCCCGATCTCCGGCTGCTTAGGCAGCGGGATGTCCGGGGTGTCGAACTGGCTGCGGCTGATGGCACGGGAAGCTACGATCATCTGGGAGACTGGGGTCAGCAGCCGCATGACCATCAGACCGGAAGCGCAGCCCAGTGCCACGCACAGCGCCACCACCACGATCTGCATCAGGGCGATCCGCTCGCCCAGCTCCGAGATCTCGGTATAAGTAGTCTGGGCGTCCAGAATCGAGGCTTTCAGCAGCTGCATGGTGTACTGGCTCAGATACCCGCCGCAGACCGAGACCTTGTTATAGTACAGCTGGGACGCCTTTGCATCCTGCCCGCTGGAAAGGCAGCTCTCCAGTTCCTCCAGCAGGGCGCTGTAGCTGCCGTAGGTGGTCTCCACTGCGCCGTAAAGCACCCACTGCTCATCGCTGACGTTCTGCAAGCCGTCCATATTGAATCGGATGCGCCACAGCCATGCGTTGCTGGTGGAGCAGGCTGCCTGAAGCTTTTCCAGCATTTCCTCGGTCTCGCCGTTCTCCCAGCGGTACGCTTCCAGAATGCTGATGGAACTTTCCACACCGCCCTGAAACCGGCTGATGGCGTTAAAGTTGCCCATCTGGTCGTCCTGCACCTGCTGCACCGCCCGTGCCTGATAGCCGTTCAGGGCAAGCTGCAACGCAAAGGCCGCAAAAAAAGCCGCCAGACACAGCACCATGCGCTGCTTGAGCGTAACGCTGCGCTTCCAATTGCGCTTTTCCATGCAAAGCTTCCCCCTTTTTTCGTTGGATAATATCCGTTAGATAATAACTTATTTTACCACGCTTTGCGGGCGGTTTGCAAGCCGGATGCACCGCCGCCGGTGCATCTTTTGCTTGCTTCTTGCTGATAAATGTGGTACTATGCCCAAAAAGGAGGGTAACTTTATGACCCAGAATGTTTGCGTTTCCGTTCAGATGGACGAAAAAAGCTTTCACGATTTTGCATCTTTCGACCTGCTGCGCCACAACAAGGGCTGGCAGCGCCCGGCGGTGTTCACTGCCATTCTGCTGGTGTGTGCCGGGATCTGCCTGAGCCAGATCGGCAAACGGGAGGGTGCCGGGCTGCTGACCGCCGTGCTGGCCATCGTAGCCATCGGTCTGCCCGCCGTATACTTCGGTACCTTCTTTGCTAACCTCTCCAAGCAGATCAAAAAGCTGGGTCTGCCCCGCCCCTTCTACCGGTTGGAGCTGGACGCCGCCGGGCTTTCGGTCTGGATGGCCGGTGAGCAGAACAAGGCTGAGCCCACTAACCGCTACACTTGGAACACCGTGTACTGCGCCTACCGCACCAAAGAGGCGGTGTACATCTACGTCCAGAAGAATCAGGCCTATCTGCTGAACGAGAGCATGGATGCCGCATGGAGCCTGCTGGGCAGTGCCCTGCCCGCCGCCAGCCTGCACGACTGCCGGAAATAAGGGCATAGGGACAATTTTTAATGCGCTCCGCTTTGCTCTGCGCATGAATAGCGGAAAATTATGATTTTTTCGAAATCCCGGAGCGTCTGCGGACGCTCCGGGATTTCATTTTCACAGGAATGGGGTCGTAACCGGAAACTGCATTTGCAACGCTTGTTTCCTTCGGAAACAGTCGCGCTGCGGGGGCGTTTCCATTCCCGTGGAAAAACAAGCCCGGAAGGTTCGCAAACCTTTTAGACAAAACAAAAACCCACGCTGCGGCAAAGCAAAAGCGCAGCGTGGGTACGGAAATAGCGTTATAAAGTTTTAACGGGCCAGAGTGTACTTGTGCAGGGTCTTGCGCACTGCGCCGTTACCGGCGTACAGCTCCTTGACCATGCCCTCGATCTTTTCGCCCAGACCAACGGCGTACAGATCCACACCGAACACATCGGCACGGCTGTACAGAGCCTTCAGGCAGCTGAAGTCCTGCTCGCCTTCCTTGACCTGCAAGGGGCTGACGATGGCCTGCAGCTCAGCCAGCAGCGGATCGGGAGAGATCTCGAAGGGCTGGCCGTTGTCATCGATGCCTTTCAGGTAGCGGGCATAGCCTGCCAGCACCAGCGGGATCAGCACGAGGTTGGACTTGTCCAGACCGCGCTCCTCGTAAGCCTTGATGGTCTCGCCGAAGCGGATCGCCAGCTTCTGGGAGGTATCGGTGACGATACGCTGGGGAGCATCAGGCATGAAGGGGTTGGGCAGACGGCGGTTGATGACAGCGCCGATGAACTCGTAGGGGTTCAGCACGCCGGGATCAACGACCACGGGCATCGCCTCGATATAGCCGATCTTCTGAATGAAGGAGCGCAGATCCTCGTCTGCCATCTCGGCAGAGATGAGGGTGTAGCCCAGCATACAGCCATAGATAGACATGGCAGTGTGCAGGGGGTTCAGGCAGGTGCAGACCTTCATCTTCTCGATCTTGTCCACGGTCTCGCGGTCGCAGTACAGCACACCGCCCAGCTCCAGCGGAGGACGGCCATTGGTGTAGTGATCCTCGATGCACAGGTACTGGGTCTCCTCAGCGTTGACGAAGGGAGCGGTGAAGGTGTGCTTCTCGGTAACGATGGTGTAGTTATCCTCAAAGCCGTCCTTTGCCAGCATCTCCTGCACCTTTGCGTCCGGGCGCGGGGTAATCTTGTCGATCATGCTCCACGGGAAGGTGATCTTGGTCTCGTCCTGCACATAGGCAAGGAACTCTGCGGGCACCAGACCCTGCTCCACCCACTTTGCAGCGTAGGCGTGGACAGCGGTCTTGACCTTATCGCCGTTGTGGGAGCAGTTATCCATGCTCTGGACGGTCAGGGGCAGCTTGCCGGCCTTGAAGCGCTCGTACAGCAGAGCGGTGACCTTGCCCATCGCCAGAACGGGGGTCAGGCCGCGCTCCAAGTCAGCGGGAGCAACGCCGTAGCCCTTCTCAGTGATGGTAAAGGAGATCATCTGCAGGCTGGGGTTCTGGAAGATCTCCACCAGACGTGCCCAGTCGGCACCGAAGGAGTAGTCAGCCTTCAGGCTCTCGGTAACGGAAGCGATGACCTTCTTCTCGATCTCGCCGGTGGACTTCAGGCAGACCAGCAGGCTCAGGTTATCGTAGGGCTGGTAAGCCTTATCGATGATCTCGTAGTCGAAGCTCTCGGCCACGATGACGCCGCGGTCGTACTTGCCGCTGTTCAGTGCATCGTTCAGCACGGCAGCGGGGAAAGCGCGGAAGATGTTGCCGGCACCGAAGTGCACCCAAGTGGGCTCGGCGTGAGTCTTGGCCTTCACAGCCTCAATGTCGAATTTGGGCAGCTCGTAGCCCTTTTCTGCCCACTCGGCGGACAGATTGCCGTTTTTAATATCAGACAGCTTCATAGTAATCAGCCCTTCTTTTCTTCATCCAGACGGTCCAGCAGATCCCAGATACCCAGCATATACTGGATGCCCAGAGCACGGTCATACTTGCCATAGCCGGGGCGGCAGACGCCGGGGCCTTCCTCCCACAGCTGACGGCCGTGGTCGGGGCGGATGTAGCCCTCAAAGCCGCAGTCATGGTATGCGCGCATTACCTCAATGATGCCGGTCTCGCCGCAGCAGTCGCGGTGCGCAGCCTCAGAGAAGTCGCCGTTGGGGAAGTGGTGGATGTTGCGGACATGACCGAAAGCAATGCGGTCGCAGTGCTTGCGGATGATCTCGGCACAGTTGTTGTTGGGGTTTGCGTTCAGGCTGCCGGTGCACAGGGTCAGGCAGTTGTACGGATCGTCCACCATCTTCAGGAAGCGGTCGATGCTGGGCTCGTCCACCAGCAGGCGGGGCAGGCCGAAGATATCCCAAGGAGGATCGTCCATGTGGATGGCCATCTTGATGTCGCACTCGCGGCAGGTGGGCATCAGGGCTTCGAGGAAGTACTTCAGGTTCTCCCAGAGCTTTTCCTTGGTGACAGGGGCGTAGGCCTTGAACAGCTCGTCCAGCTTTGCCATGCGCTCCGGCTCCCAGCCGGGGAAGGTCATGTTATACTTCTCGGTGAAGGACATGATATACTCAGCCATGGCCTTGTAATCGCCCTTGATCTTGTCCTTCTCGTAGAACAGTGCGGTAGAACCGTCGCCTACCGGGTGGAACAGGTCGGTGCGGGTCCAGTCGAAGATGGGCATGAAGTTGTAGCAGATGACCTTGACACCAAACTTGGACAGGTTGCGGATGCACTGCTTGTAGTTCTCGATATACTGGTCGCGGGTGGGCAGACCGATCTTGATATCGTCGTGCACGTTGACGGACTCGACAACATCCATATCAAAGCCGTAGGCGTGGATCTGGTCTGCAACCTTCTGGATCTCGTCGATTTCCCAGATCTCGCCTGGCATCTTATTGTGCAGTGCCCAGACGATGCTGGTCACGCCGGGGATCTGCTTGATGTCGCTCAGGGTGACGGGGTCGTTGCCCTCGCCATACCAGCGCCAACCCATTTTCATAGGCATAGAGAAGTTCCTCCTGTCGTTATTTATCATGTGGCACGCGCAGAACGCCTGCACGCTCTTCTTGCTTATATTCTAATATATCAGTTGTAAAATAGCAATACGCGCAATGCCAATTTTTTGTGTTTATTCTTGTATACTTTACACAAAAACGGCAAAATGCCAGTTTTTTAACAAGGTTTTTGGGCAGTGTGCTGCTTTCCTTCCATAGATTCCCTACTCTGCCGCTGGGCTGCCCAAGCAATAGCTTGTAACCGCCAAGCATATAGTGCTCTGACCCGCCCGGCGCAAAAAGCAGCCGGTTGACAATTCCTATAAAAACCTTTATATTCAAAACATTCAGCGCCCGCAAAACCTGCCGGGCGCACTCATCCGCTTCTATCCAAACTTCTATATATAAAGGAGGATCCGCTATGGTTTCACCTGACAAGTGCATCGCCGGGCGTTCCGCTGCCGATTGGATCGCGGCATATCCCGTGGTCTCCGACCTCTGCGCCCTGAAGGAGACTGCATGGGTAAACCCGGACAAGCTGCCCTTTGCACAGGCTGCGGCTGCCTGCCCGCTGACCCTTTCCGACATCGAGGACGCCGCCGCGCGGCTGGAGCGTTTTGCCCCCTACCTTGCCGCCGTCTTTCCAGAAACTGCTGCGACCGGCGGCATCATTGAATCCCCTGTCCGACCCATCCCCCGGATGCAAAAGGTGCTGGAAGAGCGCAGCGGCACCCCCATCGCCGGACAGATATGGGTCAAGCTGGACAGTCACCTGCCTATTTCCGGTTCCATCAAAGCCCGTGGCGGCATTTACGAGGTGCTGAAAACCGCCGAGGACATTGCCCTGCACAGCGGAATGCTGCACCTGACCGACAACTACGCCGTTCTGGCAGAGGAGCACTTCCGCAAGCTGTTCTCGCAATACTCCATTGCGGTGGGTTCCACCGGAAATCTGGGGCTTTCCATCGGCATCATGAGCGCAAAGCTGGGGTTTCAGGTCACTGTGCATATGTCCGCTGACGCGCGGCAGTGGAAAAAAGACCTGCTCCGCAGCCGGGGCGTCAAGGTGGTGGAATACGCCTCCGATTACAGCATCGCCGTGACCGAGGGGCGCAAACTGGCGGCGGGCGACCCCTACTGCCATTTTGTGGATGACGAAAACTCCAAGACCCTCTTTCTGGGCTATGCCGTGGCTGCGCTGCGGTTGAAAAAGCAGCTGGACGCGCAGGGCGTCACCGTGGATGCAGAGCATCCCCTCTTCGCCTATCTGCCCTGCGGCGTGGGCGGCGGCCCCGGCGGCGTGGCCTTTGGCCTGAAGATGCTGTTCGGCGATGCCGCACACTGCTTTTTTGCCGAGCCCACCCACTCCCCCTGCATGATGCTGGGCATGGCTACCGGCGAAAACAGCAGCGTCTGTGTGCAGGACTTTGGCATCGACAACCGCACCGCCGCCGATGGTCTTGCCGTGGGGCGCGCTTCCGGCTTTGTGGGCGGGCTGATGCGCCCCTTTATGAGCGGCTGCTACACCCTGCAGGACGAGCGGATGTATACCCTTCTGGCACAGCTGGCAGATGCCGAAGATCTTTACCTTGAGCCCAGCGCTCTGGCGGGAATGTATGGCCCGGTGCTCACCCAGCCCGGGCAGCTGCTTGGCGCTTACACCAAAGCTGCCCTGCCCGCCGGTACGCTGGCAAACGCCACCCATCTGGTCTGGGCCACCGGCGGGAACATGGTCCCCCGGGAAGAAATGCAGCGCTACTACGCAAAAGGCAAGGCGCTGGCACAGCAATAACAAACAAAAGCCGCCTTTCGTGCCAAACAGCACAAAAAGCGGCTTTTTATCATTTTATTTCAGGAGCAAAGAGCCTTGCGGAAGCTTATTCCGGCAGGTCCTCTTCGTTCTCCAGGCTGTGCCAGACGTTCTGGACGTCATCGTTATCCTCCAGAGAATCCAGCAGCTTGCCCATCAGCTTCAGCTGATCAGGGTCGGTCAGGCGGGTGGTGGTCATGGGCACCATGGCCAGATCGTCGGACAGAATCTCGTAGCCCTTCTCTTCCAGAGCCTTGACCACGGCAGAGTAGTTCTCGGGATCGGTGGTGACCTCGGCAGCGTCCTCGCTGGCATCAAAGTCCTCGGCACCGGCATCCAGAGCGTCCATCATGGCTTCGTCGGCGTCCTTATCCTCCAGAGAGATGTCAATGACGCCCTTCTGGTTGAACAGGAAGGCCACGCAGCCCATAGCGCCCAGATTGCCGCCGTTCTTATCGAAGTAGTGGCGCAGGTCGGCAGCGGTACGGTTGCGGTTGTCGGTCAGGGTCTCCACCATGACTGCCACGCCGCCGGGACCGTAGCCCTCATAGGTGATGGCCTCGAACTCGGTCTTGTCGCCGCCCTCGGCCTTTTTGATGATACGCTGGATGTTATCGTTGGGCACGCTCATGCGCTTTGCCTT
>ULXD01051602.1_pt1 | contig 15034 bp, 9 predicted proteins | sample 1960961 | NCBI WGS metagenome assembly ULXD01 (sample SAMEA4835829, study PRJEB28245) | human gut metagenome | biome: gut microbiome; material: fecal sample | place: Denmark | collected 2008 | reverse complement strand
TGTGCATTCAATGCAGCACGGTTCTTTCCCCAACCGAAAAGTGGTGCCAAGACTACCCCATTCAATAAGGAATAGGGAGATTCCAGGAAATTGGATAACACATCACTTTCCAATCCAAATTGTCCGGTCAGGGCCAAACGGGGGAACATATTGGTATAAGCAACTTTCACTCTGGCATGTTCAGCCTTCAACTGCTGCTCTGCCGCACGGACATCGGGGCGACGTTCCAACAAATCCGAAGGCAGACCTACCGGTAAGGACTCCGGCACATCCAGTTCCTGCAGAAAATTGACACGCTTGATACGGGTAGGGAATTCCCCCACAAGGAAGGATATATCATTTTCTTTCAGAGAGATACGGCGTTCCAAATCCGGAACAAGAGTAGCCGTACGAGCCAACTCCACTTGAGCCTGTTGATAAGAGGTCTCCGAGGTCAGCCCTCCTTCAAAACGGATACGCGCCAAGCGCACTCCCTCTTCACGCGCCTTTTGTGTCTGGCGCACAATCTCCAGTTCCGTATCAAGGGCTACCAGCTCATAATAAGCCTGCGCCACTTCGGCAACGATGGTCATGCGCAACGCACGCTGCGCCTCCACACTTTGCAAATATTCGGCCACAGCAGCCACTTTTTTCCATCTCAAGTTTCCCCAAAGGTCCAGTTCCCAAGAGAGCAACGCCTTGGCTTCGTAAGTATTGCCTACATCACGGCTATGACCACCGTAAATCTCCACCTCGCGCTCAGCCTCCACCTTTCCGGTGAGCTGCGGCAGAAGGTTGGCAACACTGATACGTTTTTGGGCAGCCATCTCCTTGACACGGGAAGCTGCAATCAGCATGTCTTTGTTATATTCCAGAGCACGGTCTATCAAAGCACGCAGCGTGCTGTCCGTATAAACTGCCTGCCACTGTTCATCGGCTATGCTCATGCTATCCTGCTGCTGTGCCAGGCTATCCGGCAATGCCATCTCCGGACGCACATAGCTCTTGCCCACCTTGCATGAGGTAAGGGCAAACATACTCAGCAACAAAATAATATATATGTTCTTTCTTTTCATAAACGTTGTCTTTAAAATCAGTCTTTCTTAATCTTATGCTGCACTTTGGCTTTTGTCTTGTATACCAGGACAAAGAAGAACGGTACAAGCACAATACCGAATACAATGGCAAATATCATTCCGAAGAAAACACCCGTACCGATGGCCTGACGGCTCGCCGAGCCCGGTCCGCTTGCCAACACCATAGGAAGCATTCCCAATACAAAGGCGAGGGAAGTCATCAGGATAGGCCGGAAACGGAGTTGGGCAGCATGGATGGCAGACTGTATCAAGTCTCCTCCCTTGTCAACCTGCACCTTGGCAAACTCCACAATCAAAATGGCATTCTTTGCCGCAAGCCCCACCAGCATCACCAAGCCGATCTGGAAATAAATATCATTCTCCAATCCGCATATCACAACGCCCAGATAGGCACCCAAAGCGGCAACCGGCAGTGAAAGCAATACAGCGATAGGCACCGTCCAACTTTCATATTGCGCAGCCAAAAAGAGGAATACGAAAAGGAATACCAGCGTAAGCACAAGACCCGTCTGTCCTCCCGCCTTCTTTTCCTGATAGGAAAGGCCACTCCACTCCAGACCGATATTGTCCGGCAAGTGGTTACGTGCAATCTGCTCCATAATCTCCATTGCCTGGCCGGAACTGTAGCCTTGTGCCGCAGAACCGCGGATGACGGCAGTGGTAAACATATTGAAACGCTTGATACTGCCCGGACCGGTGGTATAAGAGGCATTTCCCAAGGAAGTAAGCGGCACCATCACTCCGTCTTTTGCCTTTACAAAGAACAAGTTGATATTGTCCTTATGCTCACGATAAGGAGCCTCGGCCTGGATATACACCTTATATATACGGTTGAACATATTGAAGTCATTCACATATACTGAACCGGTATAGGCCTTCATGGTAGAGAATACATCCGCCAGGGGCACACCCAGCATTTTCACCTTATCACGGTCCACATCAAAATAAAGTTGCGGTATTTCAGACTGCAAGGATGATGAAAGCCCCGTCAGCTCCTTATGCTTCTGGGCATAATACATCAGCGTATCTGCCGCCTGCACCAAGTTGTCAAACGTCGCCTCTCCACGCGCCTCAAGCTGCATTTCGAAACCTCCCGAGGTACCCAATCCCGGAATGACCGGAGGCGTGGAAAGATAGACCTTGCATTCGGGATATTCCTTCAAATCCTTCTCCACATTCTCCATTATCTTATCGATGGAAATCCCCTTACGCTCTTCCCACGGTTTCAGAATAACCGTCAGCTCACTGCGTGCCTGGTTGCTACCCACACGGGGGCTGCTACCCGTCACGTTCTGCACATAGGCCACATAGGGATTCTTCTCCAAGTATTGCACGGCACGGTCGGTCACCACACGGGTTCGCTCCAAAGTAGCACCTTCCGGCAACTCCAACTCTATCTTAAAATAGCCCTGGTCTTCTACCGGCAGGAAGCTGGTAGGCACCAACCGGTGGATAATGAAAATGGCAACCAGTACCAGGCCGAACGCACTCATCAAGCGGCGGGGATTCCTGATGACCCGGTTAATGACAGCCACGTATTTGTGATTGCCCAAGTTCAGCCATTCATTGATTTTGCGGAAAACTATGTTCTTTTTCTTTCCACTGTCGGGCTTCAATATAAGCGAACACATGACGGGACTAAGCGTCAGGGCCACTACCGTAGAAAGCAATACGGAAACGGCGATAGTAATGGTAAACTGACGGTATAACTGTCCGGTGATTCCGCTCAAGAAACTTACTGGCACAAACACGGCACAGAGCACCAACGATGTGGCAATCAAGGCACTTGCCAATCCGTTCATCGCCTTTTTGGTAGCTTCATACGGGCTCAATTTCTCCGTCTCCATAAGATGTTCTACATTCTCCACCACCACAATGGCATCATCCACCACAATACCGATGGCGAGAATCAATCCAAGCAAAGTCAGTATGTTCAGAGAGAAACCGAAAATAAGCATGAAACCGAAGGTACCAATCAGGGAAATAGGTACCGCAACAATCGGTATCACCGTCGCACGCCAACTTTGCAAGGATAGAAATACAACCAGCACCACCAGAATCAGCGCTTCGAACAACGTCTTGTACACTTCGTGAATGGATTCGGAAATATAAGTCGTCATGTCGAAGGGAATCTCATAACTCATCCCCTCAGGGAAATTTGCACTGATTTCCTCCATAGCAGCCTTTACGCTCTTTGCAACTTCCATTGCATTGGCCCCGGGAAGCATATAGATACCGAGAACGGCAGCATTCTCACCGTTGATGCCACTCTCTGTGCTATATGAAGATGCTTCCAATGAAACACGCGCCACATCGCGCAGACGGATAATGGAACCGTTGGCATTGGCACGGACCACAATGTCCTCAAACTGCTTTGCCGAACTTAAACGTCCCTGGGTAGTGATAGGGATAGTAATGTCGAGTCCCTTCACCGGCTGTTGTCCCAAAACACCCGCAGCAGACTCACGGTTCTGGTCCTTCAGGGCATTCTGCAAATCCTGCACCGTCAGTCCGAAGTTGGCAAGTTTGTCGGGCAACGCCCATATCTGCATGGCATAGTAGCGGCTACCGATGTTGGAAACACGTCCCACACCGGGGATACGGCGCAACAAGTCGAGTACATTGATAGTAGCAAAGTTACTCAAATAAATTTCGTCGAACTTCGGGTCACTGGAAGTCAGACAGATAGTCATCAATTGGCTGGGAGCCTGCTTTTCCACAGAAATACCGTTCTGAATCACTTCGGCTGGCAAACGGCTCTCCGCCAGTTTCACACGGTTCTGTATTTCTACGGCAGCCAAATCCGGGTCGGCAGACACGTCGAAAGTGACCGTAGCTGAAAATCCTCCGGAATTAGAACTGTTGGACTCCATGTACAGCATACCGGGAGTACCGTTTATCTCTTGCTCGATAGGGGTTGCCACCGCCTGCGAAACAGTCAATGCACTGGCTCCCGGATAGGAAGCACTGATTTTCACTACGGGAGGCGTTATCTGCGGATATTGGTCTACCGGCAGCATGGTCAGGCCAATGATACCGACAATTACAATCACAATCGATATCACCGCCGAGAATACCGGGCGGTCTATAAAGAAACTTACTTTCATAACATCATTACTTTGAAGGGTTGTTGTCCTTTGATTTATTCTCAGCCGGAGTAGTCTGCTTCGTTTCGGAAACAACCTGCTTGTTCAGAGAATCACTCGTCTGCTCTTCCTCCTTTTTAGGAACGGCAGCCTGGGCACGTACTTTCATACCCGGAGTCAGCTTGTGGAAACCTTCAGTCACAATTTGTTCTCCGGCAACCAGACCACGCTCAACCACCCAATTGTTGCCAAATTCAGGTCCCAGTTCAATGAAACGCTTTTCAACCGTAGAGTCCCGGCGCATCACAAAAATATATGCACCACCTTTCTCAATGGTAACCGCCTTTTGAGGAACGGCGACAGCACCCTCACGTACATCCAGCAATAGCTTAACCTTTGTAAACTGCCCCGGTAACAACACTTTGTTAGGGTTCGGCATTTCGGCACGCACGGAGAATGTTCCGGTCTGAGGGTCCACCTGAGGTTCGGCAAAATCCACATAGCCCTTATAAGGATAGACGGTATTATCCGCCAAAGTAATCGTAATGTTCGGCTGCCAGGAACGTGTAGAGTCCTGACGCCCTATATCGATATTCCGTTCCTTGCTTTTCAGGTAATCCAATGCCGTCATGCTGAAATCTACCAGAACCGTATCACTTTTCACAACCGTAGCCAGCAAGGACTTGCCTCCCGGTCCGACCAATGTTCCCAAATCCACATTTCTTTCACTGATATGTCCCGATAGCGGAGAACGAACCAACGTATATCCCAATTCCAATTCAGCCTGGTCCAAATCGGCCTGGCTCATCGCTACTGAGGCTTCTGCAGTCTCGTAAGCAGCCTGAGCATTGTCCAAATCCAGCTGGCTGGCAGCGTTCTGCGCATAGAGGGGGCGGATACGCTCCAAATCGCGCTTTGCCTTCAATGCCTGCGCTTCATCCTTCTTTAACTGTGCACGAGCTTTGTCAGCCTTTGCCCTATACTGGTCCTGGTTTATCACAAAAAGTACCTGGTTCTTGGTGACATATGTTCCTTCTGCGAAAAGCATATTCTCCAAATACCCTTCCACACGCGCACGTACCTCTACAAACTGCTGAGCGCGAATACGTCCCACGTACTCGCCATATATCTCCACATCTCCTTTTTCCGCAGATTCCACAATCACGGTAGGAGCTTCCGATTCCACCTTCTTAGGCCAAGTCAGAATAACGTAACCTGCCAACAATACCAATACCGCCATGCAGGCAACCATCATCAGCAACCTCTTCTTCTTTAGTTTCAATTCTTTTTTCGTAAAAAACTGTCTCATGCTTGTTTGTATATTAAATTTAACCCTGTTTCTTTCTATTAAAGCAAATCCGATGCCAATCTATCACCATCTCATCCATTACGTCTAACAAACTATATATCAAGCAGAAAAGCAGACGGCAGTTCTTTATTCATGGTGGCATCCTCCATTTTTCCCTGTGGAATGTGTCCACAGTTTGTGGAATAATTCCACAAAACTACTAAATTAAAAACACATAAAAACCCTTTTTTGCTCTACACTAACAAAGAAAAACATTATCTTTACCGAAAATAATTCAGATTATTCATTTTAAACGTAAAGATTATGGCAAGTAGAAAAGAACTAAAGAAGAATATAAACTATATTGCAGGTGAATTGTTCACAGAGTGTCTTGTAAACAGCTTATATGTGCCTGGAACAGACAAACAAAAAGCCGATGAACTGATGGCTGAAATTCTGAAAATGCAAGATGAATTCATAAGCCGCATCAGCCACACCGAGCCAGGAAATGTAAAAGGTTTCTACAAAAAACTTCGTGCTGACTTCAATGCAAAAGTAGACGAAATTATTGACGCAATGGGCAAACTGAAATAAGATGAAGAAAGCCTTTTATAGCTTCATTTATTATCGCCTGCTGGGCTGGAAGACAAACGTGACGGTGCCCGACTACGACAAATGTGTAATTTGTGCGGCACCCCATACTTCCAATTGGGACTTATTTATCGGTAAATTGTTTTATGGTGCCATCGGCCGCAAGACCAGTTTCATGATGAAAAAGGAATGGTTCTTTTTTCCTCTGGGACTGATATTCAAAGCCGTTGGCGGCATTCCGGTGAACCGGGGACGTAAATCTTCCTTAGTGGACCAAATGACCGAAAAGTTTGCAAACAGCAAGCATTTCCACCTGGCTATTACACCGGAAGGAACCCGTAAAGCCAATCCCAACTGGAAGAAAGGTTTTTATTACATAGCACTTAAAGCACAAGTGCCCATCATGCTTATCGGGATTGATTATCCTTCCAAGACCATCTCCTCTACCAAGGCTGTCATGCCTACCGGAGACATCGAAAAGGATATGCGCGAGATAAAACTGTACTTCAAGAACTTTAAAGGAAAAAATCCCGAAAATTTTGATTTAGGAAATATCTAATCAGGTATTAAGCATTAATGCCATGCGAATAAGCATCTTGCAAACAGACATCGTCTGGGAAAATAAACAAGAAAATCTCCGTCGTCTCCGCGAGAAGTTAGAAACTCTTCGTGGAACAACGGAGATTGTTGTTTTACCGGAAACATTCTCCACCGGCTTTAGTATGGACACCGCCAGCTTGGCCGAACCCACAACGGGAGAAACCATAGCAACACTGCGCCAATGGTCCGAAGAGTACCGGCTTGCTCTTGCCGGCAGCTATATTGCCTGCGAAACAGCCTCGGAAGGCGGAAAGCCATCCTACTACAACCGCGCATTCTTCCTTACGCCCGAAGGCAATGCTTACTATTACGACAAACGCCACCTCTTCCGGATGGGGCACGAGACAGAACATTTCACCCCCGGCAACCGGCGTCCCATCATCCGATATCGCGGCTGGAATATACTGCTGCTTGTATGCTATGACCTTCGTTTCCCGGTCTGGAGCCGCAATACGAGCAATGAATACGACCTCCTGATTTACGTCGCCAACTGGCCCATTCCCCGCCGGAAAGTCTGGGACATCCTGCTGCAAGCGCGCGCGCTGGAAAACATCAGTTATGTCTGCGGTGTCAACCGTATCGGCAAGGACGGCAGAGACATTCCACACAGCGGAGGCAGTGTGGTCTACTCTCCGAAGGGGGAAGTGCTTGCCACTGTGCCCGACAACGAAGAGGCGATTGCCACCGCCTCCCTCAACCTTTCCTCCCTGCAGGAGTTCAGGCTAAAGTTTCCCGCTTGGAAAGATGCGGACGAGTTCGTTATTTCTTCAAATAATAGTTCACAGTAGTCACTACACGTACGCTTTTTATATAAGGAGTATAGGCATCGCGGTCACTTATGGAGAACTGCCCTTGCGAGGCATTGCGGATTTTCCCCAGTTCACTGTCCGAATCCTTGGCAAACTTCTCGGCTGCAGCACGAGCGTTCTTCGTGGCCTCCTCTATCATTCTGGGCTTCACTTCGTTGAGACCGGTGAATTCATAAGACACATTATATTTATAATCCCCTCCCGTGATGGCAATACCCTGCTTCAAGAGTTCAGCCTGCCCCGACATGAGCTTACGCACCCTATCCACATTCTTGGAAGTGACAGTGATGACAGACGTGGCATTATAACGATAGGCCACGTTGCGGTCAACGTAACGTTCGGCCTGCATATCAATCACTTCGGGCGGTGCAATACTGATTTCCTCCTTCTCAATACCGTTGTTTTCAAGGAAACTCACGACGGCAGCGTTTTTCTTCTCCATATTGGCATAAAGCAGTGCAGGGTCATTACCTATGTCTTTGTAGACAAGAGGCCAGACTACCTTGTCGGCAGGCACTTCCATTTCGGCCAGCCCTTTCACACTGACCACACGGTCCTTATTCACAAAATTGTTGATACCGCCTTTTACCATGATTCCCAACAAAAGCAGCCCCACGGCTATGATGGCTGCTTCTACTTTCCAGCTTTTCATACATTGATATTTTAGAGTTTATAAACACACACAAATATAACAAACCCAAACGACAAAAAGTGCGATGAATGGTCTATTTTTATATGATTATCCTCACTTATACCCCAAACGAACGAGACATTATACAAAATGCACCAAATCCTCTTTTTTAGAGTATTTAATGAAAATACCCAAAAGAAGGAGTACATCTTCTCCAAAAAGTACCTATTTTTGTCCTTCGAAACAATGTCAAAGCGACAACATGATTAATTTAATAATTCTAACCCCTAAATCCTATGTTGACCCAACGTAAAATCCATACTCACGGTGGCGGTTGGCCGTGACTTTATGGAATGACCGAAGACACTTTCCGTACAACCGTCAAAACCCATATGAGATATGGGACGACCAGTATTTCTTAATTAATCTTCAGCAATATGCGGATGAACATTGTTTTTCGTATATTTGTTGATTGAAAGAACAGTTCAATACTTAATCATTTATTAATAATAAATTTTATGAAAACCAATCTAAGCTCTCAAATCACTCTCAACAGAGTCTCCCCCAGGTACTATAGACCTGAGAATGCATTTGAACGGTCGGTATTGACCCGACTGGAAAAAATCCCGACTGATATTTATGAGTCTGCAGAAGAAGGCGCCAACCAGATTGCCCTTGACATTGCACAGTTAATCCGTGACAAGCAAAAGGCGGGACGTTTCTGTGTCTTGGCACTGGCAGGCGGTAACTCTCCGCGCAATGTATATGCAGACTTGGTACGTATGCACCAGGAAGAGGGATTAAGTTTCCGCAACGTAGTCATATTCAACCTCTACGAATATTATCCATTAGCTCCCAATGCCATCAACAGCAACTTCAACGCATTGAAGGAAATGCTGATAGACCATGTGGACATTGACAAACAGAATGTTTTCACCCCCGACAGCACCATCGCCAAAGACGCCATCTTTGAATATTGCCGTCTTTACGAGCAGCGCATTGAAAGTTTCGGTGGCTTAGACATCGCTTTGCTGGGCATTGGCCGTGTAGGTAATATAGGTTTCAATGAACCGGGTTCACGCCTGAACTCTACCACTCGTCTGATATTGCTGGACAACGACTCCCGCAATGAAGCTTCCAAGATGTTCGGTAGCATTGAAAATACCCCCATCAGCTCCATCACCATGGGAGTAGCCACCATCCTCTCGGCAAAGAAAATATATCTGCTGGCATGGGGTGAGGAGAAAGCGCAAAAGGTGAAAGAATGCGTTGAAGGTCCGGTAACAGATACTATCCCTGCATCTTATCTGCAGACTCACAACAATGCACATGTAGCTATCGACTTGTCTGCCGCCGCCAATTTGACGCGTATCCAACGCCCCTGGCTGGTAACCTCCTGCGAATGGAACGACAAGCTCATCCGCAGTGCCATCGTCTGGTTGTGCCAACTCACCGGAAAACCCATTCTGAAACTGACCAACAAGGACTACAACGAAAACGGTCTGAGCGAACTGCTGGCATTGTTCGGCTCAGCCTATAACGTGAACATCAAGATATTCAATGACCTGCAACATACCATCACCGGATGGCCGGGCGGCAAGCCGAATGCTGACGACACCTATCGTCCTGAGCGTGCAAAGCCCTATCCAAAACGTGTGGTCGTATTTTCTCCGCATCCCGATGATGACGTTATCTCCATGGGAGGCACCATCCGTCGTCTGGTAGAGCAGAAACATGACGTGCATGTGGCTTACGAAACTTCCGGTAACATTGCCGTAGGCGATGAAGAAGTTATCCGCTTCCTGCACTTCATCAACGGGTTCAACCAAATCTTCAACAACAGCGAAGACCAGGTCATCAATGACAAATATACTGAAATCCGTAAATACTTGAAGGAGAAGAAAGACGGTGACATGGATACACGCGACATCTTGACCATCAAGGGACTGATTCGCCGTGGCGAGGCACGCACTGCATGTACATACAATAATATCCCTCTGGATCACTGTCATTTCCTTGACCTGCCATTCTACGAAACGGGCAAGATACAGAAGAATCCTATCAGCGAAGCAGACGTGGAAATTGTACGCAACCTATTGCGTGAAGTGAAACCCCATCAGATTTTCGTTGCCGGCGACCTGGCCGACCCGCACGGCACACACCGTGTTTGTACGGACGCCGTATTTGCCGCCATTGACTTGGAAAAAGAAGAAGGTGCCAAATGGTTGAAGGAATGCCGCATCTGGATGTACCGCGGTGCATGGGCCGAATGGGAAATCGAAAACATCGAGATGGCTGTGCCCATCAGCCCGGAAGAACTGCGTGCCAAGCGTAACTCTATCCTGAAGCATCAATCGCAGATGGAAAGCGCACCGTTCCTGGGCAATGACGAACGTTTGTTCTGGCAACGCAGCGAGGACCGTAACCGCGGAACAGCTGCCTTGTATGACAGCCTCGGACTTGCTTCCTATGAGGCGATGGAAGCCTTTGTGGAATACATTCCGCTATAAACGGATAAAATATTAACAATAGGATGAGATGTATTGCTCCGGCAATGCATCTCATTTTTTCATGTCTCAGCCTTCTTATATTCCCAAGGAATATTTGCAGATATAAAAACAATCAAATAATTTTGTTACTTATTTATCGAAACGACAAAACTTAAAAACAAACACCATTATGAAAAAGTATGCTATCAACATCCTTGTCATTTTATTCCTACTCACGCCATTTACATTGTTTGCAAATGGATGCCATGCCAATAACGACACCATCAAAGTATTGGCAATAGGCAACAGCTTTTCACAAGATGCAGTAGAGCAATATTTGCACGAACTGGGAGAAGCTGAAGGTATCACCATGATTATCGGCAATATGTTTATCGGAGGATGTTCACTGGAACGGCACGTGCAAAACATACGCAACAACGCTCCGGCCTATGCCTATCGCAAAGTAGAGAAAGACGGGGAAAAAACAGAAACCCGGTCAATGACTATTGAGAAAGCACTGGCCGATGAGAAATGGGACTATATCAGTGTTCAGCAGGCCAGCCCTTTGTCTGGTATCTATGACAGCTACAAAGCTTCCCTACCTGAATTGGTTAACTATATCAGGGAACGAATTGGAAAGGAAACCGTATTAATGGTGCACCAGACATGGGCTTATGCTACCAATGCCAACCACACCGGATTCAAAAACTATGACCAGAACCAAATGAAAATGTACACCAGCATTGTGGATGCAGTAAAGAAAGCCGCCAACCTGGTGGGTATCAAGAAAATTATCCCTTCGGGAACCGCCATACAAAATGCACGTACCTCCTTTATCGGCGACCATATGAATAGGGACGGATACCACCTTGACTTAACCATAGGCAGATATACAGCTGCCTGCACATGGTTTGAGGCATTGACCCATCAGAATGTAACAGAAAACCCATATTCTCCCGAAGGAATGGACCCAATCCATAAGAAAGCAGCTCAAATGGCTGCGCACAACGCCATCCTCTATCCGGACAAAGTTACGGAACTGACAGAACTGAAAAAGATTGCCGATTAATGCTTTTTAATTCTTAAGACTTACTTATATGTCTGCAAAATAATAAAAAGAAAGTAACCCGCTCATCAGTGAAGCTTTCTTTTATGTACTTTTGCACGCACCACCGTCTGGTAAAAGCAGATATTGGCAACTTCAATATTTCATCAGTATGAAAAAACTTATCCTAACCGGCATATGGCTCTTGTGTGGATTCCTCCTTCCGGCACAAGAACTAGAGCAGAATGTGGAAGAACGCCTCCAGACATTCTTTAGGGAATACACCACCCATACGGCCAACATAGGTACCTGCAAGCTGGATAGTTTCTGCATTGACTTCCGGAAGAAGAAATTGCTTGTCTATACAAACGAGCGCTTTGCCTACCAGCCTCTACGGCCTGAAACCGTTGATGCCATTTACCGCCATCTGGGACAAATCCTGCCAGGACCGGTGAACTATTTCGACCTCACCGTCTTTGCTGACGGGAAGAGCATCGAAGAGCTTATCCCCAACCTCTACCGGAAAGGGAAGAAAGACAAGGCACGTCTGTTCAGCCACCTGGAATACAAAGGTACCCCCTGGGTAACCCGTACCTCGCGCCCCTACGACATCACCCGCGGACTGGAAGGACGCCACATCGCCCTTTGGCAAAGCCACGGGAAATATTATATCAATGACAAGGACAAATGGGGATGGCAACGCCCGAGGCTGTTCTGCACTACAGAAGACCAGTTCACCCAATCCTTCATCCTGCCCTACCTCCTGCCCATGCTAGAGAATGCAGGAGCCAATGTATTCACTCCCCGCGAAAGGGACACGCAGAAGCAGGAAGTCATCGTAGACAATGACGGTAGCCTGAGCGGACATGGAGGACAAGGTTCCCTTTATCTGGACGTGAAAAGCCGGAAAGCACGTTGGGAACAGACCTCCCGACCCGGATTTGCCCAACGGAAACGAGTCTATCAAGACAATGAAAACCCTTTCCTCTCCGGCACGGCACGCTTTGCCAAAACTGAAAAGAAGAAAGACAAGGCTTTTGCCGAATGGGTACCCGATATTCCGGAAACGGGAGAATATGCTGTATACGTATCTTACCAAACACTGCCGGGCAGCGTAAGCGATGCCAAATATCTTGTATTTCACAATGGAGGCGTCACGGAGTTCAAGGTGAACCAGCAAATAGGAAGCGGCACATGGGTGTACCTCGGCACATTCACTTTTGACAAAGGCCGGAACGACTACGGCATGGTGGTATTGAGCAACGAAAGCAAAGAGAAAGGCGTGGTCTGTGCCGATGCCGTCCGCTTTGGAGGGGGCATGGGCAACATTGCCCGCGGGGGACAAACCAGCGGCTTGCCCAGATACCTGGAAGGCGCACGCTACTTTGCCCAATGGGCAGGCATGCCCTATCCCGTCTATGGAGGCTATGAGGGAAAGAATGATATGAACGACGACATCAACGTACGTTCCCGTACAGTGAATTACCTTGCAGGAAAATCACTATTCAACCCAACGGAAGAAGGTTTGGGCATCCCCTTTGAAATGAGTATGGCCCTGCATAGCGATGCCGGTTTCAGTAAGGAAGATGAGATTATAGGCACTCTCGGCATTTATACCACCAACTTCAACAACGGCCGACTGCATGCCGGTACAGACCGCCATGCCTCCCGTGACCTTTCGGACATTCTGCTAACGCAGTTGCAGCGTGATATCCGCTCTACCTTCAACGTAGACTGGACACGCCGCAGCCTATGGAACCGCAACTACAGTGAAACACGCCTGCCCGCCGTCCCTTCCACCATCGTAGAACTGTTGTCGCACCAGAACTTCGCAGATATGCGCTTGGGACATGACCCTAACTTCAAGTTCACCGTCGGGCGTGCGCTCTATAAAGCCATTCTGCAATACATATGCAGCCAGCACGGCAGAGACTACGTTGTCCAACCCCTTCCCGTCAGCCACTTTGCCATCCGCTTCGGTCAAAAGAAGAATACTTTAGAGCTTTCCTGGCAAGGAGAGGAAGACCCGTTGGAGCCGACTGCCAAACCACGTGAATACATTGTATATACACGTATCGGTCGTGGAGGATTTGACAATGGCGTACGCGTCAGCTCCCCATCCCACACCGTAAAAATAGAACCGGGCATCGTCTATTCCTTTAAAGTAACCGCCGTAAACCGGGGTGGCGAAAGCTTCCCTTCGGAAATTCTTGCCGCCTACAAGGCAAAGCGTGAAAAAGGACAGATACTTATCGTCAACGGATTCGACCGCATCAGCGGGCCTGCCGTTATAGACACCCCCGATGCGGCAGGCTTCGACTTGTCACAAGATCCCAGCGTACCCTATCTCTATGACATCTCCCTCTGCGGCGCCCAGCAGAATTTTAGCCGGAAGGAAGCAGGACGACGTCTGGGAGAGAGCAGTGACGAATACGAAGGCATGAAAATCATCGGAAACACTTTCGATTACCCCTTCGTACATGGCAAAGCCATCCAGGCAGCCGGAAATTACAGCTTCGTCTCATGCAGCGACGAGGCTGTGGAAAAGGGCATCCTCTCATTAGAGGATTATCCGATAGTGGACTATATCCTCGGACTTGAGAAAGAAGACAATTCCAGCAATCCGGCACGCAATACCTACTACAAAACATTCTCCTCGCCCATGCAGCGCATACTGACTTCCTATTGCCAGTCGGGAGGTCATCTCCTGGTCAGCGGTGCCTATGTAGGCAGCGATATGGACAGCTCGCAGGGCAATAAAGAATTTATTCAGAATATCTTGAAGTACCGGCATGGCAACTCTCTGAAAACAGACGGGGACAAAATCGCTGTCCGGGGACTGGGGCATACCTTCACCCTTCCCCGCCTGCCGAATGAGCAAAGCTATCCGGTCACTTCCCCTGATTGCATCCTGCCCATGTCTCCCGCTTTTCCAGTCATGACCTATGCCATCGGCAACACACCCGCCGCCGTAGCCTATCAAGGCAGTGATTATCGCACTTTTGTCATGGGATTCCCTTTTGAAAGCATCCGGGAAGAAACATCCAGAAATGTAATTATGGCATCCATACTCCGCTTTCTCACCACAGATTACACAGATTAACACAGACAAAATAGCAATCCCTATAAATAATCTGTGAAAATCTGTGTAATCTGTAGTGAAAAAACTATCTTTGCTTCCATTAATCATTAAACATTAACCACTAAACATTAAACATCATGTACACTATACAAGCCAACCCCAGCGGAACCCGTAGTTTAGAAGTTTCTGAAGAGAATCTTGCCACCATCGAGAAATACGGCCTCTTCCGCCATCTCATCGACAGCAACGGTATTGTGGACGAAACCGTGCTCGACAAGTTGAAACTGAACATCCGCTCCCTCATCGCCGCGCAAGAGGAAGACAGCAAAGACCTGCT
>ULXD01054809.1_pt1 | contig 15371 bp, 7 predicted proteins | sample 1960961 | NCBI WGS metagenome assembly ULXD01 (sample SAMEA4835829, study PRJEB28245) | human gut metagenome | biome: gut microbiome; material: fecal sample | place: Denmark | collected 2008 | reverse complement strand
GGCACGGGAGGAATATGTTCAGGGGAAATTGACCGCAGAGGGGTTCCTGCGAAAGATCGACACCACCCATGAGCTGACGAGCTACGAGGTGGACAAGATCGACCTGCCCGATGGGCCAAGTATGTGGCAGCGGCTTGTTGCGAGGGACTTCAGATTTGACCCGGAGAGATACTTTCCGGAAGAAATGGCATACCTGAACTTGAATCTGAACGACCCTGACCCGCAGTGGCTGATGCTGACCGCTGATGATCTGCGGAGGGAAGCGCAGAAGGGTCACCAGAGCCTGAAAGAGAAATACGGGAAATGAAAAATACTCGGGACCGGTTCGAGAGAACTGATTCCGAGTATTTCTGCTGTTTACAGCAGCGCAAGATATAAAACGGGAACGCTACAAAATGGTTGCCCTACGAGCCCCATGAATGTCTGAGGCCACACATGGGTGTAAATCTCACCGGAAAGCTGTGAGATTGAACCTTCGCTTGGCGTTAGGCAACGGAATTGTTAATGCGCAGAACAGCAACATGGAGATACCGGCGGTTGGAAGTACCTGTAATTAGCGGGCTTGTCGCTTAAAATCCGTTCTTGCAAAGGCTATTTCTCTGTGCTACACTATTACACAGATACACAAGAGGATGGGAGCGAGCTGCAATGAGCAACAGAAATATGGTTAATATAACCATTACAATGACGCGGGAGGAGCGAAAAGCATTAAAACAACTTGCTCTGGATGAGGATACCACGGCATCTGCGTTGATCCGTGAATGGCTGAAAGAGCATATAGAGCAGCAACAGGAGGTGAGCGACCATGGCGAGCATTGAGGAAAAAGTTGAGGAGCATTACAAGAAGATACTGGATGAGTTAGGAATCAGGCACTATGGAAAAACGGAGAGCATTAATCGAACCATTACAGATGCTCTGCGGTCTGCGGACTCCAAATCTGGTGGCTCTGGAAATAATTACCCCGATATTCAGCTTCTTTTGGAAAATAAGACCGCCCGTCGAATTCCTGTTATGATTGAAGCCAAGGGGTTAAAGAATCGATTGGAAAAGATCTCGAAGTCCGGGCAGATCGAGCTTATCACCTATTATGAGAAAGACAGTAAGCGCAAGGACGGTACGATACAGCATCACGCTGGCGACGCCAATTATTCCAGCATTATGAATTACGCCGTGAACGGAGCTGTCCACTACGCCAACGCCATCTTGGACAGCAGAGGTTACACTGAAGTGATCGCCATCGGTATTAACGGAACACAGATGAACGCCGATGGCTCTGTTCAGGATGCGGAATGCAGGGCGTATTATATCTCCGAAAAGAATAATCGTGTCCCTAAGCATATTCCAGAACTGGATAAGGGATGGTCGCTGTTGAAGGCGGACAATCTGGATAGATTTTTTGCAATGCTGGACAAAATGACGCTGACCGAGAAGGAATTGGAAGATTTGAGACAGCGGACAGAGACTGCGTTGGAAACGAAAATTAAGTCGATTCACCAAAGTCTGTACGATAATCCCAAGCTGCGGACGGCGCTGACCACGAATGAGAAACTGTATCTATTCTGCGGTCTGATCATGGTCGGATTGACTACCAAGGGTGTGGCACCGCTGGACGTAAATCAGTTTACTGGTAATGACGATCAGGAGGACAACTACAGTACGATCATTATTACCCGAATCCGCTCTTTCCTGAAAAAGAAGAAATGTGGCGACGATAAGATACGCATGATTTTAGACCTTTTGCAGCCAGTGTTTAAAAAGGAAACCCTGTGGAGACCGGTAAATGGCGAGAGCATCCTCAAAAGCCTGTTTAAGCAGGTGAAGCAGGATATCATCCCCTGTTTGGAGAGCAATCTGCACCTTGATTTTACCGGGAAAATTCTCAACTCTTTGGGAGACTGGGTACATATCGAAAATGACAGAGAGAATGATGTTGTGCTCACGCCACGCTATGTAACAACGCTGATGGCGAAGCTGGCCCGCACTAATATGGACTCTTTCGTGTGGGATCGAGCTATGGGTTCTGCTGGATTTCTTGTGTCGGCTATGGACATCATGATAAAAGATGCGCAGGCAAAAATCCACGATCAAAAAGAGTTAGAGAAGAAAATCACCAACATCAAGGAGCATCAGCTTTTGGGCGTGGAAATCCTCGGTAATATTTATATCCTGGCTGTGCTGAACATGATCTTGATGGGGGACGGCTCATCCAACATTTATAATGGCGATGGTCATGATTACAACAATGAGACCGGAAAGTTTCCTGCCACAGTATTTCTTCTGAACCCTCCCTACTCTGCGGATGGCAAGGGCTTCAACTTTGTGCAAGAGGCGCTGGAAAAGATGACCTCCGGCTACGCCTGCATTCTGATCCAGGAAAATGCGGGCAGTGGAAACGGCTTGCCCTATACGAAAAAGATATTGGAGAAAAACACCCTTTGTGCCAGTGTCCACATGAGTGATATCTTCTGCGGAAAGTCCAGCGTTCAGACGGCTATCTATGTGTTCCAGGTCGCCCGTCCCCACGAGGTGGACGACATGGTAATCTTTATTGATTTTAGCAACGACGGTTATGCCCGGCAAAATCGCAAAAAATCCAGCCAGGAGGTCAATTTGCGGGATGCCGATCACGCTGCTGAGCGGTATGCCGAGGTGGAGGCCATTGTGCTGGGTAAAAAGCCCAGGACTCAATACTATACGGAAGAAAACGGCCTTGTGATTCGGGATACCGTATCGCTAAATGGCAACGACTGGACCTTTGCCCAGCACAAGGTGATCGATACCATGCCTACGGAGGAGGACTTCCGGAAAACTGTGGCGGACTATCTGGCGTGGAAGGTTTCCCAAGCAATTAAAGGGGACGGTGGATATGGAGTATAAGGCATTCCGAATAGGGGCTTTGTTCGAAAAATTAAATGCTCCATATATTGGGGCTGGCCGCAAACAGGACAATGTCTCTAAGGAAAGAACAGAAGAGTTTTCATTGCCGTTAATCAATTGTAAGTGGGGCGACAATGGGATCATGTACTATGGTCGGCCTTCTGACTTTGTTCACTATGAAAATGTCCTTTCTGTTGTTTATAACGGTCCGCCTACGGTTGGCACGGTTTATGCACAGCCGCTGATTGGAGTTTTCACCGACGCTTATTTGATAGCACTCAAAAAATCTGTAATGCCGCATATGTCGATGGAGCTGTGTCTTTATCTTAAAACTGCGGTCGAAAAGGCAATCCATGATACAAAATATTCGAGAGCGGATAAGGCAACATGGACAGGCAAGGTTGAGAACGATGAGATTTTTCTCCCGGTCACAGATGAAGGAACGCCGGACTGGGAGTATATGCAGGAACGAATCAGCGTGCTGGAGCAGGAACGAATCAGCGTGCTGGAGCAGTATCTCCTGGCTGCTGGATTGGATGACTACAAGCTGACGACCGAAGATCAGGAAACGCTGAATAAGAAGGCTACATTTAAGCCCTTCCGTATTGGAGATTTGTTTGTCCCGCTGAAAGGCGGGTATATTGGTACCGGAAAGAAAATTGGTTCTGCAACGAAAGCGCGTAGTGAGGAATATTGTATACCGCTGACTTGCGCCAAGCTCGGGGACAATGGTATTATGTACTGGGGCAAGAAAGGTGATTTCCGCACCTATACAAATGCGATTTCCATTATAGCTGATGGTGCGGTTTCGGCCGGCCTTGTTTATGCTCAACCGGAAGAGGCCGGAGTATACAGCCACTCCTATTTTATTAGGCTGGAAAATGTCGAGGTTTCCTATCGGACAAATCTATATCTTGCGAGTGTATTGAACAAAGTCCTTTACCCGAAATATTCCCGTGAGAGACCGCCGCGGTGGGAAAATAAAGTAGAAAATGACAGCATTTTACTTCCTGTTACGGCAGAGGGGCAGCCAGATTATAGCTACATGGAACAGTATATCCGGGTACAGGAAAAGTTGGCCATTCGGGATGCTATAAAGCTCAAGGACGGGATTATCGAAGAGACAAAGTGCGTCGTTGGGGCGTAATATTGTCTGTTGATGAGATGAACGGCGTAGTTTTCTATATGTCTTGAAATGTGGAAAACGACGCCGTGTCGAGGTGAGCAAATAAAAGGGGGACGGCAACAAAATGGACAAGAACTCCAAGAGAAAAGAATTGGCGCTTCGCAGTTCTGCCGCAGAATATCTGACCTTTGTGGCCTCCACCGGCGACAGTGACGAAAGCTTTGAGATGCGTTATGAGGATGAGAATATCTGGCTGACGCAGAAGATGATGGCGGCGCTTTACGATGTTGACATTCGCACAATTAATGAGCACATTAAGAAAATATATGACGACCACGAACTGTCGGAGGAGGCAACTATCCGGAATTTCCGGATAGTTCAAGCCGAGGGGGGACGGCAGGTCAACAGAGAACTGAAGCATTACACGCTTCAAATGATCATTGCTGTTGGATTTAAGGTCAATAATCCCCGTGCGGTACAGTTTCGCAAATGGGCGGGACAGATCGTGAAAGACCATACCATCCAAGGCTGGACCATGGATAAAGAACGCCTGAAAAAAGGACACATGTTTACGGATGAATACTTTGAGCGTCAGCTCCAGTACATCCGTGAAATTCGGCTGTCTGAGCGGAAATTCTATCAAAAGGTCACGGACCTCTACGCTACAGCTTTCGACTACGACAAGGATGCAAGGACCACCCGTCTGTTTTTCCAGACTGTGCAGAACAAGCTGCATTATGCCGTTCATCGCCACACAGCGGCAGAGCTGATCGTGGAGCGGGCTGATGCGGCGAAAGAACACATGGGGCTGGCAACCTGGGAAAATGCACCAGACGGAAAAATCGTAAAGGCTGATGTGACCGTAGCCAAGAATTATTTGAGCGAAAAGGAAATGTCATATCTGGAGCGGATCGTGTCTCTCTATTTGGACTATGCTGAGCTTCAGGCTGAACGCAAAATTCCTATGAGTATGGAGGATTGGGCGAAGCGTCTGGACGGGTTCTTGGAGTTTAACGGAAACGAACTGCTGACGGGACCCGGTAAAATCAGCGCGGAGCAGACAAAGCTTCATGCCGAAACAGAGTTTGAGAAATATCGAATTATTCAGGATCGACTCTACAAGAGCGACTTCGATCGATTCCTCATGTTGGAGCAGTCGACGCATGATGCTCTGCCGGAGGATTGACTTTCTATTGTTTACAGCAGCGCAAAATAAAACTCTTTTCTTGTTGAAAAACTCGGGGCTCCAAAATTAACGGAGGCATCCGTTAGGGGTGCCTCCGTTAGTTTTAGAACAGCTGTAGCGCGATTGAGAAGGCGAAAGGAAGAGAACTGAGACGCAGCAAACTATCTGACCATACCTTTCAAAAAGGCAAGTTTATAACGCCAATAAATGCAATACCGCTGATGCATGAACTTGAAGACGAAAAGTCGTGGACTTATGGCCGCATGCCAGAGTACCTTTGGATTGGATTGATTTTGAAATATTATGGACGAGATGAAGGGTTAAGAAAGTCCTACGGCATTATTTCTGCATTACACAAATTGGCACCTGGCCTCTATACAGCAAGATTATCACAGATATTAAAGCTGGACGCAGATATTCAAAAGAGATTTTATGATTACATTATTTGCAGTGGAGCTAAAGAAGCACTTGCGCCGTTAACGGTTTTTCTTACTGCAAGCAAAGCCCCGATTTTTGCTAAGTGCTTTTATTGTCCAGATCAGAGTGTTGAGGACAGGTGTGAAGCGATAATTCAGACAATGCGTGAAATAATGGATCACCAATCTAATGAAGCAACTGATATCAGGTTTGTAGCACTCTATTTTAATCAACTTTCAGGGGAAGTACATCTTTTAAGAGAACAGGTGGATTTGCTGGTGGCCTATCCGTCATCCAAACACACTGATGAAATAATGTGCATGGCTCGTCCAACAGTACGTTCTCTTGAAATGATGATTTTGACTTTTGAAGAGGTTGACTCTGCATACTTGAAGGAATTTTGGAGGTGTGTAAGCGAAATGACAGATTGCAGTATATTCGCCATTCGATTTTCAGAGGAAAAGAGAAACATCACCGCATACATGGAAAAACTGCATGAGGTATTTGTGTATCTCTCGGAACTGTTTTTAACAGCTGCCCCGCTTAATGAGAAAATGAGTGTTTTGCTCGGGATTGCGACATATTCTTATAAGCGATTGAAGGAAATTTATGAGCATCAGTTATTTAATTCTATATCTGGCAGAAGTTGCGTGCGTGTCTTGATTGAAGACTATATTATGATGAAATATCTCGTAAAAAACGAGTCGTTTCATGAAAATATTTGGCGTGATTATCAGCTGTATGGTATGGGGCTATATAAGCTCGTTTTAGCAAGGCACAGGGAAAATGGTGCTTTAGAGGAATCTCATTTCGACGAAAAATATATCGAAGCTTTAGTCAATGAATTCAAGGGTGAAGAATTCATTGATATGGATACTAAATATTTTGACAAGCAAAACATAAGGCTTAAAGCGGAAGATGTCGGAGAGAAGAATCTATATGGCTTATATTACGATTACGATTCTTCTTTTGAACATGGATTATGGGGAGCTATTCGTGAGTCTTCTCTTTTGAAATGTAACAACCCCGCTCATAAATATCATTGTGTTCCGGATGTTGAGGACGAAACCAGATTGAAAACCGTTCTGCCAGATTGTATTATGATTATGAACAAAACTATATCTTTTTTGGACGAGATATATGGTATCCCAGAACAGTTGTTAAATGAGGTAATTAACTTTGAAATCAAACCTATTGCTGGATAAGATTCATTTAATACAAACTGAATATAAAGAATTGCTCGCAACTTTGTTGCCAAAATTAAAAAGTAGCCATTCACCAGAAGCGTTGGATGAAATTAATTTATTCTGGCTGCGTCATATCGAGGAAATTCAGCTGTATCTAAAAGCTTGGTTCCCTGGTGAAAACAGTTACGTTTTCACGGCTGCCACATTTATGGATTTTGAGGATAACGAACACTTACCTTTTTTGTTAATGGGAGACAAGCATATTCTTGATGATCCTCTGAGTAAGTATTCAGAAATACGAAGTAAAATGCCAGATGGCAAAGATGCTGAATTTCTATATGAGCAAATCGGAGTGACAGCAGAAGATAATCTGAAGCTATTAGAAAATGTTCATGGTGAAATCCTCATACTGCCGCTTCGACTTCTCAACCAATCAAATGGCTATCATTCGCTCTATAGCGTCGGGGGACAAGCATTTATTAGCCTTTTTAATGGAATCGACAATCTGAATGATTACTTTGCAAAGTGTAACAGCATTGATGATATTATACGATTTGCCCGTGAAGATATTGGAAGATTAGTGATGTTCTCGGAAGATGATAATGTGATGTTACCATTTGGAGAGCGGTTCAGGGGCGCTTTGTCTGGAACCAAATACATGGTAGATCGAGCCAAGCCAGATTCATACAATTTCTTTATACTTGTATTTGGGTGTATCCAACAAGCCATTGATGTTCTTGTATCGTGTATAGAGTACGGCTGTATCCCATATATTAGATATCCAGTTTCGCTTCACTACATCTCACTATTGTCGGAAAGTATGTTAGACATAGAGCACATAGTCAAGCTTCGTTTCAAGATGAGTGTTGCATTTGTTGTTTATCAGCTTTGCGATAAGGGTAGACTTGCAAGAGTTAGTTTAGAAGAGTTTTTGAAACAGATTCAGGCATATAACTTTAATGAAAAGCTGTTCCGAGTTCTTGCCGAACATGATATTAATGAAAATAGTTTCTTAGGGCATACAATTACACAGCTGGTAATTGACGAGTTAGAGGCATTCTATAATATACTGGCTGAAGAAAGCGGTATATAAAGTAAAAAAATCTGGCGAGTAACTGATAGAGATACAGCGGATGTGGTTTCTGACTTTGTAACCAAGGTTGCGGAGAGCGAGTTTTACGATCAGCGGGCGAATGCGTAAAATTGCGGCTTGACCACAGTTCCACCACAGACAGATGTGGAAACAACGGAGGCTGCACTTCTCGAAAGTTCTGGAAACAACGTTGTTCGGAACAAAAATGACTAAAAACAAGTAGAAATTGTTATAAAAATTATCAAAAATCTCTTGGTAAGGATGAGGTCGGCGGTTCGAATCCGCCCAGCAGCTCCAAAAAGCATCGAAAACTTTCGTTTTCGGTGTTTTTTTGTTGGAAAAACGCACTTTTATGTCCGGATCAAAATGTGGGGCAACCGCCTGACCCACACCGTGACCCACACGGGGAAATGCTCGGAAAGGGCAAAAGATGAGCGGACGGAAAAGCCGTTATTCTGAAAGGCCTTTTCTTTGTTTCGCCGCGTTCTTGTATTTTGCGGCAGGATATGCTACAGTACCTGCCGTTGATTCTTTCTGCCTCTTACGAGGCTGTGCGAGGTATTTATGAAGCTGTTACGATGGTGTAAGGCCAACGCCATGCCGGTGATTGCGGTGCTGGCCGCGGCGGTGACGGCGGTGTTCGTGCCGCCTGACGCGGCTTATCTTGGCTACTACGATGTGAAAACGCTATCCTGCCTGCTGTGCGTGCTGGCGGTGGTGGGTGCGCTGCGCCGTGTGGGACTGTTTCCTCTGCTGGCGCAGAGGCTGGTGCAGGTGTTCCACACCACCCGCGGCGCGGTGACGGCGCTGGTAGGTATCACGCTGGTGGGCTCCATGCTGCTGACCAACGACACGGCACTGCTGACGTTCCTGCCCCTCAGCTGGTTTGTGCTGGAGCGCACCGGCCAGACGAAATGGACGGCGCTGACGTTCATTCTGCAGAACTGCGCCGCCAACCTGGGCGGTATGCTGACGCCCTTCGGCAATCCCCAGAACCTGTATCTGTTCAACCACTACAACATCCCTAACGGGGAATTCCTGTCCATTATGCTGCCGCCGTTCCTGCTGTCCATGGCGCTGATCCTGCTGTGCTGTCTGTTTCTGCCCCGTGAAGGGCTGACTGTCCCCCGGCAGGAGACACTGCCGGACAAGCGTCGTACTGCGGTATACGGCGTACTGTTCTGCGTGGCGGTGGCTATGGTGCTGCGGGGAATCCCCTACTGGCTGGGACTGCTCGTTATCGTGATGGCTCTGCTGGTGCTGGATCGCCGTGCGCTGCTGGGCGTGGACTGGGGACTGCTGGTGACGTTTGCGGCGTTTTTCACCTTTTCGGGCAACATGGCGCGGATTGAGCCGGTGCGTGAGCTGTTCCGGAAGCTGCTCACCCACGGGGCCATGCCGGTGGCGGCACTGACCAGTCAGGTCATCAGCAACGTACCGGCAGCCATCCTGCTGAGCCGGTTCACCGACGACTATCGAGGACTGCTGGTGGGCGTGAATATCGGCGGCGCGGGGACGCTGGTGGCGTCACTGGCCAGCCTGATCACTTTCCGGGAATACACAAAGCACGTCAAGGGGCAGACGGGGCGGTTCATGGTGCTGTTCTCCGCCATCAGCTTCGGTTTTCTAGGCGTCCTGTTGGTAGCCATGACACTCTGGATGCGGTGAAATGAGTAAATTAGAGCTCCTGCCCATGGGGCAGGAGCTCTAGTTTGTTATTGTGGTGCAGTTTGATCAGCTCACATCACCTGTGCCATGAAGCTGCCCATGGTCTGTGCGGCTTCGTCCTGCTTTTGACGGGTGGCGTGGGGGTGTAGGTGCGGAGAGTGAACCCCGCATCGTAGTGCCCCAGTATACTGCTGACAGTTTTCACGTCCACGCCGTTTTGTAAAGCCAGCGTGGCAAATGTGTGTCTGAGATAGTCCCTCACCTTATAGGACACTTAGAGCGGATTTGTAAACCAAAAAAGTCAGAGGACCCTGTCATAAGACAGAATCCTCTAACTTTTGGTACAGCTTTTTCAGTCGCTTTGATGCCGCCATTTTGGAGATGCCGTAGATCTGGCCGATCTCCTCCATGGTCAGCTCCTCGCCGTAACGGAGAGAGAGCAGTTTTGACCCTGCACATCCAGCCCCGCAATGGCTCTCCGCAGATTTTCAAGCCGGAGGTTCCTAAGCGTCGCATCCTCCACGGGACTGCCTTCGTACAGGGGGTCAGAATGCGCTATGGGGCCCATGAATGCCTGAGACCACACCGGGGTGTGGACCTCACCGGAAGGCTGCGAGATTAAGCTTTCGCATAAGAACAATATATATGCACCGGGAGATGTCAAGTCGGGGCGAATGACGGAGGTTTTCTCCATTGCAATATGTCATATCCTGTGCTATAATGCACTCGAACTGAATAACGGGGCAGCGTGAGCCGGGTTTATCCCGGCGGCGGAATGGGGTGAGAGGCCCCGCGAGACGGTCACTGTGATGCCGGTTTATTCGGCTAAGCCAGATACGCAAGGCGTTGCTCCCGGGCCACTGCCAGTACCGGGGCCAAAGCTGTTATGCGAACGCTTCACCCGGCTGCCTATGGCGGCTGGGTGATTTTTTGCTGCCAGGCACCATGGTGCCTCATGCTTTCCATGGAAAGCATGATAGCCATTTCAAGCCGCCGGGACGGGGGGGCGGCAGACCTTTCCCGTCCCGCTTTCCAGAAAAATTTTTGCGCTATTTGTCGTTCCTTTCATGTTCCCGAGACCCGGGCCGTGCTGCAAAGAGTGCGGCCCGGGGGACGGGAAACAGGGGGCGTGAGATATAGGGTATTACGGATTGTCACGGGCGCGGTGCGCCCTCGCAATGACAAAAAGTGTGTGATTGCTTCGGCATTTACATAAATAAAAAGAATGAAAGGAAAAAGAAATGAAAAAGAGAATCATTTCTCTGCTGCTGGCGCTTATCATGGCGCTGTCACTGCTTCCCGTGAGCGTGCTGGCGGCAGACGACCACACAGGTCAGGTCCATGTGACGGTGGAAAACACCACCTGGACCAAGGCCGACGGCGCACCCTGGGAGGGGACGCTGGTGGACGAGTGGGTCACCCTCAAGGCTGACTCCACCATGATGAGCTGCATCGTGGACGCGCTGACGGCCAAGGGCTATACCCAGACCGGCGCGGACACCGGCTACATCAGCGAGATCAACGGCATCAAGGAGAAGGACGCGTCGAAGGATTCCGGTTGGATGGGCACGCTCAACGACTGGTTTACCAGCGAGGGCTTCGCCAACTACACCGTGGCCAACGGCAAGCTGAAATCCGGCGACGAGATCGCCGTGCAGCACACCTGCAATCTGGGCGCGGACATCGGCGGCTCCTTCGACACCAGCGACAAGAGCCTCAAGGCCATCGCCCTCAGCGCGGGCGAGCTGATCCCGGCATTCTCCAGCGACGTGCATGACTACACCATGATTCTGCCCGAGGGCGTCACCGCCCTCACCGTCACCCCCACCGCCAGCAACAAGCAGAATCGCGTCCGCATCTATGTGGACGGCACGGAGTATGGCCGCAAGGATGCCATTCCCGTTCAGGTGGGCACCGTCATCACCCTGAAGGTGGGCAATGACGGCGATACCGCCCCGGAGACCTACACCATCGCCCTCCAGGCGGCGGGCACCCTCCTCTCCGGCGACAATGTATCCCTCACCTCCATCCATCAGGACGGCTCCGCCGGTACCAAAGTGGCCCTGACCTTTGACAAGGAAACCACCGCCTTCACCGGCAAGCTGGCAAACTATACCCATCTCAAGCAGTATAACGACGGCGGCTTCACCGTGACGCTCTCCGACCTGCCCGCAGGGGCCACCGCCCAGCTCAAGAGCAGCAGCGGCAAGGTCCTGGCGGACTTTAAAAACGGCGTGGCTTCCACCCCGGCGAATCAGTTCACCGGCAGCGGCTCGGCCTATTTCTACATCGCCGTCACCGCCCAGGGCCGCACGGAGAATTACAAGCTGACCCTCACCAAGCCCGGCGACTACTACTGGGGGAGATTTATTTTCAGTGGTACCCCCGATTTCGACAAGGAAAATATATTCTACGGCTATCCCGAGGGTACTCTGTTCCAGACAGATGAAAACGGCAATCCCACAGGCGAGACCGGCTATGCCAAGGGCTGCTGGAATTATACCGTGTATGTTTCCCCTGTGGTGGGCCACTTCGGTGTTTCGTATTTTATGAACGTAATGGGCAATTCGGGCCTGAAAACATTAAAATCGAAGATTTTAGTGGACGGTGAGGTTCATATTGCCGAGCGGAAGATGCTTGTACCTGTCATGCAGGCGTTTGCCAGAAAACCTGTTCCCTTGGCAAAGGATAAAACGGTAATCGAATTCATTGGCACCAACAGTAAGGATGAGAAAATTGAAATCCACACTACCGTCACGGTGATTGTGGTCAAGACTACTCCGGCGGAGCTGACCGAGTTTATCAGCGCTCTGCCGAGCACCGATAATCTGACGTATTCCGAGCACTACAAGATCGTCATGAGCTATCAGCGCGCTTATAACAGATTTACCGACGAGGAAAAGGCACAGCTGTCCGCCGAGACGGTGAAAAAGCTGCAGGATTCCGTGGCCCGGATGGAGGAGCTGAAAAAGCGCCATGAGGACGGCATTCAGAACTGGATCGACCTGGTGAACACCTTTGCCGGGAAAGTGACCGCAGAAAACTATGCCCAGTATTACGACGCCGTGCAGAAGGCCCAGGTGAAGTATCTGGAGCTGTCCGACGCACAGCGTGCGGAGTTTTCGTACATTTACTCTGCGGAAAACGCCGCAGTCATGACGGCCTACAAGGCTGCGTACCGCACCGTCAACGAGCAGTCCATTCTGGACGGCAGCTCCATCGGCAAGCCCACGGAGTATTACGACGACTTTATGATGGGGGCCAACCACTATAATCTGGACCTGGGCCACGAGGATACCTATTATCCCGCCGTGTTCCGGGAGATCTGGACGAATCGCCCAACCTCTTTGTATCCGGCTTACTCAACCGAAAGGGGTCTGCCCTATACGCTGCCCGGTATTCTGAAGTTCGAGATCAAGGAAGTGGAGGGCGTCTATGAGGACGGTGGCCTGAGCAGCTTTGGCACTACTCCGGCTATGAAGTACTATCTGGTGCCCAAGAAGGCAGGCACCACCACCTTTACCGTTACCTTTACGGACAAGGCGGGCAATTTCTACGGCCAGATTCCGGAGATCCCCGTCCATGTCAATAGTCCCGAGGAGACGGCTATCCAGGATCTGAACAAGAAGCTGACGAACTTCACCTCTCTGAGCAACACCAGCAAATACGACAACTGGACCTACAACTACGACACCCAGGGCGCGCCCTTTACCTTCAAGGTAAGCGGCACCAACGCCAAGGTCAGCGTCTATAATTATCTCCAGTACAACGCCGACGGCACCCCCGTCAAGACCGACTACACCCCCGACGAAAGCGGCAATGTGACCATCCTCATCAAGGACGGTTACAACGGCATCGAGGTCACCGCCGACTACCAGGGCCACACTGTCACCCAGGTCTACTCCCTCAAGGGCAAGGTCACCCGCTATGTGCAGGAGAACATCTCCCGCCCCGGTGAGGATCTGCGCACCGGCGATACGGCGGGTATCTGGATCATCGGGCGGCCTACCAATATCCACAAGATCCTCCGTATTTATAACCCTGCGACCACGACGGTGTTCTATACGGATATGCCTCTGCAGAGCGTAGTAAATACAGACAACGGGCACGATATTAACCGTATTGATGAAAATGGTGCGGAAAAACAGGTAGCTCGTCAGCCCCGCATTGCGGCCTATCTGACGGAATCCGGCACGATCACCCTCACCAAGGGCAGCTCCGATAGCCGCGGCTACGGCTCTAAACCCGACAGCGAGGGCGATCAGGGCAACACCGGCGGCATCGCCGATTCCACCCGCTATGGCTTCGGCATGCTGGCAGATATTACGCTGCAAGTGGAGGAGAACCCCAACTTCAAGCTGGAGCCCAAGTATGAGACCGTGGCCGAGAACGGCGGCCAGGTCAAGGCCGGGGACAAGCTCACCATTTCCGTCCCCTCTCTGCCTATTGAGCAGCTGGCCCAGGACTATAAGCTGCAGTACTGCCTGCTGAACTACTCCACCAATATTCCCGGTGCGGAGTACATTTTCTCCAAGTGGTCCAAGGGCGGCGACTCCTGGGAGGGCGAGGGCACTACCCCCGTCGGCCCCGAGGTGGCCCTCAAGAGCATTACCTTCACCGTGCCCAAGACCACCCCGGCGGGCACCTACAGAATTCATGGCGGCTATCTGGATGTTACCCACAGAAGCGGCGGCTATGGGTGGCTGGATGTCTATGCGAAGTTCTATCGGATGGAGATCAGCGATCTGACCATCACCGTTTTGAAGGGCGACATTGAGACCGTGGAGGACCTTATTGACGCCATCGGCGCCAATGTCACCCTGGACAGCGAGGCCGCCATCACCGCCGCCAAGTCCGCCTACGATGCCCTTTCCGACGAGGACAAGGCCCTGGTGGATGCCGACAAGGTGGCTGCTCTGAACGCCGCGATTATCAAGCTCAACCGACTCAAGCACGCGGACCTCATGGCAAACCTGGACACCATCTATAAGACCACCGGCGACTTCATGGCCACCCTGGGCACCCCCACGGTGAGCTCCACCGGCGGCGAGTGGATGGTCATCGGCCTGGCCCGCAGCGGCCGCACCGTGCCCGCCGGGTACTATGACAATGTGGTGGAGTATGTGAAGGCCAAGGCTGACGCCAATGAGCGTCTGCACCGGGCGAAGGTCACCGACAACGCCCGGGTGATCCTGGCCCTCACCGCTATCGGCAAGGATGTCACCAATGTGGGCGGCCACAATCTGCTGAAGGGCCTGGATAACATGGCCTATGTGCAGAAGCAGGGCATCAACGGCCCCATTTTCACCCTTATTGCCCTGGATAGCCACAATTACCCCACCATGGGTGATGTGACCCGGGAGAAGCTGATTCAGGTGATCCTGGACGCCCAGCTTCCCGATGGCGGCTGGAACCTGAGCGGCGAGAACGCCGACCCCGACATGACCGCTATGGCCATCCAGGCCCTGGCCCCCTACTATAAGACCAACGAGACCGTGAAGGCCGCTGTGGATAAGGCCCTGGAGGCCCTTTCCGCCCTGCAGCGCAATGACGGCGGCTTTGGCAGCTGGGGCACCGTGAACAGCGAGTCCTGCGCCCAGGTCATCGTGGCCCTCACCGCTTTGGGTATCGACCCCATCGCGGACAGCCGCTTCGTGAAGAACGGCCTCACCGTGCTGGATGCTCTTGCCAGCTTCTATGTCACCGGCGGCGGCTTCCGCCACACCGCTGGCGGCGACCTGGACGGCATGGCCACCGAGCAGGGCTACTACGCCCTGGCGGCCTACTACCGCTTCGTAAACGCCCAGACCCGGCTC
>ULXD01018546.1_pt1 | contig 15456 bp, 9 predicted proteins | sample 1960961 | NCBI WGS metagenome assembly ULXD01 (sample SAMEA4835829, study PRJEB28245) | human gut metagenome | biome: gut microbiome; material: fecal sample | place: Denmark | collected 2008 | reverse complement strand
AATGAAGATGTAGTAAGTCTTAAAATTTTATTTTCCATTTTATTTTCCATTTTATTTTCCATTTTTTCTTATGTTTATTCCTTTAGAATTGTTATCAATAATAGCTCTAAATGTGGTTCTGGGCATATATGGGACTGCTTCTGTATGGGTAGAATCATCAAAATACAAATATTCCAAATTTGTTGTTTTAATACCTCCTGCTTCTAGAGCTCTTTGAACAACTTGCGCACATTGTCTTTTTACTAAATTATATGATTGACTAGTTTCTTGTAGGAATCTTTCCCTAATATTTTTATCTTGATTTCGTGTTGTTGGAATCACATATGCTTCCTCATAGCCATAATTATTGACTTTGTCATCCTGTATGTCACGTTTATTTTTGCCTTCTTGATTGTAGAAGCTATTCAAGAAAGCCATAGGGCTGTCAAATGTTTTTGTTCCTAAATCATGATAATTTTTCCCTCCAAAAACACCACTTGTCAATTTATAAACATTGTTTCCATTCATGGAATAATAAGCCCATTTTCCATCATCTTTTTGGATTAGTAAAGCCAAGTGCCCCACTAACCCATGGAGATATAGCACAGCAATACTGTCGCCACCTTCATCTATATTTCGTATTGGATTTCCTGCGCACCAGAGGTAAGGACTGACACCGCTGTATTTTTCAGCAAGGGGGTCTTGGGATGTTGTCCGGCCGATCATAGAGTCGTAGAAGCGGGCGTGGCTGTCGTAGAGGTCGAGACCGTTCTCGCGGTCGAGCTCTTTCGCTCCGTATTTCAATGGTTGCACGCCCATGACACCCGCGCCCATCAACCCACCGTAAGGATAATAGTTGTTGACTTCCTCCAACGTGCCGTCTTCGTCGATTACGGCGCGGATGTTGCCCTGATAGTCGGTGATGTGGTAATGGAACGAGCCGTCTGCCCAATATCCGTAGGGGTTGTCCACTCGCTCAAGTTTTCCGTTGCGGTACACGTGACCGGCGCTGTATTGCAACGTCATCTGCGTTATAGGCTCTTTCATGCCAGAACCCGGTGGTGAAACGAGGTCTCCAATACCACCGAAGCCTTTGGCGGATATACCGTTTATACCTTTAATTCCTCCCACATCCTTTCCCGGCTTCCAGTCGTCTATAACACGTATGTACCCCAGCAGATACTCCACTTTGAGCTTCGTGCCAGCGGCATCGTATGTGTAGCGGACGATGTGTCCGTCGTTGAACATCATTTCGCTTGGCAAGTTCAATATGTTGTAGGTTATTGAATGGATTCTCCTGTTCTTGTCGCGCGTCATATTGCCGTTGGAGTCATAGGCATATTCCACGGCAATATCTGAATGGTCCTTGAAATCCATTGCACCGGCGTAGGTCAACTCTTCCACTTGATCAACCACCTTCTTCAATTGGTTGCCATTGTAAGTAAACATCAACTTGTCAATATCGCCGAATGTCCACATCGTCTTGTCCTCCGCTGTCACGACATCACACACTCCCTTTCGGTGCAAAGATGAAATATTTCCGTTAAGGTCGTAGCTGTATGTGCAGCTGTAATCCCGTTCGTTCAGCAGCGCCAATCCCACTGCAGCCTCAGCACCCGGCACGACGGAACTTGAGTAGTCGGCCGACTCCAGTCTGTTGATTCCATCATAAAAGAATTCGTAGGCCTGGCTGACAATCGTTGAAGCAATCGAGGTGTCCTTTGATTTCCACTCTATGGCGCTGATGTTGCCGTTATAGCACGGTTCGGAGTTCCCAAAATTGCATTCGTAGTACAGTTCCTGGCTGAAATGTGGGCTTATAATCTGTTTTGTCCATCCCCTGATATTGTACCTGAACTGCATAATACCCTCCATACTTTGCCCGAGGCGACAATTTTGCAGATGTCCGAACTCATCATAAGTGTTTCGGGCAAGTGTGGCAGGATTGCCACCGTCTTTTGCCAAGCTTACAGATAGAAGCCGCTCCATATTGTCGTATGTATAACTATAAACGTACACATTCTTTGCGTCGGAGGAGCTATGCTCATGTCGTATGGCTATCGGCTTGCCCGTGAAACTGAGGCGGTAATAGTAATGGTCGTAACCTCCCATAGCATTCTGCTCATGTGACTGAATCACGTTGCCATGATAATCGTAATAAACCAATTTGTACAGCATCACGGAGTCTCCAAGGATACGTGTGGCAGTTCCGGTCAGCAGTCCTCTGGCAGAAAATGCGGGATAGTTGGAACATTCGTATCGGCTGTCGTAATCTGCCGCTTTGCGGTAAGCCAGTTCTTGACCGAACTCCTTGCCAACAAGGAAACTGTAGTCGTCATAATACGTTACCGACAGCAGATTGTCGCTAGGCAGTGTGACGGCGTTGTCCATTATCTCATACCCTCCAAGGGAATCCGTGGCAGAACTCCGCCTAACCAATACACAGGCATCATTCGCTTCCGACAGCGACAGCGTTTTGTTGGTAACGCCAGTCACGCACTTGCGACCATACGCATCTGATAGCGAGAATACCGCCTCTCCACGCTTGCGCATGTTGCCGTCCTGTTTCATAAGGGCTTTACCTGCTTTGTCGTAAACTGTAATTTGCCAGTCGCGCCCCGGCAGTTTTTTTGCCCTGCAACGTCCATGCCAGTCATATATATAGAAATATGCTAAGTTTCTCGCATCAGCAGAAGCCGAGGAAATAGCACCGTTACCAACCGAGGCGGAAAATGCGGGAGGTAAGACGGCTGTAAGATTGCCGGCCATATCATAAACATAATAAGTGTCCGCATAACCGTTGTCAATCCGCTCACGCGTGAGAATTGTCCGGTTCTGCCCGTCTATGAATATGAGGCTGGTGTGGCCGTCCTCATCCTCTGCCTTTGTGACTAATAGCGCACCGTTAGGATAGACTCCATCTGCGGTTACCGAGACTACTGTATCGCTGGCGTTTCGCGTGTCGCAGACAGAAAACATCCGACATTTCAGCTCGCTGCCCGATGTACTGTTGGTTAGGAATGTTTTCTTTGCCGATTTTGCAACGGAATGCCAAGCCTGTCCGGCGCCTGTTGTGCCTTTCAGTCTGCCAAAAGGCGACTGCTCATATTCAGAAAGTGTGTAGGGATTAGCGTCTTGATAAGCATCCGATGCAATGGTGCAAATTTGACACCCGTCAACATAATTGCCGTTCCCGGAATACGGTGTCGCGTTGAATTGCCTAATGATGCGCCCTGCTCTGTCTCGAGAATTGTGCACGATCAAGTCGGCTCCGGATGGCGACGCCCCGACGTCGACAGTCTGTTCCAACCTTCCCAACCCGTCGTAATACTCTATTTTTGTCATTCGTGACAAGCCGTAACTGTCAAGCATCACATCCGTGCGGATATGATTCCGTTGCTCTTGGGCATTGGTCATAAAAACAGCCAATGTCGCTAATGCTAATGCCTGTATGTTGTTAACGTAAGCCATATTGTTAATATGAAATGGACAAATTATTGAAGAAGCCTATTTCATGACCGTTTGTAGCCTCTTTCATCCACAAATTCGCATCAAGAACAACTGTGGACGAAGGGAATGTTATTATTACGCTATTGTAGCCCGGATTTAACCGAACTACAAACTCTTTGTCTTTTTCCGTTTGTGATGAGAACGAAGTTCCCGCAATAGAGACTGTACACAGTTCTTTTGATGTCAATTCAAATCCAAAAGTCACATCGGTTGTCGTATCTGTATATATGTCAGCCATACAAACTTCATCGCTGCCGGCAATATATGTAAAATTCTTGTTGATGTTGGAAAATTGCAGTCTGACGGGTTTTACAGAAATATCTTGAACTGAAAGTATCCTCTCTTCTGAGATAAGGTCCGACACCTCACATTCCACACAATAATCTTTGCTTACAAGACCAGCCTTGTCGGGAATTATGTTTATAACCCCTGTGTCGTTTGTGTTTTCATAAACAATATCACCATTAAGTTTGTCATATATTTTGAATGAAAACAGGTAAGAATGTGAGCCCCCGTCAGCGGTTGCTATGATATTCATGGGCTCATTGATATATGTTTCACCGCATGACATTGACAAGGAGAGAGGGGCTATGGAGACAAGATTATATTCACGTTGTTTTGACATCTGATGTTTGTGGTCTGACATCGAAACCAAGCGTCCATATCCGTCATAACTATAATATGTCTTTATGTTGTTCGGCATGGAATATTCAGTAAGGCCAAAATTAGGCTTGAATTTATAAACATCAACAATTGAAGAAGTAAGACTGTTCGCAGAAGCGAGCAGTTTGTCAAACGTATAATCTGTATAGCCTGTTGCATTTGACAAATCAGCGACACTCAAACCCTGTGCAGTCACAGCGTTGTTAAGCTGTGAGATTGTCGCATTTCTTGCGATCATTAGAGGATACCTACTTTTGTATCCCCATAGATACGAAGTCTGCACGCCGCTTGAATCTGTTTGCTGTATAATCCGTCCACTATCATCGTGGATATACGAGGCTTTGGAAATCCATCCTTTTGGCGAATAGTATTCAATATTTGAAACTTTAAACAACGAACCGTTTTCTTTGTTCGGTAGATAATAGTTGTAACGGATTCTGTCAATAAATTGTTCTGTACCGTTTTTTATTATCTTTCTGTTATGCAGAAGAAGATTGTTCACATTGTGAGCAAATTGCATTTTGCTTACAATGCCGTTTGCGTTGTGGACATCTCCTGAATACCTATATAAATCGACAATAACATTCCCATCCGACATCACATATTCAGTCTTTTTTTCCATTCCATAAGAGTTGTATACGGATGTCTTTTGGGTGGACACAGCCGTTTTGTTGAAAAACAAGGTTTCCTTCACACTGTTCAATTCAATGTTGTATCTTGGGTATATCACATCCCGGGCATTTTCTCCAGTCAACGTTAATACGGTGTCTATCTTGACCAAAGGGAAGAGATAGTCATATTTTGTTTCACCTACTAAATCTCCCTCGCTATTAAATTTTTTTACCAAAGAGAGCAACCCTCGTTTTGTTTGAGCGGAAGCAAGCGGAGTAAGCAGATTTTCAACCAATTTATTAGGATTGTTGAAAAATACTATTATGTCATTTCCATTTGAATAGTACCTGAAAAGAGGCAACCTGTGCTCTTTGTCTTCTTCAATATCAGTCCCGTCGGGATAATCTTTGTATGAACTATAGAAATAGTCCGTATGCCCTGCATCACTTCTGTATTCCCTTACATGTGAATATTCTATATGCGTTTGTGAAAAGTCGTACATGCTATTGCATAAGTTAAACCGCTCAACAAACTTATTGTTTGTTGTCGTGTACCTAATGCCGTAGCGAGGTGTATTTATTAAAATGCCGCTACTTAAACCTGGGTTGCTCACAGATTGGTACTCGTATCGCACAGTATCTGTTGGTGTGCCGTCTGGAAGAAATGTTGTCACCTGCTTGACTCTAACTCCTCCAACAGACTCATTTTGCGACAATGCCACGAGCTCAGGATAAAACAAAGAAGAATTTGTTCTGACAACTTTTTGGGAGCAGTCATGCTGCTCATAGGAAATAGTTGAAAATCCACCTGTTGGATAACATATTTTACTTAATGTACCAGAAAGAGCTGATTGAAAATTGGGTTTTCTATTGAATTTTGATGCGTAGCGTTCGTTGTATTCGCTATCAAATATCAGATTGGAAAGGAAGTCTTTTGTGTCAAACCCTCCATACTCATTATAATACCCCCAATGGTCGCTTTTTATTGTCCCCAACGGAGGACAAGCCGTCATTGGATTATACTCAAAAGAAAAAACGCCCTGTCCTGAAATGTCAATCGAATGTAAGAATGTCAATCTATTTTCTTTGACAGAATTGCCGCCTATCGTTTTGTATGAAAAAGAGGCTTTTTTAAAAAGAGTTTCATCGGCAGAATAAATCTTGATGGAACTTATTCTTTTATTGTCTCCAAAAGCATTTTGCGTATCTCCTTCCGGCGATGTATAACGCAATTCCTTGACTCCGTCTACATATTCGATGTTGGCATAAGTTCCATCGGCGAATTTTATCCCGACAAGTCTCGTTGAAAAATTATCACTTTCATAAATTCCAATATCTTTGGATCCATACCCCTCGTTTGTGCCAGCATAATACGAGAACCCAAACGATAAGGATGGTGTATATGTGACATTATGTTCTGATTTGTCCAATCCCTCGTTGTCGTAAATATGGCTATAAAAGAATTCCATAACTCTACCATTGGGAGCCGTGACCTTTTGCAAGCGCCATTGCCTTACGAACTTTTCTTTTAGAGCGTCAACCACATCGCGACAGATTGCTTTCTTTATGTATTCGCCCTCTGTGAAAGAGAACTTATAGCCAGAACCATCAATCATTACGATGCCTGTGTCTGTGACACTTTCTATTTTTAATGACTGTGATTCTGAAGGACAGTCAAAAAATAAAAAGGACATACCGCCTTCAGAAGGAATTCTTCTAAACGAGCCACTATATCCACAGAAATTAAACCTATAGATATCTGGTTGCGCATCATAGCATGTCCCATCTTTATCGACCATGGCAGTAAATGTCTGGTCATCCAAATAGTGAACAAGCAGGCAGCCATCTAAGGCTCCCACCGGAGTCTTATCGTACCCATACAGCTGACATCCGTTTCCTCCTTTTGCTATTACAGTTGTTGTCTTATCGTCAGCCAAGCCATAAACTTCTTTTGTAATCATTCCTGGAGCATTTAGCGTCCATCCATGTCCAAGATGTCCACTTTTGTGGTTGACCCTAAATCCATTCGTGGCATAATCAATAGAGATGCTATAATCGAAATCTTCATCTTCATACGTATAAATTGGAACAGAATAATTGACCGTTCCTGTATATAATGAAGCCCCAACAGATCCATATTTCATAAACTCATAGGTATCCCACGATGGAATATATGGTTTTTCATTGTTTTCTGAGGATGTAAGCTGAGCAAACGCAATGCTATAATTAAATCCTAAAAGTATGACATATAATAAGAATTTTCTCATGGCGCGCTATTGAATAATTAGTTTTTGGGAAATGTAATCTCCGTCTATTGACAGATATAGAATATAATTGCCCCGTGGCAGTTCGTGTGAGGACATTCGTGTTTGCCATTCGCCATCTGCAAAATCAATATTTGAAAAAACTTTCCAAACTCGACCCAATTGATCACATAATAAACCTGACGCATTGTCAATACGTTCATCCGTGGAATTGATTATTTTGACAGAAATGGAGTTACCGTTGAAATTTACAGACACATTATTGTCTGAATTGTTTTCACTTTTCGTGCTGCAGTCATCTTGTGATTTATGACCTTTTGAAGATGACGCCCTTTTCATTGAATGGCTTGGTGCATGTAATGTTTCCATACAATATTTTTGCTCATCAGGCGGACATATAAACGCGGCATATGACTCCTTTACCATTTCATCCCCAAAGTAGTATACGTCAGAAACATTCTCAACCAATTCATATTTGAAAACAGGCGAAAACCACCTGTCAACGACTACTATGTGGTTTATTTGTTGGCTTTTGTCTATGCTGTCATTCATGTTCTGAAACCTTTCGTTTGACACATACAACGGGCCTTCGGTCCGTTGCGTTACTCGAACGACATTTTCAATGGTGTCATTTGGCAAAATTAGCGTCCCGCTATCGCTTATGTCAACTGCAAGTGTTCCCCCACATAAAACATAATTATTCTTGCAATATGTTCCATTAAAACAAAATGGGATGGCATAAGACTTTTTTAAACCACCTTCCAATTTTAAGGCAACGGGAATGGAGTCTCTCAGTTCAAGCAGAGGATTCTCATAGGCTCTCCATATAATAGAGTCATGCTTGACAATGAAGGAGAGTTGCATGCCCAACTCCTTTTTAACCAAAACAGAGTCTCCGATATTAATCCATTGCATTGAATGTGATGTTCCCGTCTCAACAGCATTACTAAAATCCCACGTCAATAAAGAATCATTGACAACACCGAGATATTCATAGTGTTTTTTTCCACCCTGTCACCGTCAGACGGCCAATGCGTAGACTTTGCGAGAGAGTTCTCGCCAGACCAAATATTGCCTATTGAAGACAGCAAAGCGAAAAAGGCAACAAGGTAAAAAATAGATATTTTCTGCAGCCTCATAAAGTTACTTATTTTTTTGCTAAATTAAGTAATCTTTTGAACACGTGAAACAACGCAGATATGTTATGCAACATATCTGTGTTGTTTTTGGCAATTCCCTCTTAGCCAGCACAAATATAAAACAATGCCGTGACCAATAGCCATTTTACGGTGACGTAAAAGCGGAACGGCATTCCGGGCGTTGAACGTCCGGAATGCCGTTTTTTTGGGCACACTTTTCAGCGTGCTGTTTTCTGAATCGTTTAGATTGCCTGCTCCACCGCCCAGGTGAAAGCACGCAGTCCAAGCTGCGGGCTTGCCGCGTCGATGTCGCGCAAACGGACGAGCAACGTGTCCACCTTGCTGTCGTCAATCACGGTGAGCAACGCCCCGTTGAGCGTTGGCCACGCATGGCTGCCGAGGTGGGGCTCTCCGCCGCGCTGTCCAGCCCCGACGAGCGACGGCCATCCGGTGAATCCTTTGATGTCGAGTTCGCGCATCGCTGTCAGCACGTCGTCTTCGTGCGCTTGGTTGTATGCTATAAATACTGCTTTCATTGTCTTATTTCTTTAACGTTTTCAACTCTTTTTTGCGTGCACGCTTGATGCCGATGCGGGCAAACACGCTATAGAGCGTCGGGATAATGATGAGGGTGATGAGCGTGGAGAACGACAATCCCCATGCCACCGACATACCGAGGGCGCGCCACATCTCTGAACCTTCGCCCTTGCCCACTGCCATAGGAATCATACCAATGACGGTGGTGAGGGTGGTCATAAGAATCGGGCGCAGACGCGAGCGTCCGGAAATCACGATGGCGTTGACGAGACCGAGGCCGCGCTCACGGCAGAGCATGATATAGTCGATAAGCACAATACCGTTGTTGACCACAATACCGATAAGCATCAGCAAGCCGAGCATCGCCATGATGCTGAGCGGTGTGCCTGTGACAAAGAGTCCCATCAGCACGCCGGTCAACGCAAACGGGATTGAGAACATGATGACAAACGGATAGGTCAACGACTCAAACTGCGATGCCATGATGATGAACACGAGCACGATGATCAATGCCATGAGCATTATCATATCGGTGAATGTGTCCTGTTGGTCTTCAAACGTTCCGCCGAACTGCCATGTGAAGTCGGCAGGCATGTCTATCTCGCCCATCGCCTTGTTGGCTGCCTTGACCACATCAGAAAGAGCGTAGCCTTTGGCCACGATGCATTTCACCGTGATTACGCGCTCGCGGTCGCGACGCTCGATGGTTGGCGGTGTCTGCGACTCGACCACCTTGACAAGGTCGCGTATTTTGATGCCCTTGCCTTGACTGTTGTAGATGGTTATGTTCTCGATGTCCTCAACCGACTGGCGGAACTTCTTGTCGTAGCGCACACGGATTTTATATTCGTCGCCGTCCTCGCGATAGTTTGTCAGCGCGCTGCCTGTCACACGGTTGCGGAGATAGGAAGCGGCTGTCTGCATGTTAAGTCCGTTGAGGGCGAGCTTCTGGCGGTCGAAGTCGACGCGGTATTCGGGAGTATACTCGTCGCGGCTGATGCTCACCTGCGAGCAGCAGTCCTCGCTGAGCATCTTTGCCGACACGTCGGAGGCAATGCGGTCGGACGTAGTGAAGTCGTAGCCATAGATTTCAATCTCCACCGCCGCCTCGCCGCCGATTCCGCCGCCACCGCCGCCGGCGGCAACGTTGAATGTGCGGATTTCAGGATACTGGTTCAGGTCGTGGCGGATAGCATCGCATATCTCGCTGAGCGACCGCTCGCGCTCCGTCGAGCGCACGGTGCTGATGTTGTATTGCAGGATGTTGTTGCCGTTGTCCTGCATACTGCCGAAGATGTTGTCCTCGCCGGCCTGTCCCTCTGAGAAACTTACCGTAGTCACCTCCGGACAGTTGCTTTTCAGCTGCTCATAGATGCGGAAACCAAGAGCGCGCGTCGTTTCCTGACGCGTGCCGGCGGGCAACTTGACGGTGATGCCGATTCGCGAGTTGTCCTGCTGCGGGAAGAACTCCGTCTTTATATGCGGCATCAGCACCACTATCGACGCGACAAACAAGCCTACGATGATGGCAAGCGTCGCCCAGCGGTGGCGCAAGGCTGTGCGGAGAAGCGCGGCATAGCCGTCGGTCACCTTTTTCAGGAATGCGTCAAACGGGTTTGACACCATTTTCTGGAACAGGTTGTATTTCTTGTCAAGACGCAGCATCAACGAGCAGAGGGTCGGTGTCAGCGTGATGGCGCCGATGGTGGAAACCGACAGGATGATTGTCACCATCCATCCCAACTGCTTGAACATGATTCCTGCCATACCGCTGATCATGGTCAGCGGCAGGAACACGGCAATGGTGGTGAGCGTGGAGGCGATTACGGAGATTGCAACCTCGTTGGTGGCAAACATCGCCGCCTGGCGCGGACGGCTGCCGCGCTCGATGTGGGTGGTGATGTTCTCAAGCACCACTATGGCGTTGTCGACCACCATACCGATGGCTATCGAGAGCGCACTCATCGAGATGATGTTCATCGTGTTGCCGGTGGCGAGCAGATAGATGAGCGCCGAAAGCAGCGAGATCGGGATTGTGAGCACAATCACAAACGTGGCGCGCCAGCGTCCGAGGAACAGCAGCACCACAAAGCTGACAATGAGCATCGTGATGAGGATGGTGTGCTTCAGCGATTCTATCGTGTTGATGATATAGTCGGACGTGTCGACAATCAAGCCGATATGCACATCGCTCGGAAGGTTTTTCGCTATCTGTGTCAGACGGGCTTTAACAGCCTTGGAAATCTCGACAGAGTTGGCTCCCGACTGCTTCTGAACGATAATCATGCCGCCAAGTTCGCCGTTGGTATACGCCTCCTGGGCGCGCTCCTGCGGCGCGTCGTCGATATGCGCCACGTCGCGCAAATAGACCGGCGTTCCGCTGTAGGTGCCCACCACGAGGTCGAGCATCTCGTTGACGTCGGCAAACTCTTTCTGCACACGCATTGAGTAGACATTCGAGCCGATGTCGATTGTGCCCGCCGGCACATTGAGATTCTCGGCGGCAAGCACTTGGCTTATCTGCTCTATCGAAATGCCATAGGCATCGAGTTTGTAAGGGTCGCAAAGCACCTGTATCTCACGGTCGGGGATACCGGAAATCGAGACCGATCCAACGCCCGACACGCGTGCCAGCGGCGTTGCCACCTGGTCGTCGAGAATCTTATACAATCCCGTCATGCTCTCCTTTGCCGACACGGAAAGGATGAGGATAGGGATGTCGTCGGTGCCGAACTTGAACAGAATAGGCTTCTGCGCTCCGTCGGGGAGCGTGGTGACGCGGTCGAGCTTGTCGCGCACGTCGTTGGTTGCCACATCGATGTCGATGCCGTATTCAAACGTCAGCGTGATGATGGAGATGTTTTCCTTCGACTGCGACGTGATGTGCTTCAAGTCGCTCACGCCGTTAAGCATATTTTCCAGCGGACGCGTGACATTGGTTTCTATGTCCTCCGCGCTCGCACCTGAATAGGTGGTCATCACCATGATGGAGTTGGTCTCGATGTCGGGATAGAGGTCGATGCTCAACCGCGTCAACGAGAACAGTCCGAAGATGGCGATGCCGAGGAAAATCAGGATTGTTGTGATTGGCCGCTTGACGGCTGTCTGATATATACTCATAGGGCAATCCTTTTGTTATTTCTTCACAATCTTCACTTTGGCGCCGTTTTTCAGGCGCGACTGCCCAGCCACGACAACCGTTTCGCCGGGATTCACTCCGCTGAGGATTTCATATTCGGTGTCGAGACGCTGTCCGAGCTCCACTTTGCGGTACTCTGCCTTGTTGCCCTTGACAACATACACATAGCGGTCGCCAGAGCCTACAAGTTTCTGGACGGCGCGGTCGGACACCACAACGTGTTTGGCGCGTCCGTGATTGATAGTGACACGGGCATACATTCCCGGGCGCACACGCTCGTCGGCATTGGCAATCAGAAGCTCGACGGTGAATGTGCGGGTCGACGGGTCAATGGTCGGATAAACGATATTGACCTTGCCGGTAAACACCTCGTCGCCGTAGACATCGAGGGTGAAGTCTACGTTCATGCCTTTCTTTATCTTGGTGAAGAGCGACTCCGAGACGTTGACCTTCATCTTGACAGGGCGGATTTTCTCTACCACAAAAATCGGGCTGGCTCCGCTGTACATGTCGCCGCTGTCGTAGTTGCGCTGCGACACGACGCCGCTGATGGGACTGATGAGACGCGTGTTCTCGGCAAGGTTCTCATAGTTGCGGCGCGAGATGTCGTATGCCATCTTTTTGGCGTCCCATTCCGACTTTGAGCATCCGCCGATTTTAAACAGCTCGTCCACACGCTTGAACTCAAGATGGTTGTTTTCCATCTGCAGGCGCACCTGGTCGAGGTTTGCCGGATCCATATCGGCAAGTTTCTGTCCTGCCGACACGTGCTGTCCCACCTCCACATACACCTTGCGTATGCGCATAGGCGACTGCGGGGCGATGTTGTTTGTCACGTCGGCTTCCACGGTGCCTGTGAACGAATTGACCTGGTCCACCTCGCGGTAGTCTGTTTTTGCCACCTCCACATTCATTGTGCCGTCGGCGGCTTTCTTTTCCTCTTTGGCTTTGTCGCCGCCGGAGCATGCCGTAGCGGCGATGGCGACAGCCATTGTCATGGCAATCTTGTTGAGTGTCTTGATATTCATTGGGGTTCTGTTTTATTTTTCGTAAGTGTATTCCGTGCCGAGAGTCTCGTCAAGCTGCGCCTGCGCCACAAGATATGAGTAGACCGCCTGGCTGCGGTTGAGTTGCGACTGTGTGAGCGCCAGCTGCGAGTCGTTGACCTCGAGCAGCGTACCGGCGCCGGTGTCGTAGCGCTTCACGGCGATGTCGTAGCCCTTGCGCGCCTGGTCGACACTTTTGCATGCCGACTCATACTGGCGTATGCCTGTGCGCATCTTGTCAACGCTCTGGCGCACGCCCACCATCAGGTTGCGCTCGGTGTCGAGGCGCGTGAGGGCAAGTTGGTCAATCTGCACTTTTGTCTGCTTCAACGAGTTGTAGCGGCGTCCGCCGGAAAAAATCGGGATGTTGAGCGACAGTCCGAGCGTTGAATACGGATTCCAACGATAGTCCTTGAAGCGGAAATCGTTTGCCATCGCGTTCCATTGGTATGCGAACGACAGGTTGAGCGTCGGATAATAAGCGGACTTCGCCACGTCGCGCGACTTGAGCAGCTGCCGCTGCTGCAGGTCGATTTGCCGCAACGATGAGTTTTGGGCAAGCATCGTGGTGTCTACCTTCATATAGCCGTCATAAAGGCGGTCGGTATAGTCGTTGAGCGACCCCGTGCAATCGATGCTCATGTCGAGATCCACTCCGATAAGCGCTTTCAGGCGCCATTTGGCAAGCACAATGGAATTTTCGGCGTCAAACAGACTTGGCTCCACATTTTTCACCGCGACGTCGGCGCGGATAAGGTCGTATTCCGACGACAGCCCCTGCTGGTATTTCTGGTTGATGTCGTCATATTTCTTCTTTGCGTTGTCATAGTTTTCCTTGAGTGCGTCGCGGCTTGCCTCGGCGAGCATCACGGCATAGTATGCCTGCTTCACCTGCGACACCATAGAGATGCGCGACTGTCGCGACTTTTCCACCGCAAGTTCAACATCGTCGGCAGAGATGCTCAGCTGTTTCCACAGTTGGGCGCTGACTAGTGGCAACGAGAGCGCGAAGCCTGCCGACCAGGTGTTGTCCATACCCACCTTGATGCCGTCGCGCATCGCCGACGCGGCTTCCGTGCCTTCCGCTCCCTCCGTGCCTTCCGAAGAGCCGCCACCGAATCCTTTCATGTCGCCCATATACATCACTTGCTTCTTCAACGTGCGGTTGTAGCCAGCTGAGAAGTCGAGGGTTGGCATAAGGTTGGCGAGCGTGCCTTTCTTGGCATACTCCTGCTTGGTGATTTCACTGTCGGCAACCTTCACCGTCGGGTTGTCGGATAGGGCTATACGCACAGCATCGTCAAGGGTCAGCGTGGTGGTCTGAGCCACGGCTGTCGACGCCAGAGCCACTGACGCCGCCATTAGGATTGTCTTGATTGAGTTGGGTCTCATCGCGAGTATAAAATAGTTTAGTAGATAAACAAAAAAAGGAACCGACTTTTCTGTCGATTCCTCTGTGTGGGTGTTGACGGATTCGAACCGCCGACCCTCTGCTTGTAAGGCAGATGCTCTGAACCAGCTGAGCTAAACACCCGTTTGTTTCCGAAAGCGTTGCAAAGGTACGACTATTTTTTGAATCCACAAATTTTCCGGCAACTTTTTTTCAAAAAAATCGTTTTCTCCTCCATTTTCGCCATTTACCCGCTTCCAATCGACAATTTTGGCACAAATATATAGCATAGGGGCATATCTACAAATGATATATATCATATACTCCGTCTCTGTTCGCATATTTACCACTATTTCACGAAAATCGAAAATTACTCGCGAGATTCTTTGTTGCTGAAAGGCGACATTCACCGAGAAAAAACTGCCGAAGAGCGGTTTAATATGTTAGCACGGGGTTGGCTCGCCTACCCCGTGACACCGGTGGCACGCGCAACTACCGCCGAAGTGCGGTTGTAGAAACGCCGAGAACCATCGCCACGCCGACCATCGTCGCGGAGCGACGGAACTTTTCCATAACCCGGTACGCGGAGCGAAGCGGATGCGTGCCGGAGGTCCGCCACTACGCATGCCCATGTCAGCGGCGCTCTCGCGGTCGGATACTGATTTTAACCATGTTCTGCTACTCATCAAATTCATTCTCTCCTTAAAAATTTCGCAGCAAAAAATCGGAGACACATCGCCGCATCCCCGATTCAATCAGTCTTCTCAACCATCCTGTTTTGATGTCGCACATTTGAACCGACAAAACTTCTTCTTTAATTCCAAAGATTTATAATCATACCATTTAATAAAACTGTCATTAATGACAATTTTGTTAAATGCAAATATATGTTCATTGACTATCTCTGGAATGCGTTGACAAATTTAATGGCGATCAACCAATGTGGTTTACACCGTCAATGACGGTTCTCTAATTTTCTTTACAACCTCGGCTTTTGATTCACCGGCTGGCTACCGTCGCGGAGCGACGACACTCTTCAGTAACCCGGTACGCGGAGCGAAACGGATGCGTACCGGAGGTTCGCCACTACTTGTGGCCGGACGGCTGACTCAACTCGCTAAAATTATTTTCCATGATTTATACAACCGCTCTTCGGCGGTAGATTGATTCTTCCGCAA
>ULXD01022414.1_pt1 | contig 15602 bp, 9 predicted proteins | sample 1960961 | NCBI WGS metagenome assembly ULXD01 (sample SAMEA4835829, study PRJEB28245) | human gut metagenome | biome: gut microbiome; material: fecal sample | place: Denmark | collected 2008 | reverse complement strand
TAATAAAATAGAATTTTATATAACCCCAAATTATATTTTTATTAACATCCTTCCCCTTTCCACGAATCTATGCTATAAATTGATGTTATCATAATCTTTTTATTAATGCAAGCATATTTTATATTATTTCAATAATATTTTTATATTTATTAAAAATCATTTAATTTTATAATATCTTTCATGCAATTCATTAAATATATCTGTATTTTTCAGTTAAATTAATACAAAGTCCCCCCAATCTTTACAATGAGCAACACAAAGCCATAACTATGAGAAACACGCTCCGCAAGTTTCTCAAGTTATCGCGGCAGTCGCCAAGGTCTCGTGCAAGCACGGACTTTGGCTCGTTACACGCGTAAATTATATAACAACAAGCCGCAAAACATTATCTGTCCTGCGGCTTGTTGTTATGTATGTGTTATACAATTTTTTATTTAATTATTCATGAAATTGAATTATTCATAAAGAGGATACTTGTCTGTAAGTCCCTTAACAAGTTCCATAGCCTTTGCCTGATTCTTTTCAACATCATCAACAAGAAGAGCGATTGCTTCTGCAACAACGTCCATATCTTCTGTATTGAATCCTCTTGTTGTTACTGCTGCTGTACCAAGACGGATACCGCTTGTAACGAAAGGTGATGCAGGATCGTTAGGAATTGTATTCTTGTTACATGTGATGTTTGCAGCATCAAGAAGCTTCTCAACTTCCTTACCTGTAACACCCTTATTAATAAGATTTACAAGCATAAGGTGATTGTCTGTTCCTCCTGAAACAATATCAAAACCTCTGTTCATAAGACCTTTGCAAAGTGCATCTGCATTATCAACAATATTCTTTGCATATACCTTGAAACTTGGATCTAATGCTTCTTTTAAGCATACAGCCTTACCAGCAATTACATGCATAAGAGGGCCACCCTGTATACCAGGGAATACTGACTTATTGAACTTGAACTTATCTGCGTTTTCGGCTGAACTTAAAATCATGCCGCCTCTTGGTCCGCGAAGTGTCTTATGTGTTGTTGTTGTAACAACATCAGCATAAGGAATCGGGCTTGGATGCATACCACCTGCAACAAGACCTGCGATATGAGCCATATCAACCATAAGATAAGCACCAACTTCATCACAGATTTCTCTGAACTTCTTGAAATCGATTGTTCTTGCATATGCACTTGCACCTGCAATAATCATCTTAGGCTTACATTCCTTTGCAATTCTTAACACTTCATCATAATCTATAAAACCTTCAGAAGTTACACCATAAGGAACAATGTGAAAATATTTACCTGAAATATTAACAGGTGAACCGTGTGAAAGATGTCCACCGCAGTCAAGGCTCATACCCATAACTGTGTCGCCCGGCTCTACCATTGCAAAGAATGCTGCAAGGTTAGCCTGTGCACCTGAGTGTGGCTGAACGTTTGCATACTCACAGCCAAAGAGCTTTTTAGCTCTCTCAATGGCAAGAGTTTCAACAACATCCACATATTCGCATCCGCCATAGTAACGTTTTCCCGGATAACCCTCTGCATATTTATTCGTAAGCGGGCTTCCCATAGCTGCCATAACGGCCTTACTTACAAGGTTTTCTGATGCAATAAGCTCAATGTGTGTTCTCTGTCTTGTGAGTTCGTCCTCCATAGCTTTCGCTACTTCAGGGTCGTAATTTAAAACTTCATCAAATGAATACATTGTGCAACCTCCGTATAATTATTAATTTTTTGTATATTCTATTATAATATAATCAAATCTTAAACAAGTCAATAGCATTTGCCAAAGCTGATGAATTCTGGTTAAGATTCTGTGCTGCCTCATTAAGTGCTTCAACCTGCTGAAGCTGACGGTTAGCTGTTTCTGTTACCTCTTCTGATGCCGCAGCAGTCTCCTGTGACACAGCTGAAATACTCTGAATTGCATCTATTGTCTGTGCCTTTGCATCCGCTATTGTATCAATACCGTTTGTAATTTCATCAAGATTACTTATGAGTTCTGTAAACTGTTCCTGAATCTTGTCAAATACATGCTCAGCATTCTGAAGCGATTCGCCCTGTATTTCAACAACATCTTCTGCTTTCTTTGCAATATTGACTGTATCATTAGTCTTTGCATTAATATCATCAACAATCTTACGGATTTCATTTACAGAATCCACAGACTGTTCTGCAAGCTTTCTGATTTCATCAGCAACTACAGCAAAGCCTCTTCCTGCTTCACCGGCTCTTGCAGCTTCTATTGAAGCATTGAGAGACAAAAGATTAGTCTGCTCTGCAATTTCATTAATTGCACCAATAATATGTGCAATTGACTTTGATGAATCTTTAAGTTTTGTAATTTCTTCGATAACCTGATTTGTTATCTGAACTGTACTTTCCGCATTGCCTTTAAGTTCCTGTATTGATGTCATTCCGCTTTCAACGATTTTTGATGTATCATCTGCAATGCGTGCAATCTTGTCTGAATTATCAGATACAAGATTAATCTTATCTGAAAGATTATCCATCTGTCTTAAACAATCCTCAGAATCTTCTGCCTGTTGTACAACACCATGTTCAATTTCCTGAATTGCAACAGTAATCTTTTGTGTATCATCAAGAAGCTGCTGTGCATTCTGTGCAACGGTTTCAACGGAATTATCAACCATGCCCGATATATTCTTTGTCTGTTCAATAAGACTCTTTACGTTGCTAATCATGCCGTTTGTACTCTTTCCGAGTATTGCAAATTCATCATGCCCCTTAACATCAACATTTATTGTAAGGTCACCAGCCGCAGCTTTTTCAAGCCTATCCATAATATGCTTGATTGCCTTGATAATATTTGTAGAAAGGAAACCGGCAATTATAATTGCAATTATAATTGATGCAATAACAACACCTACAGAAACATATTTTATTGTATTTGCCTGTGCAAGAATTGTACTCTGAGGAATCATTGCACATACCATAAATCCGTCATCTGTCACGCTATATACGAAAAGCTGGCGTTTACCGTTATATTTAACAAACTTGCTTCCGCTCTTTTCCTCACCATTAACAGCTGTCTCATAAAACTCTTTGTCAGATATATACTTTGCATTACTGTCTGCATTATCCGTTGCACCTATCTCACCGCCATCCGGAGCAATAAGAAGTACCATGCTGTTCTTACCAAGATCAATATCTTTAAGTGTGTCTGATACATAATCTGTCTTTAAATCATAGAATATGTAACCTACACCCTTTCCTGAATTACCGGAAAGCTGACGTCCAAAGCTTACAGAATAATCTTTTGCACCCTTTTGGTCGATGTAATCTCTTGATGTAAACCATGCTGATTTATTTTTATCAATTGTCTGTCCCTCTGATGCTGCCTTAACACTGTTATACTCACCAGTAGGATCCATTGATGTGGCACTTGTAAAAATATTCTTTCCGTTTTTACCAATTACATATACCGCCTTTACAGCCTTATTTCCAAGTGCTGTAGATGACAGATTAGTATTAAGATTATCATAAACATTTTTCTCATTAAGCGGGTCTGATGCAAGCGAACCTGAATAATACGATCTAACATCGGCATTATTAGCAAAATCATTTGCAAGTGCCTTAATATTAGAAAACATCAAAGTATAATAATCTGCTGTTTTCTGTATCGTTGACACTGAAGTTTCCATGAAGCTTGACTTTATGGCATTTGCTGCTGTCTCATACGAAACCACACCAAGAAGCACTATAAGAAGTACCGGAATTATAAATGCACTAATAAGCTTAAACTTTATGGATATTCCATTTTTAAAGCCAGCCGAAAGCTTGAATTTTCCAAGATTTTTCATTAAATCTTCTGTTTTTTTGCTTTCTGTTTTTGCTTTTTTGTTATTCTTGTTTTTTCTCTTCTTTTTCCTGCCGCCAGAAGTTTTATTATCTTCTTCAGACTGCAAATCATTTTCTGCAAATAAATCCTGCATGACATCGTTACTGTCAGGAGTTAAATCATTACTACTGTCTTCTGATAAATCATCCTGCAAAATATCATCATCAATATTATCTTCTGGTTCAGCAGATTGAGATGATTCAGACTCATCTGACTGAACATCTTCAGATATAACATCATCGTTAACATTTACGTCATTACCTGTCTCATCATACTGTTCAACAGCGGTCTCTGCGTCAGTCACGTCGATGTCATTGTTGTAATTCTCATTAGATGTTTCTTCTGATGATACGTCTGTTATTAAATTTTCGCTTTCCTGGTTTTTTTCTTCAAAATCTCCCATACACGTATACCTCTTTCTAATGCTCTTTCCTTTTGCAACAGCAACACAGCACTTTTAGTAACTCTTTTTATTTATCGTCTTCTTCAACATCTATATTTATTGAAAGTTCCCTTAACTGTTTCTCATCAACCACATCAGGTGCATTTGTAAGAAGACATGATGCATCTTTAACCTTTGGAAATGCTATTACATCACGGATGCTGTCTCTCTTTGCCATAATCATTACAAGTCTGTCAAGACCATATGCAAGACCTGCGTGTGGTGGTACACCATACTTGAACGCATCAAGAAGGAATCCAAACTTTTCATATGCCGCTTCATTTGTAAACCCAAGTGCATTAAACATTCTCTGCTGTACATCTGCCTGATGAATTCTTACTGAACCACCACCGATTTCTGTACCGTTAAGTACAATATCGTATGCCTTTGCACGTACTGCACCAGGGTTAGTCTCAAGCATATCAAGATCTTCATCCATAGGCATTGTAAACGGATGATGCATTGCCACAAATCTGTTCTCTTCATCAGACCATTCAAACTGAGGAAATTCTGTTACCCATAAGAATCTGAATTCATTCTTGTCAAGAAGTCCAAGCTGGTCTGCAAGTTCAACTCTGAGTGCACCAAGAACATTCCATACAATCTTATTCTTATCTGCTGCAAAGAGAAGTAAATCACCATTTTCTCCATCCATTGCCTTGATAAGTGACTGCATTTCTTCTTCTGTCATAAACTTCGCAAATGATGATTTAACTGTTCCATCTTCATGAATAGCAATATAGGCAAGTCCTTTTGCACCATAACCCTTTGCAAAATCAACAAGTGCATCAATCTTTTTACGAGGCATTGCACCCTGACCCTTAACATTAATACCACGTACTGAGCCACCATTTTCAATAGCACCTGTAAATACTCCGAATCCACAATTTTTAACTATATCTGTAACATTTTTAAGTTCCATGCCAAATCTCAAATCAGGCTTATCTGAACCGAATCTGTCCATGGCCTCCTGCCATGTCATTCTCTGGATTGGAAGCTTAACTTCAACTCCAAGAACCTCTTTAAAAAGATGTGCAAGAAGTCTTTCATTTACATCAATAACATCATCTACATCAACAAAAGAAAGCTCCATATCTATCTGTGTAAATTCAGGCTGTCTGTCTGCACGTAAATCCTCATCACGGAAACATCTTGCAATCTGCATATATCTGTCATAACCTGAACACATGAGCATCTGCTTAAAAAGCTGTGGTGACTGCGGAAGTGCATAGAACTTACCAGGATGAATACGGCTAGGTACAAGATAATCTCTTGCTCCTTCCGGTGTACTCTTTGTAAGCATTGGTGTCTCTATCTCAAGGAATCCTTCATTGGCAAGGAATGCTCTTGTAAGCGTGGCAACCTTGCTTCTCATAATAATATTTGACTGGATATCCGGTCTTCTTAAATCCAGACATCTGTACTTTAATCTCAAATCTTCCTTCGTATTGATATTAGCTTCGATTGGAAATGGTGGTGTCTCTGATTCTGAAAGAATTCGGAGCTGTGATGCAACAACTTCTATATCACCTGTTTTAAGATTTTCATTTACTGCACCTGAACGCTTCTCAACCTTTCCGACTACAGCTATAACATATTCATTTCTAAGTGTATATGCTTTATCAAATCCTTCTTTTCCAACTGAATTTTCATCAAATACAATCTGCAAAAGGCCGCTTCTGTCCCTCAAATCCACAAATATAAGCGAGCCAAGATTTCTTCTTGTCTGAACCCAGCCCATAACTGTTACAGTCTCGCCTACATTGGCAGCTGATACCTCCGTACATCTATGTGTTCTTTTTAAGCCTACCATTGCTTCAGCCATTACTAACTTTCCTCCTGTAAATAACATAATTATTATTTATTATAACATGTTATTTAATTATAACATATTATTGTCAAAAAATATTCTTTTTCTTTCAATCATTTCATTAATTCTTGAAATATAGCTTGTCAGGTCTTTTACATTCTCGACACGCTCTATCCGCGGACTCGGTTGGTCCGCATCAAATACCGCTTTTGTTGATGCACCTGCACCCATGGCTATTATTGTCTGTTTTTCCTCCATAATAAGAATATTATAAATACATTCTTTTCCAGAAACAGAATAACCTACATTTTCAAGATTTCCTGCCATATTTTTCTGACGATACATATAATATGGCATACAGCCGATATCACCGGCATACTTTTGTGCAAGACTCACAGTTTCATCACTGTTTTCAAACTTCAGGTTTTCATATTTTTCACGCCATATATTGAGTGCGGCTGCCCTCTTTATCGCAAGCGAATGAACAGTCAGACTCTCCGGCTTTAACTCTTTTATTTTGTCAAGTGTATACCGCAGTTCATTAATTCCTTCACCCGGAAGTCCAAGAATAATATCCATATTAATATTATCAAAGCCAACGCTTCTTGCAAGTTTAAATGCTTCCTCAACCTGCGTGGCACTATGTCTTCTTCCGATAATTTCAAGAGTCTTGTCATTCATCGTCTGCGGATTTATAGAAATCCTGTCAACACCATGTTTTTTTAACACTTCAAGCTTCTGTACCGTCACACTGTCAGGTCTTCCCGCCTCTACAGTCAGCTCCTTTACGGTACTCATGTCAAAGTCTGCTTCAAGCTCATTAAGCAGCCTGTCAAGCTGTTCAGGTTCAAGAGTGGTCGGCGTTCCGCCTCCAAAATATACTGTATCAAGACGTCTGCCTTTCATTCTGTCCGCAACAAATCTCATTTCTTTGACAAGTGCATCAAGATACAAATCAACTTTGAACCTGTTAGCTGCAAGTGAATACGATGTAAATGAACAATACAGGCATGTTGTCGGGCAAAACGGAATTCCTATGTAAATACTGTAACCATTTGTATAATCAATGTCTTCAAGAATCTTTTTCTCTGTCTTTGCGACCTGCATTGCAAGTTCTGCTTTATCATGAGACACAAAATGCTTTTCTTCAAATTCTGACATGATCTCCTCATCAGAATTACCAGCTTCTAACATTGAATATGCAATTTTACTTGGTCTTACACCTGTAAGATATCCCCAGGGAAGATTTTTTCCCGTATCACCCTGAAGCTTTAAATACAGATTTTTCTTAAATCTGTCATGTGCCTCTTTCTTTGAAACACCTTCACACATTGAAGTATCTGCATATATAACCGTATCCTCATCCGTAAGCCGGGAGTCGTCTTTTAGAAGCGATGTCTGCATTCTAGGATAAAACGACTTTATAAGCACTTGTGCATCATCATAAAAATCAGAATTCCGCAAATCTACATAAATCATATTTTTCTCATTTCTGTTATTAATTTTTATATTGCAGCCAGACAGATATTTTACTGGCAATATGGATTATATTTCTTTTCATGGGCAATTGATGTGCTCTCACCATGCCCCGGAAATACAACTGTATCATCAGGCAGTAAAAACAATTTATCTTTTATGCTTGAAACAATATCTGAAAAACTTCCCGTTGCAAAATCTGTCCTTCCAACTGATTCAGCAAACAAAGTATCACCTGAAAAAAGCACAGATGCATCTTTAACATAATATGACACACCGCCTGATGTATGTCCCGGCGTATGGATTACTTCTATATCTATTCCGGCTGGATTAATATGTTGTTTATCTTTAATCCAGACATCTGCCTCAAGTGTTATCTTAGCTCCCATATGAGCCGAAAGATTCTTGTATGCATCTGCCAGAAGTTCCTTTTCATGCTCACCCGCGTACACTTTTATTCCATATTTAACGGCAAGCTGCCTTGCTGCACCTATATGGTCATAATGGCCATGAGTTATAAGTATTGCACATGGATGACATTTATTTTTTTCAATCAAAGCACTAATCTGTGGCTCATTGCCAGCCGGGTCAATTATAACTGCTTCGTCTGTATCTTTGTTTATCAGAAGATAACAGTTTGTTGAAACTCCCGGTATTACAGTATAATCCATTTTTATATTCATATTATTTCTCCAGTTTTTAATCAGCCTGCTGTTCTTGCTATATCTGTAACGCCTTCGATATTTCTAAGCTTTTCTACAAGCCTGTTAAGCTCATCTTTTCCATGTATGTCAAATCCAAGATTAATTGTTGCAATACCTTTCTTATTAACACGGCTGTTCATAAATTTAACATCTATGTTAGCTTCTGTAAATATTCTTGATATATCTACAATAAGTCCGGTTCTGTTACCTGCAAAAATATTAATCTCAGTGCTGTATTTATCAGCAGATGAATCAACCTGCTCCCATTCAGCCTCAATGAGACGTTCTCTCTCATTTTCAGGAAAATTAATAACATTTACACAATCTGTACGATGTATTGTAACACCTCTTCCTCTTGTTACAAATCCGACAATCTCATCGCCCGGCACCGGATTGCAGCACTTTGAAAATCTTACAGCTACATCATGTATGCCTTTGACTACTATACCGCCACGTGTTTTTTTATATTTATCTTTATTCTTTGCTTCCTGCTGTACAATGCCTTCCAGTACATCATTGTCAGTAACTTCGGCTTTCTTGCGTTTTTCATTTTCCTCAACAAGCTTATTGACAACCTGACCTTCCTTTAATCCGCCATGTCCGACAGATGCCAGAAGTGAATTCCAGTCTTTAAAGCCATACTTGTTAAGTGTCTTTTCCTGATTTTCAGGTTTCATAATATCAGAAAGAACAATGCCTTTTGTCTTACAGTAATTAGTTATAAGCTCCTTGCCCTTTAAAATATTATCTTCTTTTAACTCCTGCTTAAACCATTGATTAATCTTGTTTCTTGCCTGCGTGCTCTTGACAATATTAAGCCAGTCACGGCTCGGTCCTTTTGAATTCTGCGATGTGATAATCTCAACTCTGTCACCACTCTTTAATTCATAATCTATGGTTACAAGTTTGCCGTTGACTCTTGCACCTACCATCTTATTGCCGACTGCACTGTGAATGCTGTATGCAAAATCAACAGGGCATGAACCGGCCGGAAGATTCTTGACATCACCTGTAGGTGTAAAACAATATATATTATCTGAAAAAAGATTCAAATCACTCTTAATAGAAGAAAGAAATTCTTTGTTATCAGACATCTCTGTCTGCCATTCAAGCATCTGGCGAAGCCAGCTAAGCTTTGCCTCTTCATTGGAAGGTGCACCGCTCTTGCCTTCTTTATATTTCCAGTGTGCCGCAATACCATACTCAGCAGTTCTGTGCATCTCATAAGTACGAATCTGCACCTCAAACGGCTGTCCGTTAGAAGCAATCAATGTTGTATGAAGCGACTGATACATATTAGGCTTAGGCATTGCTATATAATCCTTGAAACGTCCCGGGATTGGCTTATACATCTCATGTATTACACCGAGTGCGGCATAACAGTCCTTTACTGTGTCAACCTTGATTCTTACGGCAAAAATATCATAAATCTGGTCAAGTGTCTTATTCTGGTTGACCATCTTTCTGTAAATAGAAAAGAAGTGCTTTACTCTTCCGTCAATCTCTGCCTCAATTCCGGCATTGCTTATGTGCATTCCGACTTCTTTTATAATACTCTTGATAAATGCTTCCCTGCCGGGTCTGTTGAGATTTACCTGCTCAACAAGATCGTTGTATACATCAGGCATAAGATATTTCATTGAAAGGTCGTCAAGTTCAACCTTAATCTTTGAAATACCGAGCCTGTGTGCAATAGGAGCGTATATTTCCATAGTCTCTCTTGACTTTTCAATCTGCTTAGCCGGTGACTGGTATTGCATTGTTCTCATATTGTGAAGTCTATCGGCAAGCTTTATCATAATTACACGGATATCTTTTGCCATAGCAAGAAACATCTTACGAAGATTCTCTGCCTGGACTTCTATTTTATCATGCTCATAGTTGAGCTGTGTAAGCTTTGTAACACCATCAACAAGAAGTGCAACTTCAGAGCCGAATTCTTTTTCTACATCTTCACTTGTCATAACTGTATCTTCAACTACATCATGCAGAAGACCCGCTATAATCGACTCCTTATCAAGCTCAAGTTCTGCAAGTATAATTGCAACACAAAGAGGATGAATTATATATGGCTCACCCGACTTTCTCTTCTGTCCTTCATGTGCCTTGTAAGCGACCTTATATGCTTTCTCAATATCAGATAAATCCGATGACGGATGATATTTTTTAATCTCTGTGATTAAATCCTGATAAAGCACCTCCGGGCTTGTGAAATCCGCAGGAGTATCCACCGGTCTCTCAACTTCTTTTGTTTTAATATTCTTATCCTGTTCAAGTACAATCTTTTCCGGCATACCATTACCTCCGCTTCATCATCAGCTCCAGCTGTGTCTCTTTCTAGTTTTAATATTAATTATATATTCTACCATCTGAAAATACAAGTAGTCAATTACTGTATAATCCCTTGTTTTTCACGAAAACTGAGCATTATACATACTGTAATAGAACTGTTTTTTATCAAGCAGTTCCTGATGTGTTCCCTGCTCTACAATATTGCCGTCTTTTACCACAAGAATCCTGTCTGCATTCTGTATTGTAGACAGTCTGTGTGCAATGACAAAGCATGTTTTATTTTTCATAAGTTTGACCATTGCACCGGATATATCCGCCTCTGTTACTATATCAACATTTGACGTCGCCTCATCAAGTATGAGCATTGACGAATCAAGAAGCATTGCTCTCGCAATCGTAAGCAGTTGTTTCTGTCCTTTTGAAATATTTGTTGCATTTTCAGTAAGCACAGTATCATAACCATCAGGCAGACTTTCAATATATCTGTGAATCTTTGCTGCTTTAGCTGCTTCTATAACCTGCTGCCTTGTAGCATTTTCATTACCATATGCAATATTTTCGTACACCGTTCCGTTAAACAGCCATGTATCCTGTAAAACCATTGCAAAAGATTTTCTTAAATCCGACATTTTATAATCCCTGTAGTTTTTATCATCAATGCTTATCCTGCCGCTGGCAATATCATAAAAACGCATAAGAAGATTAATTATTGTTGTCTTTCCGGCTCCTGTTTCACCTACTATTGCTATTACCTGTCCGGGTTTTGCTGACAGACTTATATCTTTAAGTATCATCTTATCTCTTACATACCCAAAGCTTACATTATCAAAATCAACTTTTCCTTCTACATTACTAAGGCTGACTGCATCAGGCTTATCTACAGGCTCTTTCGGTTCATCAATAATCCTGAACACCCTTTCTGCCGCTGCAATTGCAGACTGGAATTCATTCAGTACATTTGCTGCCTCATTGATGGGACCTGAAAATTTTCTCGAATAAAGTACAAACGAAGAAATATCACCAATTGAAATCTTAGCTCCAATGTATAATACAGCACCAAAGACAGATATGCATGCAAGCGAAAGATTATTAACAAAATTAACACACGGACCTGTCATGCTTCCGAAATACTCTGCCTCATAATAACATTTTACAGCATCATCATTATTTTCTTTGAACTTGTTAATAGTATTTTCTTCCCTGTGATATGCTTTTATTGTCTTATGCCCGCCTATCATCTCTTCAACAAATCCGTTGAGACGTCCAAGTGCTGCTGAACGCTCCCGAAACAAAGGTCTTGTTTTTCCTGTAATAAACTTTGTTATAAGAAATGACAAAGGTATTGTTACAACAAATATAAGTATCAGCATCGGAGATATCGAAAGCATCATAAAGAACGAGCCTACAACCGTTATAACACTCGTGAGTATCTGCACAAGGTCAGTTGAAAGCGATGTATTTACTGTATCTATATCATAAGAAATTCTGCTTAATATCTCACCTGTCTGATGTTTATCAAAATATGATACTGGAAGTTTCATAAGGCTGTCATAGACATCTTTTCTCATCTGGTAAACACATTTCTGTGTTATATGTATCATAAGGACAGAAAGTATATAAGACATTACTGAAGATGCAATATAAAATATTGCCATCAGAATACAGTAATGCGTGACTTTTTTAAAATCCACCTGACCGGTACCGGTTATTGCATCAATCGCCTGACCTGAAAGCTTTGGTCCGATAAGTGCAAAAACATTACCTGCAATTGATAAAAATAACGCTGCTGCCATGAGATATTTATATTTCATAAGGTATTTTGACAGTCTCAAAATAGTACCCTTTTTATTGATACTTCTGCTGTTTTTATATATCTCTTCCGCACTTGTTCCCTTTGCAATCTTTGGTCCCATACGGAACATATCTGCACCTGTTTTTGCCATGATAACACTTTCTCCTTTACTGTGTTATTCCGCTCTGAAGACTGCTTATTCTTGCATAAATTGCACATGTTTTAAGAAGCTTATCATGATTTCCGCATGCTGCAATCCTGCCTTCATCTATAACAATTATCTTATCACAGTCAAGCACTGAACTTACTCTTTGTGCAACTATAATTGTAGTTGTGTTTTTTCCCATTTCATCAATATTTTTTCGTATTGCTGCATCAGTCTTGTAATCCAGTGCACTTGAAGAATCATCAAGCACAAGAATCTCAGGATTTCCCGCAATCGCACGCGAAATTAACATTCTCTGTTTCTGTCCACCACTAAGGTTATTTCCTCTTATTGCAAGAAATGAATCGTATCCTTCATCCATCTGGCTTATATGTGAATCAATACATGATGCTTTTGCTGCTTTTTTCATATTCTCGTCAGTTATATTTCTTCCAAGTTTTATATTTTCCGAAACACTGTCTTCAAATATAATGTCATTCTGAAATACAGCACCGAATTTCTCACGCAGAACACCAATATCATAATCACGAATATCTTTTCCATCAATGAATATCTTTCCTGATGAGACATCATAAAATCTCATTAAAAGATTGATAATTGTTGTCTTTCCAGAGCCTGTTGCACCAATAATTCCAAGCTTCTGGCCTTTTTCCAGTGAAAATGAAATATCAGAAAGGTTATCAACGTTTCCATTATATGAGAAACTCACATTATCAAAAACAATATACGGAAGGCTCTCATCACAGCTTTTATTATCATTAGCATCCTGATTCTTAATGTCAGACCGGGCTTGTAATATTTCTTCTATTCTTTCGGCAGATGAACCGGCTCTTGAAAACATAACGAAAAGACGTGTTATTGAAAGCATGGCATTAAGAATTATTGTAAAATATGTAAGAAATGCAATAATTTTACCAGGTGCTGTAAGTCCGGCATTTACACGGACTGCCCCAACAAATATAATCATTACCCAGCCAACATTAAGAAGGAAATTCATAACCGGATTGGTAAGTGCCATTGTTATACCCGCTTTTTTCTCCTTTTCAACAACATCCAGATTGATATTTTCAAATCTCTCACGCTCATAATCACCTTTTGAAAGTGCCTTGATAACTCGTATTCCTGTAATACTTTCACGCACACGGCCTATCATGACATCACTTGCCTTCTGATGCGTGTTATAAAGAGGAATGCCTTTTTTAGCAACATATATGACTACTATTGCAAGAAATGGAAGTGTTGATGCAAGTATTGCCGAGAGCACCGGATCAAGTGTCATAGTAACAATAATCCCGCCAATAAGAAGAATCGGTGCACGCACACCCATTCTCTGCATAGAATTCATAATCTGATGAATATTATATGTATCACTTGTCATTCGTGATATAAGTGTGCTCTGAGAGAAGTTGTCAACCTGTCCGCACGAAAGATTCATAATTGCCGTAAATGTATCATTTCTTAAAACACGCATTGAATCTCTCGCAACTGATGAAGCCATTCTGTTTGCTGTCACATTGCCGAGTACCGCAATAAATGCACAGACAACCATGACAAGTCCCCACTGTACAACTCTCGCAATATCTGCCTCAGGCACAACTTCATCAATAATATATGCAAGTATCCACGGAAGCAGCAGATCCATTACTGTTCCGGAAAATTTAACCATAAACCCCACTACCATGCGTGGGAAGTGGGGTTTCATATATCTGAATATTAAATTCATACTTCAGCGTATGTTCTTTCCATAAATTCTCTTGTTGCGACAGCATTTTCAGGCACCGTATTTTCAAGCGTACAGTGAACATATGGCTTGTATTCTTTTATCTTCTTTAAAAGAAGCGGATAATTAAGGCTTCCTGTTCCGGCAGCAATAGACTTTAACTCATTGCCCTCAACGACATAATCCTTGCAGTGGACTACAGCTATATCATCTCCGAGAAGTTCAAATGCCTTTTCAATAATCTCATCCTGTTTATCGATATTATCAACACAAAGAAGATTTACAGGGTCAAATATAATCTGAAGATTAGGTGAATCAATAGCATCCAGAACTTTTCTTGCTCTCTCAACCGTGTATACAATATGCTTCCACACCGGTTCAATTGCAAATATAACACCAAACTGCTCTGCATATTTTACTATAGGTCTCAGATTTTCTATAAATGTCTCAAGTGCTTCCTCAGAATGATTTGCCGGTTCGTACTTGTATTCTTCGTTAACGGCACCAGTCTCTGTTCCAACAACTCCACAGCCTAAAATACTTGCAAATCTTATATGTGCCTTGTATTTTTCAACTATCTTTTTATGCTGCTCCGGATTAGGGTTGCATAAATTAAGATAACAGCCAAGCACAGCCACATCAACTTTATTTTCAGCACACAATTCCTTGATATACATTGCAAGTCCGGGTGTCATTGTGCTTATCTCCGGCTTAAATTCCTTAATTGACTTGCTTAGTGCTATATGCATGCAATGAAATCCCTGATTATGTATATTTGGAATCAGTTCATCAAGCGGTGCATATTTTACATCATGAGCTCTTATACCTATTCTCATATTATCCTCCATTCCGGCACATATAGTGCATTACCATATAATCAATATTTTAATATTACTACGGTTTTTTGGTCTTTGCAAGACATGGCGGATTAATACAATCCATTTTCTGACAATGCCTTGTAATATGTAATAACAGGGATAAAACTCTGAGCAAATCCCTTTGTGCTTGCACCGGCACATATCACTGCATCATCAACAATTTTCTTGACACCGTTTGTCGTTGCTGCCTTTGAATCAATTGTTTTGTCGAATGTCTTTATTCCTGGTTTAAGATACTTCACATCTCCTGTGAGTTCATAAGCTATTGCAAGAGATTCAAGCAAAAGCGTATTATTACCAAGTCTCTGCAGACTCGGAAGTTCTTTATAATAAAATACTCCACATCCAAGCATACAGTTTTCAATAAGATCATCAACAGCACGGATTATCATATCTTTGATATCTTCACGCGGAAATACTCTGTAATATCTCATAACACTGCCAATCGCAACAGAAATCATAAATCCT
>ULXD01042148.1_pt1 | contig 15637 bp, 7 predicted proteins | sample 1960961 | NCBI WGS metagenome assembly ULXD01 (sample SAMEA4835829, study PRJEB28245) | human gut metagenome | biome: gut microbiome; material: fecal sample | place: Denmark | collected 2008 | reverse complement strand
TTCTTCGTCGAAAGCTAGATAGATGTTGTCACCTTCTATTAGATTCAGTGTTTTTTTCCCCGGTGTGATATTAGCTATTAAGTCAAAACTTTTTTCATTATCAACTATGATTCTGAATACATACCCGTAATTATGTTCTTCTGATCTGAACTTAATGTCGAAGTCTAATGTGAAGCCTTTTGATGCATCAAACTCAGGAGACAGGATAAGTGATGTTCTCTCTTCTTTAATGGCACTATGGGCAGCAAAATATAATCCGGATGAAATATTTTGTGATTTAAATAGTATCGGGTTTAATATAAAGAGTAGAAAAAGGATCGTTTTTTGCATAATACTCACGGTTGTTTCTATGCAAAGGTAATATGGTTTATGAGATTTGCAAAAAAAAGATTTATATTTTTGTATGACCTTTCATGGGATTATGAGAATTAATAAAATGTTAATGCTTAGGTACTCCTTGTTTGGGTCTGAGGGGGATCTGTTAATGAATTATTAATATTATTGTTAACGGTTAGGGGCTATTTTTGCTACTTGTTAATTAAAAAAGGAAATATGAAAAATGCTGTTACAGTATTGGGGTTGATGCTATTATTAGTGGCATGTAGTAATAAAGAAGAGTTTAGCGGCAATCCTATTGTTGAGGGATGGTATGCTGATCCGGAAGGAGTCGTGTTTGATAATGAGTATTGGATATATCCTACTTTGTCCGATCTTCCTCCCGGAGCCGATAGTGTAGATTTTGTCGGCTTGCAAAAGGAAACGCGGGCCATCCATCAGGTTTATAATATCCAGACCTATATGGATGCTTTTTCATCCAAAGATATGGTACATTGGACTAAACATCCCCAAGTATTGTCTATTGAAAATATAAAATGGTTGGAATTTGCTTTATGGGCGCCTTCTGTTGTTCAGGCGAATGGTAAATATTATCTGTTTTTCGGAGGCAATGATATACAGAATGACGAACAGTATGGGGGGATTGGTGTAGCCATAGCCGATCATCCGGCCGGTCCTTTTAAAGATGCTTTAGGTAAACCTTTGATTGATAAAATTGTGAATGGTGCCCAGCCTATCGATCAGTTTGTTTTTAAAGATGATGATGGTAGTTATTATATGTATTATGGTGGTTGGCACCATTGCAATATGGTAAAGTTGAGTCCGGATTTATTGAGTCTTGTTCCTTTTGATGATGGTTCGTATTATAAATCTGTCACTCCTGAGAATTATGTGGAAGGACCCTTTATGCTGAAACGGAATAATAAATATTATTTTATGTGGTCGGAGGGCAGTTGGGGTGGCTCAGATTACAGTGTAGCCTATGCTATTGCAGATTCTCCATTTGGTCCTTTTAAGCGTATCGGAAAAATATTGCAGCAAGATGAAAAAGTGGGTACAGGAGCGGGGCATCATTCGGTAATTCAAATTCCCGGAAAAGATGAATGGTATATTGTTTATCATCGCCATCCGTTGGGGGATGCAGCTCCGAATCATAGAGAGGTTTGTATAGACCGTATGTATTTTGATGAGAATGGGTTTATAAAACCGGTGGAAATGACTTTTAAAGGTGTTGGTGTGAATAGATTGCCGGATTAAGCGCGAAGCGATAGAATATCATTGTTATTAGGGAGTGTTTATTTTGATAGGAGTGTATTTTCCTTACAAAATAAACACTCTCTATTTGGGATATTTATACCTGCTGTCATATCTTATGACTCTTTGATTGGTTACTCTACGATGAACGCCTCGTTTCTCTACGGAGATCGGGGCGTTTGTCGTAGAGAAACGACTCATTCCTCGTAGAGAAAAATATGCGGTTTTTAATTGTTTGTTAATCAGATCTTTATGTAAGTTGTTGTTTGTCCTTAATTTTCAATTGCTTAAACCTGCGATTCTGTTTCTTTTTTGGGATTTTTATTGCTGAATTACTTACATATATGTCTGAGCTGAGGATGACTTTGATTCTTCATTACTAAATCGTTGAAGAAAAAATATACAGAGAACCGTTATTGATAGAGTCTATATCAATAACAGGCTTTTTCAAATAATAATGTGAATCGGTGGTTGGATATTTAGTTCAAACCTGATCCGAAAAGAGCTGAACTCTGTGTTACTCTGTGGTGAAACCGTTCATACTTGAACTTATATCCCTATCTCTCGCTGTATCCCTCTTTATGGAAAGCGGTTAATGTCTTGTTAATGTTTTCAATTCGGAAATGTACTCTGAAAGCATTTGTAGCCCCGATTATTAATGTTCTGTTAATGGTTTCGTTAATTGCATCGACCTATTTTTGCATCAAACAAAGAATAAAAACGATACCATGAAAAAAGTTTTTTTAATTGTGTTCTTATCTGTTTTACTTATATCGTGCAGAAGTAAAGAGGTGGTTACTGATTCTGCTTCTTTTTCTCCGGTTGATTATGTGAATCCGTTGGTTGGCACATTATCCAAATTTACATTATCTACAGGTAATACCTATCCGGCTATTGCACTGCCTTGGGGAATGAACTTCTGGATACCACAAACGGGAGATATGGGATACGGATGGACCTATTGCTATACTGATGATAAGATAAAAGGATTTAAGCAAACGCATCAGCCCAGTCCGTGGATTAATGATTACGGTCAGTTTTCTTTGATGCCGGTGACCGGGGCTAAAAAGTTTCTTCAAAACGAGCGGGGAAGTTGGTTCTCTCATAAGGCTGAAACGGCAAGACCTTATTATTATAGTGTCTATCTGGCCGATCACGATGTGAAAACAGAGATAACCCCGACAGAACGTTCGGCTTACTTTATGTTCACTTTTCCGGAAAGCGAAGGTTCATATATTGTAGTAGATGCATTTGATAACGGCTCTTTCATTCAGATAGATGAAGAACACAATACGATAACCGGCTATACAACGAAAAATAGCGGAGGAGTGCCGGATAATTTCAGAAATTATTTCGTGATGAAATTTGATAAACCTTTCGTCACGGCAGAAGTGTGGAGTGGAGATAAAATTATAGAAGGTAAAAAAGAGGTAAAGGATAACCATGTCGGAGCTGTATTAGGATTCAAGACAAGCAAAGGTGAAAAGATTGGTGTGAAGGTGAGTTCTTCTTTTATTAATGAAGAGCAGGCCTGGTTGAATTTAGAGGAAATAGGTAGTAAAGATTTTAATGAGGTAAAAGGTGCAGCCCGGGATGCTTGGAATGATGTAATGAACAAAGTGAGAGTGGAAGGTGGTACGGATGAACAACTTCGTACTTTCTACTCTTGCTTATATCGTTCCTTGTTGTTTCCACGTAAGTTTTATGAGATAGATAAATCTGGAAATATTGTCCATTACAGTCCTTACAATGGTGAAGTGAAGAGTGGATATATGTATACTGATACCGGCTTTTGGGATACGTTCCGTGCTTTGTTTCCATTCTTGAACCTGATGTATCCTTCCGTCAATAAAGAAATTCAGGAAGGGTTGGCGAATACTTATAAAGAAAGTGGATTTTTACCCGAATGGGCCAGCCCGGGACACCGTCACTGTATGGTGGGTAATAATTCAGCCTCTGTTGTGGCAGATGCTTATTTGAAAGGATGTCAGGCAGAAGAGATCAGCCTGTTGTATGAAGCCGTTCTGCACGGAGCAAACAATGTACATCCCCAGGTTCCTTCAACTGGAAGATTAGGATATGAATATTACAACCGATTGGGTTATGTGCCTTATAATGTAGGTATTAATGAAAATGTTGCCCGTACTTTGGAATATGCTTATGATGACTGGTGTATCATGAAACTGGCGCAGAAACTAAATCGTCCACAGGAAGAAATAGACCTTTATCGGGACAGAAGTAAAAACTACCGGTTCGTTTTTGATAAAGATAGTAAACTGATGCGTGGAAAGAACGAAGACGGCACGTTCCAGTCTCCTTTCAGCCCGTATAAATGGGGAGACGCTTTTACCGAAGGCAACAGTTGGCATTATACCTGGAGTGTATTCCATGATGTACAGGGACTTATCGATCTGATGGGAGGAAAGGAAAGTTTTGTGTCTATGCTGGATTCTGTTTTTGTGGTTCCTCCTGTCTATGACGACAGCTACTATGGACAGTGTATTCATGAAATAAAGGAAATGCAGATTATGAATATGGGCAATTATGCACATGGCAACCAACCGATTCAGCATATGATTTATCTCTATAATTACGCCGGACAACCCTGGAAAGCACAATATTGGTTAAGGGAAGTAATGGATAAACTGTATACCCCTTATCCGGACGGATATTGTGGAGATGAAGACAACGGCCAGACTTCTGCCTGGTATATATTTTCTGCTTTAGGTTTTTATCCGGTATGCCCGGGCTCTGGAGAGTATGTAATGGGAGCCCCTCTCTTTAAAAAAGCGATTCTTACGTTGGAAAATGGAAAACAGGTTATTTTGAATGCTCCCGACAACACAAATGGAAATAGATATATACATTCCTTAAAAATAAATGGCAAGGAATACAACCATAATTGGTTGAAACATGAGGAATTAATGAATGGTGCTGTTTTTGATTTCGATATGAGTCATACACCAAATACGCAACGGGGAGTGAATGATGAAGATTTCCCTTATTCTTTAACTAACGAAAATAAATAAGAGCATAAATGAATTTACAGAAATTTTTATTGTTAAGCTCTCTCATGTGCGCTTTCGGGTGTACTGGTGCAGACAAGCTGGAAATTATAAATCCGGTGGGCTTATAAAAACAGCCCTTCACTTTTTCAGTGTTTATGGTTTTTGATGGGAAATGAGAACTAAAATATGTAGAAATAACCTTTAATGGCGTTAGCACAAAAAGCTGGAAAATTTAATAGGGGAATAATATTATGAAAAATATTTTTGTTTATGGAATGCTGTTTTTGTTGTTTGGTTGCTATAAGGTAGCTGGGCAAGAGGTGATCGGGCTTTATGATCTGCATTATACTTTAGAAACCGATTTATCAACTTCTGAAGGACGTGATATAGCTTGGGACGATGTACACGTCGTTTCAGCTTTGCAAGGAATTGTCAATCGAGATGTTCCACAACTGTATGTTTTTTTTGTAGATCGTGATCATTTGGATATTGATAAATATTGGCTGAATAAATATCGTAAGAAGGGACAGTGGTTGTATCGAAAAGAAACAATAACTTATAATACTATTGAAGATTTAGTATCGGCTTATGCCGGATATGTAAAAGGGGTGGTACTTTATGATGAAAGAGTTCCGTCTACAAGTAACGTAGCTTCTGCTGTTTCAGGTGTTGAAGACCTTTTGCCGATACGTTATGATCCTGCTCCTGAGAGTTTGTATAGTCGCTTGGTTCTGGGTGGTCCCCAATTAAAAATAAAACACAGATTAGTTAATGAAGATGGAAGTGTTATGTTTACGGGATTAGGGGTGATTCCGGGCACGAATAGAAATAGTACGGGATCTATAAAAAATGATCCGTACATTTGGTATATAGAGAATTATATGAAAACAGGGAAGTGTAATACGGAATATGCCGCTTATTATCTGGATCAATATTGGAAGCAAAACCCTGGTGTCACAGTACGGAATCATCATACCCTTTCTAATCATGATTTCTTCATTAGTAAACGAGCTTTCTTTTTCGATTTATCACCATGGGGAGACGAACCAGCAACGGATGAACCGTTCCAAAAGGTCGGAACTGATCTGGCAACCCTTAAGGAAATGCTATTGTTGGCTTATCAGCAGAATAAAGGGAAAAAGTATTGTTATATAGGTGGTTTCCCTTCATGGGCATTTAAATATACAAAACATGCCGGAGGTATTCATGATGATGTTCCTACTGAGTGGGAGTTTTTACGTCTTATCAGTGCCTACAATGCTTTTAAAGATGCCGATGCAATTGCAATCGGTGCATTGGCAAATGCATCTTTCTGGCAGCATTTTCCTTTAGACAAACAGTATTTGCAGTCATGGGTTACTCATGATGAATTGAAACAAAGAGGGCTGTTGACTTCAGATGGTAAGGTTGACATGAAAGGAAGGAACTTTCTCATTTTTTATGTTGGGGATTATGATGCTTCATCCTGGGTGAGCCAATTTACTTCACTTACCTGGGATGATCCTAATAGAGGTAAAGTACCGATGATGTGGGCTATAAGCCCGGTATTACAGGAGCGTGTACCTCATGTGTTGCATAATTTTAGAAAAACTGCTACTAAAAATGATTATTTTGTTGCCTCAGACAATGGAGCCGGATATTTGAGTCCCGGAATGTTACAGGAACCTAGACCTATTTCAGGATTACCTTCTGGATTACAATCGTGGGCAGAGCATTGTAAACCTTATTATGAAAAATGGGGATTGAGTATTACTGGTTTTATTGTCGATGGCTATGCTCCTGGTTTAAATTGGGAGGGAATGGAATGTTATAAATCTTTTAGTCCTAATGGAATTGTTCCTCAAAAACTATCTTCTCTGAGTATGCTTTTTAAAAATATGCCCGTGTTGAGATCGGATTACGATATTAATGATGTTAATCCTAAAGAAGCAGCGATAGCCATTGTCAATAGAATAAAAGAAAGGGGAGAATTACCTTTTCATTGGTTTAGAAATATAATAAAATCTCCTACATGGTATGTACAGGTGGTGGAGGAGATGAAAAAAATGGATAAGAGTATCTGTTTGTTGGATGCACCGTCTTTTTTTGAGCTTTTACGGATTTATTTAAAGGAAAATGCTCCTTTTGCAGGTGGGACAGGGAGCAGAGAAGATCCTTTTCTTATTTCTACTCCGCAACAGTTTGATAATATACGGAGATATAGAAGCCAATGCTTTCAGTTAGTTAATGATCTTGATTTTTCTGATTATGTCCGGGAGGATGGACAAAGTTGGTGGCCTTTAGGAGAATGGGGGAGTGGAGATAAAGCATTGGAGCGTTTTAGTGGCTTCTTTGACGGTAGCGGGTATTCGATTAGGAATTTGTCGGTAGAACGAAAAGCTCATGATCTGAGTATTTTTGGAGTGACAGAAGGAGCGGAGATTGTAAACTTGAAGGTTGAAAATTGTAAGATCATTGGAGAAGGACGTTTAGGGGTTCTAACTGGAGCTACATTTTCTACAAAGATAGAACAGGTGTGTGTGCTTAATAGTCAATGTGAAAACAGATTATCGGACCATGGGTCGAATGCCGGAGGACTGACAGGACCACTTTACAGGTCGGTGGTAAAATCTTGCTCTATACAGGGAGGTAATGTCTATGCGAAAGATTGTGTAGGAGGGATATCCAGCTCCATGAGTAAAGATAGTAAGATTATTGATTGTTACTCAAATTGTCGGATAGAAGGAATTATAAATGTTGGAGGAATGACCGGAAAAGTGAATTGAAATAGAAAGACTAATACATTAATGTTTTGTTAATGCTTTTGGAATAAAAAGATGCTTTACATATGCTTGTATCATCGATTATTAATGTATTGTTAATGTTTCTGTTAATCTTCGAAACCTATTTTTGCATCAAACAAAAATGTTATAATGAAAAAAGCTCCTTTAATTGTATTCTTATCTATAGTAAAAAAGGAAACTATCAAATCGATGATATTTTTTCCGGTGGACTATGTGAATCCGTTGGTAGGAACACTCTCTAAAATTACGTTATCTACGGGAAATCCACCTTCTTTGAAAATAGATGGAAAAGAATATAATCATAATTGGCTGAAACATGACGGACTACTGAATGGTGTGGTTCTTGATTTTGACATGAACACTTCATCGAGTATGCAACGGGGGAAAAATGTTAAAGACTTTCCTTATTCTTTAAGTAACGAAAATAAATAAACATAGATGAAATTACAGAAGTTTTTACTATTAAGCTGTTTCATGTTTACTTTGGGCTGTAGTAACATGGATAAATCAGATGTTATGGAACCAGTAGCTTATGTGGATCCGTATATTGGAACCGGAGGACATGGGCACACATTTTTAGGAGTTGCTACTCCGTTCGGAGCAGTACAGATCGGTCCTAATAATATAAATAAAGGGTGGGATTGGTGTTCAGGGTATCATTACTCTGATTCGATTGTAATTGGTTTTTCACATTTACATCTCAATGGAACTGGCTGTAGTGATACTGGTGATCTGTTGTTTATGCCATATACAGGGAAAGTGCGTACACAGCCGGGTACCCAGGATGATCCATTATCCGGTTATGCTTCTTATTATTCTAAAAGTAATGAGAAGGCTTTACCTGGATATTATGAAGTACTATTAGAGACCCACCATATAAAAGTAGAATTGACAGCATCAGATCGGGTTGCCTTTCATAGATACACTTTTCCGAAGATTGCAGAAAAGTATGTGATGATTAATTTAAAAGATGCTAATGGAGACGATCGTCCTACTGATACTTATTTGGAACAAGTGAATGATACTACTGTCAGAGGGTATCGTTGTTCTACAGGATGGTCTAAACAGCAGCAGGTTTATTTTACAGCTGTTTTCTCCGAACCGGTACATTTGGCTTTGTATCATGATTCAATATCGGTACAAGGAAGCATTTTACAGGGAGTAGATGTGAAGGGAAATATAATTGTTGCATCTGATGTAGAGAAGCTTGACATGAAAGTGGGAATATCTCCGGTAAGCATGGAGAATGCAGCAGCTAATATCCAGCAAGAAATAGCGGATTGGAATTTTGAACGGATTGTCGGTGAAACAACAGCCAAATGGAATGCTGAATTATCCAAGTTGCAGGTGACGACTACAGATACGGTAGCAAAGCGTATTTTTTATACAGCCTTATATCATGCTTTTATACAACCTACCATGTTCAACGATTATAATAAGGAATATAGAGGTACAGATAAGAATGTGTATGGTGACCCGGGTTTTACTAATTATACTGTATTCTCACTGTGGGATACGTATCGTGCAGCTCATCCGTTGTATACATTGATACAACCGGGACGTGTCCCCGATTTTATTAATTCAATGTTGGCTATTTATGAACAGCAAGAACGTTTACCGGTGTGGCATTTGTATGGCTCAGATACAAATGAAATGATTGGTATTCAGTCAGTTCCTGTTATAGCAGATGCTATATTGAAGAATGTGAAAGGGTTCAATTACGAACGAGCTTATCAGGCAATGAAGGCTTCAATGATGTCTGATTATAAGGGATTATCGTATGTGACAAAGCTTGAATACATTCCTGCAGATAAAGAGAAAGAATCAGTGGCCAAGGGGTTGGAATATGCTATTGCTGATTGGGGAGTAGCACAGGTAGCTCAAAAGCTGGGTAAGGTGGAAGATTATGAATATTTTTCAAAACGTGCCTTGGCTTATCGAAAATATTGGGATGGGGAGACACATTTTTTCAGAGGTAAAAATCAGGATGGCTCTTGGCTTACCCCGTTTAACCCAGTTCATTCAACTCACCGGAATGATGCTTATTGTGAAGGAAACGGCTGGCAATATACCTGGCTGGTACCTCATGATGTGGAAGGCTTGATTTCTTTGTTTGGCGGTGAGGATGCATTTGTTTCAAAATTGGATAGTTTGTTTTTAGTTAATGCCGATTTGGGTGATGAGGCTTCTCCTGATATTTCCGGTCTGATCGGGCAATATGCACATGGTAATGAACCTGGGCACCATACAGTATATCTTTATGCATATGCCGGTCTGCAATGGAAAACAGCAGAGAAGGTAGATTATATCTTGTCACGAATGTATAGTGATTTACCGGATGGTTTACAGGGGAATGAGGATTGTGGGCAGATGTCTTCCTGGTATGTATTTTCTGCATTAGGTTTTTATCCGGTCAATCCTTCTAATGGAATCTATGTTTTCGGTAGGCCGATTTTTGACAAGGTTACTTTGAAATTACCAGAAAATAAGATATTTGAAATAAGTACGATAAACAATTCAAGGGAGAATAAATATATCCAGTCTATTAAGTTGAACGATCTACCGTATAATAAATCTTATATCTCTCATGCCGATATAATGAATGGTGGAACATTAGTTATTACAATGGGAAATGAACCGAATAAGGGATTTGGGGCGGATATGGATTGCCGTCCGAAATCCACTATAAAATAAGTGTATTATTAATAATTAAATTTTTAGTATTATGAAAAAGAATGATTACAAAAAAATTGTTGTATCCTGTTTTTGCAGTATGATGCTGGTTTCAGGTGTTTTGGCACAGGAAAGTGAAAACTTATATGCTGGAGGTAGTGGGAAAAAAGCAGACCCTTATTTAATAGAAACACCTGCTCAATTTGATGCCATACGCGAGAATCGTAGTGCTTATTTTAAATTGATGGCTGATTTGGATTTTGCCTCTTATGAAAAGGAAGGGGGCTGGTGGCCATTAGCCGAATGGGGAAGCGGTGATGGTTCGGATGCTCGTTTTGGTGGTACATTTGATGGTAACGGATATAAGATATCTAATTTGATGGCCAAACATGGTGATGATACCGGTGCACATGATATGAGTGTTTTTGGTGTTGTCGACGGTGGTACAATTAAAAATCTATTGCTTGAAAATGTGACGGTTGTTGGTGGCGGACGTTTAGGCATTGTGTCGGGATTTACTCGTAATGCTACGTTTGAGCAAATAGGAATTATCAACAGTTCTTGCTCGAATATTGGAACCGGTTCTAATTCCGGTGGACTCGCTGGACCATGTGCAGGTACTACTGTAATCACTAACTGTTATACAATTGATTGCAATGTAATGGCTAAATCTACAGATGGTGAGACCGGAGATGCCGTTGGTGGAATAGTAAGTTCTGGGAATGCTACAGTAATGTATTGTTATTCGACTTCTACTATTGAAGGTAAAACAAATGTCGGAGGTATTGTCGGTGCTAATGATGGAGCTACGGTTACTTCTTGTTTGTCTTTAAACAAAGATATTAAAGGGGAGGTTGAAGTGACTCACCGGATTGTGGGTAAGAGAAATGGTGGAGATGTTTCTGACAATTATGCACACTCTTCAGTTTTGTTGAATGGTCAATCTGTGACAGAAGGAACCGGAGCTGATACTGATAATGGAGAAACAGTAGAGGAATTGACAGAAGAATTTTATGTAGATGATTTGGGTTGGGATTTTGATGAGGTATGGAAAATAGATTCGAATATTTCTCCTTATCCGATATTTAAATGGCAGACAAAAACAACTGGAATTGAATATATTAAAAAGGCTACTTATAACGTTTATGTGACTACGGAAGGTATTCGGGCAGAAGGTCTGAATGGAAATGAAATGATTTATGTTTATACAACGAATGGTGTATTGGTGGCTAAACAGATAGCTGAAAATACAACAGAAGATATTTCTTTGACAGAAAAAGGTATTTATGTAGTCAATGTTATTTCAAACGAAGCTTCTCAGGCATTTAAAGTTGTGAAATAAATCAAAGTAGGAGGGGATACGCTCAGTCGGTCCCTTCTTTTCTATCTCTTTTAATTTTTTTAATTTAGAATTGCTTGTTAAAGTGATGGCTGAATAACAATAATCTAATAGGACGTATGAAAAAAAAGACAATTTCTTTACATGAAAAAGCTGTTTCAATGCTTTCTCACTACTCTCATTCTTTTCTGCTTTTGTTCTTTGTTGTGGTGAGTTGTGCTACAGCTTTAGCGGGAAATGATCAGCAGCAGAAGATTTCCGGGGTTGTGAGAGATCAGGCGGGTGATCCTTTACCAGGGGTTAATATCGTATTGGTAGGAACAGATACAGGTACGATAACTGATATAGATGGTGCTTTTAGCTTGAATGTATCCAGTGACAAAGCAGTATTAAAATTCTCATTGATTGGTTTCGCTTCAAAAGATGTTGCTCTGAAGGGGAAAACTGTGGTAAATGTAACTTTAAGTGAAGATACTCAGATGATAGATGAAGTGGTAGTAGTAGGTTATGGTACACAGAAAAAAGCAACTTTAACAGGCGCTATCAGTACGGTAGGTACAGATGAACTGACAGCTACTCCAACTTCGAATGTTCAGAATATGCTGACTGGTAAATTGCCGGGCGTACGTATTCAGCAACGTACAGGAGAGCCAGGCAGTTATGATGCTAAAATGGATATTCGTGGTCTGGGTACTCCTTTGATAGTCATTGATGGGATAGTGAGAGAAGTCTCTGATTTTCAACGGTTGGAAGCTAATGATATTGAGAGTGTGTCTGTATTGAAAGATGCATCTGCTGCTATTTATGGTATGCGGGCATCAAATGGTGTATTATTAGTGACAACCCGTAAAGGAGAAAACGGTAAAACCAGAATTGATTATACCGGGAGTTTTGGCTTTCAGAATCCTTCCGGTCTGCCGGATGTTTTAAATGCTTCTCAATATGCTGAACTTGTTCGTGAAGCAGATAAAAATATGGGCAGAGGTATTAATACTACTTTCACAGAGGAAGATGTAGAACGTTTTCGCCGGGAAGGAGCTACAGATTGGTATGATTTGACTATGAAAAATTTGGTTCCACAAACACATCACAATATAACAGCAAGTGGAAGCGGAGAGCGTGCACAGTATTTTCTTTCTTTTGGTTACTATGGAGAAGACGGCATTTGGAAAACAGGCGATTTGAATTATCATCGTTATAATATTCGTTCTAATCTGGGGTTTGATGTTACAAAAAATCTGAAAGCGGAAATGTTGGTAAGTGTAATGTCCGATGAAAAAAATCAACCTTATAAGGATACCTGGGAACAATTTAAAGCTATTTGGATGCTTAAGCCTACGGAAACTCCATATGCTAATAATAATGAGAATTTTCCAAATGACGTGATGTATGGCCTGAATCCGCTTATGATCACAGATGCCGATCAATCTGGTTATAAACGTAAGGTGAACCGGACCCTAAATACTACATTTTCATTGACTTACAATGCTCCTTTTTTGAAAGGATTAAGTGCTAAGTTCTTGTATGGTTTTGATTATAAGAACTCTCAACAGAAAGAATTCCAGAAACAATATACTTTATATAAATATGATAAAGAAAAGGATGTTTATAATTCTCAAATTTACTCATCTCCTTCTTCTATTTATAGAAAGTCATGGGAAGGTACACAAAATCAATTACAGGCATCTCTGAATTATGAGCGTCTTTTTGCAGAGAAACACAATCTTAAAGTACTATTTTTATACGAACAAAGTGCAAAGGAAGAGGATAATCTGTGGGCAAAAAGAAACTTCGAGATGGATGCTGTAGATGAACTTTTTGCAGGTTCTGAGGAAAAGCAAATCGGTAATGCAGATGCCGGTCAGATTTATCGTGTAACAAATATGGGTATAGTTGGACGTATCAATTATGATTATCAATCTAAATACTTGGCAGAAGTTAGCTTTCGTTATGACGGTTCTTCCAAGTTTGCTAAGGGGCATCGTTGGGGATTTTTCCCGTCGGCATCTGTTGGATATCGAATTTCTGAGGAAAAATTTATTAAAGAACTTGATGAACTATCCTTTATCACGAATTGGAAGTTAAGAGCATCTTATGGTGTTATGGGTGATGATGGTTCCTCATCCTATCAATATTTGTCTGGATATGATTATCCGGGAGCGAGTTATGTGTTTGGTAATGTTGTCAATAAAGGCTTAGGATTCAGAGGAATTCCAAATGAATTGATAACTTGGTATAAATCAAAAACATTGAATGTTGGTACCGACCTTGAACTTTGGGATGGATTACTTTCAGCACAGGTAGATTTTTTCTGGAGATACAGAGATGGTTTGCTTGCAAAAAGAAGTGGTGAAATCCCCGGAACTTTAGGAGCCGAATTACCTGAAGAAAACATGAATCAGGATTTATATAAAGGTTTTGAAATAGTATTGGGGCATCGCAATAGAATTAATGATTTTAATTATTCTGTAAATTTAAATTTTGCATTGACTCGTCGTCTGAACAGACGTTTGCAGGAAGGAGATGCTGTGAATTCTTATGATCGATGGAGAAATAAGTATTCAAACCGTTATGCTGATATGGGATGGACTTATGGTTCTAATGGACAGTTTACTTCGATGGACGACATTTGGCATTCTCCTATTCAGGATGGTCAGGGTGGTGCTACCCAATTGCCGGGTGACTGGAAATATGAAGACTGGAATGGAGATGGAATTATCGATGGTAACGATGTTTATCCGAATACATACGAGCACTCCAATGATAACGGAAATCCCAAAATGACATTTGGAGCTACTATTACTGCTGCCTGGAAAGGGTTTGATGTGAACTTATTATTTCAGGGTGGCGGTGGATTTAATGTAATCTATTTTGAGCAATTGCAATACCCGTTGTGCTTTAGTGGAAATGGGTTGGCACATTTTTATGACAGATATCATCAGGACGAAAACGGAAACTGGATTTCCGGGAAATGGCCGACAACCCGTGATGCCGGATCTTATGGAACAAATTATGCAAGATGTAAACAGACTACGTATGATGCTTCTTATTTACGATTGAAGAGTGTGGAAATTGGCTATACAATACCACAGAATTTTACACGTAAATTTAGGGTAGATCGTTTGAGGATATTTGCAAGCGGATATAATTTATTTACATTATCTAATCTGGATTTTGTCGATCCCGAGCATCCGGAAGGGACTTATGGATATCTGTATCCAATTATGAGAAACTTTAACTTTGGATTGAATTTAGCATTCTAATTTGAAATACTATGAAAATAAATAAAATATTAGTATCAGTATTGGTGATGGCAACATCATTTTGTTCTTGTGATTATCTGGATGTACCACCAATTAATATTATACAAGATGATGCGATTTTTAAATCAGAATCGGGAATAAAGTCTTATATGACTACTCTTTACTATGATTTGCCGATAGAGGATTTTCGTTATACACAACAAGGATTCAACGTAGTAGGTAAAGGGCAAGGGCGTCTACCGAATGTTTCGGGGGAGGCCATGTGTAGTTCCAGTGATGATATTGCTACTATTGGTGATGGAACCTGGTGGGGCTGTTGGGATTATGGGAAAGTTCGTCGAGTGAATTACTTCTTGCAGAAATTTCCGGCATATAAATCTAATTTTCAGAATACGATTCTTGCTGATGCATGGTTGGGAGAGGCTTATTTTATCAGGGCTTACTACTATTTTGCGATGGTAAAAAGATATGGTGGAGTACCTATACTGAAAGAACCACAAGAGTATATCGGTGATATTGAATCGTTAAAGGTTCCGAGAAACACGGAAAAAGATTGTTATGATTTTATTGCAGAAGATTTAGACGAAGCTATTCGTTTGCTACCTGATAATGAAGAACTTTTGGGAAAAGGACGTGTCACTAAATATGCTGCTTTGGCATTAAAATCTCGCGCTATGCTGTATGCCGGTAGTATTGCACGGTATGGAAACATTGATTTGAATGGTTTGGTCGGTATTGATAAAGCATTGGCAAATAATTATTTTGAATTGGCTTATAATGCTGTAAAAGAACTTGAAAAATCAAAGAAATTTTCATTGTATCAAAAGAATTCGGACAAAGAGAAGAATTTTGCAGAGTTATTCCTTGCCGAAGATAGTCCTGAAAATATTTTCTGTAAATATTTCCAACGTAATACAAATGCACATGGTTGGGATGTTTATTTTGTTCCTTATCAATACCGTGGTGATGGGTATTCTTCTA
>ULXD01054062.1_pt1 | contig 15888 bp, 19 predicted proteins | sample 1960961 | NCBI WGS metagenome assembly ULXD01 (sample SAMEA4835829, study PRJEB28245) | human gut metagenome | biome: gut microbiome; material: fecal sample | place: Denmark | collected 2008 | reverse complement strand
GGTCCGTACCATTAAGTACTTCGCTGAGAACTGCTAATCACGCAGCTGCGTTAAAAATTGGATGATTTGTCGGCCGGAGTTTGTCTTGCTCAACTACGAACAAGCTTGATTTGGTACGATAAGCTTATCTAGCAATTTTTCACCCTTTCTTTTGTGGTCCGCCATGAAGGAAAGGGTGTTTTTTTATGTATTTGAAAGATCTCCGCGATGAATTTATCTACGACTGTGAATGCCGCCATCTGGCTAAAGGATCCCTGCGCAATTATAAGGCTGCGACCCGTTTTTTGCTGGAATATCTGGAGCTGAAGCAGATCACTGAGCTGGAAGACGTTCGTCCCCGCCACATCCGGGACCTGATGAAGGAGAAGCAGGACGCGGGCAGCACGTCCCGCTATATCAACGACCTGCTCAAGGTGTGGCGCACATGGTTCAACTATCTGGTCAATGAGGGCTATCTGGAGGAGCGGGATAATCCGGCCAAAAAGGTAAAGTGCCTCCGCCAGCCCCGGACGATCATCGATACCTTTACAGTGGCTGAGATGAAACGGATGGTCCAGTTCTACGACGGCAAGGATTTTCTGGAGGTACGGAACAAGACCATCATCATGCTGCTGTTCGATACCGGGATGCGCTACAACGAAATGATCCTGATGGAGCCGGAGGACATCAAGCAGGACTATATTCTGGTCAAGCACGGCAAGGGCAGCAAGGAACGGGTCGTGCCCAAATCGCCCGCACTCTCCAAGCAGCTCGTCAAGTACTGCACACTCCGGGATGGCTACCTGAAGGAGCACCCTACCCGCTACAAGAATCTCTTCCCCAGCAAAAACGGCAAGCCGATGACCGATGAAGCCGTAGCACGGATATTGAAGTATGCCGCAAAAGAGGTGGGAGTCTCGCCCTCGGTGCGTGTCAGCCCTCATACCTGCCGCCACACCTTCGCACAGATGCAGCTGAAGAACGGTCTGGACCTGTACAGTGTCTCCCGCCTGATGGGGCACGTTAATATCATGATCACCCAGCGTTACCTGTTGGGCATCAAGGATAAGGACATCGTGGATCGCGGCACCCAGACCAGCCCCCTGATGAACCTGTAAAAACTGAATCGTACACTTCAAGAGTGGCCCCGCCGGGTGGTGGGGCTGCTCTTTTTAGTGATGATGTACAAAATACACGAAAATCATGCCGAAAATTCTAACGGTATTCTCTTAATAAAAACGGAATATTGTGGTATAATTAGCTTCCCCTAAAGGAGTATACAGCCCAAAGGCTGCAGAGTCCGGCGGGGGCTCATAGACGGGTGATTCGGTTGAGGATCGCACGATCGGCGCAAGGGTTAGCTGCCTGATGTCGGCCGCAGCGGTTAAAGCCTGTTTATGATGTAATCCACCGTGAGAGGGCATAGCTCGTAAAGGCAACTCCTTTGCGAATCTGCTGTTCGAAGGGTGGCTGATATTTCCGTTTATAATTAAGCACTTGGTTCTAATGTGTAGCGATTCCTCTTGACCGGCTCCAAGTGTAATAAACGGACGTCCTGGATGACCAAGACGCACGACTGGTTGAATTGAATTTAAACTGCATGCCTGAAAAATGCTTTCGGGTGTACGGTTTAGTTGTTCTACCAGTTTGTGCGTCTTTTTTTGTTGCCGTTTTTAGGAGGTGCACGATGTAGCGTAAAAAATTATAAAAGCATTCCATAATCATAAACAAATACAAAGGAGAAAACCATGAGTTTTTTAAGTTTCTTTCCGCTAATCCCTGCCACGACCACTGCTTCAGCTGCGCCGGTCTACCACGGAGGTATGATCCCGTGTCTGGGAGATGTGGAGCCGGTAAATACCCAGTGGCTTGTTAAAGGATACTTCCCGATGGAACTACTCTATGGAAGTCGGCAAAGACCCGCAGGGCAACATTCTGCGTGTTACCAATGCACTGGCAGGCATCGAAAGAGCATTGCCACAGGTGGAACGCAGGCTGGAAACCTTGGAACAGCAGTTGGCGCAGGCAAGGGAAGAAGCCAAACGTCCTTTTGCACAGGAAGCGGAATTGGCTGAAAAATCTGCGCGCCTTGCGGAGCTGAACTCTCTGCTCAACATGGATGAAAAGGGCAGTGAGGATGCACTGGGCGTGGACGAGGATGCAGCCGAAACGGAAGTGGCAGACAGGCCGCGCCAGCCCGTGAACTATGCAGGCCGCGTTGCAGAGCGCACTGCGGACAATGCGCGGAAACCTTCTGTGCTGGCACAGCTTCATGCAAAGCAGGCAGAGCGCACCGCAGAACCGCAGAAATCCCCGAAGCGGAAAAGTCACAATATGGAACTGTAAATAGGATAACCCCGTTAGATCTCTGCAAGGAATCTAACGGGGTATTTTTGAACAAGGAGGGCATTTGCTGACATTAACACCGATCAATCTGAAAACGGCAAACGCATTTGTGCAGCAGTATCACCGCCACCATAAACCGACGCGGGGGCATAAGTTTTCTATCGGCGTATCGGAAAATGGTGCGCTGGTGGGCGTTGCTATCTGCGGCAGACCTGTGGCGCGGCGGCTGGACGATGGCTATACGCTGGAAGTCAACCGTCTGTGTACGGATGGAACGCCGAACGCCTGCAGCATCCTGTATGCGGCGGCATACCGTGCGGCACGGGCCATGGGCTACAACAAAGTGATTACCTATATTCTGGACACGGAGAATGGCAGCTCTTTAAAAGCTGCCGGGTACACCTGTGAAGGCAAGGCCGGGGGATTGGAGTGGAACGGCACAAAAGCACCGAAACAGGCTGACCAATATCCGCGCCAGATGAAAACACGATGGGTCAAGAAAAAGGAGGGATTGCATGGCAGTTGACCGCAAACAGCAGATGAAAGAAATCACGGAACGGCTGGAGCAGGGCGTAAAGGATATTTTTACATCGGAAATGTACACGACGTACCTGCGCACGATGGCAAAATTCCACAATTACAGCTTCAACAATACGCTGTTGATCGCTATGCAGCGGCCTGATGCCACACTGGTGGCAGGGTTTAACGCATGGAAGAATAAATTTAACCGTTACGTTAAAAAAGGCGAAAAGGGCATCCAGATCATTGCTCCGGCTCCCATCAAGGAAGTGGAAGAACGCGAGAAAATCGACAAGGATACGGGCTTGGCTGTGCTGAACGAAAACGGTGAACCGGAAATGGAACGTGTGGAGTATGTGGTTCCGCGCTTCCGCGTGACGACGGTTTTTGATGTTTCACAGACCGATGGGGAACCGATTCCATCGCTGGAAGTGAACGAACTGACGGCCAGCGTCAAAGACTATGCGCTGCTTACGGCGGCAATCGAGCAGGTATCGCCTGTGCCGATGCGGTTTGATGAAATCGAAGGGGATGCCAAAGGCTATTACAGTGATGCAGACAAAGAAATCTGCATTCAGGTCGGCATGGGCGAGAGCCAGACCATAAAGACGATGATCCACGAGGTTGCACATGCGATGCTGCATAACAGCGATTCGATGAAGCAGCGCGGCGAAGAAAAAGACAGGCTCACGAAAGAAACCGAAGCAGAGAGTATTGCATTTACGGTCTGCTCAGTTTTGGGTATTGATACGTCCGATTATTCATTTCCGTATGTGGCAAGCTGGGCCAGCGGCAAAGAGATGAAGGAACTGAAAGATTCGATGGATACGATTCGATTGACCGCAGCCGACTTTATGGAAAAGCTGGAAACGGCGGTGGCAGAAAGGAGTGCAGAGCGCATGACCGCGATGCAGTATGAAGAAAATCGAGAAGTTTCTTCGAGAACAAAAGCCGGAACTGCTGCATTACCAGAAATTTTTGGAGAATGGCACCGCAGAACGTGCCAAGGAATCTGGCACAGAGCAGAATTACAACATGATTGATGGCTGTGTCAACAATAATCCGAAGAAACCGCGTATCATCGGAAATCGAATTTCGGTCCTTGACCGCCTGCACATCAAGTTGGAAGAGCGAAAACAGAAAAGTCAGCCCCAACAGCAACAGCAGCAGGAAAGAAGCCGGAAAAATTAAAAATCCGATGCAGTGCAGAGTGGTGGTTCCATAAAAAGAGCCACCACTCTTATTTTGTAACCGAAACGGAAACAAAATATTATGAAACCAAAAAATAGTTTCCAAATGATTGATATTCTTGGCGAGAGAGCGTATAATATAAGTACAAGAATAGGAGGCGATTATATGCTGGATGTAAATATGATAATTGCAAACAACATTCAGGATGAACTGAAAAAAGAAAACAAAAAGCAAGTTGATCTGGCAGAAGGAATTGGAGTCTCCAGGCAGACAATGAGCAAAATCATGAATGGTGCAAGAGCAATCAACGCGATTGAACTTCATAAGATTTCTGAATATCTCCATGTGTCGATGGATTCTCTGATGAAGATGCCGGAAAAGCCGATGGACACGAATGTGATTCATGCGTTTATGGGGCGTGTTAAAACTGAGGAAGCAAGAAAGGGAATCCAGCTTGCGGATGAACTGTCCGATATGATTCTGTTCCATACTAGGGTGTGCGAGAATGGAAAAAAGATGGAGCAGCCCTGGGAGGATAAGCGATGAACAATGTTCTGGAAGATAGCCTCTTTGTAAGCCAAACCAAGAAATTTGATGAAATCCAATCCATCGTTAGACAGTTCTCGGCAGAGTATGTTGGCAATTCCGTTATCAAGGACAATATCTTTGCTGTCATACAGAACTATGCCAGAAAGAAAGAAATCGCGCTGGAACTGCTTCGTTACCCGATCCATGATGATGAATTATGGGCATTGACTTTTTTGAAGCAGGATACGATTTTTGTGTGCGTAAATACAGCACTTCCGCTTTGTAAGCAGTTTTTTGCTGCGGCGCATGAGCTGTATCATATCTACTGCTATGTGGAAAATGCAGACCAGAGCTATATAAAAAATGGTTCTATGCTGGATTCGGCAACAGGTGATGAAACAGGAAGAACGCAGGAGGACTTGGAAGCGAACGCCTTTGCAGGGCTTCTTCTGATGCCGGATCAACTGCTCCATGAGCAGATTCTGCTGTATGGGCTTGATAAAGATTTGGTTACAGTAGATTCTGTCCTGATGCTTATGGATATGTTTGCAATGCCCTATAAGGCAGTTGTACTGCGTTTGTTTGAAAGCGGAAACATATCTCATCAGCAGGCTGAAAAGCTGCTGGAGGTAGGCTCTGCGGACGTAATGAAAAGAGTATCGCTGACAGGTAAAGCAAAACGCTGGCAGCTCGATGGAAAAGGAACAGAATCTTTTGGCACACTCCTTGAGAAAGTTGAGTACAACAGACAGCATGAGTATCTGACGGAATCCAGAGAAAAAGAAGATGTGGCCTACCTTACTCAACTGAAAAAAGAGTACGGCTTGGATTGAGGGAGGTCAGATCGAAGTGAAAAGATACGCACTGCTGGATACTGACTTCATTTCCAAAACGTACTTTGTTCAAGATGATGGCGGCAATCATTTGATTGATCGGATCATGGAATTGCCGGAGTATGAGTTCTTTTGTCATGCGCAAATTGTAACGGAACTTAATCGGTATAATGCTGATGCGCCAATCTGGTTGAGCGAGAAGATTGGAGCGCAAAAGATAAAAAGCTACACGGATCATGAAATCCTTGAAAGCCTGTCACTTGTGCGAGGGCCGCTGGCGTGTGCGACTTATACGCAGATGTTAAAATTGGCCTGCGATGCCTTTTCTAAGGATTACTTTTCGGAACATTATCGGGCATTGGAAGAGGCTGATTACACGGTAATATCGAGAGAGGACTATTTGAAAAAGCTTGAACGACTCGATATAGAAGTTGGTAAGAAAAACAATCTTGGAGAAATCAAGTCGTTTGTGCTATTACAAGTTTTGTCTGTGATGCTTGGCGAGCAGATCTATGTGTTCTGCTCCGATGACAAAAATGCTCGGAATGGAGCCACAAATTTTGAAGATGTTCGGTGCATCAGTCTGGTATCAGTATTCTCACGCTTAAAAGAAGAATCAAACTGGACACTTGTCGATGCCGAGCCGTACATTGAATCACTCATTGCGTTTTATCAGGATCATCACCAAACCACTTTCCGCGTAATGGAAGCGTCTGAGGTCAGAAGATTGCAACGGATACCATGCAGGCAGGTGTTGCAGGAAATCTTTGATGGGAAATTTGTTGAACTAAAAAATGGTATGCTGCGGTATAAGCAGTAAGTGAAACGAATAGCCAGCGTATTGTGTGGAATCAGATACCATTAAACCCAGACTGGAAAGATGTGGCGCAGATTGTAGAAAAGTAGCTTTTATCAATGAAGAAACATACAGTGGTCTAACACTGGATGATGAGCGTATCCGTCAGGCAATCATTGAATTTCGCCCACGGCTTGTAGTTATAGACCCGATTCAGGCGTATTTAGGAAGTGATTCTGACCTCCAGATTGCAGGGAGAGCCAGAAAACTGATGCAGCGTCTCGGAATGTGGGCTTCAGTATATGATTGTGCCATTGTGCTGATTGGTCATCTCAATAAGAAAGAGGGAACGAAAGGTTTGTACCGAAGCCTTGGCAGCATAGATGTGGTTGCTGCTGCGCGAAGTGTTTTGCAGGTGGAGCGTGACCAGAAAGATACAGATATTCGTATTGTTCGGCAGATAAAAAACAGTTTGGCTCCGTCTGATGGAGAAATTCGGTTTTCTATAACAGCGGAGATGGGTTTTCAATGGTTGGAGTGCAAGAGCACATTCGTTTCATTGGAACAACCGAAAGTGCCGGAATTTGAGTCAAAAACAGAAAAGGCAGCATATCTGATAAAAAAGTTGCTTTCTGATGGCGATATGAGAGCAAGAGAAATCTATATGCGGATGAAAGATGAAGGAATCAGCCGCAGAACCGCAGAAAATACGAAGAAAGAACTCGGTATCCGAAGTTATCGGAAGATGCGACAGTGGTATTGGAGCATCCATACGGGAGAATGAGGAAAAGCACATGATTACCGGTGAAGTAGAAGCAGTAGACCGTAAGCAAAAAATCAGAGACCGCTATAAGGGCGTAGATATATCGGAATTGGAAGTCATTCCCGCCAAAATCATAGAGGATTTGGAAACAAGTTCTGTGATTCGGCGTGTGGCAGCATATATCCGTGTTTCCACGGATAATGATGAACAGACTTCTTCGTATGAACTTCAGAAAAACTATTATACGGATTATATTCAGGCACAGCCGGGATGGGTATTTGTTGGAATCTATGCGGATGAGGGCATCAGCGGCACATCTCTGGAACACCGAAAAGGGATGCAGCAGTTGATTGAGGACTGCAAGGCAGGCAAGATTGACCTTGTTCTTACAAAATCCATTGCCCGTTTTGCTCGAAATATCGTTGACTGCCTTTCTGTGATTGAACTTCTGAAAAATCTGAATCCGCCTGTGGGTGTGAAATTTGAAGCAGATAATATCTATACGCTGGACAGCAATGGACGCATGATTCTGACGATTCTGGCATCTGTGGCAGAGGAAGAATCGCATTCCAAATCTATCATTATGAACTGGTCGATTGATCGGCGGTTCAGCCGTGGCCTGTTCCTGACCCCTGCATTGCTTGGATACGATAAAGACGAGGAAGGCAACCTTGTAATTAACCCGGAGGAAGCACAGACGGTAAAGGTGATTTACTACCTGTACCTGAATGGATATTCGCTTACGGAGATTGCAACTCTTTTGATGGAGTATAGCCGTAAGACGAAGTTGGGACGTGTGGAGTGGAATCCCGGTACACTTGCAGGTGTTCTGGCAAATGAGCGCCATTGTGGTGATGTACTGGCAAGAAAGACCTTTACACCGAACTTTTTGACGCATAAATCAAAGAAAAACAACAATGATCGGACACAGTACAGGCAGAAGAATCACCATGAAGCCATTGTTTCCAGAGAAGTTTTTAATGCAGCCAATCATCTGCGGGCATCCCGCAATTATTCAAAGAAAAACAGACCCTTGCCCGTGTTGAGCGTGGTTGAAGATGGGATTTTGCGAGGATATGTGCCTTTTGATAAGGATTGGACAGGTTTTTCGGCAGAAGAATACAGGGAAGCCTCTGAAAGCGTGATGAAAGAACCGGATGTCACTGTTACTGCGGATGTGAAAAAGCGTCTTGATCTGACGGGCTATGAAATAGTCAGGGTACAGTATTTTTCTACTATGCAGAATCCGGCTATGACGATTTCTAATGGACGATTGCGCTTTAACACCGCTTGCTTGAAAAAGTTTGAAAATGTTGAATATGTGGAGCTGCTGCTAAATTCTGTTGAACGCTGCATTGCCATTCGCCCCTGTGACAAGAATAATCCAAACGCGATCCGTTGGGGCAGACTGAAAGAGGGACGTTGGTGTGCAAGCACTTTGGGCTGTCGTGGACTTGCAAAGACTTTATTTGACATTATGGAATGGGATGAGGATTTGCGTTATCGGTTCCGTGGCCAGTTTTTGGAGCAGGGCGATAACAAAATGATGCTGTTCGCATTTGATGAGCCTGAAATGATTAAGGTGGAAGAAATCGTTCTGCCTCCAAAGGAAAACACCGAAGAAGATGAGGGCGAAACGGTCAAAAAGAAGATTTACATTTTTCCACCAGAGTGGGCTGGAACATTTGGACAGCCGATTACAAGTATAGCACAGGTGGGTATCTTACGGCAGGAGCATTATGCCGGAAACTGGGATGTATTTCGTCCTGCGACGGAGATAGAGGAAATGAACATATTTACGGCAGAAAGTCTAAATGAGTTGCTCCGTGAAGCGGAGAAGATAATGGAAGGATGGACTGATTATAGATGAATGAAGAAAACACAACAATCATGCCGCCAGAGAAGCAGATTGTGCAGGATGATAGAGACGCACGGGCGGAAGAACTGGAAAGTGCCTTTTCGTATGATGGCTACCAGGTCGTGCGAAAGGAATTGTTTGCCCATCTGCGTGACCCGGCAATCGTGATTCGTAAAGATAGTATCACATTCAATACAGCCTGTATCACAGGGCTGGAGGATGTGGTCTATGTTCATGTCATGTTCAACAATGATTTGAAGCGTATCGTTGTTCGTGGGTGTGATGAAAATGACAAGGACGCTCTGCGTTGGTGCGTGGCAAAACCGGATAAGCGCAAAAGCCGGAAGATGTCCTGCAAGCCATTTGCGACTTTAGTTTATCAGAAAATGGGATGGGACAGCGAGTGCCGCTATAAAATGCTGGGGTACAGGATTACCTTTGAGGGTGAAACTCTGTATGTTTTTGATCTGCTTGTGCCAGAAATTTTTCATGAAGGACAGAGAAAAAAGAACGCAGTCGATTCGCAGGATAATGCTGCGTCAACAAAACCTGTGAACAGCCGAAAGGGATTTTACCTGGATGATATTGTGGGAACTTTTGGTGTGCCTGTGGAAGAACACCGGAAAGAATCTGAAGTCAAGCAAATGGATGGGTATGTGTCAATGGGGATTCTGACAGGAAAGATTGCTCCTGAAGCTGGAAAGGACTAATTGACAGGTTGTACAAGGGGAGGGTCTGTCCATTTGTGGGAGGTGAGCAATATGCAAAAAACAGAACAGAAAACGGAGCAACAGGCAGGACTTGGCATGAGTTTCTGCGAGGAAGAGGGACGAATCACGGTCTTCAGAAAAACGCTGGAAGCGTTAGAATGGCCGTCACACTATCGGTTTCTGTATAATCGCAAAATGAAACAGATAGCTGTACAGGCGTGTGGAGCAGAAGAAGCAGGAGCGCATCGTGTGGGAAAACTGGATGAATCCAATAGCGGCGAAATCAAGTGTATGGCATTGGTTCGCATGATTTACGGGGATTCTGGGTGGGACAAGAAAATGTCCTATCGGCTGCTCGGAAGAGCTTTCCCACAGCAGCGACTTGTTTCGTTTAAGATAACGGATGCAATGCAGATAGAAAACGGGAGACTAACTGAAATGTGAATCTCACATTAGTTGGTTCTGAAATAATTAGTTGCCTATGATATAACAGTGGCGAAGAATGCAATAATATGGACAACTCCATTCTACGCTAACCGAGGGAACATTGTTTTACGATGTTCGCTTTGACGCAATCGCACCGAAATCTGCGGACAGCACAGAACAGGAAGAAGTCATTCGTCTGATTATCAATGTGGAAGCACAGACAAAATTCAAGCCGGGATACCCATTGACGAAACGGGCAATCTATTATTGTAGCAGAATGATTTCTGTACAGCACGGCCCGATTTTTACAAAATCTGAATATGGGAAGATTCGCAAGGTCTACTCCATCTGGATTTGTACTCAGCCGTCAGATGGTTTTGAGAACACGCTTACCCGGTACTCCATCAAACCCGAACAGTTAATTGGAGAAGCGCAGGAAGAAACCGAAAACTACGATTTGATGAGTGTCGTAATGATTTGTTTAGGCAAGCCAGGGACAGAGAATCATAAGGGAATCCTGAAATTTATGGAAGTGCTGTTATCTTCCACAAGATCAGGTTCTGAGAAAAAGAAGATTCTGGAAGAAGAGTTTGGCGTTGCAATGGGCGAAGAACTGGAAAGAGAGGTGCTTGAAGTGTGCAATCTTAGTCAAGGCGTAAGAGCCGAAGGTCGTGAAGAAGGCCGTCAGGAAGGCAGAATCGAAGGCATCGGAATTGGCGAGATTCGGATGCTGGTTCAGCTTGTTCGAGAGGGTGATTTACCGCTGGAGCGTGCTGCGGCAAAAGCGAAAATGACAGTTGAGCAGTTTAAGGAAACAATGGAGAACACCCCATTACAGGCAGTGTGAAAACAAAATAGCATAAGATAACGGATAGCCCTACAAGGCTCTGATGATTCAAAGAATTGTCAGAAAAGCCTTGTGGGGCTTATTTTTTTGCTTTTTTTGAGAAATGTTTTGTCCCTATCTTGACATCAGGGGGACTTGCTGCAGTCAGCTCCTCCGCATTTGCGGCACTTTATAGTGCATTTGGAAAATACGATGTGGTGCACATCCATGCCGAAGGGCCGGCATTCTTTGCATGGCTGCCGAAGATGTTTGGGAAAAGAGTTGTTGTTACCGTCCATGGAACGGTGAAGATGGTCTACCGATTCCGCCGTATGCAGTTTACAACATCGGTAATCAGAACCCTGAGAACCTACTGGACTTCGTGCAGATTCTGAGCGAGGAGCTGGTTCGTGCAAAGGTTCTGCCGGAAGATTATGACTTCGAGGCACACAAAGAGCTGGTTCCGATGCAGCCGGGTGATGTACCTGTGACCTATGCAGATACCAGTGCGTTGGAGCGTGATTTCGGATATAAGCCCTCTACCAGTTTGCGCGAGGGTTTGCGGAAGTTCGCTGAGTGGTACGCAAAGTTCTACAAATAATGAAGAAGTCGCTGTCAGAGGTGGAACGTCTGCGGCTGCTGGTGGCAAAGCAGGAAGTAGAAATAGCCCGGTTAAAAAAAGGGTATTGGGTGGAAGGAGCTAGTGCAAACAGGGAATACGTTACTGGCAGCGGAAAGACTACGAAGTTCTCGAAGAACTCAAAGTAAAGTATCCAGTAGACTTTCTGTGTAAGATTATGGGAATCAACCGTTCTGGATATTACAAGTGGAAATCACGGCAAGGGAAGCTCAACCGCTATGAACAGGATCGTATTCTGCTTACACAACTGCTTCATGAGGAACATGAATTACACCCATGCGGTATGGGAGGGGAGAAACGGCTGCGTAAACCTGTTTACTTGTTGCGAAATGAAACAATGCCTCAAAAACAATGCGCGAACACACAAAAAATCAATAAAAATTTGGGGAATATATGAAAATACTATTGACAATTTTCCAATATTGTGTTATATATAGCACATAGAGATTGCGATTCCACAAATAATAATGTTGAATCGCAACAATGAAACAACACAAAGGAGGTACACCATGGGAGGGGAAAGCGTGCAGCTGTCGCAGGCACAGAAGCGCAGAATGGAAGCCATGTCCATGAATATGGGAACGCGGATCGTCTGCGGGTATCTGGCAAGTCTCCTGTTTCTGGGGATCAGCCTGTATCTCGCCGTGACATATCACACCTCCGGTGATCTGCAGAGCTTCTGGTGCTATCTGGCACTGGCGGCTATCTGCCTGACGCTGGACGTGCTGGTAACGATCAATCTGCTTCGCACAATCCATGGGCGTGGTAAAAGAAGGAGGAAAAACTCATGATCCACTATGTACTCGCCAGTCACGGAAACTATGCCCGGGAGGCACTGAACTCCGCAAAAATGATCTGCGGAGAGGACACAGATCGGATGAACCTGCTGTCCGTACAGGATGACGGCGACGGAATCGACCGCTTTGGTACAGAAGCGGCGGCACTGGCGGAAAACCTCCGTGGGGAACCGGTGCTGATTATGGCGGATCTGTTTGGCGGCAGTCCTTTTATGACGCTGCTTTCCGCCTTCCGGGACACGGAGTATGTGTGTCTGACCGGTTTTAATCTTGCCATGGTGATTCAGATGCTGCAATATGACGGGGATGATCTGCATGAACTGGCGGAGGACATTGCCTCCATCGGGAAGGACGTCAGTATTCGCCTGATTCCCAAAATTATTCCGGAGGAGGAGCAAAATGATTAAAGCGTTTCGTGCGGACGACCGCCTGATTCATGGACAGGTTCAAACCCAGTGAATCTCCACGTATGGTGTGAACCGGGTGATGATCATTGACAGCAATGTAGTCAGGGATCCCATCAATGTTCAGATCCTGAAGCTGGCAAAGCCTGCCGGGATCGATCTCGTGATCTGCGATGAGGAGAAGGCAATGAATCTGATTGCAAAGGATGCGGCACAGCCTGCCGCCAGGACTTTTGTGATCTTCAAAACCATTGAGACAGCCTGCCGGATGCAGCGCAGGGGACTTTCGATCCCTTCCATCATCGTTGGCCCCTGCTCCTCCAAGGCAGGCGCAGTCCAGATGGGAAAAAATACCTATTTTACCGAGAAGGAGCTTGCGGCAGCGGATGAGCTGACGGAGCACGGCACGGAAATTGCGTTCCAGCTGCTGCCGAACGAACCGAAAACGCTCTATCGGGATGTACGGAAGAAATAAAGCCCGATAGCGGTGGAATTCTACTGATTTTCTGTCCGCTCTGGAAGTGCGTGCACGGGCCCTGCGTGTGCTTCGCGGGCGGACTGAAATAACGTGAGAACGTAGAAAAAAGAAAAGTAAGGAGGAAATATGAGTATTACAGTTTTACAGGCACTGCTGATCACGCTGTTTTGCATCATCTCCAATCTGATGTTCCCTCTGCTTGGCGATATTGGCGGTTACTTCGGTCTGGGTCGTCCCCTGATTGCGGGTACGATTACGGGCCTGATTCTCGGCGACGTAAAGACCGGCATGATGATCGGCGCCAGCCTGAACGCAGTGTACATGAGCTCTCAGGCAGTCGGCAACGTAATGTCCACGGATGTAACCATGGCCGGTTACATCGCCACGGCGCTTTCCATGGCGGGCAGTAATGATCCGGCCATGGCGCTGGCACTGTCCATTCCCATTGGCTTGTTCGGCTCCATGCTCTTTACCATGCAGAACGCGGTCTGCGTGTTCTTTTCCCATAAGTGCGACGAGTACGCCGCAAAGGGACAGGTCAAAAAGATGCAGCTGGTGGGAATCGGAATCCCGCTGGTGGTGTTCAACGTGATCCGGGCAATCCCCACGTTCCTGATCGTTTACTACGGATCCCAGTACAGCTCCGTGGTGGAGGGCCTGATGCCCGATTGGCTGAATAACGCCATGGGGGTTGTGGGCGGTATGCTTCCTGCCGTAGGTATGGCACTGCTGCTGAAGGTCATGCTGAAGAAGAAATCTCACTGGTGCTTCTTCCTGATCGGTTTCCTGGCATACTCCGTGTTCGGAATTTCCGCGGTTACCCTCACCATTCTTGCCATCTGCCTGGCTGTGATCATTGACCAGACGAAAGCGCACAACGGTCCTTCCGCCGGAACGGATGACCTTGCGCCCCTTGAGTAAGGAGGATGAAGCTATGTCGATTAAGGAAAACTCCATCATTACCAAAAAGGATCTGCGGAAAAACTGGCTCACCTGGCTGAGCATCTGCTGCCTGAGCAATAACTGGGAGCGTATGCAGAACATTGACTACGCCGTTTCCATGGCACCCATTCTGAAAAAGCTGTACCCCGATGACAATGAAAAATTTTCCGAGAGACTGTCCAGTCATATGGAATTTTTCAACACCCAGCCTACTGCCGGGTGCCTGATTAACGGCATGGTCATTGCCATGGAAGAAGAAAAGGCCATGGGCAAGGACATTCCCGATGAGGCAATCACAAACCTGAAATCCAGTATGATGGGACCTCTGGCAGGTATCGGCGACTCCGTCATGAACTCTCTGATCGAAGTTGTGCTCATGAGCATTGCCATGACCTTTGCCTTCCAGGGAAACCTCTTTGGACCCGTTTTCTATCTGGTCACCTGGGTCGCCGCTTCTCTGATCATTTCCTGGTTCCTGATCAACCGGGGCTATAAGCTGGGTATCAACTCTCTGTCCGTCATGTCGGACTCGGTTATGGGACGCCTGGTGGAAGCTTTGACTCAGATCGGTCTGATGGTCATCGGCGGCCTGTCCGCAACCTATGTTGCCGTCAGCACTCCGCTGGTCATTGCGGGCTCCGGCGGTGCGGACGACACCGTAGTGCAGGCGATTCTGGATAATATCCTGCCGAATCTGCTGCCTCTGGGACTGGTGGGTCTGTGCTACTGGCTCATGACGAAGAAAAAGTGCAGCCCCATTGTGCTGATCCTCATTCTCTTTGTCCTCGGCACCGTGCTGTCTGTGTTGGGCATTCTGGGATAAACCAATTTCATCCATCGGTGAGGAGCTCCGTCAGCGGAACTCCTCCCGATTCGCAAAAAAGGAGAATATGTATGTTTCTTGAGATTTATAAGGATACCAAAGAGTTGGGCGATGCCGAGGCCCGGAGAATCGCGGCGCTTTTGAAGAAGAAGCCCGACGCACTGCTCTGTCTCGCCGCGGGGCAGTCGGCAATCTGCGTCTATGAGCGGCTGATTGAAATGTACAGGGCCGGGGAAGTGGATTTCAGCAAAACACGGATCGTCGGACTGGACGAATGGTGTGATTACCCGGCCTATGAAGGCAGTGCCAGATGGATTCTGGATACTACCTTCTTTAATGGCATCAATCTGGACCGCAGCCGGATGCGGATGTTCAACTCTAATCCCGCCGATCCGGAGAAGGAATGCCGGGAAATCGAAAAATACATTGACGACAACGGGAAAATTGACTACATGATTCTGGGCGTGGGCATGAACGGCCATGTGGCGCTGAACGAGCCTGGCGTAGATCTGACGCTGGGTGCGCATGTGGCGACCCTTGCCAACAAGACCCGGGAGGTATCCTCCAAGTACTTTGAAAACGGCACTCCCGTGACCCTGACCCGGGGCCTGACGCTGGGCTATAAAAACATCTTTGAAGCAAAGGATCTGGTAGTGATCCTGAACGGAGCCCATAAGGCCCCCATTGTGAAGAAGTTCATGGAGACCCCCATTTCCAACGAATTCCCGGTTACCAATATCAAGCGCAGCCCCATTGCCCGGGTGGTGATGGATCAGGCAGCGGCATCTGACATTTACAGGGTGTGAGAAACGGTATGGAAAACTTTGAGTTCTACAACCCCTGCCGGATCCTGTTCGGCGACGGAAAGCTGGACAGGCTGGGGGAACTGATCCGGGCATATTCCGACAATATCCTGCTGGTTTACGGAAAGAGCAGCATTCGGAAAATGGGCCTTTATGATGAAATTGTCACTATTTTGAACCGGGATGGAATCCGCTTTACCGAAATCAGCGGCGTGGAGGCCAATCC
>ULXD01006273.1_pt1 | contig 15895 bp, 13 predicted proteins | sample 1960961 | NCBI WGS metagenome assembly ULXD01 (sample SAMEA4835829, study PRJEB28245) | human gut metagenome | biome: gut microbiome; material: fecal sample | place: Denmark | collected 2008 | reverse complement strand
CGGCTCTGGCCCGCTCCACCTGCTCCCGGCGGAGCTTTTCCGCCCGCAGAGTTTCTAACTCCTGCTTTTCTTCTTCGTTCATATATTACTCCTCCGTCTCCATGGTTTCCTCGGCCTTGCGCCGCAGTTCCTCCTCCGCGTCCTTCACCCACGGTAGCTGTTCCAGAATGGTGCGCTTGGACAGCAGGGGAGAGAGGGACAGCAGCGTGCTCGCCAGCGCCGTGTGATCCTGCGGCAGATTCTTGTAAAACGTGACCCGCCCCTGTTCCAGCGCCACCGGCGTCCCCAGCAGGGCAAAGCCGCCGGAAAGTGCCGTCAGCAGCCGGTGCAGGCCGTCCAGAAAGCAGCGCTCCTTGGCAAGGCGCACCTGCTCGATGCCCCACAGCTTGTACTGCATCGCCACGCCGGAGGCGTTCCCGGCGAAGCGCTCATCGGAGAGATCCGGCGTCATGCTCAGTTCCAGAATACTGCGGCGCAGATTGCTCTCCAGTTGGGCGAGGGCCTCGTGGTTCAGATTTTTCACCACGAATTCCGCCCGGCCCCCCTCTGCCAAAGAGAGGATGCGGGTGCGGTTGGCCTCGTCGATGTCCCCCTGGGTCGTTCCCTGCATCCCGTACAGGGCGAGGAAGGCGTTGGCCACCGACTGCATATCGTCCATGGCCCCGGAGAGCAGCAGGTTGTACGCGTCCATCAGACCCGTCACCATCTCGAAATCGCCGCAGGTCTGGCGGTTGTTGTTGAAGGGCACCAGCGCCAGATGCCCCGGCAGATTTTCCTCCGGCGCGCCCAGAGCCACCCGCTGACCGTCCCATGTGAAGGGCGTGATCCGCTCCTCCTCGTAGAGCATCCCGCATACGGTGTCGTCCGGGCGCTTGAACAGCCGGACGGCGGCGCGGAGCGGTTCACCGGCCTCGCCGCCGCGGATGCCGAAGCAGGTGAGGGGGTCGCACCGGCACACCCGCACGCCGGACTGCTCCAGCCACACCAGCGCGAAGCCCTCGCCGCAGATGCTCATGTCCCGGCCGATGTCAAAGAGCAGATGATCCATGGGCAGATCGGCATAGATCCGCCCCTCCTCCGGGCGTTCGTAGGAAAGGGTAGGGGGCACGCCAAGGAAATACCCGGTCTGCACCTCCGTGATATAGCGGGGGAATGGGACCCGCAGCAGATTGTTGGGCCGTCCCCGGACGGCCTCGCCCTTGGGCACGGGCTGTTGACCCTCGTAGTAGTCCCACAGCCGCTCTCTGTGGGGACGGACCCGGTACAAAAAGTCCGACACCGCCCCGGTCAGAGCATCCTCCGTCAGCGGCCCGGCGCAAATGTAGTCCTGTTTCAAATACGCAAACCTCCTCACGATCGCAAAACCCGGCCGGAATGTTCCGCCGCGCACCCGTTTCACCGCGATCAAGCGGCAGCCTTGGCCCCGCCCTGTATGACTTTCTTCGGTGACGCTCTGTGCGCGGCCCGGTGAGCAGACGTTCCCAGATACCCATAGGTATCGCCATGACCCCGGCGGCGATGCCCGACGGCCCGCCGTCCCGGAAAGGTCCTCTATGTTCCGTACTGTCGCCTCTTCCGGCCCTATACTTCTATTGTAAGGACCCTCGCCGCCCTACACGCCGGAACCGGTTCCGAAAAACGCTTCCGTTCTCCACAATGACCTTTTTCATGTCCTGTATCGCATATGCGGCCGATATCAGACGTATGGGCAGCATGACTGCGCGCGCAATCCTTTTGGTATGTTTTTCTTGACTCTATTTTCGAATTCCGTTATCCTGTCTCTATAAATATAACTTCTTTATGCGACAGGAGTGAGAGTTGTGCTGAAGATCTTGATCGTGGACGATGAACCGGATATTTGTGAGCTCATTCATAAGCTGATCGACTGGGAAGCGTTGAAAATGACAAGTCTTGGCTCCAGTCAAAATGGCATAGACGCTATGGAGATCATTCTGCGGCAGAAACCGGATATTGTTATTACAGATATTCAGATGCCGGGAATGACTGGGCTGGAAATGATTGAAAAGGCCAGCCAGCAAAAGCTCCAGACAAAATTTATCGTGATTAGTGGATACCGGGAGTTTGAATATGCCCAGCAGGCGATACGCTTCGGCGTGGAGGACTACCTGCTTAAGCCTATCAGCAAGACCGACCTGAATTTGGTACTGAAACGTCTCCTTCAAGAAAATGGCGCTTTTTTGGAGCGGCGAGCCAGCGAGAACGCCATGCGGAACGAGCTGCGGCAAAAAACGGCGATCCTGCGCGGAAATGAACTGCGGCAGACATTGACAGACTACAGCAGAGCATTTCATAATGAACTCTTTTCTTTTAAGCCCGGCGTTTTTCTGGTCGTGTGTGTTCATGTGAGTTACCGGGATAAGACGGAAATCAACCGCGGCACAATCAGAAACGTCTTGGAGAATATTGCTCTGAGAGTGCAGGCGCTTTTTAAAGATGACGTTTTTGACATGGAATATGTTGTGACGGACTGTAATGCCTACATCCTGACAAACTATTCCGAGGAGTGCCACACCTCCTACAGAGAACGGTGCAGCAGCCTGCAAAGCCTGCTGGGAGATGTTTCCATACAGTATCAGAATCTTCTGATCACATTTGCCATAGGGTCTCCGTATGATACGCCCAAGGACATTTGGAAGGCTTTTGAAAGTGCGGAGGACGCAATTGTCCTGCGGATCTATGCCGGCTCCAGTAAGCTCATTGAGCACCGGAAGCTTCGGGCAGCTCTGCCTGATACGCCGGATTGCAAGTTTTCCGCCGAGGACAGTCAGGCTCTGATCCGGTACATTGAAACCTTGCAAAAAGATGCCGCTCTGGCGCTGATCCGTTCAGTTTACGGAGCATTTCGCACAATGGAGAGCTATCGCCTGGGGAATCTTTTTCGGGTAACGCGGACCATGATCCTTCGGATCCGGCAGGAAGTTGTTAACATGGGACTGCGGGAGAATCTTTCTCCAGCGGAGGAAAAGGAGTCCGGTATTCCCTCAGAGAATATGGTCCACAAACGGCTGGCCAACTGTGACACAGTGGGTGAGCAGGCAGACTTTCTGTGCGAATACGTGTCATCAGAAATCGATTACTGCATGGGGCTGCAGATGAAAAAGGTGGGTGAGCCTATTCGCATCGCTCAGGAATACGTCCGTGCGCATATTGACCGCCAGATCAGTCTGGAGGAGGTTTCGGAACAGGCGTTTGTCAGTGCGGGCTACTTGAGCACTCTTTTTAAAGAACGAACAGGAAAGAACTTCTCGGATTATGTGATCGAAATGCGAATCGAAGAGGCAAAACGCTTGCTCCGCCAGCCCGCTCTCAGCATGAGTGACATCGCAGAGCGCATCGGGTATGCGGACGCACGGCATTTCAGCAAGGTCTTTCAGAAAATGGTCGGGGTAAAGCCGACGGCTTACCGGAAATTCTATGTGTGAGAAGAGGCGTGCCATGAACCATATCCGATCACTATACGGGCGGTTTTTCCTGCGGATCATGGCCGTTTGCTTTCTGCTGGCAGGACTTCTTTTTGTCGCGGCAGCAAGCATACGGGCGGGAAACAGTCAGTTATCCGTATGCCTCATTCTCATTGCCGCGACTGTGCTGCTTCTCTTCTCCGCAATATTGCTGGCAGTGCTTATACGAGCGGCCAGACTGCGAAACAGCAGTGAAAATAGTCAGAATGAAACGCGATTGTCATTTTTGACCGACCTGCTGAACGATGAGCATTATCTTGGCTATTCCCGGCAGGAACTGGCATCCGAAATGCTGAAGACACAGGCGCAGATGAACTCGCTGCAAAGTCAGATCAATCCCCATTTTCTGTATAACACGTTGGAGAGCATTCGCAGCAAGGCACTGCTCCGTGATGAAGAAGAGATCGCAACAATGATTGAAACGCTGGCGCGCCTGTTCCGCTACAATATCAGTCAGAGAAATACAGAGTCGTCCATTCTGGACGAACTGGAAAATGTAAAAAACTATGTCCGTATTCAGAATTACCGATTTCGGGACAAGTTCACGCTGAAGCTGGAACTGGACGATTTGGGAGAACTTCCTGAGAATTATATGATGCCGACGCTGACGCTACAGCCCATTGTGGAAAATGCGATCCATCATGGACTGGAGCCGAAAATCAGCCCGGGCACGATTCTGATACGAGGCTTCCTGACTCAGAGCAAGCTGATCCTTCAGATTCGGGATAATGGCGTTGGTATGTCGTCTGACCAGTTGGACACGCTCCGGGCACGCCTGTTCCAGTCTGATGATCTTGCCCCTGTCCGAAAAGAAGGCGAGGGGGCCCGGCATGGGGCGGGAATTGCTTTGAAAAACGTCCATCAGCGCCTACAGCTGTTCTTTGGCCCTGCCTATGGTCTGGAAATCACCAGTGCCGCCGGCATTGGAACGCAGATCGAATTGTGTATGCCCGCACCGTCGGAAATGAGGGACAGCTATCATGCGGAAAGAGCTTTTTGAATTTCGGCATATTGTCAAGCATATCGGCGGTCATGCGGCGCTGCGGGATGTGTCTTTGCGCTTGTATCAGGATGAGATTACCTTTCTGGTGGGACGGGGCAGCGGAAGATCGGTCTTATCCCAGATGATGATGGGTGAACTTACTCCTGATTCCGGAACCATGCTGCTGTTGGAAAAACCGTATCAGCCGCTTTCCCCTGAGAAGGCCCATGAACGGGGTATCTTCTGCGTTACTCAGAATACAAAGCTGATCCAAAATCTATCACTCAGCGAAAACATCTATATTGCAAGACCGATTTCTGGCATCTGGAACAGGGGTCAGGCGGATGCCTTTGCTCGAATGGCCTGTCAGGAGTGCGACATTCAGTTGGACCTCTCAAAAAAGGCTTCCCACGTCAAGCTGATCGATACGCTGATGGTGTATTGTCTTAGGGCCCTGTTGGTGCGGGCCCAACTGCTGATTTTGGACAATCTTCTGTATCTGCTTTCGGAGAAGGACATTGACCTTTTGTTTCAAAAGCTGAAACTTCTAAAAGAGCGCGGCATCGGGATCCTGGTCATCGAACCAGTCTGCCGGTACGCGCTCCAATATGGCGACCGCACGGTGTTCTTTTCCGATGGACGGATATCCGCTGACTTCTCCGGGAGGGAATACACTGCGGAAATGGCGGATATTTTGCTGAACCGGGGGCAAGCAGCACCGCCTGAAGATCAAGTGAAGCCGTCTGAAAAATTCTCGCGCACACGAGTTTTTTTCTATCCGGAGAAAAACGGGAACGGAAGCCTTCAGCTTGCACCGGGTGAAATCGTATGCGCCAGTTGCCACAGTCCGGAACGATACCAGTGGTATTTGGACACGTTTTTCCTTACGGAGAAAGTGTCTTTGCTGAACCGATATCGAAATCACAGCAGCGTCAGCACACTGACGTTCAAACGCCTGCAATCTGATTATTTTCTGGACTTGTCTTTTGCGGAAAATGTGGCTTTGCCTGCCTATACCCGTATTTCGACGGGAGGGAGGCTTACACCGGGTCAGGCAAAAAAATTTCTGAAAAGCGAGCTTGCCGACACGATTCCGATCCCAAGTGAGCAATGGGGACATCGCCTGAGCCGGTTTGATAACACCGGGCGGGAGTTGGCGGTCCTCTATCGGATGCTGATGGAAAACGTGGACATTTTCGTTTTCGCGGGGATCATGGACCAGCCGAATATGTCGCTGATGGATGATATATGGAAGGTCATCTTTCTGGCATCGGAAATGGGAAAGAGCGTTCTCATGTTTCATCGAAATTATGCTTTGCCTATGCGTAAGCAGGATAGACTTATTTTTTTGGATGAACCGGAAGGGCCCCGCGTGTGATACGCGGGGTCTATTTTTACGAAATTTTCGATTTTTATCGTGCAGAATACACAGTCGCACGTTATGCTCTGCGCAACATTCTGTGAATTGCACACATTTTCTGAAATTTACCGCATTGTCGCTTTTGGACGAACTCTGTATACTTGGGACAAAGGCCAACGAAGAAACTCAAAGGGGGGAAGTGCTATGGAAGAGATCCTCGCAATGGAACACATCACGAAAACCTACCCGGGCGTAAAGGCTTTAGATGATGTCTCCATTTCCTTCATACAGGGAGAGGTCCATGCGGTAATGGGAGAAAACGGCGCCGGAAAGTCAACACTGATGAAGATCCTGAACGGAATGATCCAGGCGGACAGTGGTGATATCCGTTTCCACGGAGAAAAAGTCGCCATCCGAAATCCCAGAGACGCAAGAGCCTTGGGGATCGCCATGATCCATCAGGAGCTCAATCCCATTAAGGATTTGACGGTCGCAGAGAATATGTTTGTGGGAAGGTATCCGCAAAAGGGCTGCTTTGTAGACTGGAGCACCATGTATGACGAGTGCAGAAAGCTCTTCGAGCACTGGAAGGTGGATTTCGACCCTAAACAGAAGGTCCGCACTCTGTCTACCGCTGAGACGCAGATGCTGGAAATCCTGAAAGCGATCTCCTATGATGCGAAGCTTATCATCATGGACGAGCCGACTTCGGCCATCACGGAGAGGGAAGTCCAAAAACTGTTTTCCTTCATTGAAGAGCTGAAGGGTAAGGGTATTACCATTATTATCATCACCCATAAGATCGACGAGGTATTCCATGTGGCAGACCGGGTCTCTGTATTGCGGGATGGAAAATACATAGGAACCAGCGCAATTCAAGAACTGAATCACGACAAGCTGATCTCCATGATGGTTGGCCGGGAGATCTCCAATGTCCATCCGCCCCGGGATTTTCAGGGAGGAGAGATCGTCCTGAAGGTGGAACATCTCCAATGCGGTAAAAAGGTGCGGGATGTCACCTTTGAAGTACACAAGGGCGAAATATTAGGCTTTGCGGGTATTGTGGGTGCCGGGCGCACAGAAACCCTCCGCTGCCTCTTCGGACTGGACCTCGCCGAACAGGGATCTGTGTCCATGGGCGGGAAAGAGATCTCCATCCGCCAGCCGCGGGATGCCATCAAAAACGGGATCGCCATGGTGACGGAGAACCGGAAAGAGGATGGATTGGTGTTGTGCCGCTCCATCATGGAGAACACGGTGCTGCCCTCCACCTATATGAACGCAAAAAACGGTATTCTGAAAAAGAGGGCAGAGTCCGAAATCGCAACGGAAATGTGCCGGAAGCTGCGGGTAAAGACCCCAAGCTATGAAAAAATCGTCAACCAGCTCTCCGGAGGCAATCAGCAGAAAGTCATCATTGCCAAATGGCTGATGATGTATCCGAAGGTCCTGATTTTGGATGAACCGACCCGCGGTATCGACGTGGGAGCAAAAAGTGAGATCTACCAGATCATGAACGAACTGACGGAGCAGGGGGTCTCTATCATTATGATCTCTTCGGATATGGAGGAGATCATGGGAATGGCGGACCGCATCCTGGTCATGTGTGAAGGCAAGATTTCCGGCGAATTGCACAAAGGGGAATATACACAGGAAAAGATCCTGGAATACGCGGCAGAGGTGAAAAAATGAAACAGAAACTTGGAATGAAAGCCAACCGGGCAGAGCTGTTCAGCCGCTTCGGCATCCTTCTGATTTTTGCACTAGTGGTGCTGGTCGCCTCTCTGGTGTCTAACCGTTTTCTCAGCACTGACAACATTTTGAGCGTGTTTACCCAGTGTACGGTCATCGGCGTACTTTCCTGCGGCATGACAATGCTGATCGTCTCAGGCAATACAGACCTGTCGGCTGGCTCCGGTGTGGCGTTGGCAGGCGTGGTGTGCGCATTGGTCATCAATACCTCAGGAAGCTGGGTTTTAGCAGTGTTGGCAACCGTGGCCGTCATGCTGCTGACCAGCGCGCTCCAGGGTATACTGGTCTCCTACTGTGCCCTGGTTCCCTTCATCGTTACGCTGGCGGGACAGCTGGCATTCCGCGGCGCAGCTCAGGTGCTCTCCGGCGGCGCGCCGATCATTGGTGTAGGAGCCATCGCGAAAATCTCCAGCGGCAAGCTATTCGGAGTTTCATGGCTGATCATCATCACCATTCTGATGGTGCTCTTTACCTGGCTGATAATGAACTACACATCTTTTGGCCGGTACATTTATGCCACCGGCGGAAACAGCGAGGCAGCAACGGCGGCAGGCATCAACGTCAAGCTGATGATCCTCTTCGCCTACCTGTACATGGGCGTCTGCACGGCACTGGCCGGTATCATGCTGGCGGCTCGCACCAACAGCGGTCAGCCGACGGCGGCTCAGGCTTATGAGTTTGACGCCATCATCGCCTGCGTCCTGGGCGGATGCGGCATGGCCGGCGGCGTTGGTTCTGTGGCGGCCAGTCTCATCGGTGCTCTGACCATCGGTGTGATCAACAACTGCATGAATCTGGTGGGCGTGTCGCCCTACTATCAGTCCATCGTGAAGGGTGCGATCATTGTTGTCGCAGTCCTGCTGGACAAGAAGACCCATGACGCGGTCATGAAGGCGTCCTGACATCGTGTTCCTGGCAGAAAAACATATTCATTATTTTTAAGGAGGAAAAAGATATGTCTCTGAAGAAAGCTCTTGCAACGCTCCTGGCAACGGTCATGATGCTGTCCTTGGTCTCCTGCGGCTCCAAGTCCAATGAGGAAGCGCCCGACGACGCCTCCAAGCCCACGGAATCTGCGGAAAGCTCCGGCAAGATCAAGGTAGGTTTCTCCAGTGCGGCCTTTTCCGATGAGTGGTGCCACAACCTGGCCCTGGCGTTTGAAAATTTGACTGCCACGGAATACCCCGAGATTGAAGCCACCGTTCTGGATGGCAATATTGATGCGGAAAAGCAGATCAATACAGTCACGAGATCACCTTTGATGGAGACGCACTGGCGCAGCAGGGTGTTCTGCTTGTGACCATTGAATACCGTCTGGGCTCCTTGGGGTACTTGGCCCATCAGTCCTTGCGCGACGAAAACGGGAGCTGCGGCAATTATGGATTGCTGGACCAGATCGCAGCGCTGAAATGGGTACGGCGCAATATTGCAGCCTTTGGCGGCGACCCGGAGCGTATCACGGTATTTGGCCAGTCGGCAGGAGCCATGAGCGTGGAAAACCTCGTCACCTCGCCGTTGTGTCAGGGAGATATTTCGGGTGCCATCATGCAAAGTGCCGGTGGATATACCGGTCAACGCGTCTGCGGCGTCTCCATGCTCACACAGGCGGAGGGAGAAGCATTAGGCGCGGAGTTCCTGACGTTTTTAGGCTGCGATACCATTGATGAGGCCAGAAAACTCGCCGTGGAGGAGCTCGTTGAACGGGAGCGGAGCTTTATTGAGGACATACGTCCGGGGCTTACCTTCTCTCCTATTGTGGACGGCTGGTCCCAGATTCGTTCCTGCGCGGAAGCGGTCAAGACATACCAGTATGCCGATATTCCCTATATGATCGGCGCTACCGGCGATGAAAACGGCGCTTTTCACTGCCTGCCCCCAGAGGATCCGCAGGCGTTTCGTCAGTCGGTTGAGGCCCGTTTTGGGACGGATGCGCAGGCCTTTTTACAGTTGATCGGATTCTATGAGGACCCGGAAGCGGCTGTACGGGCAGGTGGGTGGAACGATATGCTCAAGCCCGGCGTATTTGCCTGGGCCGACCACGCAGCCGAAAAGGCAGACCGCCGCCCCACATATCTGTATCACTTTACACGGGAACTGCCCGGTGATAACGCGGGCGCTTATCATTCCAGCGAGTTATGGTATGTATTTCAGACGCTCTCCCGCTGTTGGCGGGAATTGTCCGGAGTGGACTATGATCTCTCCAGAGCCATGGTACGATACTGGGCGAACTTTGCCAAGTATGGCAACCCCAATGGGGACGGACTCCCTGTGTGGACGCCCTATACGGCGTCTCACCGACAGAGCATGGAGCTGGGTGCGCACATCGGCATGAGCGACTTCTGCGGTTCCCCCCGCGTCCGCTTCATTGTTGACCGCATTTTAAGTGAGTAAACAGGAATTTTACGCATATCAATATTTGAAAGTGAGGGTTAGAATACGATGATCTGTTTAGGGCTGATTGGTCTTGGGCAAGCCGCCCAAATTTTGCACATTCCGAACATTGAAAAAATGGAAAACAAATTTGAGATAACTGCCGTAGCAGATATCTCAAAAAACCTGACAAACTATATTGCCGATAAATATAGAGTTCCGCACCGCTTCACGGATGGCATGGACTTAATCGGCTGTCCGGATGTAGATGCCGTGATGGTAATGTCACCGGGAGACCACGCCGAATTTGCCATTGCCGCGCTGGAGGCAGGGAAGCATGTATTCATTGAAAAGCCCATGACTTCTTCTCTGGAAAGCCTGGAAAAGCTTCTGGAAGTCAAGCGCCGGCATCCTGACCAGATTGCGATGGTGGGATATTGCCGCCGGTATAATGACAGCTTTATGAAAATGAAGGAACTGCTGCAGGCAGATTCCCGCCCCATTTCGTATGTCAGGGCACGCACGATTATTCTGGAAGGGCCCTGGTATTTGGATAACACATGGCATGAGCACAAAGCTGACGATCTGGATCCAGCCGGCCGCGAACTGATGAATCGCAGAATGTTTGAGGAGATCGACCGTGTTCTGGGCGGTAACACCAGTCATGCTCAGCAGATGGCCTATCTCCTGATGACCGCTTCCGGCTGTCATATTTTGTCCGCGATCCGGGAGTTGATTGGCCTGCCGAAAGCGATCCGCTCCGCAGTTGTATCCCCGAATGGAATGCAGTTCTCCTTAGTTTTTGAATACGATAATTTTAATATGGTATTCGAGGAAATGAACGACCAGGAAATTGTGGAGTTTGATGAAGCCATAGAGATCTACCAGGGTGACAGAAAAATGCTGTTGGAATACGATACACCCTATATCCGTTATCTGCCCAGTAAGCTAACTGTATCTGAATTGGATTGCGGACAGGCTAAAACCACTGTTTACGGTCCTCACTATCATGATATGTTTGCCAACGAATTGTTGGAATTTTATCGCTGTGTGACGACTCATGATACTCCTAAGTGCGATGTTTTTGACGCGGCCGAGGACGTAAAGCTGTACATTGATGTTGCCAAGATGATGAAGTGATATAATAGGAGAAAATATGGACATTAGAATTGCGACCTGCCCCTGTTCCTGGGGTGTTTGGAACCCAGATGGAGGCCCGGCTTATGTTCCCTATGAAACGTTCCTTCAGCAGGCGTCCGAGTGTGGATATCAGGAGATCGAGTTAGGGCCGGATGGCTATTTGCCCATGGAATCTGATACATTAAAAAGCGAGTTGAGGAAGTATCGACTGAACGTCTGCGCCGGAACGGCAACAATCCCATTTTATTCGTTAGAGAAGGAAGAATGCCGTGCAATTGTCACCCCCTTAGCGAAGCGCCTGAATGCCTTGGGTGTGAGCGATATGGTGGTTATGGACGGTTCCCTGTTCGGTGATGATAAGATCAGCAAGTCTGATTGGGATCAAGAGAAAGTGATGCGTATCTACGATAAAATTTTAGATATCAACCAATTTCTCAAAGAAGCTTTTGGAATTCGGATGTTATTTCATCCCCATGCAAGTTCCGCAATTGAGTTTGAGTCGGAGATCGACAAGATGATGTCCATGGGGGATATTCACCTGTGTTTTGATACTGGGCACCATGTTTATTCGAATGGCGGAACCGAGAAGAATGACCAAACTATTTTTGATTTTTTACGCCGCTACCAGTCCCGTATTCCTTACCTCCATTTTAAAAATGCGGATGGAGCCGTTTTGAAGCAGGTCCGCGAAAATCACTGGTCCCTTGAATATGCCTTTTCTCATGGTGCCATGTGCAATTTGGAGGATGGAATCATCAACTTCGAGACACTGAAAGACTATCTCGCCGAAATCAACTATCAGGGTATTGCAGTAATTGAACAGGATATGGCAGGAAAAACCGGAGAGTATGCCTGCCAATGCGCCAAACTGAACCTGCGCTACCTTCAAAAAATCGGCATGATTTGAATGAAGTGCCGTCACAACAAATTCGTATGCAAACAACGCTTTCCCGTAGCCATAAGAGCATCAGCAGGTTCAAACTGCCTTCTCCCCGCGCAATATGCGCCGGATGCGGATGCCCTACGCGGCCCACGAATGATCCTCTGAGATCATGCAGCTGACGACACGTCACGATTAGACATAAACTGCGGCGTTTTTTCGGTCGGTGCGGAAGCAGCAAAGAACTTGCGTGGTATATCCGAGCCACACTGTGTTTCGTAAGCGCCTCATAATCCACCGTCTGGCAAGATCAAAGTAGAGATGAGATAATTGAGACCGAGGTATCAGAAGACCCATCGGTACCAAAAGTCTCAAGGAGGTCTCAGAAATGCCGGACGAGTTTCAAACCCTGAAAAAAGAGAGATGTATCGAAATCATAAAAGCGTGCAACGGAAGCGGTATGCCAAAGCGGCAATGGTGCCGGGAGCATGGGATCAGCTACAGCACGTTCATGCGTTGGCAGAGGAGCCTGCGAAATGAGCTTGCGGGAAAGATCATGGTTACACAGGCAGTGGTTCCACTGCAAATCGAGCCGCAAGCTTCCCGCTGTACGCCTGCTCAGGAAGTCACGATTCAAAAAGACGGCATCTCCATCAGCATGCACGGAGTAAGCAGCGATATGGTTAACGTCAGAATCACATGGGTACACTCCGTATCGCGCGGTCCGCCCGCCACCGGCTTATACCCACCAAGAGCGGTTTTCTTTACAAATTCAGCCATGGTGGTGCACCTCCTTACAGGCCCCGAATGTAGTTATCTGCCACCACGCTGATACGGTTATGCCCCAGCGCCTTGCTGCAAACCAGCATGGCGGCCTTGTCCAGCTTTCTCCCGGCCTCATCCTTGCGGCAGGTGTATACCTCGCTTTGGTAACGCCGCCCCGTGCCGCGGTTAACCTTGTCATACGGGATGTCCTCGATGGCCCTGGCATGAGCCTTGTAGATGGCCGTGGCATACTCCGCCCGGTAGCCGTGGATATCGGCGCTGGTGTGGATGTGCTGCCAGACCTTTTCCTCTGCCGCTGTGTCCGCGATCCGCTCCACGATCTGATCCGCGTGCTTGCCGATGATCGGACTGAGACGCTCCCGTCCGCCCTTGCCGTTGCGGACATGGGTGTAAAACCGCGCCTCCGGAAACAGCTGCGTGTCCCGGAGGATCTCAAGACGCCGCGCGACGCTCGGCGCTTGCTGCGCCTTGGGGATCTCCTCCAGTTCAGCAAGCTCTGCTTCGATTTGCTCCCTGGAAACCAGATCCTTTCCCCGCAGCTCCTGCAATTCTCTTCGCCGCAGGCCGGTCCCTCTGCAAAATTTTATCAGTTCATCATTGTTCGTCTTTGAGAAGTGCTGATCCCGCACCCGGTCTCCGCGGCTTCGTTTAATATCCTGCCGGTTTCTTTTCGGCGGGTCAAAGTACGCCTCGTCATCCGGAGAAATTCCGTACAGCTTTCCCAGCGCTTTCGCTTCGAGCTGCACCGTCCATGCGGAGAGGCCCTGATCCACTCTGGTCCGCAGCCACTCGTTGACATACTTCTTTGCATTCTTCAAGGTGGTGCACTCAGGATGCTTCTCCTTGATGTATCCCAAAAAATATTTGATGTGCTTCCAGTAGTTTTTATAGGTGGCGTGAGAAAATATTTTATTCTTCGCCGTGCCGTTGGCCATTGCCTCTTTTTTGCTCTCGCCGAATGCCAGCATCCCTGTCAGCTGGTCATAGGCTTGCTGATGCAGATCCTTGGAATATGTTTTGTTTCTGCGTCCCATTCCGGCCTCCTGTCTGTTTATTTTTTAAATCTATTTTTCACTTTACAGAGTTCTTCTGCTCGTTTGTTTCGTCTGTTAAAGCCAGGGGCCGCCTCATGCCAGCTCCATTTGGAATCTCGACAATCGGCAATACACTTTTTTTACCTGCTTATGTGTGCAGTTTATAGGAATCGCTCCCCAACACTTTTTTAACCTGCTTATGTGTGCAGTCCCTTTTCGTTTCCACGGCAGTTAGGGTCTGTCGGCGTCTTTGCAGAGGGCGCGTCTCTCCGGGAGATTTACAGCATCCCGGCTGCTATCACATAGGGTGGATTGGGACAGATACGTTTTACTTACCGACACTTTCACGAAGATTACTCATGCCGGGTCCGTGGCGCACTTTTCCATTTCACAACGGTTACTGCGGCGAGCCCATGCGCCATATAGGTCGTACCATACCTAGTGCGGCTCCTGAATCATAATCTGATCTGAGCACAGCTTATCATACATCCTTATGGATGTCAACCCCATTTTGTGCATATCTGTTTACCCGTGCATTTATAACGCTCGCGGATTTGATAAAAAAATGGCTGCCAGGACGCGATTGGACGGAGGCGGAAGATAGCCGCCCGTCTCTTTTTTTGTGGGGACTTTTGGTTCATCCGAGGCATTGATCGGGACTTTTTTCGGCTCAACTGCTGCCTGTCAGCCCCATGGACGGACGCTTTTAGAGGATGAAACACAGCCGCATTTGCCATCATATTGCCGCCCGCTCAGGCAGCAATGCGGCAGGATTCAGCCCGAAATGCGGCGAAACTTAACCCGAAACCCGGTCTGAAATCGTGGCCGATAAGCGCCGTTGCCGCCGCCCAAGCAGGGCAGCGGATGTGTGTTTCTTCTTCATTTTCTGAGTGGAAAAGATTCAAAGAGCGCTCCGTTCATTCTCATTTTTCCTCCGCTTTTCATGACCGTGGAGCGCCAAGACGGGGAAGAACTCCGCAGTTAAATTGCATCAAACCCAGTCAGGAGTACTCAAAAAAAAGAGACAGCAGAATGTGTTTTTTGCTCACGCAGGACGCGCTTTGCGACTCGCGTGGAACACATTCCGCCATCTTTTTTCTCTCGTAAAAGGGCCGATAAATAAATTTTCCCGATGAGAATTTGGACGCTTTCAGTCGTCTCTATAGCGTGCAAAGCAGCTAAATGCAAAGTAAAAAACACTGATGTGCGCGCAAAATCATCAGAAAAAAGCTGCCGTCGTTGGCGCGCTTGTGCGGAAATTCCGCAGCATTTTTATCAGCAAAAGCAGCTTGCATATTGCGTACGTGGACGGCCGCAGATGCGTCGCTCAGCGGTCGAACTGCGCAGATCGCACAGCTCCATTCCGCCGAAAGCAGCGTCAATTCCGGCGAAAAACCGGCTGGGTTCTATGAAGAACTCGCTCAAAGAACAGAGCCGAAATTCGTAAAAACGAGTTCAGTTTTCCTCGAAACCGACGATATTTTTCGTGCGTGTTTCGCTATAACTCATCTCTAAAAACAGAGGACTGCCGCATCAGAACCGCCGAATAATTTACGATTTCTCATCAAAAAAAGCGGCTGCATATTGCGCGCGTGAGCGGCCACAGATGCGCTGCTCAGCGGCCACCCAATAATTGAAGCATTTTTCTGAATCTCCATAATGGTATTATCTGCGTCAGCAGAAATACTTTTTCAGGCGTTTTGCGATATTCCGATGTTTCCTAAGCGTTGTAGATGATGTTAGTGTAAAGTTATCATTGGCAAAATAAAAAGGGAAGCGGTATACGCCGCTTCCCAAGGAACTCAAATTTCGGTAAAATGTGGTTTGACAAAAAAACACTTCCGATGAGATGAGTTCCGAAGTTATGATAGACCGCGTAGGATAACTGAAAGAATGCGGTGTTTGTCGCAGAGAAACCGAGGCGGTATAACAGGTCATATACTTCGGCAATATCCGTTATGTCGTTCATGCAGCATCTGTCCCCTCCAATGCTTGAACCTGTTTCATAAACTGCTGAATCAGCACACGCTGCGCATCCGCCTCCAGCATAGAAAAAAGAAACAGCAAGGTCGGGGCGGAGGCGGCGTACTTCCCACGTTCCAAGTCGCT
>ULXD01024894.1_pt1 | contig 15990 bp, 8 predicted proteins | sample 1960961 | NCBI WGS metagenome assembly ULXD01 (sample SAMEA4835829, study PRJEB28245) | human gut metagenome | biome: gut microbiome; material: fecal sample | place: Denmark | collected 2008 | reverse complement strand
GCATATTCCCGTTCCCCTCACGTCCTCTATGGAAAACGTAGGAAACCCATGAATTGCTCTATCCTTTATCCACTTTTGTAATGTCATATCGAAGAGTTTCAGTGCAAATATAACGATAAATTCATTATAAACGTGTATCTAAACCCGAAAAAAGCGCTTTTGTGTGCCAATGCATTTGATTATATTTGCATGGCAGCAATGGAATCGGTCGCTAATCCTTTCCTGACTTTGACAGATTTATTCTTACCGACAACACGCCAATGCGCCAAGCCTATGGAAAAATGTTTTGCAATATAATTAACTAAAATTAACTGTGTGTGGGTGATTATTGTGTTCTTGTTTGTTAAATTTGTAAATTCGAAAAACAAATTGCAAAATTATGAAGAATCCATGGTTAAACATTTCACTTAGCGACACTGTCGCCGATTGAGCCAACACGATGTCACATTCGCTTTGTGGTGGTAATCGAGGAAATCGGGATAATCCTTGAAGCCGATTATAATTTGGAGATATAAAAACAACTGAAAACTCTAAAAACAAAAAGTTATGAAACGGAAAATTACGATTCTGACGATAGCCTTTCTATCGTCGGTGCTAATGTGTGCCAATGTATTTGCCGCAGCATCCGGACGTTGTGGAGATTCAATAACATGGACACTCGACGATTCAGGCAACCTCACGTTGTCAGGAAGTGGCGAAATGTGGAACTATGGCTATGACACTTCGCCTTTTAAGGAATATGAAATAAGAAAAGCGGCAATCGAAGATGGCATCACGAGCATCGGAAAATATGCTTTCTATGGTTGCAGCGGCTTGACCGAACTTATATTGCCTAACAGCGTGACGAGCATCGGAAATGCTGCTTTCGTTGATTGCAGCGGCTTGGCGAAGATAACATCGTTGGCTGAAATTCCGCCAGTGTGTAGCTCCAATGTGTTTGACGGAGTCAATAAAATTAACTGCGAGTTGATTGTTCCGATAGTATCTGTCGTCGCCTATAAACAGGCGCGAGGCTGGAATGAATTCAGCAACATAACCGCAGCACCCGTACGTTGTGGAGATTCAATAACATGGACTCTCGACGATTTAGGCAACCTCACGTTGTCAGGAAGTGGCGAAATGTGGGACTATGTCTATAACGATTCGCCATTTAAGGATTCTGGAATAAAAACAGTGACAATCGAAGATGGCATTACGAGCATTGGGGATTGTGCGTTCTATGGTTGCAGCGGTTTGACCGAACTTACATTGCCCAACAGCGTGACGAGCATCGGGGATCGTGCTTTCGCATATTGCAGCGGCTTGACCGAACTGACATTGCCCAACAGCGTGACGAGCATTGGGGATCGTGCTTTCGCATATTGCAGCGGCTTGACCGAACTGACATTGCCGAACGGCGTGAGGAGCATTGGGGATTATGCTTTCAGTGGTTGCAGCGGCTTGACCGAACTTATATTGCCGAGCAGCGTGACGAGCATCGGGGATTATGCGTTCTATGGTTGCTCTGGATTGACCGAACTTACATTGCCTAACAGCGTGACGAGCATCGGGGATGGTGCTTTCCTCGGTTGCAGTGGCTTGACCGAACTGACATTGCCCAACAGTCTGACGGAAATCGGAAAATATGCTTTCCGCGGTTGCAGCGGCTTGACCGAACTTATATTGCCGAACAGCGTGACGAGCATCGGGGAATCTGCTTTCAGTGGTTGCAGCGGCTTGGAAAAGATAGCAGTAGAGAGCGGAAACAGTTGCTATGACTCCCGTGATAATTGCAATTCAATAATTGACACGGAAACCAACACATTGATTGTTGGATGCAAAAACAGCGTCATACCTAACAGCGTGACGAGCATCGGGGATTCTGCTTTCAGTGGTTGCAGCGGTATGACCGAACTTATATTGCCGAACAGCGTGACGAGCATCGGGGATTTTGCTTTCCTGGGTTGCCGTGGCTTGACCGAACTGACATTGCCGAACAGCGTGACTAGCATCGGAAATTATGCTTTCAGCGATTGCAGCGGCTTGGAAAAGATTACAGTAGAGAGTGGAAACAGTCGCTATGACTCCCGGGATAATTGCAATTCAATAATTGAGACGAAGACCAACACATTGATTGCAGGATGCAAAAACAGTATCATCCCCAACAGCGTGACGAGCATAGGAAATGGTGCTTTCTTTGCTTGCACTGGCTTGACCGAACTGACATTGCCTAACGGCATTACGAGAATCGAGGAATCTGCTTTCCGCGGTTGCCGTGGCTTGACCGAACTGACATTGCCGAGCAGCGTGACGAGCATAGGAAATAGTGCTTTCTGCGATTGCAGCGGCTTGACTGAACTGACATTGCCGAACAGCATTACGAGCATCGGGCAATCTGCTTTCTATGGTTGCAGCGGCTTGACCGAACTGACATTGCCAAACAGCGTGACGAGTATCGGAGATGGTGCTTTCGGAGATTGCAGCGGCTTATCGAAGATAACATCGTTGGCTGAAATTCCGCCAGTGTGTGGCTCCGGAGTGTTTGACAGAGTCAATAAAACTAACTGCAAGTTGATTGTTCCGATAGTATCTGTCATCGCCTATAAACAGGCGGAAGTCTGGAATGAATTCAGCAACATAAGGGGCTTTTCCGGAGTTGAGGTCACTATGGCTGACCGCAACACAATCAGAGTGATAGGCAATCAGATTGAAATCAGCGGATATTTTACATCGGTAGAGGTCTATGGCGTCAACGGCACGCTAATCTACAAAGGAAAAGATAATGTCGTGACCGTTCCGTCTGCCGGAATTTACCTGGTGCATGTGGCTGGCAAGACACGGAAGATAGTGGTAGAATAGCCGCATCGCTCGCGTATTCCGTCTTTTTTACGTTGAGCATTTATAGACAAAAGGACTGGCACGGGTGTCAGCCCTTTTGTCTATAAAAGTATTGCCGCAGGGCAATCGTCAAAACTATTTCCTGACTTTGACAAATCTTGAATGCTGGTTTTTGTATTTACCTATAAAACGAGTCATTCCCGTGGCTGCGGAGGCCGATGGCTTTCCACGCCTATATGGTGTTGGCTTTTTCAGTGTGCTCCTTTGTGTAGGCATCGTCGTGGACACCAGCCACGGCACGGCCGCTGGGGTCGTTGACACCGCGGAACGAGGCGTCCCAGGCGAGGGCTTCGGCGGTGGAGCATGCCACGCTCGGCACGCTCGGCACGCTGCGAGCCGCACTGTCGGACGGAAAATATCCTTCAAAGATGGTGCGGTAATAATATTCTTCCTTGTTCTGCGGCGGGTTGATGGGAAATCGTTCTGCCGCATGCGCCATCTGCTCGTCGGTGACGGCTGCTGCAGTCACTTCTTTAAGGGTGTCGATCCAGCTGTAGCCCACTCCGTCAGAAAATTGCTCTTTCTGTCGCCAAGCGACGCTCTCTGGGAGCATGTCGGCAAAGGCTTCGCGGACTATGCGCTTCTCGATGGTTTTGCCGGGACACATCTTGGATTCCGGATTGAGCCGCATCGCAACGTCAAGAAATTCTTTGTCGAGAAACGGCACGCGTCCTTCAACGCCCCATGCCGACAGCGACTTGTTGGCGCGCAGGCAGTCGTAGAGGTGCAGCTTCGACAGCTTGCGCACGGTCTCTTCATGAAATGCGCGTGCGTCGGGTGCTTTGTGGAAGTAAAGGTAGCCTCCAAACACCTCGTCGGCGCCTTCGCCGCTGAGCACCATCTTTATGCCCATGCTCTTGATTACGCGGGCGAGCAGATACATCGGCGTGGAGGCGCGAACGGTGGTGACATCGTAGGTCTCGATGAAATATATCGCATCGCGCACGGCGTCGAGACCCTCCTGGATAGTGTAGTTGATTTCGTGGTGCACGGTGCCTATATAGTCTGCCACTTCACGGGCTTTTGCCAAATCGGGCGCACCTTTCAATCCTACGGCGAAAGAGTGGAGTTGAGGCCACCATGCCTCTTTCTTGTCGTCGGTCTCGATGCGGCGTGCGGCAAATTTTTTGGCAATGGCGGAAATTACCGAACTGTCGAGTCCTCCGGAAAGCAGCACACCGTAGGGCACGTCGCTCATCAGCTGCCGTCTGACGGCGTCTTCAAGGGCATCGTGCAGGGCTTTTACATCGGCGGTGTTGTCTTTGACGGCGTCGTAGCTCATCCAGTCGCGTTTATACCAGCGGACCATCTTGCCTTCGCTGCCGCGGTAGTAATGTCCTGGCAAAAATGGCTCATACTCGTCGCAGAAGCCTTCAAGGGCTTTGAGCTCGCTGGCGCAGTACACGCGCCCTTCGTTGTCATGGCCTATGTAGAGCGGAATCACGCCTATGGGGTCGCGGGCAATGAGGAAATCATCGGTTTCCTCATCATACAGTGCGAAGGCGAAGATGCCGTTGAGGTCTTCGAGAAAGTCGATGCCTTTGTCGCGGTAGAGCGCAAGGATCACCTCGCAGTCAGACCCTGTGGCAAAGTCGTATTTGCCTTCGTAGCGCTGGCGGATGTCGCGGTGGTTGTAAATCTCGCCGTTGACTGCAAGAATCTGCTTGCGGTCGGGGGAGAACAATGGTTGGCCGCCGCTTTCGGGGTCGACGATTGAAAGACGTTCGTGGGCGAGAATGGCCGACTTGCCGCAATAGATGCCGCTCCAGTCAGGACCGCGGTGGCGTATTTTTTTTGACATTGCCAATGCCTTGGGACGCAATGCCGAAACGTCGCTCTTGATGTTGAAGATTGCTGCTATACCACACATGATAGTATCGTTTTTTTTAGACTTGTTTGGTTTTAAGATATTTGTCGATGTCGGCAGCCGCTTGGCGTCCGGCGGCAATGCACCGCACCACAAGACTTGCCCCTGTGGCTGCGTCGCCTGCCACAAACACGTTGTCGGGCAATTCGGGTTGCTGGGGCTTAAGAAATCCCATGGCGAGCAACACAAGGTCAGCGTCGATGACTTCCTTTTTGCCGGTGGGTTTCATCAGCGGGCGTCCGCCTTCGGGGTTTGGCGTCCATTCCACTTCCTCCACCTCCACTCCGATGACATTGTTGTCCTTGCCGATGAATCTGGTCGACGACAGACACCACTTTCGCTCGCAGCCTTCCTCATGGCTCGAACTTGTGCGCAGCACTTGCGGCCACTGTGGCCATGGGGTGGCTGGGTTGTTGCCTACCGGAGGCTTCGGCATGATTTCAATCTGCGTCACAGCCACGGCGCCTTGACGGATGCTCGTGCCTATGCAGTCGCTGCCGGTGTCGCCTCCGCCGATTACCAGCACTCGCTTGCCTTTTGCCGTCACCCGCTCGTCGGCTGAGAATGTCTGTCCGGCAAGCACCCGGTTTTGTTGGCTCAGCAGGTCGAGCGCGAAATGCACACCGTTGAGGTCGCGTCCGGGAATGTTGAGGTCGCGCGCCTGGGGGGTGCCTGTGCAGACGGCATAGGCATCGAATCCCTTGGGAAGATTGAGGATGTCGATGTCGGCATTCACCTCAAAAGTTATGCCTTCTGCCTTCATCACATCGACGCGGCGGTCTATGATGGCTTTGTTGAGCTTGAAATTGGGAATGCCGAAGCGGAGCAGCCCTCCAACAGCCTCGCGGCGTTCGAACACGGTGACGTCGTAGCCGCGGCGGTTCAATTGGTTGGCTGTTGCCAGTCCGGCAGGACCGCTGCCCACTACCGCCACTTTTTTGCCGTTGCGTTGATACTGCCGCGGCACCACATATCCTTCGCGAAATGCTGTCTCGGCAATTGCGCCCTCGTCTTCGCGGATGGTGACAGGAGCGTCGACGGCAAGTTTAAGCACACAGCTCTTCTCGCACAGGGCTGGGCATATGCGTCCGGTGAATTCCGGAAAATCGTTGGTCAGCGACAGTATTTCATAAGCCTCGTGCCAGTTGCCTCTGTAGATGGCGTCTTGAAATTCCGGAGGGCGGTTGCCAAGCGGACATGCCCAGTGGCAGAACGGCACGCCGCAGTCCATGCAGCGGGATGCCTGCAGGCGGCGTTCGGATGTGTTGAGGGTTTGTTCCACTTCTCCGAAGTCACGGATACGGTCGTGGATGGGGCGATAGCCCGCCTCCTGGCGTGGTACGGTAAGAAAAGCCTTAGGATTACCCATATATGTTGTTTCGTTTTATCGGTTGGGGAAATATGTTAATAGTCACGCTGCACCTCGGCGATTTTCTGTTGTAGTTTGAGCATCTGTTCCTCGGCAAGCACCCGCTTGTATTCGATAGGTGTCACCTGTATGAAGTCGTCGACATACCGGTTCCATTCATCAAGCATCTGGCGTGCCAGCGCCGAGCCGGTGTAGCGGTAGTGCTGACGAATGAGCTCGTGCAGCTCCTTGCGTGCCGAGGAGTCTTCGATGAGCGAGAGTTCAACCATCTCCATGTTGCAGAAGTAGTCAAACTTGCGGTCGGGATCCCAAACGTATGCCACGCCGCCGCTCATGCCGGCTGCGAAATTGCGTCCGGTTGCTCCGAGCACCACAACGCGTCCGCCGGTCATATATTCGCAACAGTGGTCGCCGACACCTTCAACAACGGCAATGGCACCTGAATTGCGCACGGCAAAACGTTCGCCGACACGGCCGTTGATATAAACCTCGCCACTTGTGGCGCCATAAAGGAGCGTGTTGCCGGCAATGGTGTTTTTCTCTGCCGCGAAATGGCTTCTGACTGGGGGTGCCACGGCGATGCGTCCGCCGCTGAGTCCTTTGCCGAGATAGTCGTTGGCCTCGCCTTCAAGTTTGAAGCTTATGCCATGGGCGAGAAACGCTCCGAAGCTTTGTCCGGCAGAGCCTTTGAATCTGACGGAAATGCTCTCGTCGGGCAGACCCTCGTTGCCGAATTTGTCGGCAATCAATCCCGACAGCATCGCGCCTACAGCGCGGTCGGTGTTGGCGATTGCATATTCGAGCGACACTTCTTTGCCGTCGCTGATAGCCGGATCGGAGGCTGTTATGATTGTGCGGTCGAGCACGCTGTCGATGTCGTGCATCTGCGCTTCTGTGTGGCGTATGCTTGCGTCTCCGCTTTCTTTATGCAGCAGGCGGGAGAAGTCGAGCAGCTCTGACTTCTGGCTGACAGCTTTGTCTATCTCAATCAAATCGGTGCGGCCTATGATGTCGTTGAATTTCCGGAATCCCATCTCTGCAAGATATTCACGCACCTCTTCGGCGAGAAAACGGAAATAGTTGACCACGTGGTCGGCATGTCCGCGGAAGTGTGCCCTCAGTTCAGGATTCTGTGTGGCAACGCCCATAGGACATGTGTTTGAGTGGCATTTGCGCATCATCACGCATCCCAATACGATAAGCACTGTCGTGCCGAATCCAAATTCCTCGGCGCCGAGCAACGCCATGCTCACGATGTCGTGTCCGGTTTTCATTTGGCCGTCGGTCTGAAGGCGCACTTTGCCGCGCAGCCCGTTGCGCACGAGCGTCTGCTGCGTTTCGCTCAGACCAATCTCAGGCGAGATTCCGGCATACCGCATCGATGAAGCCGGCGACGCTCCTGTGCCTCCCTCGGCTCCTGAGATTACAATCAGGTCGGCCTTTGCCTTTGCCACACCCGCCGCGATGGTGCCGACACCGCTTTCCGCCACGAGTTTCACGCTGATGGCTGCGCGCGGATTGACATTCTTAAGGTCGAAAATCAGTTGCGCGAGGTCTTCGATTGAGTAAATGTCGTGGTGCGGTGGCGGAGAGATGAGTGAGATGCCTGGAATGGAGTGGCGTGTGCGGGCAATCACCTCATTGACTTTGAATCCGGGCAATTGTCCTCCCTCGCCGGGTTTCGCTCCCTGTGCCACCTTTATTTGAATCTCCTCGGCGTTGACCAGATATTCCGTTGTGACGCCGAAGCGGCCGGAGGCAATCTGCTTTGTCTTGCTCGACAGCGACACTCCGTCGACCGCCTCATGGAAACGGCTGCTGTCCTCGCCGCCTTCGCCCGTATTGCTGCGTGCGCCGAGTCGGTTCATTGCCAGGGCAAGCGCCTCGTGGGCTTCCTTGCTGATGGCTCCAAACGACATTGCTCCAGTTACGAAATGCTTTACAATTTCTTCTACCGGCTCCACTTCGTCAATCGGAATCGGATTTTTCTTGAACGTGAAGAAGTCGCGCAGAAATATCGGTTCTGCTTTGTGGTCGGCGGCGGCTGTGAATTCTTTGAATTTATTGTAGTTGCCTTGACGGGCGGCAAGCTGCAGCAGTGCAATCGTTTCAGGATTCCAGGCGTGGCGCTCGCCGTCTTTGCGATATGAGAACTGCCCGATGTTTGGCAGAATCTCGTCTTCGTCTTTAATGGAGAAGCCATCATCGTGGAAATGCGTGTAGCTGTCGGCGATTTCCTTCAGGCGGATACCTCCGATGGACGATGTCTGTGTCCCGAAATAGTTGCGCAGCAGCTCCTCGCTGACTCCTACAGCCTCGAAAATCTTTGCTCCGCGGTAGGAACGGATGGTGCTGATGCCCATCTTGCTCATTATTTTGTAGAGACCCTTGCAAAGAGCCTTGATGTAGTTGCTTTCAGCCGTTTCGTAGTTCATCTGCACATCGCCGCGCTTCACCAGGTCGTCGAGCACGGCGAATGCCATATAAGGGTTGATGGCGCTTGCTCCATAGCCAAGCAGCAGTGCGGCATGCATCACCTCCCTGATCTCTCCGCTCTTGACGATAAGAGCGGTCTGCACACGTTTCTGCACCGAAATCAGATGATGGTGCACAGCACTCACCGCCAGCAACGACGGAATTGCCACATGGTCGCTGTCGACGCCCTCGTCGGTCAGTATTATGTAGTTCACACCGTCGTCGACCGATGCCTCGGCGCGGCGGCACAGCTCATAGATGGCTTCCTGCAGCCCGGCGGTGCCTTTTGCCGCATCAAACAGCATTGGCAGCTTCACGGTGTTGAATCCCTTGTATCGGATATTGCAGAGAATGTCGAGCTGGGTGTTGGTCAGCACGGGGTGGGGCAGACGCACCATCTTGCAGTGCGACTCGCTTGGCAAAAGGATGTTCATGCCCACAGCGCCGATATATTCTGTCAGCGACATCACCAGCTGTTCGCGGATTGGGTCTATGGCGGGGTTGGTCACCTGTGCAAACTGCTGTCGGAAGTAGTTGAACAGCAGTTGCGGACGGCTGCTCAACACGGCAAGCGGCGTGTCGTTGCCCATAGAGGCAGTAGGCTCCGACCCGTTCACGCACATAGGCTTTATGGTGCGTTCCACGTCTTCGCGCGTGAATCCGAAAGCACGCAGCTTTCTGCCGAAGAGACTGACGGCATTGTCCACTTTGCGTCCGCTGCGTAGCGTGTGCAGCTCGATGCGGTTTGTCGACAGCCATTGTCGGTATGGGCGTGCGGCGGCAAGCTGCGCTTTCAGCTCGCCGTCATAGTATATCTTGCCTTCCTGTGTGTCGACAAGCAGAATTTTGCCAGGTTGCAGACGTCCTTTTTCTTCGATGTCGGCAGGTTCGATGTTGATTACTCCAGCCTCGCTCGCAACCACCATCATACCGCCTTTCGTAATCAGATAGCGCGCCGGACGCAGACCGTTGCGGTCGAGCATTCCGCCGGCATAACGCCCATCGCTGAAAAGAAGTGCCGCCGGTCCGTCCCACGGTTCCATAAGGATGGAGTGGTATTCATAAAACGCTTTCAAATCCTCGCTGATAGGATTCTTGTCGTTGAACGACTCCGGCACGAGCATTGCCATGGCGTGCGGCAGACTTAGTCCCGACATTACGAAGAATTCCAGCACATTGTCGAGCGAGGCGGAGTCGCTCATGCCCGGTTGGATGATTGGACGTATGTCCTTGACGTTGCCCAACGCCGGCGTCGACAGCACGCTTTCTCTTGCCTCCATCCAGGCGCGGTTGCCGCGGATGGTGTTGATCTCGCCGTTATGCGCCAGCAGACGGAACGGCTGTGCCAAACTCCAGGTTGGAAACGTGTTGGTGCTGAAGCGGGAGTGCACCAACGCCAGCCCGCTTGTGAAATATGGTTGTGTGAGGTCTTTGAAATACTCGCGCACTTGGGTTGACGAGAGCATACCCTTATAAATGATGTTCTTGCTTGACAGCGACACGATATAGAAGTCCTTGTCGTCGATGCGGCGCTCGATGCGTTTGCGCACAAGATATAACGTGCGCTCAAAAGTGTCGGTGTCGGTAACTCCGGTAATGAAAATCTGCTTTATGTCGGGTTCTGTGTCGCGGGCGTCTTTGCCGAGAATCTCTGAGCGTACAGGCACATTGCGCATGTGCATCAACTGCAGTCCCTCACGCTCCACTTCTTCAATCACGATTCCCATAATTGCGGCTTGGCGTTTCTCGTCTTTCGGTAGAAACACCAGTCCGGTGCCGTATTTGCCTTTCTCCGGCACTGGAATGCCTTGAAGAAGAATGAATTCGTGTGGAATCTGAATCATAATCCCGGCGCCGTCGCCTGTCTTGTTGTCGGCACCCTCTGCGCCGCGGTGCTTCATGTTTTCAAGCACTGTCAGGGCCGCATCGACCAGTTCGTGGGATTTGTCACCATTGATGTTGACGAGCATGCCCACACCGCATGCATCGTGTTCGTAGGAAGAGTCATACAGCCCCAAGGGCTGGTGACTTGGATAGTCTTTTTGGTCTATCTTCTTGGAAAAAAGATTGTTTTTGTTCAAATTTTCTTTCATAATCCCGCTTTTTTCTCTTCTTTACTTACATTTAGACTGCAAAGATATGGAAAAACATCAACCCTGCAAACTAAATGTGACAAAAATAGCCGTTGTTGTGGAAAAAAGTTTTGTAAATACGTTGAAAATAGCAAAAAGAAAGCGAATATGACTGGAATGTGGCATAACAGTCAGAACTGCTGCGTGCGGATGATTGTTTTATTGAAAGATAGGCTGCGGTTCGGAATCGCAAAATCAAATAAATTTGTTTTGCGCTTCACTCACCTTGCACTACTTTCAATAAAATAGGCAGCGGTTCGGCAAAACATTTTCAAACAAGTTTGAATGTTTTTCACTCACCTTGCACTATCTTTGCAGTTGATAAAACAACAACCGGATGAAACCAAATTTTTTGAAGGGGCTTCTTAGGCGAGTGCTTGTGTTGCTCCGTTACATTTGGCGCGGCTGCGTCAAAATGTGGAATTGGTATCGGCGCACTTACAAGCAGGCGCGTTGGTATGGAAAAGTGGGTATTGTGTGTGCCACGGTGGTGGTGTCGTTTGTCCTTTATTTGATATTGGTCGACATCAATTTCTTGTGGCTTTTCGGAAAATCGCCGAGCTTATATGACATAGCCCATCCCAAACAAGATGAAGCGTCGATTGTCTACAGTGCCGACGGCAAGGTGCTCGGACGTTACTATCGCGAGAACCGTATCCCTGTTGAATATGACGAGATTTCGCCAATGCTCATCAACGCGTTGGTGTCGACGGAGGATGAGCGTTTCTATTCCCACCACGGCATAGATTTTCAGGGTGTGGCGGCTGCGATGAAGGATATGGCTGTGCACCACGAGGCGCGTGGAGCGAGCACGATTACTCAGCAGCTGGTCAAGAATATGTTCCGCACACGCACGGAGTATTCCACCGGACTCACTGGATTTATACCTGGCGTGCGTCTGTTGGTGATGAAGACGAAGGAATGGGTGACGGCTGTCAAACTGGAGATGTTCTATACAAAAAAGGAGATTCTGACGATGTATCTCAATACGGTGGATTTCGGCAGCAATGCTTTCGGCATCCGCACGGCGGCGAAGACTTATTTCAACACGACACCGATGCAGCTGAAGACGGAGGAGTCGGCTGTGCTTGTCGGTATGCTGAAGGCCACTACGACCTACAATCCGCGTCTTAATCCGAAGAATTCAAAAAGCCGCCGCAATGTGGTGTTGAGCAACTTGTTGCGCAAGAAGTTTCTTACGCACGAGGAGTATGACTCGCTGAGCGAGCTGCCGATAGAACTGAAATATACGCCTGTGAAGCCTACCGACGGCAAGGCACCGTATTTCCGCGACGTGCTTGCCGATGAGCTGCAGAATGGATGGTGTAAGGACAATGACAAGGATCTCTATGGCGACGGACTGCGCATCTACACGACCATCGACTCGCGTATGCAGAAGTATGCCGAGGAGGCTGTGATGAAGCACATGCAGCAGGTGCAGCGCAATTTCAAGTCCGACTGGGGCAATGAGAATCCGTGGCGCGATGAGAACCGCGAGGAGAAGAAGGGATTTATTGAGGACATCGCCAAAAGAACTGACTACTACAAGCAGTTGTCGGCACGTTATCCCGACGACCCTGATTCGGTGAATTATTATATGAATCTGCCTCACCGCGTGAAGTTGTTTGACTACAATGCTCCCGACCAGGTGCGCACGGAAATGATGAGTGCGATGGACTCCATCAGGTATATGGTGAAGTTCCTGCATTGCGCATTTGTGGCGATGGAGCCTGAAACGGGCGCTGTCAAGGCTTGGGTCGGCGATATTGACTATAATCATTGGCAATATGACAAGGTGACCGCTGAGCGTCAGCCGGGATCGACATTCAAACTGTGTGTCTACACAGCCGCGATGGAGGCTGGACTCGGCCCGTGCGACGACCGTGTGGACGAGTGGAAGCAGTATGACGCTTTCGACAAAGACGGCAAGCCGACGAAGTGGACTCCGCGCAATGCCAACGGATACTATACCGGCGGAGCGATGTCGCTGAAGCACGCGTTCTCAAATTCGATCAACTCGGTGGCTGTCTCGGTGGCGCATGAGGTGGGCTTGAACCGCGTTGCCGACGTGGCTCATAAACTGGGCATCACCTCTCCGATAAAAGAAACTCCGGCAATGCCGCTCGGCACGGAGGATGTCACTCTGCTCGAACTGGTCGACGCCTACTGCACGGTGATGAACAAGGGCAGGCACAACGTGCCGGAATTTGTCACCCGCATCGAGGACAAAGACGGCAATGTGCTTTATGTGGCTGAACCGAAAAACGAGCAGGCAATCAGCGAGGAGTCGGCTTTCTTGATGCAGCAGATGCTGCTGGCTGGTATGACGGAGCCGGGAGGCACGTCGCAAGCTTTGTGGAGCTACGACATCCATCATTTCGACACCAATTTCGGAGGCAAGACAGGCACTACGTCAAACAACAGTGACGGCTGGTATGTGGGCGTGACGAAAAACCTTGTTGCCGGATGCTGGTGTGGAGGAGAATACCGCAGCGTGCATTTCCGCAGCGGACGGATGGGGCAGGGTAGCCACACGGCGCTGCCTGCGTTTGGCTATTTTATGGAGAAAGTGCTGCGCGACCCGCAATTGGCTGCGAAATATCGTGGAAAGATTTCCGACAAGCCGTGGCCCGGACTGAGGGTCGACGACCGCCCGTACAATTGTCAGGGCTATGTGGCGCCTTCCGACACTACTGATGTTGACAGCACCGATGTTGAAGACATTGATATGCCCGAGGAAGAAATCGAGCTTGACAACAACGGCAATGAAATTCCGTCGGAACCGGCACAGGGCAATATTTGACGGAACAGTATAAAAACAATAACCGCGGAGGGCATAGGCTTTCCGCGGTTGTTGTTTGTGAGTGTTGCTGATTAGTATTGTTCCTTCTCGTTGGGGAAATCAGAGGTCTTCACGTCCTCGATGTATTTTGCCACAGCGTCGGTGATGATTGAGCCCACATCAGCGTAGCGGCGCAGGAAGCGAGGCGAGAATCCCTTGTTGATGCCGAGCATGTCGTGCATCACGAGCACCTGTCCGTCGACACCGCCTCCGGCACCGATGCCGATGATAGGAATTTCAAGCATTTCTGCCACTTTTTTTGCCAATGTGGCGGGGATTTTCTCAAGCACGATTGCAAAGCATCCAATCTCCTGCAGCAGTTTGGCGTCTTCGATAAGTTTGTTTGCCTCAGCCTCTTCGCGGGCACGCACGGTGTATGACCCGAATTTGTTGATTGACTGTGGTGTCAGTCCGAGATGCCCCATCACTGGAATGCCGGCGCACAGGATGCGCTCAATCGACTCGCGCACTTCGGCGCCGCCCTCGAGCTTCACGCAGTCGGCATGTGTTTCCTTCATGATGCGGATGGCCGAAGCCAAAGCCTCTTTAGAGTTGCCCTGGTATGTTCCGAAAGGCATGTCTACAACCACGAGCGCGCGGTTCACGCCACGCATCACCGACTTGCCGTGATAAATCATTTGGTCGAGCGTCATCGGCAGAGTGGTCACGTTTCCAGCCATCACGTTGCTGGCGGAGTCGCCAACGAGAATCACGTCCATTCCAGCCTCGTCGATGAGTTTCGCCATCGAGAAATCGTAGGCTGTAAGCATAGATATTTTTTCTCCGCGCTGCTTCATTTCGAGCAGGCGGCGAGTAGTCACTTTCCGTTTGTCTTCTGTGTAAGTTGACATAATCAATAAGTTTTTAAATTTAATTCGGCTGCAAAGTTACGTCTTTTAAATGACAAAAGGAAAAAAAGGTGCTGCCCACATCTGAAAATCGCTGAAATGTGCTAAATTTGCAAATAAAACATAAAAATCTGTGATATTATGATTGTACACGAACAGCTTTCTTTTCAGGATGCATTGTCGCTTGCCACAAAGCGAATTTTTGAAACAAAGGGACGCTCCCGCCGGTCTGAGTTTTGGTGGGCTATGCTGGTTGCCTATTTCATATCAAATTTCCTTCCTCCGTTTTGGCTTGTGACCATACCTATATCAATCAGACGGTTGCACGACACGGGACGCAGCGGATGGTGGATGTTTTTCCCAGTAGTGGCCACAATCATTATTGTCTCAATGTGTGTCTCGGATGTTCTTAGCTTTATGACGATGGATGATTTTGAGGACACCATTACTCCGTTTGTGGTATTTGGCAAGTATATATTTTTCTGTGGCATAGTTTCTGTATATCAGATTGTGATGATAATATTCTTTTGCCAGGACAGTGCGGAGGGCGAAAATCGCTACGGAGCGTCACCGAAATATGAGGAAGAGCCTCCATGTGTCCCTCCGGAAGAAAGAAAAGAATAATGCTTTATGGATATCGAGCAGGTCAGGGAATACGCTTTGTCTTTGTTTGGCGTGACTGAGGATCAGCCGTTTGGCGATGACGTTGTCACCTTTCGTGTTGAAGGCAAGATTTTTCTGTGCCTTTGGCTTGGTGGAAGTCGGCTCGGCATGAAGGATGAGAATCCGCGGTTTGCATGTAAATTGGCTCCGGAGAGAAACGAGGCGTTGCGCGAGCGATATGCGGCGGTGACCCCAGCGTTTCATTGGAACAAGAAGCATTGGAGCGACGTGTATTATGGGCAACTTGCCGCAGAAACCGTAACGGCGTGGATAAAAGAGTCGTATGAGCTTATAGTCAGCAAGCTGCCAAAGGCGGTGAGAGCAAAATATCAGTAACATTATATTCAGAATGAAAGCATATACATACATAGAGAAGGGCAAGTTTGCCTTGATTGACAAGCCTAAACCAGAACTACAGGAAGCGACAGACGCCATTGTCCGTGTGACTCTCGGCAGCATCTGTTCAAGCGACCTGCATATAAAGCACGGGAGTGTGCCGAGAGCGGTGCCGGGCATCACTGTCGGCCATGAGATGGTCGGCGTGGTGGAGGCAGTAGGCGCCGACGTGAAAGACGTGAAGGTAGGCGACCGTGTGACCGTCAATGTGGAAACCTTTTGCGGTGAGTGCTTCTACTGCAGGCACGGCTATGTCAACAACTGCACATCTCCTCATGGCGGATGGGCTCTCGGCTGTCGTATCGACGGCGGACAGACGGAATATGTGCGTGTGCCGTTGGCATCGCAGGGCTTGAACCGCATTCCCGACAGCGTGACCGACGAGCAGGCTCTGTTTGTTGGCGATGTACTTGCCACGGGATTCTGGGCGGCGCGCATAAGTGAGATTACGCCCGACGACACGGTGCTGATTGTCGGTGCCGGACCTACGGGCATCTGCACGTTGATCTGTGCGATGCTGA
>ULXD01037648.1_pt1 | contig 16355 bp, 18 predicted proteins | sample 1960961 | NCBI WGS metagenome assembly ULXD01 (sample SAMEA4835829, study PRJEB28245) | human gut metagenome | biome: gut microbiome; material: fecal sample | place: Denmark | collected 2008 | reverse complement strand
ATCACCGGAAATGCTGAACGGGTATCCGCCGGAATATGCAGTTATGTGTTCAAAATAGGTAACATTAAAATCACTGTTGACAAAAGTTTCAAACTGAAGTCCATCTACCTTATAGGCTTTAATCGTCTTTTCACTTAGTCTTTTTTCATATCGACAATGAGACAAAAAGTCACTCATCACATTTTTAATAGCTGTATAACTTCTCTGTTGTTCTATCACTTCTTTCATTCTGGAATATATTAAAGTTTCGCAAAGGAAAGAAATACAAAGCATCGAAGAAAGTGAATGTCACCAGGAAAAATATCGGTATGAATAACTGATAACTTAAAATTATCAAGGATGGATGAATCTCGTTTAGAAACTAGGAATAGAATATTTATTTGTCTATCAAGTAAAGATAGACAATTGATCGTCGAATCTATTATGTATCATATTGCAAATTATGGTTTTGCAATATGGTATGATAGACATAAGATGTTACTTGGCGATAAAAGGAATTATAAAAATTTCATTGAAGGTATTGTAAAAACAAAATATGCAATTGTTATAATCAGTGAAAATTCTATAAAATCCACCTGTGTCGAAGAGGAAATGGTATACCTTAAAAGGCAATACAAATTAAAAGGAATTACAATATTCCCCATATTTTACAATCTCTCATCTAAAGAAATACCACCAAAGTACCAATGGCTAACTAAACTCGTTTATAAAGAGTTAAATGACAAATCTGGGACATTACTTACTTGTAATCATATTATTACTAAAATATTATCTGATGAATTAAATGAATGTAAGTATCAAACTTTAAATGAATTATTAGTTTATATTCAATCCAATAATCTCGACCAATTTATTATAAAAATACTTCAGGCTTATTTGGAAATAAGTGGTGAAAATCATAATGCCAGAATTTCTATTTTATATAGTATTTATTCTTATTTATCGACAACAGCGCCTGTCATTGATATATTTCCTCAGCACTATTGGAAGGGGTTTGAACGTATTTTTTCATATACAAAACTAAATTTAGAAACAGATTTAAGAGAGACACTTATATTAGAAATCCAAATAATTTTATTACTAAATAAACTTTTCATTGAACGTCCTTTATAATTTGTATAACGATATCGGCAAGTTTTTGAGGGTTTGTTTCATTATTCAACTGTTCAAGATATCTTTCTAAATAACCGTATTGTGTTATATTATTTTTTACTTCTAGCCAAATTTTCTTGGCTTCATAACCTGTTGCCCCGATAGGGATTATTTTTCGATTATTTTCTTTTGCTATTTCAAATTCTTGATATGTACCTTTAGATCCATCTGCAGTTTCTGTTTCTTGTCCACATATAAATACGGCAATACCACAATCATGTTGTGCATATTCTCTCATTCTCTTTGTGGTATTATTAGGCCTTCCATCAGCCCCATGTTGATAATATTTATCTGGTCTTAAAATTAAACTTTTATTAACTATATGATTATTTTCAACGAGCCAACGAAGGGAACTTCCTGCAATTAAATCCCCTAAACGTCTCCCCATGCCTGAACATATTTTAAAACCTGATTTTAACAAACCTGTAGTTAAGCATTCTGCAAAGGTTGTGACAAAATTTTGTTCTTCCTTTTTTATGTTCCTAAATGAACCAGAAAAATAGACTTGTTTTTTCTGTAATCTTTCAGTGATTTCATTTAATATATTAGGAATTTCATCATAAGAATCAACAACTAATGTCTTTATACCATATCTCTTTTCTAAGTCTTTGACAAAAAAATTAAAATCTTGTCTTTCCGGATCCCTTTTTAATATGGTATAATGATATTGGTTTAATTCACCAAAATACTTCTGAACTTCACTTAATGCGGATAAAATTACTGTATCTGTAAAACTGTTACCCAGAAAAAAGAATGTATTTTGTACAAGTTCTCTTCTAAAGAATGTTAACATTCCACTATGCTCATCTTCATATTTCTCCAAATCACTTTGCGTTAAAACCCAGCTACTTTTATCATCAAGATGGCCATTCAATTTAAATACTTTAAAATTGGTTTTACTAAGGCTTGCTTGAACCTTTGTTAAATCAATATCTCGATAAATAATAATTGGTTTTACATGGTGTTTGTTTTCTATATTCCTTTCCAATACTTCATCAAAATTAGTTGTCCAAAAACTATCAATTGGCAAATTTAATGCACTTTCTGTGCCTTTGCTCTGATATGATAACTTGCTTAGTTTTTCATATACTCTCTGTTCAACAACAGATAATCCTAATTCGTTAACACAATACTGGAAAATCCTATAATAATCACGTTCCTTTTTAAGATCAATACCGATGTCATTTGCAATATCTTCAAGTAATTCTTCCCATGAAGGAAATCCAGCGCCAATACTAACACCTGCGCCTAAGAAAAAAGAAAGATTAGACAACTTTAACTGGTTGATAAAGTTATCTATAAAAATTTTCTTTTTTCTAGAATATTCTATATCTATATGTGATGTCTGCATATATCCTTGATAATTTTAAGTTATCAGTTATTCGTATATAGCAAAGATACAAAATCAGTGTAATTCTACGATATCTTTATCTTTTTTTCTTTTTATCTACCACAAGAATAGCTATTTTCATGACTTTTCAAACTAAAAACATACCTTTTTCCCAAAACTGTTTGGAAGAAATACATTTTCATTCTATATTTGTTTTTTGAGATATCCTTTTTATTTTTCGAAAGCGGGGCTCTGCTTTAATCAGAATGTTATTAATCCTGATTCATAACCATTAAACAACAATAGTATGGGAGCATTGAGAGCAACCGTAAGTATGCGTGGAAGAGAAATAGATATTCTTTTTTCTCACATTGAATTCAGTCGCAAGACAGATAATAAAGGCAGACCTGTAACATCTGTTATAGGAGGAAGACTAACATTCAGCATAGAGGCCACAAAGGATACAGAAATTCTTGAATCAATGGTGAACAGCCAATTCAAACCCGTCAGTGGGAAAATCACTTTATACAGAACTGATGACAATTCCGTCTTTAGAACTATTGAGTTCAGATGTGCCTATATAGTTTTTTACAAGGAAGTATTTAACGTGGACAAAAAGCGACCACTCTTTACAACAATAACACTCTCAGCCGACAGCCTGATCGTTGGAAATGCTTTTTTGACCAACAGCTGGTAATTGTCTGCTCATAACATAATTTTCTTATTATACAAAACGAATGAAAGCAGGGTCAAAAACAAAATCCGGCCCTGCTTTCTGATCAACCACAAAACTTAACAATCAGACAATCCTTCTCTATACTTATTTTTCCAACATTCCAGAAGCCCTCACTATATCCGGAACAAGCAGTTCGACTTTAGTGTTTCTGTTAGCCTCTGTAGGCAAATAATCTGATATGCCACCTTTACTATCCACAATTATTTTTTCAGCTTTTACACCCCGGCATTGCAGTTGCTCCGAGATATAATTGGCCCTTGTCAGACTCAACGAGTCATTGATAGCAAAGCTCCCTGTCTCCTTATCAGCCGCACCAGTAACCTTTACACACAAATCGTATTTAACGGCAACTCGGGCTAACGCATCAAGATTAATGGATTGTGACCTATCGGTAAGCTGTACCGAATTTAAATTGAAAAAGAAATATACAGGTGAACCAATGATTCCATTAGAAAAACAATCGGCATATTTTTTCATATATGCAGAATCTACTTCCGAAAAATATTTTGGTTCCAATTCTTCAGCAGTACATACTCCCTGAGTATTATTGTCATTTGAACACAGGCTATCTCTCGGAAACGTTACAGGAATCTGACTTGAACTTTCGTCAACCGATTTGCCATTCCATTTCTTATTCTTCAATCTTGCCAAGAGCGAGTTCAAACCACTATAATTATTTACAGGGTAAGTGTGTCCGGCATGTTCACAACTATCGGCAAAAAGATGGGAATACTTATCGAGTAATCCTTCTATCTCCATAATTTTTTTCAGTTCAATCAAAGTCCGTTTGTTCTTCTCATCCTTACCGGCATAGTAACGATTTTCATCTGAAAGAGAATTGGCATATCCAACCAACTGTTCATTCATTCGCATATAAGGCCCTGCATCAACAACACGTTTCCATCCTGTTTTTCCAATAGAGAATGACAATCCCGTTGTAAACAGAAGCATATTGTCTCCCGGACGATTCGGACGGCCTAAGCCATCAAAGTTCTGAAAGGTAGTCATGCCAGAAAGTTCCATAAGCAGACTTACTCTTTTGGAGAGTTTATATTGTCCCTGGATGCCATAAGACAGAGCAAAAGGATTATTACTATTGGTAGCGTGATGTATCATTCCGACACCTGCAAAAGGAGCGACAGTCCATCGTACCTGTTTCTGTCTGGCATACCTGCGCCCAAATATATTCCACATCAGATCCGCATGGACATAATGATACTTCTGATCGGACAACGAGCCGTCCTTAAACGCCATTCCATTGTAATTGATACGGCCGCCTACAGCCGGAGTAAACCATTTGCCTACAGCAAAACTGTAGGCCGGTTTCATACGGCCAAACAAATCATCACACCCCAACGGTGTTCCAAGAAACACATTCAATCCACCTGCAGCCGTGACAAACCAGTTGCCGCTTCTACCTGCCGAAACAAGCACACCATCAAGCCAGGTTGGCTCCAGAGGTTGCAAAATCTCCTGGCTATACTCATGCGATTTACATTGTACAGTATCTGTATAAAGATATTGCTCACTTGCATACGTTTGTATCGTACATAACGCAACAAAACAAATAGTAATCAGTTTTATCATATTCGAATTAATTATGAGTTAAAAAATTACCTAACGACAATTCTTTGCCAATTAACGCTTAGGTTTCTTGCCACTGGCAGGACGCATCATACGTGATGCCATCCTCATGCAACGCCGTGCCCAGGCACGGTTGTCCTCGTCTTCATCACGTCCCCATTTGAGATCGCTTCCACCACCTCCACCACCATGTGTTTCGGCAAAAGTAGTGGCATCATCCACCATTCCGAGAAACAGCATTGTAGCACATTGCATGACTTCAGTACCGCGTTCTGCTACAGATCGGACAAGTGAATCGTCAAAAATCTGCCGTTCTGAAAGGGGCAACCTTGCCGATAAGCCACGATGTTCGTTAACCATTTCTTCCAGCATTGCGTCTTTAAGCAGACTGTCCACTTTAGAATGTACATCACGAGAATACCGATAAGCTTCTTCTTTCAGCTCTTCTGTCCGCTCTTTAATGGCATTCATATTCTCCCTTAAATCAGAGAGCTGTCTATCAGCGACATCAAGCTTCTCCTGCTTGTCTGCCAGTTTCAATTGAATAGCAGCCAATTCTTTTTCAAGCCGTTCTTTCTGTTCCGAAATGGCAGAAGCATCGCCCTTTTGTTCCTTCAATTCATTTTCCAATGATGACAGCTGAGCCTGCTTTTTCTCCATATCATGCTTTAGATTCTCTACCATGGAGGTAAGGCCCTTCACTCTTCGTTCTGCCAATCTTATATCAGACTGGAGTGAAGCTAAGACAGCCTTATGGCGTTCAATCTGTTCTTCTTTAGTTGTACACTCTTCGGAAAGCATACGTCGGTATTCTTCCGTGGATCTGTGCTTAGCACCTGTCTCCAAAATACTTGTACCTCGTGACATTCCCCATTTTTTGTTCACCTCCGCAAAATCACTGTGAAGCTGCTTCATTCGTTCGCTATATTCAAACTTATCCTTTCCCGCAAAAATTTCTTTGTATGCAAACCGCCCATTTTTGATTGGCAAAAGCGTACAATGGACGTGCGGGTTCAGCTCATCGAGATGTACAACAAAAGCTGCAATGTTCTCCTCTCCATATTTATCAGAAACAAATGAATAAACGTCTTTTGCCCATTGTTCAATTTCCGGCTTTCTTACAATATGGGAGTTATCACTATCTTTGGAAAAATCCACCTTCTGATTGCCGAAAGCAAGTTCCTGCATACGCTCTCTTGAACCACCAAAAATAATGTTGACCACTGTACGGTATTTAGGTTCCGCCAGTCCTTCATTAGGGTCCTTTATTCCACGGCTACGCAACAATACCGCCATCCGGTCCGGGATGCTGCGGCTGGGATCTACCTGCTGCACCTTTCCACCGCGAACAATCTCAAAATTGAGGCGTTCACGTGTAGGATCATAGTTTCCTTTGCTCATGGCATATTCTGTGGCTTTTGCGCTACGGCAACGCAGATGCTCATTGCTTTGCGCCCTGGTAATGCCTTTTGATACATGTACATCAAGTACCTGTTTTGCTTTAACCATACTACAATTCTATTAATTCAGGATAATCCATGTGTCCCAGCTTGCTGCTTGTCTGGACACCTCTCCCGGTGACGTAAGTCACCAGGGGTATTAGGCTCCCCCTTCCCTCTGTTTCGTGGCAGACGGGCAAGCCCGGATGCCATTTACAAAAGGTAGTACGCCATACTGCCGAAACAATAAGAAATATCCATAGTTATACAATCATTTGAAATCGGTTAGAACTCAGATAACCTCCTGCGATTTTGCAAGCAATGAAAGAAAAGGGGAACGAAGGGATTTGAGTTCTTTTTTTATTGGAGAATCTGTATCAGCTCCATTTTCTGTTCCGGTTACTACAAGTTCTGCAAGAGTCTTGCATAACTCAAGAAAATTATCCCATTGACCACAACAATCATTCTGGAAAAACTCCTGTAACGGCTTCCTTTCATCAAACCTTGATTTTCTCAAGACCTTTTGTAATGCGGCAAAGGCAATACAACTCATTGTTATTTCCCTAATTTCGTTTTGCTGTTCACAATAAGAAGCCGACTCATCTAAAACGGTACCAGATACCAAGAAGTCTTCTTTGTTGAACAATACACCTGTTTTCTGTTGTATTATCTCAGTACATGATTTACCTGTCATGACTGAATCTGTTTTGCCAACAATCCAATTGGACAATGCTTCCATCAAGCGTATGGTAAAAGCTGATTCTTCGTGTACATTATCAGCCTTCTCTTCCTGTTCATGCAATGCCATTGTGATTACTACACTTTTTGCCAACTTAACCCTTTTCAATTGCCCCATTTCCTCAAGGGCGTCCAAAAACGAACGTACAGTAGCACGATGCCAACGCCATTCCGTTGCAAGGTCAGATATGGTCACATGACACTGATGCGGCTCAAGTGCATAATCCACTCTTCTTAAAAAAGGGGAGATAAAACCATTTTGTGACTTGTCCAATAAATCACAATATGCTTCCGTTCGTGTTTTCCTTTCACCTACTTTTTCTTTAAGGAAGTCAAAGACCTCCACGTCCGCTACTATTGAAGCGGATAATTTTTGCTTATTTTTCATTCTGTCATGTTTTAATTGATTGATTATTCATGCGGATGAACCCCAATGCCACTATCCGCAAAATCGTGGCTTTATGCGTGATGATAATTGTAATAGCTTTTGATCAGCTCATCAGGATGTTTCAACAAATTTTGGACATTATCCGTATCCTGACATTCGGATATAACCTTTGATGATGGGTAAAAAAGAGATGCCGTAAGAAATAGGACAATACTAATCGACAGTGTGTACAACTGTGGTATGGCAACAGCAACCAATGCCATTATAGACAAAATGACAACTGTCCTTATGCGGTCATGTACATCTTTCATCCATCGGTCAGACCATTTGAAGGAAAACATCATTATACAAAATATTGTCGATAACATAATGCCCAACCTGTCCTTCAGCAAAAATGTACTGTCGTAATGAAATAGTAGCAGCAAAAGAAGCCAGAATCGAACATAGAACTTTCGTGCCTTGACATTCATAGCCATTATCAAATAGAAATGTGTCATTATACGTCCTTTGTTCCTGTACAAAGCAACAGGTACAACGACCGGTATTAAAAGGAAAATGAAATGTAAGATAATCCAAGTCATAGTTTGTATATTTCTGGAATTGTAAAAATGGAATATTTATCTAGTTCTAATCGTACAAGGCCATATGTGGCCATTTGGATGATAACCTCGGTATCTTTGGCAGTCAGACTATCGGGATGCCTTTTAATGCGCTGTCTGAACAGAGGATCTTTTTTACGATAAGCTGCCAATGCCTTATCCAAATCATTCTCGGGAATTATCCAAGTCGTTCCTTTTTTATATGCACCATTGGAACGGTATGCTTTCAGCATCAGGTTCCGTGAAACCCAGTACCCTGTTCGTCCATATCCTTTGATGAGCTGCTCCTTGTAAAGATTGTCATTGACCACTTCTATCCAAGTCTGGTTGGCATCAATCCAATAAACAAGCCGCTTGTATAAAGTATGTCGCATTCTGTGTAGACTTACATAAAATCAAGCAATATGTCTTCCTTCTCCTTCTTGTATTTGAAAGTTCCTCCTTTGGAATGCACATCAAGATCAAGACACAAATCACCATACATCTGTTCTAATGAATCATACACAGTAGCTGTGATGAAAGTTACCATTCCCTTATCATCTGTCCGTGCATTCATCTTAAACATCTGGCCAAATGAAGGATTGGAATAAGCACAAGTGCAATGACCAAACTTTTCAGACAGCATAGGAATATGATGATAAAGGGTTATCAACTCCATATCATCCTCAAACATATCCATTACTTCTTCCAATTCATACGAATCTCTTAAAGGGAATGTCAGTAATACATAATCGCCATAAAACTTTGGCTCCTCCATTGTTGTCACATCAAGCAGTTGTGGCAGTTGGAGTGGAACAAACGATAAAAAATCATCCAAAAAATGTCTCAGCATAATACCTAATATATCAAAATAGAATTTATAATGAACTTATGAATATATCAATAAGCATACCCGGCAGATCATTCAATCTTTTATCCTCAGTTTCCAGAGTTGCTGCCAGTATCTCAAAAGCTCTGGGAATGCAGGCTGCCATATCATACAGCTCTTCTTTTTCTCTATGTGAAAGCACTGCTGTATTTAAATAATCCAAGGAAGCATAAGGCTGTAGAATCATGTAGATATAGGCCCAAGCCTGTTGCTTGTTCTTCACTTTTCCTTGATGTATGTCTTCCAGACACATCCGGACATTCTGAATTAACCTACGATTGGTTCGCATTGCTATATATACCATAGCATCAGTGTAAGTTATGTCATGGCAACCGTTTTTAGAAAAAACGGAAGAATAACATTTATCCGTATTTCTGGCGATATCAGTTATGTCCATATCATTCAACTCGCTCATATATGGGAGAAATGATCTGAATACTATATCTTCTTTTTCAATGAAGTTCTTAAGTTCATCTATGTTATGAATACCCTTATTCAGCGTCTCTTTCAAAAGAGAGCGATAAATAGTCAAGATACCATTTCGGCCCTCTTTATGAGTTGCATGCTTATCCAAAGAACTAAAAAATGGCCTTATCTTGTCAACTGAAGATTGAAGTTCTTTAATAGAATCGTATGGCGATAAACGCTCTTTAATTATAAGCACCTCTTTATAGGTGCGAGGGACTTCCATAACTAATCGAGAAAACTCCATGCGAATGGAATCATATAAAAGAGCACAGTCTATCTGTGCTGTAGAATGAGCCTTTATTGTATCTTGACTGATAAGTACCGATACAGTATCTTTAAGTTTCTGCCAATCGTTAACATACAATATAAGGTCGCTCACTGATATATTTTCAATTTTACGCACTTTGTTTAAGTAAGTCTTGTATTTTGTGACAGGATCATTTACACTATCAACAATGTTTTTTCCATTTTTTCCGCTGCAAGAAATAAACAGCAAGATGGAAAATAAAATGGGCGCAAATCTGTTTATCAAGCCCATGATTTCAAAGTATGATTTTTTAATTTTCATATTCTTAATTCATATTTTACTATGCAAATCTATATATTATTTTCAGGAAACAATGCATCAAAAAACAGATTTTGATTTAATTGTACTATCATATTCAATAGTTTGATTTACAATGATAAAAAGAGAAAGAATAAATGATTAGAATCGACGATTTTCAAAATTTCATTAAAGTATGATTTAATACAGAATAAAACTTCTATATTTGCAATCGTTATCAATAACATCGACTAAATATATGGCAAAAGTAGGTTACATTTTTATGGCAAACCAGTATGATATGCTTGAGGCAGACAAGGAATGGATGCTACAATATGGATGTGTACAAGTATTTGAGGAATCTACCGATCATGAGATTTTGCGTCCTCTATGGAAACAACTGATGGCCAGTATTGAGAGAGGAGATGAAATAATTGTATCCAAGTTCAGTAATGCAGTACGTGGTACACGTGAATTGGCAACATTCCTTGAACTATGTCGTATAAAAGATGCACGCATTATTTCCATACATGACGGGATAGATACCAAAGATGAATTATTCCCGGATACAAAAGTATCAGATGTTATTAAAATGTTTGGTTCTCTTCCTGAAGAAATTGCTGCCTTACGCAAGTCATCTTCGCATATAATGCATTTGCAACAATACATTAAGCAACCCTCTAAAACCGGAGGATCCATATCTAAAACAGAGCGTGAAAGAATGATAGTTGACATGTACAACAACGGACATTCCATTGATGATATTTTTGAAATGAGCGGATTCAGTAGCAGAAGTTCCGTTTTTCGCATTCTCAATAAATATGGTGTAAAGTTAAACCGGGGAAAATTCAGTGGGCCACGCAATAAAAACAAGAAAAATAAACCGGAATAAATGTTAGCGTTGACATTTAAAAGAGGGAATAGTCTTCAGCCACTAAGTCCTTCAAAGAATTATTAACATTGAAGGACTTAGTGGCCTCGAAAAGTACTCTTATGAGAACGACCCTTAATGATAAAGGTTTATCACCCATAAACTTTTCGCCTGGGCTTTTCTGACCGTGTAGAAAGTTCCTCCCTTTGGCTTTCCGTCATAATAGGCAACTATCCCACATGAATGATTTACCAAATAATCATTTCGACGAAAAAAACAGCCTCCAAAATAATTTTCACTCAATATGACAACGTCATCAGCTTTTGATATTACACGTTTATATTTTGCTTGCTCAATCAAATTCCATTTTTCAGACTGCCCCCTATATGGGAGTACACAAATTAATCGAATGGCTGGCAACTCACCTTTCAAAGACAATACAACTTCGGCTGCCAAAAGGTCAAATCCCCAAGCTGCACCACAATAAAAGTCCAACATTCCTTCGTGATACAAATTCCTCACGCAAAAAGATAACCTTTGCCTTAACTCTCTGCGTTTAGAACACAAAATATCTCTGTGTCCTGTAAAAGCGACACCTTTATTACAAATTTTTGTTTTTTCCATATTTATTGGTATTTATAGTATGTACGACTCAAGAAGAGCCCTCCCAAAACATTTGCTCCCAAAAATTCCAAACGTTCGGCCAACTCTGCATAACTCATTCCGGTAGTGACAACATCATCGTAAATCAGTACGTCTTTTTCCTTAAAGAAATCTTCATCAAATTTCATTAACCGTTCGGAAAAATCCACATGTGTTTTTTTCTTCCGGTTTTCGTGAACCGCCGGACGGTCAGCCAGAATCCGGATATGGGAAAATCCGTTCATAACACCTGCCAGACTGCTAACCTGCTCGCAGAAGAACCTGTACCTATTTTCGTTCTGTTCGCATGTACTTGCCGGAATACATACAAAAACAATGCTTTTCACCTTATCACCAAATTCGTTCAGGAGATATGATGCGGTCATCTGTGCCACTTTAAGTGTGACTTCACGATTTGCATCCTTAAATCCCCATACGAGTTTACGGTTTTCGACTGCATCTTCCCCTACATTTCTGATGCGTACAGGGAAATATTTAACGAAGTGATACATTTTCTTTGCCAACTGCCTTTTCAGATTTTCGTTGATTGCTGCCATAGTCTCATTTGTTTAACTCCCTCTGCTTGCCGGCTTTCAGCCAGCCCATCGGGATATTTTCTGCCCATAGGGTGGGACTGCTGCAACAAGACAAATGAGGGCATGAACAAATACGCTCTGCATGTCAGAGGAAGATTTTTCATGAACAGGCAATCTGCCAGTGTCCCAGTTTGACGGTTGACAAAGGCAGCCCCACAATTTTGCAGGGAATATCCGAAAGAGCTGGCCAAACACAGGCAACCATGACGAATGGCAAGAAAAACAGGATACAGGCTTTGTACACCTTTGGAAAAAGCCTTAACTTTGCATGACTTTTACATCAGAAAACTATCATGGAGAATTATATAACAAAAGCTGCAGACGCCTTCCTTACAAGCCGTCCATACGGAATCAGACTTGATTTTAAACGTAAGGGATTTGTAATATTCAACTACCACATGAATTTACTGGGAAACGGTACCCCCTGTAACGTGGATTCACTACCACTGGAAATCTGCACTTTGGAAGATATACCGCAAACAGGTGAAAGAATTGTGAGAAACGGAGATATAATGGATATTTTTTTCTATGATGAAACAAGCAATCCATATACAGGATATGGCGTAGATCTGGAAAAGCTCAAAACATATAACAAATATATCTATCCATTAGCGTTAGCATTGAATAGAACCTTGTAACAACAGAACTTAACATAAACTTACAGACCACAACTTTGATAACATTCTTCTTTTCATCTAAAAGCCAAAAGTGAGGTTTTAGAAGTGGATAATAAAAACTGTAGATTCAAATATAACCGATAAAAACTATACGATACACAAACATACATTCAAAGGAATGTATAAAAGGGAAAAAATACAAAAGGAAAGTCTGCTTAAAAATTCCAGCCCCGATTATGGGGCTGAAAAACAGATGGAAAATCAAATACGGAAAAATTTATAAATTTCCGGATGCTCATCACAAAACCTCCTGTACTTATGAAAATTAATGCCACCTACGAAGTAGAATTCGGGATAAGAGGTGAAACCTGATGTTACAGAACGTTTCGTCTCTAAACCAAAGCCATTATCTACAAGCCAATCAATCATTGAAGAACCATTATTTTGTAGATCAACAAACTGGCAACAAAAGCCACGCGGATGCTTAGGAAAATTAATAGTAACAGTAGTTTCCTTTACAAATATGCCTTCCTTCAGGTTCCACGAGAAAAGGGCCATGTAAATAGGGCTATCTTTACCCTCCAAATAATATGAAATAAGAGGAAACACCCACTTATCACACCATTTTAATAAAAAGAATTTGCAACCACCTACTTTAAAAACTTTTTTAACCATAATCATAAAATTTTAAGTTCAACTTTTCCCTATTATAATCCATTGTTTATCAATAGGGAGTAATTAATTCAATTTTACTGCTTAATATATGGATGCCAATATCTGCAAGGTTTATGACTGAAATACTCTTTTTCTTTAGGAAAAAAGGAAGATTTCTGACATAACTGGAAGGGAACCTTGTAAAGATATGGCTGGCATCAATAAAACTTTGCAGTGAAATGAATGGCTACTCCCTATGTAAACAATGAATGTTGGAACAACAGCTATAATTGGAGTAATCATGGAAATAAAAAGAGAAGATGAAACCTACAAAGGGGTATAATAATTTCCACCGACATTGATGATACTAACCGGCAAAGAAGTATATGGGGAACTTCCGAGATGGGGACAACGGCATACAAATGGTAAAGAAAGGCCCACCGACAGGCAGCCGGCAGGTCCAATGAAGAATACGAAATCAATCTGTACAGAAGCCTGCCTGACAGCCTGAACCTGTACCATAAAAAAAGTCGAGCTGAAGCGGCAACCTGGATATGGATGAAAGACTCATTTTGTCCTTGAAGGTATTACCTTGAAGGTCCTCCTGTATAGCTGACCACCACATAACGGGAGGACATGTATCGAAATTCTTGCGCAACTGTGCCGGAGCCTTCCAGAAACAGTTAAGACAGTTGGAATCTTCCGGGAAGTCAATACCTTTGTCCTGCCAGTAACGCTGGATATCATAGTGGGTGATACGGTCTTCTATGAGAGGAAACTCACCCACACGCCAATGAATATCCTGCCAACGGTTAATCCAGCGGCAGGGCCGCTCCTGCCACTCGGCCATATAAGCGAACTTGAAATTCTCGGTAAAACGCAATGCCCGTTCCTGTTCGTCGTAACGGTAGCCTATCCTCATACGAACGGGCAGTTCGTGGTAAAAATACAAAAATTCAAAAATAGGCTGCATTTTCAAGACGGTTGTACAAAAACGTTTGGTCCGATTGGGAATAGCACGCTTACGGCGTATCATTTCCTCCCAGCCCATACCGCGTAACCAGATAATCTCTCGCCCTATTCGCTGTTCGAGGTCGAAAATAACCTTGAGGACTTTCGGGTCCTCTGAAGTGGCCACAAATTCGGGATAATGTGAGCAATACTTCTGCAACCTGTCATTGACCATCTGCTTCATGCGCTTGTCAATGGTTGCTCCGGCATTGTGACAATCAATGCAACAAAGCGCAAAGACTTCGATATCTGCCGGGTAATGTACGGCAATGAAGGAAGATGTTTTTCCTCCAGACAAACTGTTTACTGTCTTCATTATTTTATATCTGATTTCAAATAACTATAAAAGCGAAAGGTATTTCACAATGTTTGAGGTGAGAAAGAATGTATCTCATCGTCTTAAAACTATGATGCTGTGAACCACAGACACAGCTTAATATCATACAATGTGAACACGTCATATTGTAACGGTGTGTCACTTTAACATTGAAATTATTGATACAAATACTATCCATAAACATTAATTCCGTGAAGAGGGCTTACAGCTCTCGTCACCTGTAAACTGTATAATATCTGTGTGCTCCTCACAATGGTGACACCAGTTGTTGCCATTGTCATCAACGCCAAGATAATCGACGAATTTATTATTTTCGTTTGGCCTGACCCAAGCAAGAGTTTCGACATCTGATGAACCGCACTCCTCACACACCCAATCTGGAGCATCTGTATCCGGCAAAAAGTTATTAAGACGTAACCAATGAACAAGCCCCAATAAGCTTTCAAGAAGAATTGTATCAAGTGGAACATCATACTCGCTACAATCCTTGTCATCAACAGTACACATCAGCCTGTCATCCTGTGCAAGATAAATATCGTACAGCATGGCACTCTCATATCCACCGGCAGTACAAGCCATACCTCTCTTGAAAACAACAGCCGGAACATCATCATACATATCTTCGGAATCGTGTTCCATGTGGTGAATCCCCACATTCTTGTAAAACGTTCCAAGACATCCTCCGACTCTGACAACGGCCTGGCGCACCAGCGTGGCAAGATGCTGCCGAATGGCTTCACTCTGAAGCAAGAAAGGGTCCTTACGCATACGAGATTTCAGTTCGCAAATGACATCGTTGTATATGACATCAAACGGGGAATGGCCATCATGCTCAAAGACATACTTATCATTGTCGAAACCATACTTTACGGATATTACCTTACAAAACAATTCGTATTCGTGTTGAGCTAATTTCTGAATATTATCTTCACTATAAGGTACAGGGAAATACAACGGCTGCATGAGTTCAGTAATCCCCCTAAAAAGCTGTTTCTTGTCGATATTCTCTAAATTCATAAAATTATCCGATTAATATAAAACAACGAACATTGAATCACCAAGGTTACTAAATCAAACGAACCCAATAGTCCAGACTGTTAAAACTCTCGTCGTTGACGCAAGACAGAAATTCTTCAACGGTATATTTCCTGACCGAATCTTCATTGTCGGTACTATTCTCATAATCGGAAAGAATATCCTCATCAGACGCATCGCGGCTAAAACGATTGACAAGATAAGCATAAACTCCACGTTCGGAAAGAGGACGCACTTTTTCAGTTTGTTTTAAGATACTCATAACAAATAATATTTAAGAAGTTAATTAAAAACATTTGTTTCCCTTATGTCCCGGCTTACTCCGCCCGGAGGAAATTGTCGATTTTTCTGCCCCAAAGTTTGCACTATAGTGAAGACAAGTGTTTCTTGAAAAATACTCTCCAAAGGAGGAATATTTTTCAAATGAAAAGCAAAGCATCACTTGGCAAAACGTTCAGGGGCAAACTAACTTTGCAGATAAAATGACATCACCTAACGGGCGACAACGGGTATAATGCAATAGAGATATAAGAGATTCGTATGATAAAAAAGATTTTTGCAGACACGTCATTGGCAGATATTGGAAAACATTCCAGGCCACCCACCATCTTTGCATTGGCAAGATAAAAAAGCTTTGTAGAACGAAATAATATAATTATACTTTTATTTAATAATATAATTATATAACGAAATGAAGATAAGTAATATAATAACATTGAAAATACAATATTCATCATATAGTATTA
>ULXD01042683.1_pt1 | contig 16391 bp, 10 predicted proteins | sample 1960961 | NCBI WGS metagenome assembly ULXD01 (sample SAMEA4835829, study PRJEB28245) | human gut metagenome | biome: gut microbiome; material: fecal sample | place: Denmark | collected 2008 | reverse complement strand
CATGAGTGAGATGTTAGAAAAGGCTAGAAAATATGAAGATGAACAGGGAAAGCAGATAAAAGCAGAAGACAGACCGGCTTTTCATGTGAGTCCATATGTCGGATGGATGAATGATCCGAATGGTTTTTCATACTATCAGGGAGAGTACCATCTTTTTTATCAGTATTATCCATACGATACACACTGGAACAGTATGCATTGGGGTCATGTGGTTAGTAAAGATCTGCTTCACTGGAAACATCTTCCGGCAGCTTTGGCACCGGATGAAGATTATGATAAAATTGGATGCTTTTCAGGAAGCGCAATAGAGTTAGAGGACGGAAAACAACTGCTCCTCTATACTGCGGTAGGTCAGGAAACAATGGAAGATGGAACTGTAAGGGATATTCAGACACAGGCAGTGGCTGTTGGAGATGGAAAAGATTATAAGAAATATGAGAAAAATCCTGTTCTGACAGCCAAAGATCTTCCGGAAGGTGCAAGTAAAGTGGATTTCCGTGATCCAAAGATCTGGAAAGGAAAAGATGGGAACTTCTATTGTGTTATCGGAAGCAGACCGGCAGATGGAAGTGGACAGATTCTTCTTTATAGAAGCGAAAACGGATTTGACTGGAAATTTGTCAGCATCCTTGCAAAAAATAAGAAACGTTTTGGAAAGATGTGGGAATGTCCGGATTTCTTTGAACTGGATGGGAAACACGTTCTTTTGACCAGTCCACAGGATATGCTGCCGGAAGGCTTGGAATATCATAACGGAAATGGTACTTTATGTATCATAGGAGAAATGGACCAGGATAAATATACCTTAAAAGAGCAGTTTGCGCAGTCTGTGGATTATGGAATTGATTTTTATGCAATGCAGACGTTGGGAACCCCGGATGGACGGAGAATTATGATTGGCTGGATGCAGAACTGGGACACGATTGCTCATCGTTGCAATGACTCAAAATGGTTTGCACAAATGAGTCTGCCGAGAGAATTATCTGTGAAAAACGGAAGACTTTATCAAACGCCGATCAAAGAACTCGATGCGATGCGAAAAGACAGAGTTGAGTACAATAATGTAGTAATAAATAATGATACGATCTCATTGGATAAAATCGAAGGACGAACGATAGATATGGAGCTTGTGATACGTCCGGAAGATAAGGAAAATGTCTATAAGAAATTCGCATTACGTTTTGCACAGAATGAGAGGTTTCATACAGAATTGTGCTTCCGCCCGGATGAGTCTGTCCTGAAAATTGACAGAAAATTTTCGGGAAGCGAACGAGCATTGGTTCATCAGAGAAGATGTCTGGTAAATGGAGATGCCAATGAATTAAAGCTTCGTGTGATTTTGGATAGATTTAGCGCAGAAGTATTTATTAATGATGGCGAGCAGGTTATGTCGGCTGTCATATTTACAGAGCAGGAGGCAAAAGGAATTTCATTCTTTGCGGAAGGTGCAGCTAAAATCGATGTGGTGAAATACGATCTGGTTTAGAAAACACATGATAAAACTTACATGGAGTTGGAAAACGCATGGATAATGATAGGGGGATTCCTAAAACGGGAATCCCCTTTGCAGTACAGATGGTGCGTGAAAAAATAGGGGCACTGCGTGTAATGCCAACCAGAGAGGAAATTCAGAAGCTGCTGGCAATCTGCATGCAGGCAGGAGCATGACTTGTAGAGTTCACACATTCACACAATCTTCACAAAAAAATTAGCACTCACCTCTTGACGTGGCTAATAGCTGGTGTTATAGTAGGATTCAGATGAAGTGTTATAGCTTCACTAGAACAAACAACAGCGGCCGGAAGGTTCCAATAGAGGAGCCGAATGGCGAAGGCATGATAGATTGAGTAAGGAGGGAGCTGTGTATGAACATTTCCAAATTTACCCAGAAATCCGTAGAAGCAGTGCAGAACTGTGAAAAGCTTGCCTATGAATACGGCAATCAGGAGATCGAAGAAGAACATCTTTTATACAGCCTTCTGACCATCGAAGACAGCCTGATCTTAAAGCTGATCGAGAAGATGGAAATCCAGAAGGAGCATTTTGTGGACCGCAGCAAACAGGCGCTGGCAAAGCGCGTAAAGGTGCAGGGCGGTCAGGTTTATATCGGCAAGGACTTAAATCAGGTGCTGATCCATGCCGAGGATGAAGCAAAACAGATGGGAGATGAATATGTTTCTGTAGAGCATCTGTTTTTGTCCATGCTGCAGTATCCGAATAAGGAGATCAAGCAGATCTTTACCGAGTACGGCATCACGCGAGAGCGTTTTTTACAGGCATTGTCCACGGTGCGCGGCAATCAGAGAGTCGTTTCGGACAATCCGGAGGCTACTTATGATACATTGGAGAAGTACGGACAGGATCTGGTAGAAAAGGCGAGAGCCCAGAAGCTCGATCCGGTCATCGGCAGGGATAATGAAATCCGTAACGTGGTTCGGATTCTTTCCAGAAAAACGAAGAACAACCCGGTTCTGATCGGTGAACCCGGCGTCGGCAAGACCGCCGTTGTTGAAGGACTGGCACAGAGAATCGTGCGGGGCGACGTACCCCAGGGGCTGAAGGATAAAAAGATCTTCGCACTGGATATGGGTGCACTGGTAGCAGGTGCCAAGTATCGGGGCGAATTTGAAGAGCGTCTGAAGGCAGTACTGGAGGATGTGAAGAAGAGCGAAGGACAGATTATTCTGTTTATTGATGAACTGCATACCATCGTCGGTGCGGGCAAAACAGACGGTGCACTGGATGCCGGCAACATGTTGAAGCCTATGTTGGCGAGAGGCGAGCTGCATTGTATCGGTGCAACGACACTGGATGAATACCGCAAATATATTGAAAAGGATGCTGCTCTGGAACGTCGTTTCCAGCCGGTGCAGGTGGATGAGCCTACCGTTGAGGATACCATTTCCATTCTGCGTGGCTTAAAGGATCGTTATGAGGTGTATCACGGCGTAAAGATTCTGGATAATGCATTGGTAAGTGCCGCCGTTTTGTCCAACCGTTATATTTCTGACCGGTTTTTGCCGGATAAAGCGATCGACCTGGTGGATGAAGCGTGCGCACTGATCAAGACCGAGATGGACTCCATGCCTGCGGAGCTGGACGAGCTGCGCCGTAAGGTCATGCAGATGGAAATTGAGGAGGCTGCGCTGAAAAAAGAAGACGACACCCTGAGCAAGGAGCGTCTGGAAGCACTTCAGAAGGAGCTTGCGGAGTTAAAGTCCGAGTACAACAACCGCAAGGCGCAGTGGGATAACGAGAAGAAGAGCGTAGAGAACCTTTCCAAGTTAAGAGAAGAGATCGAAGCGGTCAACAATGAAATTCAGATTGCACAGCGCGAAGGCGACCTGGAGAAAGCTGCAGAGCTTTCCTATGGCAAACTGCCGGATCTGAAAAAACAGCTGGAGCAGGAAGAAGAAAAAGTAAAGAAGGAAGACCTTTCCCTGGTTCACGAAGCGGTAACCGATGAAGAAATCGCCCGGATTATTTCCCGGTGGACAGGTATTCCGGTTGCAAAGCTGACAGAAAGTGAGCGGAATAAGACGCTGCATCTGGATGACGAATTGCATAAGAGAGTCATCGGTCAGGATGAAGCGGTAACGAAGGTGACGGATGCCATTATCCGTTCCAAAGCGGGTATCAAGGATCCGACCAAGCCCATCGGTTCGTTCCTGTTCCTTGGACCTACCGGTGTCGGTAAGACGGAGCTTGCAAAAGCGCTTGCGGCGTCCCTGTTTGATGACGAGAACAACATGGTCCGGATCGATATGAGTGAGTACATGGAGAAATACTCTGTGTCCCGTCTGATCGGAGCGCCTCCCGGATACGTTGGCTATGAAGAAGGCGGTCAGCTGACAGAAGCAGTCCGCAGAAAGCCCTACTCAGTTGTCCTGTTCGATGAAATTGAAAAGGCACATCCGGATGTCTTCAATGTTTTGCTGCAGGTGCTGGATGACGGCCGGATTACAGATTCCCAGGGCAGGACCGTGGACTTTAAGAACACGATTCTGATCATGACCTCGAATATCGGCGCGAACTATCTGCTGGATGGCATCGATGCGGACGGCACGATTAAGCCGGAAGCAGAAGAGCTGGTAACGAAGGATCTGCGCGGTCACTTCCGTCCGGAGTTTCTGAACCGTCTGGATGAGATCATCCTGTTCAAGCCTCTGACGAAGGATAACATCAGCGGTATTATCAATCTGATTGTCGCAGACTTGAATCATCGTCTGGAAGATAAGCAGCTTTCGATCGAACTCAGCCCGGATGCGGAGCAGTTCATTGTAGACAACGCATATGATCCGATTTATGGCGCGCGTCCGTTGAAGCGTTATATCCAGAAATATGTGGAAACGCTGTCTGCAAAGCTGATCCTGGCAGATCAGGTACAGATGGGTGACACGATCCTGATCGCAGTGGAAAACGGCGAGCTGGTCGCAAAGAAAAAGCAGCATAGCGTTTAAAGCTGCAGACTGTAGAAGCACTCGGCGGGAGGAGGTTTCTCCTGCCGGGTGCTTTTTTTCTTTACAAAATCAACTCCTGCGAGTATTGTGATAGATACGGGTCGAAAAACGACCTGAAAAAGCGCATATTGATGCAGATTCTGTGGATAGAAAGGCTTTTACAGGGGAATGGAGAGAGAAAAGAGAACAAAAGCAATAGAAATGACAACAGGTTCGATCTGGAAGAACCTGTTTTTCCTGAGCTGCCCGCTGGTATTTTCCCAGGTGCTGGAAGTGCTGTTTAATATGAGTGACGTAGCGGTGGTAGGGCGATTTTCGGATTACCGGGCACTGGGTGCAGTTGGTTCGACAACGCTTCTGGTCACGCTGTTTACCGGCTTCCTGATCGGAATGGGCTGCGGTGTTAATGTGCGGATGGCGCATGAGCTGGGTGCAAGGCGCAGGGAATCCGTGATCAAAACCGTGCATTCCGCCTTTGTGATCTGTCTGATCGTCGGTCTGCTTGTGGGTGCAGCCTGTTTTTTCTTTGCAGAGGGACTGCTTGGAATTCTGCATACCAAAGAAGAGCTGATGGACAGTGCTGTTTTGTATCTGAAAATTTATGCACTGGGCATGCCGGGTATGGCACTGTATAACTGCGGCAACGGTATTCTGAGCGCCACCGGGGATACGAAGCGTCCGCTGGTATATCTGTCCATTGCAGGAATTGTAAACGTTATTTTAAATCTGTTTTTTGTTATCGTGTGCCATATGGCAGCAGAGGGCGTGGCCATCGCCAGTGTGATCGGACAGTATTTATCTGCACTTCTGATCGTGATTCATCTGCTGCGTCGGACGGACGACTGTGGGCTGCACCCTTCGAAGCTCAGACTGGATCCGGCCTGCGGAAAAGCGATTCTGGTGCTTGGCATACCCACCGGTATCCAGAATGCCATCTTTGCTATCGCGAACCTTTTTGTGCAGTCCGGCGTCAATTCCTTTGATGCGGTGATGGTGTCCGGAAATGCAGCTGCAGCGAATGCGGACACGCTGATTTTTAATATTATGGCAGCGTTTTATACCGGCTGTTCCAGCTTTATCGGACAGAACTGGGGCGCTGGCAACCGGGAACGGATGAAAAAGAGCTATCTCGTCGGGCTGACCTATTCCTTTGCGGCAGGTGCGATCTTTGGCGGACTCCTGCTGATTTTCGGACGACAGTTTCTGTCGCTGTTTGCGACGGAGCCTGCTGTAATCGATGCCGGAATGCAGCGTGTGAAGATCATGGGATTTTCTTATATGATCAGTGCGTTTATGGACTGCAGCATCGCAGCCTCCCGAGGAATCGGAAAGAGCATTGTGCCGATGGTCATCGTTATTTTAGGCTCCTGCGTGTTCCGGGTGATCTGGGTGTATACCATTTTTGTATGGATTCATACGATTCCGGCGCTGTACTCCCTCTACTTTTTCTCCTGGGCGATTACATCTGTGGCGGAGGTGCTCTATTTCAGGCACAGCTTTCGGCAGCTGGAATTTCAGAGCTGAGTCCGGGGACGAGAACCGTCAAAATCCGGCAGCTCTTCTGCAGACAGATAAGGTTTTGGCGCTGCTGCGCCGTCCGTTCTGAATGATAGAGGGCTTCTGCTGCATAGATTAAAAAGAAGGAACCGGAAAAGGCGGTTTTCCATGGAACATAAAAAAGAGAAACGAAATGAAAGGGCAGCAATTCAACTGGGACTTTTTCTGGTTGGATTGCTGCTTTTTGGAACTGTTGCGGGAGGGCAGCTGACAGGGGAGGAAAAAAACGGGAAGGAAAAGGCGGCAATACAGACTTCTGGCGGCGTATCCGATGCAGCAGAGCCAAAAAAGATCGCCCTTACCTTTGATGACGGTCCGCATCCGGTCTATACGAAAATACTTTTGGACGGCCTGGCAGAGCGAGGCGCAAAAGCCAGTTTTTTTGTTACAGGGGAGAATGCAGAAAAATATCCGGAGCTGATTTTGCGTATGCAGAAGGAGGGACATCTGATCGGCAACCACACCTATAGTCATATTCAGCTGACAAGCAATAACCGGGAAGCCTTTCGACAGGAGCTGATCTCCACGAATGAGGTATTGAAGGAGATAACAGGAGCGGAAACCATTTTTGTCCGTCCGCCCTATGGAAGCTGGGACAAAGGCTTCGAACAGGAGCTGAATATGTTCCCGGTGCTTTGGACGATTGATCCCCTGGACTGGTGCAGTCAAAGCAGCACCAATGTTGAAAAGCGAATCCTGTCCAAAGCGCGGGAAAATGCGATTATCCTGCTGCATGATGAATATGCTTCCAGTATTGAGGCGGCACTTTTTATTGTGGATGAGCTGCAAAGCCAAGGCTATGTCTTTGTGACAGTCGAAGAAATAATGCTGGTATCTTGAAATCCACAGTTGGATGAAATCCGTAGTTGGATAAAATCCAACAGTTGGATGAAATCCAACATGTACAGCAGGGAAAATAGTTGTTATAATCAAATATGGAAGCTTTTGCACCGACCTTGATGCCTGCGGATTGTTCCGTGCTGCGCACTCCAACAATCCTACTTCGTAATCCATGGTCAGGTTTAGAACGAAAGGAAACAGATTGGTAACTGTGAGGGTACTGAACAGTTACACAGATTGAAAAATAAAATGTTTCAATCACGAGATTTGTGTCTGCGCGCACTTGACACAAACTCGACATGCGAAAAAAGCGTGCGCAGAAATGAGTGGAAAGAATGCAATATACCTACACAGAGCTGGCAGTGTATCTGCTGCTGTACAGCTTTATCGGATGGGCACTGGAGGTTGCCTTTTTTGCAGTAAAAGAAAGAAGATTTTGCAACCGCGGATTTTTCAGTCTGCCCCTTTGTCCGGAATACGGCATAATGATGGATATTCTGATCCTTTTGCTGCCGGAGCAGGGGACAAAATGGCTGCTGCAGTTTCTGACCACTTGGATGGTCGTGTCCGTTGTGGAATATTTTTCCGGAGGGATCGCAGCCAAAATCTGGAAAAAGCATTTGTGGAATTACGAGGATGTGACACTGTTTGGCGGGAAGAAAAAGAGTGTGCTCCTTTCGCTGATCAAGGCAGCAGTTGTGATGACGGCGGTGCTGCTTTTGCATCCTCCGGTCTTTATCCTGTTTTCGATGATTCCGACAATTGTGCTGCGGATCATAGACATAGTCGGCTTTGGGCTGATGGCTGCCGACCTGGTGTCGATTCTGATTGCAGTCAGGAAAAGCAGGAGCCTGACAGAGCTGAAGGAAACCCAGGGGAGACTTCTGCAGGAACAAAAGGAAGTCAAGCAAAAGCTTGGAGGCAAGATCTATCATGCAGTCTGGAAGCGCTTAAACCGTGCATACCCGGAGATGGAAGCTCTGGAGGAGGCAGATCGGGCAGAACGATATGTCTTTGCAAGAGGCGTCTGTGTGGATAAGCTGATCTGGGTATTTATGATCTGTGCATTTCTCGGAGATCTGATCGAAACGCTGTTCTGCAGGGTGACGGGAGGCGTATGGATGAGCCGGTCCAGCGTAATTTACGGCACCTTCAGTATTGTCTGGGGCTTCGGTGCGGTCATTCTGACAGTTGTATTGCAGCGGCTTGCCGGAAAAGAGGATCGTTATATTTTCCTGGCGGGCAGTGTGCTGGGCGGCGTATATGAATATCTGTGCAGCGTATTTACAGAGATTTTTCTCGGGACTACATTCTGGGATTACAGTGACATGCCCTTTAATATCGGCGGGAGAACCAACCTGCTGTATTGCATTTTCTGGGGGCTGTTATCCGTTGTCTGGGTAAAGATCTGTTATCCGACCATCAGTGGATGGATCGAAAAGCTGCCGCCCCTTGGAGCAAAAATTGCGACCTGGGCAGTTATCGTGCTGATGAGCTGCGATGCGGTGATTTCAGCAGGCGCCATGGTACGCTATGTGGAACGGCAGGATAGCGCGGCAGTGCAGGAGAGCAGTGCGGACGCAGGGAATGCCGCAGGCGTAGAACACGCCGCGAAGGAGGAAAGCGTCGCGGACGCAGGGAATGTCGTAGGCACGGAAAGCACCACAGGAACTGTGCGGGCGGAAAAGAAGAGCGTGATCGACACATTCTTTGACATCAATTACCCTGACGAGCGGATTGAGAAGGTGTGGCCGAACATGAAAGTGGAGGTACAATAAGGGGACATGGATCTTTTCGATTATATGAGACAGACCAATCAGGAAAAGGAAGCGCCGCTGGCGGCAAGGCTGCGGCCCCGGACGCTGGATGAGGTAGTCGGGCAGCAGCACATTATCGGAAAGGACAAGCTTTTGTACCGTGCGATTCAGGCGGACAAGCTTTCCTCCATCATTTTTTACGGACCGCCCGGAACGGGCAAAACGACTCTTGCGAGGGTGATCGCGAATACGACCAGCGCGGAGTTTATGCAGATCAATGCGACTGTGGCAGGCAAAAAGGATATGGAAGAGGTTGTCGCAAAGGCAAAGGACAACCGTGGAATGTTTGGAAAAAAGACGATCCTGTTCATTGATGAGATCCATCGGTTCAACAAGAGTCAGCAGGACTATCTGCTTCCCTTTGTGGAGGATGGAACCCTGATCCTGATCGGTGCGACGACGGAAAATCCGTATTTTGAGGTAAACGGAGCGCTGCTGTCCCGTTCGGTTATTTTTGAGCTCAAGCCGCTTTCAAAGGAAGATATCGAAGAACTGATCAGACGGGCAGTCTATGATCAGAGAGGAATGGGTGCCTATCAGGCACAGATAGAGCCGGATGCGCTGGAGTTTCTGGCGGATATTGCAGGCGGAGATGCACGTGCGGCATTGAATGCAGTAGAGCTTGGCGTAATGACGACACAGCGCTCAGAGGATGGAAAAATCCATCTGACCCTGGAGGTTGCCCAGGAATGTATTCAAAAACGTGCAGTAAAATACGACAAAACAGGCGATAATCATTACGATACGATTTCGGCATTTATCAAGAGTATGCGGGGCTCCGATCCGGATGCGGCGGTTTATTATCTGGCGCGGATGCTGTATGCCGGGGAAAGCGTGACATTTATCGCCCGCAGGATGATGATCTGTGCGTCGGAGGATGTTGGCAATGCAGATCCGACAGCGCTGCAGATAGCGGTTTCTGCATCCCTGGCAGCAGAGCGGGTGGGCATGCCGGAGGCGCAGATTATTCTGGCACAGGCGGCGGCCTACATTGCATGCGCGCCGAAAAGCAACGCAGCGGTCAACGCCATTGCGTCTGCAATGAAGACGGTGGAAGAAACCGGAAATCTGGCGATTCCGGTGCATTTGCAGGATGCCCATTATAAAGGAGCAGCAAAATTGGGACACGGAAAAGATTATAAATATGCACACGATTATCCAAACCACTATGTCAGACAGCAGTATTTACCTTATGAGCTGTCCGGAAGAGAGTTTTATCAGCCAGGTGGGATGGGATATGAAGTAAAAATCAAAGAGCACATGCAGCGGATACGCAGGGAAGCGGCTAAGACAGAGCAAAAGCCGCAGGATGGAGAAGAGCAATGAAACAGATACCAAAGCGGGTCATGATCGTGTCCTTTGATGCGGTCGGAGCAAAGGACCTGGAATATTTACAGACCCTGCCGAATTTTCAGCGTTTTTTTGAACAGGCGGCGCTGTGCAGCCATGTAAACAGTGTGTGTCCGTCCCTGACATATCCGGCCCATACATCCATTGTGACAGGGCGGATGCCGAAAAATCACGGGATTGTGAACAACACAAAAATCCAGCCCAACCGGAAGGATCCGGACTGGCTTTATCATCGCAAATGGATCCGCAGCACGACGCTTTATGACGAAGCGAAGAAAAAGGGAATGACGACGGCCGGGCTTTTGTGGCCTGTTGCGGCAGGCAGCAGGATGGACTACTATGTGCCGGAGATTATGGTGACACGCAAATGGCAAAATCAGATCCTGATGAATGCGACGAACGGTCCGTTGTTTTATCAGTTGGATCTGAACAAACGCTTCGGACAGTTGCGAAACGGGATCGCACAGCCTCAGCTGGACAATTTTATTCAGGCATGCGCGCTGGATACGATCTACAAATACAATCCGCAGCTGTTTTTGCTGCATCTGACGGATGTGGATGCGAACAGACATCTCTATGGCGTGGAGAGTAAGGAGGCAAAAGAAGCTCTTAAGCGCCACGATAAGCGTCTGGGCGAGATTGTAAGGGCACTGGAGGAAACCGGAGAGATGGAGAGCACGACGGTCGTGCTTCTGGGGGATCATTATCAGAAGGATGTGGACAAGGTTGCCTTCGTCAATCATGCACTGTGGAAAGCCGGCTTGCTGACGGTCCGCAACGGCAAGATCAAAAGCTGGAAGGCCTATGCAAAAAACTGTGACGGAAGCTGCTATATCTATCTGCATCCGTCTGTAGAAAACAATGCAGAAGTGCAAAAGCGTACAAGAAAAGTGCTGGAGACGCTGAAAAGACGGGAGGATTTTGGGATCGAAAGGATTCTGACCCGGGAAGAGGCAGCAAACATGGGCGCAGACGAAAACTGCTTTCTGATGCTGGAAGCAAAAGAAGGATGGTTCTTTCTGGATGAATGGGAACAGCTGACGGCAGCAGAAAAAGACTGCGCACATGGCATGAAGGGGACCCACGGGTATCTGCCGGGTGAGGCAGACTATCAGACCTTTTTTGCAATGTCGGGATGCAGTGTAAGAGCTGGTGCCAGGGTAGAAAAAAATATCGCGCTCTGGGATGAGGGCGCGACATTGGCAGCACTTTTGGAGATAGACCTCGGAAAAACAGATGGCAGTGTGATCCGGGAGATGCTGCAATAACATACTTTAAAACAGGGCGGTTGTCAGATACTGATAAATCTCCCTGTTATTTTTTTGCCAGTTTTCGCAAATGGAAATTGCGAGCTCTTCTGTAGGAACCGTAAGGCGGATGGTCACCAGGTTGACGTCCTTATCCACTGCAGTCAGCTCTGTTTCGAATTCCCCGTTGACAGCCTTATAGTAGTTGCTCTGGATCGAAGATTCGTTGCGCATTTCCAGTTCATTTTTTTTAAGATATTCGCCGATGTCTGTCTTGATTGCGTCACTGATGCGGTTCTCAAAATAGGAAAGGGTATTGCGGCCCTCCTCCGTGATCTGCAGATGGGTGCGGTTGACCAGTGTTTTGGCAGTGATCAGCCCGGCCTGCGCCAGCTCATTGATAACCTGCTGCAGTGTCAGATAGCTGGTATATTCTTTTTCCAGAATGAGATCGCTGACCTGCGCCATTGTGAGTGGGAAGGATACCTTGTTGAGCAGATAAAGAACGATCAGTTTATAGAGTGTAAGAGGTTCCTGGTTCATAATTATCCCCTTGTCTGAGATTTCGTTGTTTCATAAGGGCATGCAGCCCGTTTAAGACGTTTCGTTTCGAAAGACTCCACTGGGGCGCGATCAGGAGCTTGCGGGGACCGTCTCCGGTGACCCGGTGGAGGCAGATATCCGGAGAAAGTGCAGCGATACAGCTTGTCAGCAGATCGAGATATTCTTCCTGTGTCAGTACAGGAAGCTTTCCGGCTTCATAAAGCAGGGCAAGATCTGTTCCCTTTAAAATATGGAGAAGCTGCAGCTTGACACCAAAGGGATGCACCTGATTGACGGCACGGATGCTTTCCAGCAGGTCAAGCCGGGTTTCCCCGGGGAGTCCGAGGATCAGATGGACGATAAAGGGAAGCCTTCTGGCATGGAGCTTTGCTGCAGCATCATAAAATACGGAGGTCGGATATCCCCGGCGGATCCTTGCTGCAGTGTGGTCATGAATGGACTGCAGACCAAGCTCGATCCAGATAAACCGGTCAGGATACAGCAACCGGAGGCGGTCAAGTCCCTCCAGAATGATATCGGAAAGACAATCCGGGCGCGTCGCAATGGAAATGCCTGCGACCTCCGGGGAGGAAAGTGCTTCTTCATAACAGGAAAGCAGTCTGTCCGGATCGCCATACGTGTTGGTATATGCCTGAAAATAGGCGATCAGAGACGGCTTGCCGGGTTCCGGTGTCCATTTGGAGGACAGAAGTGCCTTGGCCTGATTTAACTGATCTGTTACAGAAAGCTGCCGGGAAGCAGCAAAATCGCCGCTTCCGCCTGCAGAGCAGAAAATGCAGCCTCTTGTATCGAGGGTGCCATCCCGGTTGGGACAGGTACAGCCGATATCCAGTGCAGCCTTGTAAAGCTTCCGTCCGTATGTATTTTTACACCAGGCGTCCAGCGAATAGTAGGGCTTCTGGTGCCAGAGATCAGCGGATGTTTTTCTTGACTGCATCTGCAACAACGTCCGCAACTCTGGGATCGAATGCCTCTGGCATGATATTGTTTTCGTTTAATTCTTCGTCAGAAACGAGGGCTGCGATGGCATTAGCGGCAGCCAGCTTCATTTTATCGGTGATCTGTTTTGCATGTCCTTCCAGAGCACCGCGGAAGATGCCGGGGAATGCGACAACGTTGTTTACCTGGTTCGGGAAATCGCTGCGTCCGGTGCCGACAACGCGTGCCCCTGCTTTTTTTGCGAGATCAGGCATGATCTCAGGAACGGGGTTAGCCATTGCAAACAGGATAGCATCGGAATTCATGGAAGCCACCATCTCTTCCGTCACAATACCTGGAGCGGAAACGCCGACGAAAATATCAGCACCCTTTAAAGCATCTGCAAGGGAACCGGTTTCGTGAGCCAGATTGGTGCGTTTTACCATCTTTTCCTGCATCCAGTTTAAGCCCTCTGCGCCATCGCAGAGAATGCCGGATTTATCGCACATAATGATATTGGAAAAGCCGTAGGTTATCAGCAGGCGGGTGATGGCAACTCCTGCACTTCCTGCGCCGTTTACAACAACGCGGCAGTCTTCCTTTTTCTTACCGACTACCTTTAGGGCATTGATGATGCCGGCGAGTACAACAATAGCAGTTCCGTGCTGGTCATCGTGGAAAACAGGGATATCCAGAGTCTCTTTTAAGCGCTCTTCGATTTCGAAGCAGCGGGGTGCACTGATATCTTCCAGATTGATGCCGCCAAAAGCGGGAGCAAGCCAGGTAACAGCTTTGATGATCTCTTCCGTGTCCTGAGTATCCAGGCAGATGGGAACTGCGTTGACACCGCCGAATTCTTTAAATAAGACAGCCTTGCCTTCCATAACGGGCATAGCGGCCTTCGGACCGATATTGCCGAGGCCCAGTACGGCGGAACCGTCGGAAACAACAGCTACAGTGTTTGCTTTCATCGTATAGGTGTAAGCGGCAGCCGGGTCTTTTGCAATGACCTTACAAGGCTCCGCAACGCCGGGAGTATAGACAAGTGCAAGGTCTTCACGGGTGCGGACGGGTGTTTTGGAAACGGTTTCAAGCTTTCCCTGCAGCTTCTCATGCAGTTCCAGCGCTTTTTCCTGATTTGTCATTTGATTTGCCTGCTTTCTTTTTATTTAATAAGGAATGATGATGTCGGGGCATACGCGCCATTCGTAGCTCTCTGTATATCATCATATCTGATTTATTTGAGTGAATCAAGGAAAAAATCTTCCTATTCTGTTTTGAGTGTGATACAATGAGCGAAACAGAAGGAGACGTTTGACTTGTGTCTCCGATGTGTAATAAAATTCACTAAAATGACAGGCACTTTTGATTTCTGACAAAAGACCGCTGTTTCCCGGATCGGGATGTTCTGGCGCATTTCAAAAAGATCGTTTCATGTAGAATTCCGTATGAAAATCAGGGACGAATCACGATGGCAGTAAAGGGAGTAAAGATTGAAAAATAAAAATTTTCAATCGCGAGATTTGTGTCTGCGCGCACTTGACACAAACTCGACATGCGCAAAAAGCGTGCGCAGAAATGAGAGGAAAAAATGATAAGAGAAAAATATGAATCTCTGGCAGTGCATGATCTGAAGGAGATTGCAAAAGCAAGGGGGATAAAAGGACTTTCTACAATGAAAAAGGCGGAAGTCATTGATGCGATGCTGAGGTTGGATACCCAGGAGAATGCAGAAATCAAAACAGAACGCAGCGTCCCGGAGAACCGCCCGGCAGAGCGCAAGGATGCCCCGGAGAAGGACGCGGCAGAGCGCAAGGATGCTCTAAAGAGGGACGCAGCAGAGCGCAAGGATGCTCCGAAGAGGGGCGCGGCAGAGCGTAAGGATGCCCCGGAAAAGAGCGCAGCAGAGCGGGAGGATGCTCCGAAGAGGGATGCGGCAGAGCGCAAGGATACCCCGGAGAAGGGCGCAGTGGAAAAGCAGGATCCTCATGACGGTGGGACAGAACCGGAGAGCAAAGCAGGGGATCGGGAGGAAAGGCGGCAGCAGAGAACAGGAAAGCGCTTTATCAGCAATGGTTCTTATCATAATGGACGGACAGGAAGCCGCGACAACAATGGTGCGCGGGAAAATACTGCAGCTGCAGCGCCCCGTGCTGCTGCGCCTGTGGCAGAAGAGGCACAGAACCGTGTGAGCGCGCCTGCACCCCGTTATAATGAGCGCTACAACAGTCCGTATAATCGCGGAACTGCACCGATCCAGAGTCCAGAGGACGACAAGTTCCCGACAGAGCTGGACAGCGGCATTACGGTAAAGGGTATCCTGGAGGTCATGGCTGAGGGCTATGGCTTTATCCGCTCGGATAATTATATGCCGGGAGATAATGATATTTACGTGGCACCCAGCCAGATTCGTCGGTTCAATTTGCGGACAGGCGATATTTTAGAGGGAAATACCAGAGTGCGGACACAGAATGAAAAATTCTCTGCCCTGCTTTATGTCAAGACGATCAATGGTTATACCACAGAGGAAGCATCCAGACGAAGCAACTTTGAAGATATGACGCCGATCTTTCCGAACAGCAGACTGAAAATGGAACGCTTCGGCTGCCCGGTGGCGATGCGGGTCATGGATTTGTTAAGCCCCATCGGTAAAGGACAGAGAGGTATGATTGTGTCCCCGCCGAAGGCTGGTAAGACAACCCTATTAAAAGAAGTGGCCATGTCGGTAAAGAAAAATTATCCGAACCTGCATCTGATCATTCTCCTGATCGATGAACGTCCGGAGGAGGTAACGGACATGAAGGAGACGGTGGCAGGACCGAATGTTGAAGTGATCTATTCCACGTTTGATGAATTACCGGAACATCATAAACGAGTTTCCGAAATGGTTATTGAGCGTGCAAAGCGTCTGGTCGAGCATAAACAAGACGTTATGATCCTGTTAGACAGTATTACCCGCCTGACCCGTGCCTACAACCTGGTGGTTCCGCCCAGCGGACGTACCCTGTCCGGTGGTATTGACCCGGCGGCATTGCATATGCCGAAGCGCTTTTTTGGTGCAGCCCGCAATATGCGCGAGGGCGGAAGCCTGACGATTCTGGCCACTGCACTGGTGGACACCGGATCCAGGATGGACGATGTCATTTACGAGGAATTTAAAGGAACCGGTAATATGGAGCTTGTGCTGGATCGAAAGCTGTCTGAACGCAGAATTTTCCCTGCCATCGACATCCCCAAAACCAGCACGAGAAGAGAAGATCTGCTGCTGAGTGCAGAGGAGATGGAAGCAATCAACGTGGTGCGCCGCGCGTTGAATGGTATGAAATCCGATGAAGCTGTGGATAAGGTGCTGGATCTGTTTGCAAAGACGAAAACCAATATAGAGTTTGTGCAGACGGTGAGAAAGATGAGATACCTGTAAAAATATAGCGCATGCAATAAAAGGTACGAGTGAACTGTAACTAATAAAATACGAAAGAGGGAGCGATCGGAACTGCCGACCGCTCCCTCTTTTGTCCGTTCATTGAAAAATCTGCACCGGATGTTCTTCTTTTTCAAGAAAATCAAAAAAATACTTGCATAGGGCAAAAGTTTATACTATATATAGTTGTATAAAATATACAACGAAAGGAAAACGG
>ULXD01051170.1_pt1 | contig 16429 bp, 10 predicted proteins | sample 1960961 | NCBI WGS metagenome assembly ULXD01 (sample SAMEA4835829, study PRJEB28245) | human gut metagenome | biome: gut microbiome; material: fecal sample | place: Denmark | collected 2008 | reverse complement strand
GGAATTCAAGATTCAAGGCTTCAAAACTCCTTAACAAGAGGTAACCACCAACCACATCCAGTAGCCAATTCCAATTATAAAACTTCAATGTGAAAACATTATTAATTCCTGAAAATTTGTTGATTATTTGACAGTTGGCAAAAGAAAAACGAGCATTTGTTCTTTATGTAAAGATGAAATGCTCGTTTTTAGGTATTTTAAAATGTTGTATGGGATTATAATATTTCTTTTAGTTTAGCGATTAATCCTAAATCTGCAGGTAGCCAATCTACTAAGTCTAATGTGTCTTTAGTAAGCCATTTTGCAGATTCGTGTTCTAATAGAGTTAAATTTCCTTCAAGAATTGTACAAATGAAACATTCCATGGATAGGTGGAAGTTTGGATAGTCATATTCGACTGTATCAAAGTATTCTTCGACTTGAATGGTTGTATCTAATTCTTCTTTGATTTCACGAACAATGGCTTGTCTACTTGTTTCATTGGGTTCTACTTTTCCTCCAGGAAATTCCCATCCGTCTTTAAATTCGCCATAACCTCTTTGGGTGGCGAATATTTTATTTTCATCTTTAATAATGGCAGCTACTACGTGTATTGTTTTCAAAAAATCACTCCTCTACAATGTATCGATAAATGTCTTCTCTTAAGGGTGTATCCAATTGCCATAAGATTTCGACGGCTGTTTTTTGTGTGTTTGGCATCACAAACTGTTTGGTCTTGTCTATATCTGCTTGCATGTTGCCTAGATAATAGAATTCTTTGCTTGTTTTATCATCTTTGTTCTTTCGCACAAACAAATGAACTTCAATCCCTCTTTCTTTGGCGTACAAGAAGTTTTGTACGTCATCACTGCTTGTGGTTCTTCCAAATTTGGATATCGCAATCAATTGACTTTCATTGATAAAATGATCTTCATATTTGATGGTATCTTGAATGTCATTTGCCTTGTCATAATTGATAAAGACAGGGAATGTTTTGGTTGTTTGATCATATTTGTATCCGCCAATATTTAATGGAACTTCATTGTGTTGCCAATTTAATAAGCGACAGGCATCTTCGTATGTATATTTTTGATAAAGAACAAAGTTTGTATCTTTATATGTATTCTTATAATGTTTATTATATTGATCCAATGCATATTCAATGATTTCTTTTACCATGGATTTAAATTCGTTGTTTTCTAAACATGTCTTAAATGGTTTTGAAATCTTCTTGTCTTCAATAAAAATACAATCTTTAAACGTATTTTTTCCAGAACCAGTAGGGAATTCATTGGTGAAGATGTTTAATACATTTGTTTGTGATATGTCATTTGAGAAAGTATATTCTTGATCATTGATTAAATCTTTTAGTGTTTCAAGCTCTATCTTTCTTTTTCCATTGGCAAGTTTTGTACAAATAAACTTAATAAAGTTTTCTTCAAGTTCATTCAATCTGATCTTATAATCCTTTTCATATTTCTTTAAAAAGGCATAATAAGATCCTAGTGATTTGTTGTCGAAAATTCTTTGTACGTCAATTTCTCCATAGGTTTCAAAATCTACAAGAGTAGGGATTCTTCCAAGTTTATTCTTTAGATTTTTATAGCTATCCTTAATGAGCTTGATATCCGCAAAATTGGCGGTGTCAATCGACGCAAAAATTTGTTTCTTACTGATTTCATCAAAGTGAATCGTACTCGATCCTGGAATGATTCTTTCACCCTCAAGAACATATCGTCTTATGTTGTCTTTGTTGTAAGAACGATCTCCAGATAGGGCGATTGGAATCATGAAGTTGTTTTTGTAGTTTCCAATGAAGTCTAGAATGACAACATATTCTTTGTCTTTTGATTTTCTTAGGCCTCGACCTAGTTGTTGGACAAAGACAATGGGCGATTGTGTAGGTCTTAATAGTACAACTTGATTGATTTCAGGTATGTCGACACCTTCATTAAAAATATCTACAGTTAAAATGTATTGTAGATAGTCACTTCTTGTATCGGATACTAAGCGATCAATCGCATCTTCCCTTTTTTCTTGAGAATCTTCTCCACTTAAAGCTATAGTTCGATATCCTCGTAGATTTAATCTTTCACTGAGGGCAGCCGCTTCTTTCTTGGAACTGCAAAACATGAGTCCTTTGACTCTTTCTCCACTATATCCATAGTAATTGGTTTGTTCGATAATGTAGTCCACTCTTTGGTTGGATGTTAAATAGTTGAAATCGGTAAAATCCGTTTCGTTTCCGTTTGTTAAAAAGTCGGTAATGCCAAAATAGTGGAATGGACATAATAAGTTTTCTTCTAGAGCTTGTTGAAGACGAATTTCATAGGCAATATTATGGTCGAAGGCTGCATATACATCAAAGTCATCGGTTCTTTCTGGGCTTGCGCTCATTCCTAGCCAAAACTTTGGCTTAAAGTAGTCCATGATTTCTTGATAGCTTTTAGCTCCAATGCGATGTGCCTCATCAATGATGATGGTATCAAATGTATCAGGGGCAAAACTTGAATACACTTCTTTTTTAGACATCGTTTGCATGGTTGCGAACAAGTAGTCTACATCAGTATCTTTACTATTTCCAGATAATAAACCGAATGTTTTGGATTCTCCAAATACATTTTTGTAGCTTTGAAGAGCTTGTTTGGCAATCTGCTCTCTATGCACTAAAAATAGGACTCTTTTTGGATTTTGGTCTTGCATGGCAAAGGCCGAGGCGTAGGTCTTGCCTGTTCCTGTGGCTGAAATCAACAAACTCTTTGATTCATTCTCATTGCGAAGCTTTCTAAGATTGGAAATAAAGGCTTTCTGCATAGAATTTGGAATCAGTTGTTTAGAAGGTAATTTAATGTCTTCTTTTTGTTTCACCTTTTTGTATTCTTCATAATGCACTCTATATGCACCAATAAATGCATTATAGGAATATGTGTTTGGATGATTCCATAATTCTTCAAATTCATCTAACATTTCAGATACAAACTCACCGGATTTTGTGGACACAATTTTTGTATTCCATTCTCGATTTGTAGTAAGTGCTGTATTTGTCATATTACTAGAACCCACAAGGATCTTGTAGATTTCATCGGATTGAAAGATATATCCCTTGGTATGAAAACCATTCTTTGAGTCGGGTACTAGATACATTTTAAGTTCAATATTCGAAAATGTAGCGAGTTTATCTAACGCTTTAGGATCACTAAATGCCAAATAGTCCGTTGTTAGAATCTTTCCATGGATGCCTTTATCTTCTAGAGTACGAAGCGTTTGAAGTAAGGGGGTGATGCCTCCCATCGTAATGAAGGCTACACTGATTAAAAAGGAGTCGCAGTGTAATAATTCATCTTCAATGGTGCTTAGTACTTTTCTTCCATTCTTATAGTCGTTTGAAATAAATTGAGGTCGATATAATACGTTGGAAGATATATTTTTGTCTAGAAATGCGGTAGATAGGCCGCTCTGTATATTTTGATAGTTCATACCTAACATTATACCAGCATTAAAATGAAATCATAGATCGAAAAGGTTATAATATTTGGTAGAAAGAACATGGGTATGAATATGGAATTTATAAAGAACGATGCGTATTCTGGAGAACTGGATTATCGAGCTTTTGGGAGTATGTTGGATCATCCTACGCAGTGTTACAAATTTTATTGGTTAGAAGCCATTATGAATTTGATGCTGAAAAAATATCGTTTTTCATTTGACGAAATCTTTGATGAAATGATTGTGTCAGCTTGGTATACAGTAACACAGTATCATTTGTTTTTGGGTCCAATGATTGAAGGAGAAAGAAGAGATGCAATCAATCGAGCTATTGATGTCTTGATTGAAAATACGTCTTTAAATGAGAATTCTAAACCAGATGAAATTCGTAGTGTATTAAAAGAGCAGAATCATTTGGTTTTGGAATATAAGCGAAAGTTGGCAAAGAATGTTCCCTATAAACTATTGAGTAGTTTTTCATCTGAACTTACTAAGGATAAAGGGGATGCGTATCGTATTGAATATATTCAAATGTTGAATCAAGAAATTCATTTTCCCTATATTATTGAGAATGGGATGGGTATACATAAATATGTTGTTTTGCAGGAAGCTTGGATTCCTTTCTTAGTGGATAATTATATGATCATTAAAAATTGGATTCAGTATAATAAGATTCAATTTCTTCAAATGATCAATCCGGGCGTGCCGGGAATTATTAATAAGTTGGATGATGAAAGGAATAATGTAAGACATTTAGAAAGAGTGCGTGATTTGTGGAATGCGCATATTGAAGTGTCAAATAAAGAAATTGTGGACATATATTCAGGTAATAAATTAGAATCTACGTTTGATGTGGATCACTTCATTCCGTGGTCTTATGTAGCACATGATGAAATGTGGAATTTGATACCGAGCAATGCGAGCGCAAATCGCTCAAAGAGTAATCATTTACCAGAGTGGGATTTGTACTTTAATAAGATGGCGAATATGGAGTATGACTTATATAAGAGTGTTGTAGAATATGATTCAATTCATAAGCTATTTGAGAAGTGCTATGCCAAGAATCTTCAGTCTTTGTGGGCTATTGAAGAATTGTATGTCAAAGAAAATACGGAATATGAGTTTAAGCATAAGTTAGAAGCGCATATGCATCCTTTGTATGAGGCGGCTAGAATGCAGGGGTATAGTGAATGGAAAATATAATAATTTCAAAAGAGTTTCTAGATTGGTATGAATATTATAATGAGTGTAAAGAAAAGTATTCAAGTTTAGTAAATGATGTAGAGGATAAACTGATTCGTGGTGAATATAAAGATATTGAACTTCCTTTTTCAAATATGAATACGAATAATCTGAATCGTGATGCTTCAAGTCTTGAAAAAATTTGTGTACTTAAAATGCAGGGAAGTACATCGCAATTGGAAGTTGAAGTTGAATTAGTGAAAGAAAAGATGTTAGAGTCTTGTTTAAATGTAAACTTTGGTATATTGTGCAATCATTTGGCGAGTACTCTATATCGTATGATTTTAGATTCGAGTAAAACAAAGAAGCATATGGAGGATGTTTCTAAACAATGTAAAGAAAATGATTTCTACATTTCTGTATTTATTCCTGTTTACTTAAGACATTTTTATGCATCTATTTGCGAAGAGTGTATTAAGGGATATAGTTCGTATGAGTTTGTTCAATCTGTTGATTCTTTAATTGAAGAAGATAAGTTTAGTGAAGCTTGTAGTCTTTGTCCTATCTATGAAGATATTTATATTCAGGCTAATAAGAAGGGTTTACTTACAAATGAGTTAATACAGGTAATGCAGCAGTATGGTGTGGATGTACCTGTTTCCAAGAAGAAGGAGACAAAGCAGCCTCAGATACCTGTTTTTGAAAAGAAGAAAGAAACACCGAAAAAGTCAAAATTAGATATAGAAACGCGTAAAAAGATTGTGGGAGATGGCGTTAAGGAAATCTTGGATATGAGTGATGATGAGCTGATTCGTAGATATGATGGTAAGTCAGAGGATGAAATTAAGACAATGTTAAAGAATGATCCTTGTTTTGATTCATCCTTAATGGATGAATCGATGTTTGAGTTTCTTAGCTTATTAACTTGTTTTAGTATTGAATTTGAGGATGCTTTTATTGATTGGTTAGCCGGTTTTATCCTTAGAAGATTATATGATATACATTTAAGGTTTTCGGTGAATATCCCACCAAAAGTTCAAACAACAAAGAAACAAAGTGATTATTCAAATCAGGAAAGAGTTTTGCTTGAAGCTGATCCTAGTGAAAATTATCAGGAAAAAAAGGTCATTCAACCAAATAATGAATCTAAGGGTAGGGGTGGAATTATTTTCTTGATTATTCTTGGACTATTATTTGGATATGGATATATTTCTTTGAAAAAGGAAGAGGCAGAATGGGAAGCGCAAATGGAACAGTATCGTCTTGAGAATAGGCGTCGTACGGAATTGAGTGAGTTTAAGGCAAGGGAAGAGAAACGTAAAAAGGAAGAGGGACAAAATTCGAGTTCTTCATCTTATTCATCATCATCTTATGATGAAGGAAGTGATGATGCATATTCAGGTGATTATGATGAGGATCGTTATGATAATGATGAAAGTTATCGTGATGGTGTAGATGATATGTTGGATGAATTGGGAGAATAAAGAAAAATACAGCGAAAGAATCGTTGAATATTTGTATACTTTAGAGTATACTACTCGTAAGTATACAAATATAAAGGATGTGATTTGATGTTAGGAAGAAAAGAAGAATTAAATCATTTGAATGAATTATATAATAGTGATTGTTTTGAATATTTAGTAATGTATGGTCGAAGAAGAGTTGGTAAAACAACGATTCTGCAGAAATTTTCCGAACATTCGAACGCAATCTTTTTTCCTGCTCGAGAAAAGAATGATGCGCTAAACTTAGAGGACTTTTCTAAAGTGATTCAATATCATTTTGATAAGAATTTTATAGCTTCATTTAAAAGTTGGGAGGATGCATTCAATTACATTGGGGAGAAGGCTACTGAAAAAATTGCCGTGATAATTGATGAATTTCCTTATATTATTGATGAGAATCCTTCTGTAAAGTCAATATTGCAGCATGTGATTGATCATAATTGGAAAAAGAAAAATATCTTTTTAATTTTGTGTGGTTCTTCTGTAAGTGTTATGGAAAGTGATGTTATGGGTAGAAAAAGTCCGCTTCATGATCGACAAACATCGACTTTAGAAATAAAGCCATTTGATTATTTAGAGAGTAGCGCTTTTTTTCCTGAATATAGTAATGAAGATAAATTGTTGGCGTATGGAATATTGGGTGGGATTCCAAGATATTTAGAGGCTTTTGATCCCAAACTATCTGTTGAGAAAAATATAGCGAATAAAATTATTCGTAATGGAGCTTATCTTCATGAAGAACCAGATAACCTATTGAAGGCGGAATTAAGAGAAATCAATGTGTATAGTAGTATTTTATCTGCCATTGCGAATGGAAGAAATAAAGTGGTTGATATTGCGGATTATATTCATGAGGAGCGTACAAAGGTATCTAAATATTTGATTACGCTACAAACACTTCGTTTGATTGAAAAGAGGATTCCTTGTGGTGATAAAGAGACGAGCAAGAAGTCGATTTATGTGATTAAAGACAATTTTTTTAAGTTTTGGTTTCGCTATGAATTCACAAACAATTCTTACTATGCCATGTTAGGAGCCAATGATGCATCTAAGGAAATCATGGAGGATATAAGCAATCTAATGGGGGATGTATTTGAGGATATTTGTAAAGAATATTTGATTCGTTTGGCTAAAAGTAGAAAGCTTCCTTTCATACCTTATCATTTGGGTAAATGGTGGGGGACAAATCCAACTTTAAAAGCACAGGACGATGTAGATTTGCTTGCGTTGGATCGTACTGGTAAAAAAGGTGTTTTTGTGGAGTGCAAATTTACTTCCCAGCCAATGCCATATGATGAGTATGAAGATTTAGTAATGGCTACTCAAGCATTTCCAAATCTAGAAGAGAAATATTTGTGGTTTATTAGTAAGTCTGGCTATTCGGATTCAGTCGTAAGACAAGCAAAAGAAGATGGAGCTGTATTACTAACGATTGATGATTTATTTGAATTTTAGGCATCTGTTTTATGCAGATGCTTTTTATTTTTGGTTAGAAAAAAATAGTATAATACCTCATGGAGTATGAGGAGTTTAAAAAGATTGTTAATTCAAAAACAATCACATACGAAGATTAGTATAGTAGCTTTTCGACTTATCGGAAGGATTTTGTCTTGTATATAAGACAAAAATATATGGATATTGTCTTATGAATAAGACAAAAAGACATAAATATTGTCTTACAGACAAGACAATATGTTTATATAATGCGGTAAAAGAAAGAGTTCTGCGTATGAATCGAGATATTTTAAAACAGATAATAGTAGATCAAAAGGAGATTGACTAAATTGTCAATCTCCATTATTTCTTCATAGAAATATATTCATAGCTAGGTGTGAAGTGCTGACTATCCTGTAGCTTGTAGTATTCCATAAAAATGCGTGACATGATGTTTGGAATTTGTTCTTCAGCAGGATGAGATAGAATAATCAAATATTGCATAGCACTATAACGTGTACATACATCCACCTTTCGAATGTTGTCTTGAATAGCTTCACCCATATGGTCAAGGGCTTCTTCGATTTCTTCAATATATGGAAGTGTATCTTGTACAGTTTCCATAGTAACCATGACTGCATATGACGGAAAAATGGTGCGCGTGTAGCGCACCATCGGTGTATCTGTAGCGGTCAATCGGTGTATCAAATTTTTTAATTTCTTAGGGATTCACCTTTGAATTCTAATCGATATGCTTTACATAGAACTCGATCTAAACACGCGTCAGCGTATGTACAATCCTTAAATAAATCGTACCATTCTTTTACTGGGATTTGTGAAACCAACACTGTCGATTTTCTTCTTTCTCTTGAATCGAGAATTTCAAATAGATGTCTACATTTTTCAACATCTAGATTCATAAGTCCAAAATCATCTATAATCAGTAGGTCTACTTGTGCTATATTTTCCATAATACCTAAAAATTTAAGTGAATCATCCACTTGTTCATGAGCACTAAGTTCCAATAAGAGTTTGGAAGCAGAATAATATCTTACTTCTTTGAATTGTTTTAAAGCTGCAACTGCCAAGGCATTCACGTAATATGTTTTTCCTGTTCCTGTCATTCCTGTAACTACAAGATTTCTTCCTTCATCTATCCATGTACAAGTATTCAGCTTTTCGATTGTTGGTATATCCAATTGTCTATCCGGATCATAGAGTTTTTCATCAAATGCTGCTCCAGGTATTTTCAGTTTAGCTTTTTTCAAATAACGCTCAAATTTCTTGTTGTATCTTAGATTCCATTCGGCTGTAACCAACTTTTCAAAACGCTCCTGAAAAGATTCTAAATCGCTGTTTGGATTTTCTAATTGAAGGCGAAGTTCTTCTGCCATGCCAGAAAATTTCATGGATTTTAATTTCTCATATAGATCCATATAGATTGTTTGTTCTTCTTTGATTTCTGTTTTATTCATAATGTGATTTACCCCTAATATTCTTATGTTCTGGAAGAGTTTCCGAACGGTTTGTTTTCTTTTCATTGATTAATTTAGTAAGCATCTTTTTAAAATCTGTATAGCTATAGATATGAGATTCCAGACAGATTTTGGCAGCTACGTCTGAAAATGCTTTTGGATTATTTTTACACAAGTGAAGGATTCCATTGCAGCTTTTATAAGACTGTTCTTCATAGCGGAATGTGCCGATAACCATACAAATAAATTCGTAAACATTTGGACCATAACTCTTTGCCCAACTTTTGTATGATTCTGCATTCATTTTATTTTCCAGGTAGTAATAACGATGGCTCTCAGGCATATGTTCTTCTTTCGTTATATATTTTGGATATGGTTTATAAGCACGCTTATGAGTGCAGATCAGATGGTTCATAGAATCACAGATAATAATATCGAAATATGAAGCTTTTAATGTAACTTCCTGTTTATAATAAGTATGGGGAACAGAATAGTAATGGTTATCATATTCAACATGATAATTATTAGGAACGGTTTTGATTACATATGTATATGGCTTTAAAGATTCATGTGGTAGTGGCTTTAAAGCAGGCTTGTCATATTTATCAAATAATTCTTTTCTGTTTCCTTTTTCTTTAGAAAATTCTCGATTGTTCAACTCATCTGTGATTATGGATATTTCAGTATTCAGTTCTGAAAAGCTGGAAAAACGACGTCCTTTCAATTTTTCCAAAAGATGTGTTTCTATCCATCTGACATTATTTTCAACCGAAGATTTTGCCCGCGGCTTTAACGGAGGAGCTGGAACAATTACAGTATTATAGTAATCCTGCAAGTCTTCATAGACCTTGTTTAAAATCAATACATCTTTTGTGTTTTTGATAGAAGCAGCCTTTGTATTGTCTGGCTTCAGAATTTTAGGAACACCACCATAGAAGTTTAAAGCTTCTATCGTACCCTGAAGAAAGTTTGGTGTCTGTTCATTTGGAAACGCCATAACGAAGCAGTAACTACTTACACCTAATGTTGTTGTAAAAAAATGAGCCGTCTGTAGTTCACCAGGAACATCAGTATATACAAGATCTAAGGTGTCGCCAGCCCAGTCTATATACATGATTTCACCAGGGACTCTATTGATTGCCATTCTAAGATTGCTTTCCAAATGATTTTCATCAAGCCATAGTTTAAAGTAATGTTTAAACTGCGTGTACTGGTAGCCATCTGGATATAACTTCTTATAATCAATCCAAATAAAATAGAGATTCGCTCTGGAATTTTTATCTGTAAGCTTTTTATAGACTTTCTCAAAATCCGGTAACGGAGCTTCCTTTCTAGGATGTGCGTTTGGATAGAACATTTGTTCAACCATTTTTGGTGTCATAGAATGAAGTTGTTTAAGAGTTACATCCATTGTCTTAAACTTTTTATTAATGTCAGTGATAGTGCTATTACCAATCGCATATCTTGTACGAATGTCGTTATAAGAGAAGCCGTCTCCTAACATTTCAAGAACACCAATAATTGTAGTGCTTTTCTGCATACAAAAAGACCTCCTTTCACTACAGTCAAACTATAGCATTAAGGAGGCCCTATTACACCGGTTGTCCGTCATGTTGCACCGATTCAAACGTCATTCGAAACCGGTATGACCGCTAGTGGCGCACCGAATTAGCCGTCAATTGCAACCATGACTAAATAACAGTTCCATTGGTTTCGTGTCATCAATTGGTGTATGTATTCATATTGTCTTGTGAAATCGCGATATTCTAGGTGTAATGCGCCTGAATAGTTTCCACTTGTTTGTAGGGAGTTTGCGATTTGTTGCAAGTCTAAGCTTGTGTTGGCTATGTTTCCATAATGGATTTGGTTGTACCAAGAATAGTTGTTCTTACCATTTTGTTTCACATAATACAAGGCTTTGTCGGCTTTTGAATAGGCATCCGCAAACGTATCGTTTCGAGTGCACATGAGCATGCCTGCAGAAAGGGCTGCAAAATGGGTTTCACTATCGTCTTTAATGATTTCTTTGAATTGTTCAATCACATTTGAAACTGTATTTTCGGCTTGTTCTGTATTCACTTGTGGTAAGAACAGAAGGAATTCATCCCCTCCCATACGACATGCGATCTTAGGTATTGAAATGTCTAACAATAGTTTTCCCAGGCTTTTTAGGGCTCTATCTCCAGCTTTATGTCCATAGACATCATTGATTTTTTTAAGATTATCCATATCCAAGAAGATTAGGCATCCATTTGTCTTTTGCATAGCGCTCGCAATGCGTTTTTGTCCTACATTACGAACAGGAAGGCCTGTAAGATAATCGATGTTTTTTGTTTCTTCCTGATCTTGCATGGTTGTCACAACATCGGAAATAAACTTATTGATTGTGTCTTCTTGGGATGGAAGTATTTCGTGTTCTAAGTGAAATAAAGATCCGTTGTCCATTAATTTCAAGAAGACTTTTGTGATTTCAGGATCAAATTGCGTACCCGCATTCATTTGGATTTCATGATAAATTCGTCCATGACTTAATGCGTTACGATAGATTCTTCTTGAATTCATGGCATCATAACTGTCGGCTAACGCAATTATACGTGCTTGTATTGGAATTTCATTTCCTTTAAGTCCATCTGGATAGCCAGTACCATCATAATGTTCATGGTGACTTCTTGTGACTTCATCGATATGCGGAATGATCGTTATATCTTTTAAGATATCTTGTCCAATTGTAGTGTGTTGTTTGATTAAATTAAATTCTTCATTTGTTAATTTGCCAGGCTTATTTAAGATTTGGTCTGGAATACCAATCTTTCCAATGTCGTGTAAATAAGCACAGTTTTTAAGGTTTTGAATCTCTTCATTTGTCCAACCCATATTTTTCGCAATCAAGGCTGCATATTGGGCTACACGCCTTGAGTGTCCACGTGTATATTCATCTTTGGCTTCAATGGTAGTAGAAAGGGATTCCATCATTTGAAGTGTTATTTTTTTGTTTTCTTTCTTTTCAATTTCCAACTCTGTTTGATGACGATTTTCTTCTATGATATGAATCTTTTGGATGGTACGAATAATGTTAGTGAAGAGCAATATAATCATGCCTATGCCAATAAAGATACCTGAAATAGTTGCGACAAAATAAACAGATACAGATTCAATAGCAACACAGACTAGGACTAGAAAGAGTCCAATCAATAGAATGTAGTCGGATTTTATTTGTTTATTTTTGCGTATGTATTGCATCAAATGAATGAATATTAGGATAAACACAAAGACGAGTAGTAATTGTGCAACGGGCAATGTTTCAATGTAGTCTTTGACTTTTGTAAGATAGAGAATGGAAGAAACAATAAAGTTTAAAATGACGACATAACCAATATTTTGATAGAGTTTTTGGTGCTTGCCATTTTGAATGTTGTCCGCATAGAACAAGATGGGTAATGGACTCAGCATGATCATCACAAAACATAAAGCAGCTAACGCGGATGCGTTAGGAACTAGGATTTGTCGGATTTTGGATTCTCCAAGCATCCAGACAGAGCCCATGACCATACACCATCCAAAGTATTCCATGTCGAATGTTGTGTGGTAAACATGTTTTAGGGCTATGCCAAACAGGATGGATGTGATGCCGGTAAATAAGATAAAGAAGGCAATAAATGTGGATATTCCATAAGTATTGTATATATTTTGCCAAATTTCGGCTTTATTACCACAATACACCTCATTGACAATACCAGAATAATTTGAAGTGTAGGTTGTCAGTTCAATGCGTAATGTTTTTCCTGCATCTTTATAGGTTGTAGGACAAAAGATGTAGCGACTCGCTGAATTTTTACCAGCCATTCTTGTATCTTTTGTGGAATATTGTGCGCGCAATGAATTTCCTACATAGAACTGAATGTCCTGCAAAGAAGATCGAATCGCAAAAGACGTTTCATTATAGTCTTTAGGCAATGTTGTTGTCAGGACCATGGTATGGCCTGGTTTTACTTCATAGGTTCCGGGAACCTTTATTTTTTGTTTCGTACCATCCTCTTTATTCCAGTAAAAGGAACCGGAATAGATTATGGATTTGGACGGGTCGTTATAGTTTTGTTCGTTAGCACCAAATAATTGCATGAAACAAAACCATCCTAAAATCGCAATCATTAAGATGTAAAAGAAGTATTTCATGGTTTGAAAGTTAGATTTTTGTGTATGCATATTTGGATTCCTTCCCTTATAGTTAGCATAGTATTTTTACATAAAAAGTGTCAATAAAAAGTTGTTGACAAACCTATAGAGTAGCTATAGAATGAAAACGTTCTAAATAGAACGATGAGGAGGGCGCATATGCACTTTTGGGATGAACATAAAACGATAACGAGATATTATGAGATGAAGGTTTCTGGAGTTTGCGAAAAATATCAGTTAAGACAGTTGGAGTATGACATATTAATGTTTATTTACAACAATCCTGCGTACAATACGGCTGCGGACATTGTTCGTATTCGTAAGTCTACAAAGTCTCATGTTTCGACTTCACTTAAAGTATTAGAAGATCGTGGTTTTATTGAGCGAAGAGTCGACAAAGATAATAAAAAGCATGTAACTCTTCATTTACTACAATTAGCCAATGAAGTAATTGAAGATGGAATATGGGCGCAAAAGGAGTTTGCACAAGATATGTTTGAAGGTCTTAGTGAAGAAGAGATCAAAGTGTTTATGAGTGTATTTCAAAAGGTGTATGACAATGCAGAAAGGATGATTTCAAATGAAAAAAATTCCTGATTTAATGGAAGCAATTTTTGATGCTTGTTACTTGATTTTTGACTTAATTGCTGGAATCTTATTCTTTGTATATTCGAAAGGAAATCCATTGTTCATATTATATGGTGTATTAACATTAACGTTGTGTGGTGGAGATGCATTCCACTTGGTTCCTCGTATTAAAAGGGCTTTGTATGGTACTAATGATAAAATTAAAAGACAGCTTGGAATTGGATTGCAGGTATCTTCAATCACAATGACCGTATTCTATATTATTTTATTGTTTATCTGGAAATTAACATTCCCAACATTACAAGCTCCGCTTTGGGTTGAGGCTATGATTTGGATTTCAGCTATTATTCGTATCGTCGTATGTTTCTTACCACAAAATAATTGGACTTCCGAAGAAGGAAATAGGAAGCTTTCTGTGATTCGTAATGCCGTGTTTGCCGTAACTGGAATTGGTGTGATTCTTCTTTATGCCATTTCAGGAAATATGTACGATTTACATATGAACCGTATGGTTGCAGCCATCATTATTTCTTTTGGTTGCTACATCCCAGTTACATTGTGGTCTAAGACAAAACCCAAGATTGGTTTATTGATGATTCCTAAGACTTGTGCTTATATGTGGGTCATTGTGATGGGATTGCAATTATTATTCTGATTAACAAAACTTGGTGCTTCATTGCACCTTTTTTATTTCCTAAAAGGAAAAATATCATTATAAATTGATATTCTACTGAATAAATTACCGAAAGAATTCGACATATTTCTGAATGATGGATATACTTATGGTAGTAGGATTGGTGGTGTTCATATGAAGACTTGCAAAGAAATGGCTTTAATTTGGAATATTAGTGTTCGTGCAGTTTCGAATTTGTGTAAATCGGGAAGAATTCCGGGTGCTGTTAAGAATGGAAAAAATTGGGAAATTCCAGATGAAGCAACAAAACCGGTAGATGGAAGAATTTCGTCTGGTGAATACTGTAAAAAATGGAAGAATCCAGATAGAAAACCTTTGCCTATTGGTATTTCAGACTATGTGCGTGCTCAATCGGATTATTATTATGTGGATAAAACAATGTTAATTAAGGAGTTTTTAGATCAAAAACCATTGGTTTCATTATTCACAAGACCAAGAAGATTTGGAAAAACATTAAATATGGATATGCTTAGAGTGTATTTTGAAAAGGTGGATGAGGATACGTCTAAATATTTTAAAGATAAGAATATTTGGAAGTGTGGGGAAAACTATCGAATGCATCAAGGTAAGTATCCAGTGATTTTTCTTACTTTTAAAGATGTAAAGTTTGATTCTTGGAAAGCCACTGTAGAGAAAATTAAATCTTTACTTCAAGAAGAATATGGAAGGCATCAAGAATTGTTGAGTAGTGAAAAAATATCGGATTATGAGAAGGTGTATTTTAATAAAGTATTAAGTGCAACAGAAAATGAAGTGGAATTGTCTTTTTCACTTGAAAAGTTATCTAAGATGCTTGCGACGCATTATGATAAAGCTCCAATTATTATTATTGATGAATATGATACTCCAATTCAGGAAGGGTATTCTAAGGATTTTTATGATGAAATCATTGGCTTTATGAGAAATTTCTTTTCTGGTGCTTTTAAGGATAATAAAAATCTTTCTTACGGCTTTTTAACTGGAATTTTGCGAATTGCTCAAGAAAGTATTTTTAGTGGATTAAATAATTTAACTGTGAATTCAGTGATGGATGAAGCATATGATCGTTATTTCGGATTTACAAATGAAGAAGTAAGTAAAATGTTAGAGTATTATGGAGTTGCTGAAAAAGAGAGTGAACTTCAAGAATGGTATGATGGATATTTGTTTGGGAATGAAGAAATCTATAATCCGTGGTCTGTTATTAATTATATTTCGAAGGGGTGTGTTCCACAGGCATATTGGGTGAATACTGGAAAGAATGAGATTCTCGAAGATGTTTTAAAAGTGGCGGATAAGGATATAACAGAAAAGCTTTATTCTTTGATTCGTGGGGATAAAGTTTTGGCAAGAATTGATCAAAATGTTGTTTATCGTTCACTTACAGATGATCCAGCTAATATCTATAGTTTATTATTGGTAGCTGGGTATTTGAAAACAACGATTAAAGAATTGCAGGCGGATGGATCTTATTTGTGTCAAGTATCGATTCCCAATAAGGAGATAGCTTCCGTTTATAAAAGTGAGGTTTTGACACATTTGATGCAGATTGGTGCAGTTTCAAGAACGACTGCAGATAAGATTGCGGAAAGTTTGTTCTTAAATGATTATGTAAAACTAGAAAAAGCTATTTCTGAATATATGAATAAAGCAATTAGCTTTTATGATACGGCTAGTGAATCTTTCTATCATGGATTGATTTTAGGATTGATTTCGATGATGGATAATCAGTACAAAATAAAATCAAATAGAGAGTCTGGTAAAGGAAGATTTGATATTGGCTTAATTCCTAGAGATGATAAGTATCCTGGAATGATTATGGAACTAAAGTGGAAAAAGAATCTTGATGATCATGAATTAACACTTTTGGCAAATGAAGCTCTTTGTCAGATTCATAATATGGAATATGATTCTGAAATGAAGGGTGAAGGAAT
>ULXD01032216.1_pt1 | contig 16461 bp, 18 predicted proteins | sample 1960961 | NCBI WGS metagenome assembly ULXD01 (sample SAMEA4835829, study PRJEB28245) | human gut metagenome | biome: gut microbiome; material: fecal sample | place: Denmark | collected 2008 | reverse complement strand
GGTATCCAGAGAACTGAAATCGAAAGAGGACAGGTTCTGGCAAAACCCGGCACTGTTACCTGCCACCACAAATTCACCGCTCAGGTTTACGTTCTGACCAAGGATGAAGGCGGCCGTCATACACCTTTCTTCAACAACTACAGACCTCAGTTCTACTTCCGTACAACTGACGTTACCGGCGTTTGCGAACTGCCTGCTGGCACAGAGATGTGCATGCCTGGTGATAACGTAGAGATGACCATCGAACTGATCCATCCCGTAGCTATGGAGCAGGGTCTTACCTTCGCTATCCGTGAAGGCGGCAGAACCGTTGGTTCCGGCCGTGTAGTTTCCATCATCGAGTAATTCGAACATAGGAAATTCAATTTTAAATATTGTGCTCAAGCGTAAGATGCCCGTAGAACTTCGGTTCTACGGGTTTTTCTGTTCCACAGTTCACTTGAAACATTCTATTGTCATGAATCGCATCTTCAATGCTTTCCGCTGCTTTGCAGCTCTTTTTACTCATAAAATGGCGCGTGAATTTCCAACACCGCATATTGACGTGCCTGTTTGCAGGGTGGTATAATTCATTACATATGGACTGATATCGCAAAAGGAGATGTGAGAATACAGATGCAGGGAAGAACACACAACTGCGGCCAGCTCAGACTGGAAAACGCAGGAGAAAAAGTAACTCTGGTCGGATGGTTTGAGAACATCCGTAAGGTGAGCAAAAACCTCGGATTTGTTATCCTGAGAGATTTTTATGGAACGACACAGATCGTCGTTGAAACAGAAGATCTGATGGAGCAGTTTTCTGCAATCAATACAGAGTCTACCATTGAAGTAACAGGAACCGTGCGAGAGCGCAGCTCGAAGAACCCGAAGCTGGCAACCGGGGATATTGAAGTAGTTCCCGAAACCGTTAAGGTACTGGGCAAATGCCAGTATCAGGAGCTTCCGTTCCAGATTAACCGTTCGAAAGAAGCAGATGAAAATACAAGACTGAAATACCGTTATTTGGATCTCAGAAATCCGGAGGTAAAATCCAAGATCGTATTGAGAAGCAAGATTGTAGCAGATCTTCGTTCCGCAATGGTTGCCCATGATTTCATGGAAATTACAACGCCGATCCTGACCTGCTCTTCTCCGGAGGGTGCAAGAGACTATCTGGTTCCTGCCAGAAAGCATCCGGGTAAGTTTTATGCACTGCCCCAGGCTCCGCAGCAGTTCAAACAGCTGCTGATGGCTTCCGGCTTTGACCGTTATTTCCAGATTGCTCCCTGTTTCAGAGACGAGGATGCGAGAGCAGACCGTTCTCCGGGTGAATTCTATCAGTTGGATATGGAAATGGCATTTGCCAATCAAGAAGATGTCTTTGCTGTTCTGGAAGACGTTCTTCCTCCGATTTTTGCAAAGTATGGTATTTATCATGAAGCCTCTACCGCTCCCTTCAAACGGATTCCCTACAGAGAGGCCATGGAGAAATACGGCTCCGATAAGCCAGATCTGAGAATCAGCCTGCTGGTTCAGGATGCGACAGAAGCTCTGGCAGACTGCGGCTTTGAACCCTTTGCAGGCAAGACGGTAAAGGCTGTCGTAGCGCCTGATTTCAAGGGTACCAGAAAGCAGATCGATAAGATGTGCGCAGAAGTAGAAGTGATCAGCGGTCAGAAGGCATACTGGTTTAAAATGGACGAAAACGGCGAGCTGGCTGGCGGTATTGCGAAGTTCTTGCAGGAAAAGAAGGACGCTGTTATAGTAGCTCTCGGCTTAAAGAATGGTGACTTTGTAGCACTGAGTGCAGGTACCCTGGGCGCAGCACAGAAGACTGCAGGTGTTATTCGCAAGCTGGTTGGCACATCCTTCGATGGCTATATGAAAAAAGAATGCTATGAGTTCTGTTGGGTTGTTGATTTCCCGATGTACGAAATCGGCGAAGAGTCCGGCGAACTGGAATTTTGCCACAATCCTTTCTCCATGCCCCAGGGCGGCGTAGAAGCGCTGGAGAATCAGGATCCGCTGGAGATTCTGGCATATCAGTACGATCTGGTCTGCAACGGAATTGAGTTGTCTTCCGGTGCGGTGCGTAACCACGATCCTGAGATCATGGTAAAAGCGTTCGAGCTGGTTGGACTGGGCGAAGAAGATGTGAAAGCAAAATTCCCTGCTATGTACAATGCATTTTGCTACGGCGCACCGCCGCACGCAGGGATTGCTCCCGGCGTAGACCGTATGGTTATGCTGATTGCAGGTGAAGACAGCATCCGCGAGATTATTCCGTTCCCGATGAACAAGAATGCTCAGGACGTTATGATGGGCGCTCCTGCAGAGGTAGACGAGAAGCAGCTGAGAGAGGTTCATATCAAGATCAGCGCTCCGGAGAAGCAGTAAATAAGAAAACAATAGAATGCACGCTCTGCGGGCATTCTATTGTCATGAATAAAAACGTGCGGAACACTTTCCGATCGAAGGTGTTTCGCACGTTTTGTTGTTTTGGACAATAGAATATTTGCAGAGCATGCATCATTCTATTGTACGAGAAAATAGAATATTCGCAGGGTTTGGGATCAGCCGTAGCTGATAACAACCTTATGCCTGCGTGCCAAAGCAATGCGGAAGCAGCAAAACTCTGAAATGGCACAGAGTTTATCGGCAAGGCTGATTAACCATGCCTCCCGGCTTTCGGGAAGAGGTCCAAGCGGAAACATGTGGGACAGGATCGCCTGTCGCTCTTTGTCGGAAATCAGGAAATGCTTTTCGCTGGTGCTGGCGGCCACTCTGGGATGATAGTAGGCCTGTATTTCCCCTTTGGGAAGCTTATCTTTGAAATCGTAAACACAGAAGTCATGAAGAAGTCCGGCCCGGGCAGCTGTTTGGGCATCCCATCCGAGCTTTCTGGCAATGAGCCAGGAGATATAAGAAACGTTCAGACTGTGCATGAAGCGGGTTGTCTGAAAATGCTGCTTATACCGTTGAAGCTTTTTGAATTCGGGATTGTCCAGAATGCTCTGCACCAGACCGCGGTACTCGGCGCTGATATCATCCGCAACTGTAATCTCCATCGGCTGTCACATCCTTTCCGGCGGGAACGAGTACGGATTTTCCGTGGTTTAAAAAGCGGAGAACCGTTGTTCCTCCTGCTTTTAAGTATACTGCACCGGGAGTGAAAAACAAGTGGAAAAGACTGGATTTCACGAAGATTTCATAAACGGTGCGGGGGAAACTGTAACTACTGAAATTTTCTTTTACATGGAATCAGAGCCTTCCGACAAGCAGATTTTGTACTTGCCGGAAGGCTCTGAGAAAATTTTAATATTTCATAGAAATATTCTGGCTGACGAGCCCGTGCCACACCACGCTGCCGGAAGAAAGCGTTGCGGGAACGTCGATCAGGCGCTGATTTTCGGAGCCGCGGAATGCAAGGCTGATGTTTTTCTGAGCCTCGATAAATTCTCCATCAACGAGGACATCGAGCAGGGAAAGCATCTCATCCGTGCATTCGCACCGAGCACGGCTTTCGGACAAAAGATCTGATTCCAGGGTGTAGCCGGTATAGCACCAGATTGTTTTACAGGGATACTGTGCACGGACTTTTTTCAGGAAAGGGACAAGCGCCCGCTGGTTATCCGGTTCAAACGGTTCTCCGCCCAGCAGGGACAGTCCGTCGATATAATCTGGGGAAAGCAGCGTAAGCAGTTTGCTTTGCGCTTGTTCATCGAATGGGGAGCCGTAGGAAAAGCTCCAGGTTTCCGGGTTGAAACAGTTATGGCAGTGATGAGTGCAGCCGGAGACGAAAAGGGAAACCCGTACGCCCTCTCCGTTTGCAATATCACAGTTTTTGATTGTACCGTAGTTCATTATAGATGAAGCACCCTCTCTTTAATTTCCTGCGTCCGTCCCTGATTCCAGAACTGAGTGCCAATGTAGCCGCAGGTACGCCTTGCGACGTTTAATTTGTTCTGATCGGTGCAGCCACATTTCGGACATTTCCAAATGAGCTTTTTGTGTTCATCCTCAACAATCTGAATTTCGCCGGTATAACCGCATTCCTGGCAATAGTCGCTCTTGGTGTTTAACTCTGCGTACATGATGTTGTCGTAGATAAAGCGCATGACCTGAATGACAGCCGGGATGTTGTCCTGCATGTCGGGAACCTCCACATAGCTGATCGCCCCACCGGTGGAAAGCGCCTGGAACTGGGACTCGAATTTCAGCTTGGAAAAAGCGTCGATTGGCTCGGTAACGTGCACATGGTAGCTGTTGGTGATATAGTTCTTGTCCGTTATGCCGTCGATGATGCCGAAACGCTTCTGCAGGCATTTGGCGAACTTGTAGGTTGTACTTTCGATCGGAGAACCGTAAATGGAGAACGCGATATTGGTTTCCCGTTTCCATTTGTTGCAGGCATCGTTCATGTGCTGCATGACTTCCAGTGCGAACGGGGTCGCTTCCGGATCGGTGTGGGATTTGCCGGTCATGTATTTGACACATTCGTACAGACCAGCATAGCCAAGGGAAATCGTGGAGTAGCCGCCGTAGAGCAGCTTGTCGATCGTTTCGCCTTTTTTGAGACGGGCAAGAGCACCGTACTGCCAGAGGATCGGGGCAGCGTCAGATAAAGTACCCTCTAAACGCTTATGGCGAAGCATCAGGGCGCGATAGCACAAATCAAGACGCTCGTCGAAAATTTCCCAGAATTTCTTGAAATCCCCGCCGGAGGAAAGTGCGACGTCAGGTAGGTTGATGGTCACGACACCCTGGTTGAAGCGGCCGTAGAATTTGTAATTGCCGTTTTCATCCTTCCAGGGACTCAGGCAGCTGCGGCAGCCCATAACGGGGAAGCAGTTGCCTTCTTTTAATTCTTTCATTTTCTTTTCGGAAATATAATCAGGAACCAGACGCCTTGCGGTGCATTTTGCTGCGAGCTGTGTCAGGTAGAAGTATTCGGAATCCTCTTCCACGTTGTCGTCTTCGAGCACATAGATCAGCTTGGGGAACGCGGGAGTAATCCATACGCCTGCTTCGTTCTTGACGCCCTGATAGCGCTGTTTTAAGGTTTCTTCGATAATCAGTGCGAGATCCTTTTTTTCCTGCGCATTTTTTGCCTCATTCAGATACATGAAGACCGTCAAAAACGGTGCCTGGCCGTTTGTGGTCATCAGGGTGATGATCTGGTACTGAATGGTCTGTACACCCTTGGTGATTTCACGGTGCAGACGGGTTTCCACGATATCGTTGAGCTGTTCGGGAGTCGCCTGGGTGTTGAGAATTTTCATTTCTTCGGCAACCTCGGTGCGGATCTTTTCCCGGGAAACCTGTACGAAAGGCGCGAGGTGTGCGAGAGAAATACTCTGTCCGCCGTACTGGTTGCTTGCCACCTGCGCGATGATCTGGGTCGCGATGTTGCAGGCTGTGGAAAAGCTGTGGGGCTTTTCAATTTTGGTTTCGCTGATGACGGTGCCGTTCTGCAGCATATCCTCGAGGTTTACGAGGTCGCAGTTGTGCATGTGCTGTGCGAAGTAGTCGGAATCGTGGAAGTGGATCAGTCCCTTCTGGTCAGCCTCTACGATGTCGGAAGGCAGTAAAAGGCGCTGGGTTAAGTCTCGGCTGACCTCGCCTGCCATGTAGTCACGCTGTACGCTGTTGACCGTAGGGTTTTTGTTGGAATTTTCCTGTTTGGCCTCTTCGTTGTTGCATTCGATCAGCGAAAGGATCCGGGTATCCGTGGTGTTGGATTTGCGGATCAGAGAGCGCTGATAGCGGTACTGGACATAGTGCTTCGCGAGGTCGAAAGCGCCGGTTGCCATGATCTGGTTTTCTACCATATCCTGTACTTCTTCTACGGATACAGCGCGTCCGATCTTGTTGCATTTATATTCGACGTAGTCTGCAATATCGTGAATCTGTTCCGGAGAAAGTCTGGTTCCTTCCTCAGAGTTGTTGGCCTTTGTGATGGCCGCCACAATTTTTTCGGAATCGAAAGTGGCTTCAGAGCCGTTCCTCTTGATGATTTTCATAGTCTCCCTCTCCTTTTTCGTGCAAAAATCTCGGAAAACGGAGTAAATGACAGTTTCTCGAGATTTAACATAAAATCTGACATGCTCCGGCAGTGTTCTTCTACTGTGGAGTGCAAGCATTATTATATAACCGAAGTCCTGATAAAATAGTTGCGCAAGCAACAAAAATGGGATATAATACAAAATATAGTGGTTTGCACAAAAATAGACTACATGATGGCGTGAAAATATGGAACAATTTATTGGCTTTTGGGACTTGACAAAAGAACAGCAGGAGCGTTTGGCAGCGGACGGGATGTTGAATATCCGGACGTTTGGAAAGCGCCAGGTGCTGATGAATCAGGACGACGATGCGGACAATGTGGGCGTTATGCTGAGCGGAACCGCCTTTTTGGAGAGTATGAATCAGGAGGGACAGCGACGGATTCTGGATTATTATGAGCCGAAGGAGAGTTTTACACGGAAATGCTTTCCGGATGTGGAGGGCGTATGCTACGTCATTTCGCGTTCCAGCTGCCAGGTTGCTTTTTTGAATGACAGAAAGCTGTCGTCGGCTTATAAAAAATATGAAAAGCGAGGGCAGCTTCTGGAGGAAATTCTGATGGGAACCCAGAAACGTGCGCTGATGCACGCGGATGTGCTGGGGCAGAAGACGCTGCGGCAGAAGCTGATGACGTATTTTCAGTTTTTGAACCGCCAGAAGGGAAGAGATGGTTTTTCTTTGCCGTTTTCCTATACGGACTGCGCGGACTATCTGTTTGTGGATCGCAGCGCGATGATGCGCGAACTGGGACGGATGAAGGAAGAAGGACTGATTCGGACGGAAGGAAAGAAAATCTGGCTGGAGGAGAAAAAACTGCGGTGAAGATATCAGGGAGAAGGGAAGATAAAAAAACAACAGCTATTATTGGTAGAATTCGCAAAGATGTGGGGGCTTATTGGGGCTTTGCTGTCGTGTTTGTTTTGTATGATATTGCAGCGCATGTGATGTTTCATGCGTTCTGTCCCTCCGTGTTTTTATTTGGTCTGCCTTGTCCCGGCTGTGGGATGACGCGGGCGGTGTTCTTTTTTATCACAGGGCAGTTTCAGAGGGGAATGCAGATGAATCCGCTGGGGCTTCTGTGGATTCTATGGGCTGCTTATCTGGTGGTTATGCGGTATGGGTTTGGGAAAAAAGCGAAAGGGCTGATGACGGCTGCGGGCGTGATTGTAGTGCTGATGGTCGCAGTCTATTTGTATCGAATGTATTGCTTCTTCCCCGGAGAGCCGCCGATTAGCTACACATCGGGCAGTCTGGCGGAGCGGCTTATTCCGGGGTATCGGAAGTGGATTCTGGGATTGGTTCGAATGCTGCAGGGGTGAGAGACGCTGCGTTACTCATGACAATAGAATGCTCGCAGAGCGTGCATTCTATTGTTTGCTCCAGCGTCCGGACGCGCCGCAGGGCAGCACCAGTCCGCTGTCTGTAACGGGCAGTCCGATTTCGGATGCTTCGGTGTGTCCGCCGAATTTCGGCGTAATGGCAGTCTGCATCATATAGTTTAAAACAGCAGGCTGCAGACCGGTTGTATAGGAGTTGATCAGGAAAAAGAGCGGGTCATCGGACAGAATCTGAGTCGTCAGTTCGATGAAGGGATAGATGCTCTCTTCAATTTTCCAGATTTCGCCTTTAGGACCTCTGCCGTAGGAGGGAGGATCCATGATGATGCCGTCATAGTGGTTGCCGCGGCGGATTTCACGTTCGACAAATTTTACACAGTCATCTACGAGCCAGCGGATCGGAGCATCGGAAAGACCGGAAGCCGCTGCGTTTTCTTTTGCCCAGGTAACCATACCCTTGGAAGCGTCCACATGGGTGACTGCTGCGCCTGCCTTCGCTGCGGACAGGGTAGCGCCGCCGGTGTAGGCGAACAGATTCAGCACCTTAACCGGGCGGCCAGCGTTGGCAATCAGGTTGCCAAACCAGTCCCAGTTTGTTGCCTGTTCCGGAAACAGACCGGTATGTTTGAAGCTAAACGGCTTTAAACGGAAGGTCAGTTCGCGGTAATGGATGCTCCATTCCTCGGGCAGATTGAAAAATTCCCATTCGCCGCCGCCCTTGGAGCTGCGATGATAATGGCCGTTTTTCTTTTTCCAGCCGGGATTTTTGCGGGGGGTATTCCAGATGACCTGCGGATCGGGACGCACGAGAAGATAATCTCCCCAGCGTTCCAGCTTTTCTCCGCTGGAGGTATCCAGCACTTCATAATCTTTCCATTGATCTGCGATCCACATATTTTCCTCTCATTTCTGCGCACGCTTTTTGCGCATGCCGAGTTTGTGTCAAGTGCGCACAGACACAAATCTCGCGATTGAAAAATTTTATTTTTCAATCTTTATTCTTCATTTTGTAAGTAATATAGTTACAGAAATTGTCTGCAAAGTATCCGGGCAAAACTGCGTTTGTGCGTGTATGCACAGGATAATAATACGAGATTATCATACAGGAAGTACGCCCAAAAAGCAATCATTCTATTGCTGGAACGTTGCGATGAAAAAAATCGTTACTGTTCACCCACTTAAAATTTCCACATCCGGCATAAATTCAGAAATTCCTCTGCGGAGGATGAAAGGTATTTGTTGCGGTGCCGGATCAGGTATAGGCTGCGGGTCAGGATGTCGGGCGGAAGCGGAAGGGAGACAAGATCTCCGGATTTCAGTGCATCCCGGACGAGAAGCTCCGGTAAAATTGCGATGCCGAGACCGTTTTGGGCGGCGCGGATGAGGGCGAGGGTGCTGACGCTTTCCCAAGCGGGCGCGATCTGGATGCCGCCGGATAAAAAGAGACTTTCGACGATTTCCCTGCCGGCACTGCCCGGTTCGCGTAAAAGGAGGGGGCAGGAAGCAGCGTCGGCGAGGGTGACCGTCCGGTTGGCGCCAAGCGGATGTCCGGGAGCTGCGACCATGCAGAGCGTATCGGCTGAAAAGATTTCTGAAACGATTTCCGGGTGAGTGACAGCGCCTTCGACCAGGGCAAAATCCAGCTGATTGTCGACGACTGCCTGCTCGATTGTGCCGGTATTTTTGATCGTTACATAGATTTTGATTTCCGGGTGCTGCTCCTGATAGGTTTTGACAAGGGAGGGGAGCAGGCAGGTGCCGAGAGTGATGCTGGAGCCAATATGGAGCGGGGCATTTGCATCCCAGGCGGAAATTCCGTTTTCCATTTCTGAAAAAAGTGACACGATATGGAGTGCATATTCATAGAAGCGGTGCCCGTTCTCTGTCGGGTAAATCCGTCGGGAGAGGCGGTCGAACAGGCGGATATGATAATATTCCTCCAGCTCCTTGATCGCCAGGCTGACGGACGGCTGAGCCAGATGCAGGCTGTTCGATGCGAGGGTGATGCTTTTTTGCTGATATACGGCGACAAAAATTTTCATATGACGCAGAGTCATGGCGGTTCCTCCAAGGTGATCGGGTGAAAAATAAGTGTGATCGCTTATTTTCACGCAGCTATTTGTACCGAAGGTGTCAAAAGGCTGCTCCTGCACAGCTTATATAACAAAAATATTATATATTTTATACTATAATACTATTTTACTTATATTACAAGAAAAGGTATGATAAGAACGATTACAAGAGGCTGTACGATTTTAGAAACAAACAGAAGCAGCGGGCATGCAAAAAAGCGTGCACAGAAATGAGAGGAAAGCATGAAGGAGAAATGGACGAAGATCCGAAAAGTATTTTTTTCCACGCTGTATTTAAGCGCGTTTACGTTCGGCGGCGGATACGTCATCGTCACGCTGATGAAAAAGAAATTTGTAGATGAGCTGCACTGGATCGATGAAGAGGAAATGCTCGATCTGGTGGCGATTGCGCAGTCTGCGCCGGGAGCGATTGCGGTAAACGGTGCAATCGTCGTAGGTTACAAGCTGGTGGGGATCGCAGGGGCACTCGCAGCGATCATTGGAACGATTATTCCGCCGTTTGTGATTTTATCGGTGATCTTTTATTTCTATGCGGCATTCTCTTCCAATTATATTGTAAAAACGGTGCTGGACGGCATGCAGGCGGGCGTCGGAGCGGTCATTGCTTCGGTTGTCTATGATATGGGCAGCGGCATCGTGGCAGGAAAGCAAAAATCATCCCTCGCAATTATGGCGGCAGCGTTCCTTGCGGTCTGCATTTTTAATGTCAACGTGGTCTATGTCGTGATCTTCTGTATCGTGCTCGGAGTGGTACGGACCCTGATCCAGAAGAGAAAGGAGAAAAAGAGATGATTTACTGGCAGCTTTTTCTGAGCTTTTTGCAGATCGGCATGTTCAGCTTCGGCGGCGGCTATGCAGCACTTCCGCTGATTCAGGAGCAGGTAGTGATGCAGCATGGGTGGCTGTTGAGATCGGAATTTACCGACCTGATTACAATTTCCCAGATGACGCCCGGACCGATTGCAGTCAATTCCGCGACGTTTGTCGGCATCCGGCTGGCAGGCTTTTTGGGAGCACTGGCGGCGACATTTGGCTGTATTTTGCCGTCGTGCATCCTGGTAACGGTGCTGTCCTATCTTTATTTAAAATACCGTAAAATGAGCATGCTGCAGGGCGTGCTGGAAACGCTGCGTCCGGCAGTTGTGTCGATGATCGCGGCGGCAGGCGTATCGATCCTGATCACTGCGTTCTGGAACGACGCGGTGAGCTTTATGTCGACGAAGTGGGATTCGATCGTGATTTTTCTTGTCGCAGTATGGCTGTTAAAAAAGAAAAACTGGAATCCGATTTTTGTGATGGTGCTGAGCGGTTTTGCAAAGCTGGCAGTGCAGGGTGTGCTTGCGCTGGTTGGCATAGTATGATAAGGTAGGAATAGAACAAAGCATCCGGATGCGCTGAGGCGGAGGCACAGTAAAATGTCGTTCAAAGTGCGCAGCCAACAATAGAATGCACGCTCTGCGAGCATTCTATTGTCATGAATAAACGCCGTCGGTCTGGGAACGCGGCAGAAAAGAGGGACGTATGGAGTATCGTGTAAAAACAATATTAAATAAGGAAGAAATCGAATCCTGTCAGCGGTTTTCGATGGATCATTTTATGTGGACATGCCTGCAGAAGCCGGAGGCTTACGGGTGGATGGGCTACCTGAAGAATCAGGGACTTTTCGTGAAGCTGGTCTGCAAAGAAAAGGATCCGAAGCGCGTTTACCACAATTTTATGGATATGGTCTGTGAGGACAGCGCGATGGAGGTTTTCCTTGCATTCCCCGAAAAGGGTGAAGCGCTGACCAACGATGTAATGTATTTAAATTTTGAAGTCAATTCCAACGGTGCGATGTATGCAGCATATGGAAAGGGAAGAAAAGGCCGTAAACCGATGCCGGAGAAATATCTGCAGGTTGTAGACTGCAAAGCGGACAGACAGGAGGACAGCTGGACACTGACTTATCTGATCCCTGAGAGCTATCTGAAGGAAGAGGCAGGAGTGGAAAAGCTGGATGGGGAGACCGAGTTTTACTGTAACTTCTATAAGATAGCCCAGACTCCTGAAATTGAGCATTATGCTTCCTGGTCTCCGATCGATAATCCGACACCGAACTTCCATTTGCCGATATTCTTCGCGAAGGCACAGATCGTGGAGTAAGTGGGACGAGTTTTTGCCACAGTTCACCGCGCCATTCGCGATACAATAGAATGTACACTCCGCGAACATTCTATTGTCATGAATCGCAGCTGCGCTGCTTTTGGCTTAGAGTTTTAGCCACAGTTCACCGCGCCATTCGCAAAACGCAGCTGCGCTGCTTTCCGCTGCTTGCGCAGCTCCTTTTGCTCATCGATTGGCGCTCCCTTCGTGGTGCTCTACAGTCAGATTTTCGTGTAAACACGAAATCTGTCTGCAGAACCCCACGAGTGAACTGTTGTATCGAAAAATGTACAAAAAAAGAGAAAAGTTTTTGAAAAAAAGCCTTGCAATTTTGTAGGGCTTACTTTATACTACTAAGTGCTGTGACATGATAGCGAAGAAGCATAAGGTTGCTGCAACGGAAAATACATAATCCCTGCAGGTTTTTATGTGGAGCGAATGTCAAGTTAGTAAACTGACGACAAGTCACTGTACCAGATAACAGCACCTGTCACGAGACAGGGGAAACGACGTGGAGTCCACGATAAGAGAAAGAAAAGATCTTTCAGGGTTGCTTATCAAGAGGACACACACGGGAACGTGTACAGTCACCGCTTGTCGCACTTATCTCAAAAGCGCGAAAAGGAGGCGACTTTTTTTATGGCAAATCAGGTAATGAGGATTACACTGAAAGCTTACGATCATCAGTTAGTTGATGCGTCTGCGAAGAAAATCATCGAAACAGTCAAGAAAAATGGAGCACAGGTGAGCGGACCGGTACCGCTTCCCACTAAGAAGGAAGTAGTTACGATTCTGCGTGCCGTACACAAGTACAAAGACTCCAGAGAACAGTTCGAGCGCCGCACACACAAGAGACTGATCGATATCATTGCACCCACACCCAAGACCGTTGATGCTCTGCAGAGACTGGAAATGCCTGCTGGTGTGTACATCGATATCAAAATGAAAACAAACAAGTAATTGCAAGAACCTCTACAGAGACGTATGAATAGTCCAACTGCTTTAACCACTTCTGATGCAGAAGCAGGAAAGTTGCGAACATTCCGCTATGTAGAAATCAACAGGAGGTCAAACGAACAATGAAAAAAGCGATTTTAGCTACCAAAGTCGGAATGACTCAAATCTTCAACGAAGACGGCGTGCTGATCCCGGTAACCGTACTTCAGGCTGGTCCCTGTGTCGTAACACAGATCAAGACCGTAGAAAATGATGGTTACGAAGCAGTTCAGGTTGGTTTCGTTGATAAGAAAGAAAAAGTTATCAACAGAGACAAGGCTGGCAAGAAGGAAGTCATTCACAGACATGGCGTAAATAAAGCTCAGAAGGGACACTTCGAAAAAGCTGGTGTTTCCTGCAAGAGATATGTAAGAGAATTCCGGTTTGAAAATGCGTCTGAGTACGCACTGGCACAGGAAATCAAAGCTGACATCTTCGCAGCTGGCGACAGAATCGACGCTACTGCAATCAGCAAAGGTAAGGGCTTCCAGGGTGCGATCAAGAGATTTGGTCAGCACAGAGGACCTATGGCTCATGGTTCCAAATTCCATCGTCATCAGGGTTCCAACGGTGCCTGCTCCTCTCCGAGCCGCGTATTCAAGGGCAAGGGAATGCCTGGTCACATGGGCTGCGTAAAGGTTACTGTACAGAATCTGGATGTTGTAAGAGTAGATGCTGACAAGAACCTGATCCTGGTTAAGGGTGCTGTACCCGGACCTAAGAAAGCTCTGGTAACCATCAAAGAGACCGTTAAGGTTGAGGCTTAAAACTGGAAAGGAGGACCACACAGATGGCAAACGTATCTGTTTATAATATGGAAGGCAAGCAGATCGATACAATCGAATTAAACGATGCGGTATTCGGTGTTGAAGTAAACGAACATCTGGTACACATGGCAGTTGTTCAGCAGCTTGCAAACAATCGTCAGGGAACACAGAAAGCAAAGACTCGTTCCGAGGTTTCCGGCGGCGGAAGAAAACCCTGGAGACAGAAGGGAACCGGTCATGCAAGACAGGGCTCCATCCGCGCTCCCCAGTGGACAGGCGGCGGCGTAGTATTCGCTCCCGTACCGAGAGATTATTCCTTCAAGCTCAACAAGAAAGAGAAGAGAGCTGCTCTGAAATCTGCTCTGACAGACAAGGTTGCAAATGCGAAGCTGATCGTTGTTGACGAGCTGAAGTTCGAAGAAATCAAGACCAAGAATTTTGCACAGGTTATGAAGAACCTGGATGTAAACAACGGTCTGGTTGTTGTAAACGAGAATGATGTAAACGTAATGATGAGCGCAAAGAACATCGCTGATGTGAAGATGGCTCTGCCGAACACCATCAACGTATATGACATCATGAAGGCTGGCAAGGTTGTTCTGACAAAGGACGCTGTTAAGACAATCGAGGAGGTGTACGCATAATGGCAGACATTAAGTACTATGACGTTATCCTCAAACCCGTCATCACTGAGAAGAGCATGGCTGGTATGGGCGAAAAGAAATATACCTTCCTGGTACATCCGGAAGCAAACAAGACCCAGATCAAGGAAGCTGTTGAGAAGATGTTTGAAGGCGCTAAGGTTGCTAAAGTAAACACTCTGAACGCTGACGGCAAGAACAAGAGACGCGGTATGGTAGTTGGTAAGACAGCCAAGACCAAAAAGGCTATCGTAACCCTGACCGCTGACAGCAAAGATATCGAGATCTTCGCTGGTCTGTAAGATGCGATGAAAGGAAGCTAAAAGCAAAAGCTTGATACAAAAGCTTCCAGTTAACGATCGAGGGCACTTCGCAGCTGACGCTGCTCGTCGCGTTGCACGCGACCATGGCTCCTGCCAATAAGCACTTTGCTCGTGCAAGCACGGCAAAGCACTTCCTGCCAGTCGCCGCACCCTCGAGCTCATCGCGAATATGTGCATACAAGCACGATAATAAATAGTAAAGGAGAAATCATCATGGGAATTAAAACATATAATCCCTATACACCTTCCAGAAGAAATATGACTGGTTCTGATTTTTCCGAGATCACAAAGACAACTCCTGAGAAGAGCCTTTGCGTATCTCTGAAGAAGAACTCCGGTCGTAACAATCAGGGTAAGATCACCGTTAGACATCATGGCGGCGGCGTTCGCACCCAGTATAGAATGGTAGACTTCAAGAGATTCAAGGATGGCATTCCGGCAACTGTAGTTGGTATCGAATACGACCCCAACAGAACAGCAAACATCGCGCTGATCTGCTACGCAGATGGCCAGAAGGCATATATCATCGCTCCTGAAGGACTGAAAGTAGGCCAGAAGGTCATGAACGGACCGGAAGCTGAAGTAAGAGTAGGCAACTGCCTGCCGTTATCTGAAATTCCTGTTGGTACTCAGGTACACAACATTGAGTTATATCCCGGCAAGGGCGGACAGATGGTTCGTTCTGCAGGTAACAGCGCACAGCTGATGGCGAAGGAAGGCAAATATGCAACCCTGAGACTTCCCTCCGGTGAAATGAGAATGGTTCCGATCGTTTGCCGCGCTACAATCGGTGTTGTAGGCAATGGCGATCACAACCTGATCAACTACGGTAAAGCAGGACGTAAGCGTCACATGGGTATCCGTCCTACCGTTCGCGGTTCCGTTATGAACCCGAATGACCATCCGCATGGTGGTGGTGAAGGTAAGACCGGTATCGGCCGTCCTGGTCCGAGCACTCCTTGGGGCAAACCGGCACTCGGCTTGAAGACCAGAAAGTCTAAAAAGGCTTCTAACAAGCTGATCGTAAGAAGAAGAGACGGTAAGGCTATCAAATAAGGTTAAGGAGGAGAACAACAATGGCAAGATCACTGAAAAAAGGACCGTTCGCTGATGCCAGCTTGCTGAAAAAAGTGGACGCTATGAATGCTGCTGGACAGAAACAGGTTATCAAAACCTGGTCCCGTCGTTCTACAATTTTCCCGTCCTTCGTTGGACACACAATTGCAGTTCATGACGGCCGCAAGCATGTTCCGGTATATGTAACTGAAGATATGGTTGGACACAAACTTGGCGAATTCGTAGCTACCAGAACCTACAGAGGTCATGGTAAAGACGAAAAGAAGTCCAAAGTTAGATAATTGAAAGGAGGTTTTATTCATGGCTAAAGGACATAGATCTCAAATTAAGAGAGAAAGAAATGCGAATAAAGATACAAGACCTTCTGCTAAATTATCCTACGCAAGAGTGTCTGTAACGAAAGCTTGTTTTGTACTGGATGCGATCAGAGGTAAAGATCTGGAGACAGCACTGGCTGTTGTAACCTACAATCCCAGATATGCTTCCAGCCTTGTAAAGAAACTGCTGGAATCTGCAGCAGCAAACGCAGAGAACAACAACGGCATGAAGAGAGAAAACCTTTATGTTGCTGAGTGCTATGCAAACAAGGGACCTACGATGAAGAGAGTTAGACCGAGAGCACAGGGACGGGCTTACAGAATCGAGAAGAGAATGAGCCACATCACTGTAGTGCTTGATGAGAGAAAGTAGGAGGAACGATAATGGGACAGAAGGTTAATCCTCATGGTTTAAGAGTCGGCGTAATCAAAGATTGGGATTCCAGATGGTATGCAGACGCTGAATACGCTGATTATTTAGTAGAAGACTACAACATCAGAAAATTTTTAAAGAAGAAACTGTATTCTGCAGGCGTTTCCAAGATTGAAATCGAGAGAGCGTCCGACAGAGTAAAGGTTATCCTTTATACCGCAAAGCCCGGCGTTGTAATCGGTAAGGGCGGCGCAGAAATCGAAGTAACCAAGAAAGAGCTGTCCAAGCTGACAGATAAAAAGGTTCTGGTTGACATCAAAGAAATCAAGAGACCTGACCGCGATGCACAA
>ULXD01037272.1_pt1 | contig 16893 bp, 12 predicted proteins | sample 1960961 | NCBI WGS metagenome assembly ULXD01 (sample SAMEA4835829, study PRJEB28245) | human gut metagenome | biome: gut microbiome; material: fecal sample | place: Denmark | collected 2008 | reverse complement strand
AAGCCGTTGCTCGTAGTCGGGCAGGTCGTCGGCACCGAGCCCTTTGAAGAGTGCGCACTCGCCAACTCCGTAAACTTCGGGATTGTCGTCGTCCCATATCTTTACGAAGTAGGTAGTCTTGTCGAGCATTACCGCGCGTGATGTTATGGCCGGCTGCTTGAAGTGCAGCAGGTAGCGGCAGTAGGCGGCTTGAAGCATCAGCCCGGGAATTTGGGGAACTGGCCGAAGTCGGGATCGCGTTTCTCAAGGAATGCATTCTTGCCTTCCTGAGCCTCGGCCATGAGGTAGTACATCAATGTAGCGTCGCCGGCAAACTCCATCATGCCGCGCTGTCCGTCGAGCTCGGCGTTCATGGCGCGCTTGATCATGCGTATGGCCATCGGGCTGCGTTTGAGTATCGTTTCGCACCACTCTACGGTTTCGTCCTCAAGGCGTTCGAGGGGCACTACTTTGTTCACCATGCCCATCTCCTCGGCCTCCTTGGCGGTGTATTGGCGGCACAGGAACCATATTTCGCGGGCTTTCTTCTGTCCCACGCATCGGGCAAGGTACGATGAGCCGAATCCGGCGTCGAAGCTTCCCACTTTGGGGCCCGTCTGGCCGAAACGTGCGTTCTCCGATGCGATTGTGAGGTCGCACACCACCTGAAGCACGTTGCCGCCGCCTATCGCGTAACCGTTGACCATGGCTATTACAGGCTTGGGAATTGAACGGATGGCTTTGTGGAGGTCGAGCACGTTGAGGCGGGGCACTCCGTTGTTGTCGATGTAACCGCCTATGCCCTTCACCTTCTGGTCGCCACCCGAGCAGAATGCCTTGTCGCCCGTGCCGGTGAGGACGACTACGCCTATGTCGCTGCGCTCGCGGCATATCGACATCGCGTCGAGCATCTCGAAATTGGTCTGCGGACGGAATGCGTTGTAAACTTGCGGACGGTTTATGGTTATCTTGGCAATGCCGTTGTAATACTGGAATAGAATGTCTTCATACTCCTTTATGGTGCTCCATTCTCTCATTGTGATTATCGTTTTTGTTTTGTGTAACGCAAATTTAGCCACAAATCTTCAATCTATGAAATAAAAAATCGGGCGACATCGATTGACGATGCGCCCGATTGGTCGATTGTGTCACTCTTATTCGGCTGTAAGTTTCACTTTGGTGCCTTTGAGCAGCGGCGAGGTGAAGTTGACCGTTATTTCGCCCGGCTCGCCTGTCGTCTGGATGTAGGCGAGCAGTCGGCCGCGATAGGCGCGGTGACGGTTGTCGGTGTAGTCGCTCATGTCGGAATTGTTGCATCCTTCAAGTCCGAGCAGTCGGGCCGGGCCCTGGATTGTGCATGTTATTTCGTTGTCGCCGAGCGTCACTATGTTTCCGTCATCGTCGAGAATGTCGACAAACACGTGGGCCGTGGCCTTGTCGCGATTCAGTGTCGGCTTGTCGGACGATGCCTTGAGTGCAAACGGCCTTCCCGAAGTTACGATGTCATATCCGGCCGTTACGTTGCCGTCATTGTCGCACGCCTCCACCGTGAGCTTGCCGGGAGCGTAGGGAATGTCCCAATGTATAATGCCGCTCTTGTGGTTGTAGGGCTTCATGGCTCCGACCTCCTTGCCGTTAAGCAGCAGGCGTGCCTGAGGCTGGTTGGTGTAGCACACAACCCTTATCGTTTCTCCGTCGTCGTAGTTCCAGGTGTCCCACGCGTCGACCGACAGATAGTCGCGGCGAGGCTTGGGGTAGGTGCCTATATAGGCTACGGGATTCTCACACCACAATGACGCACGGAAGTGTCCGCGAGGTTTCGGGAAGCTGCCGAAGTCAAGCAGGCCGGTGTAGAATCCGCGTGCGGGCCAGCTGCCCGACTCGCCGAGATAGTCGGTGCCTGTCCAGATGAATTGTCCGAATATGAAGTCCCTGTCGCGTGCGGCATACCATGCATCGATGTCCGACCTGTTTTCGCTGCCGTAGATTATGCGTGACGGATAGGTGGCATGGTCGGTGTCGTAACGGTCCTCGGTGTAGTTGTAACCCACCACATCCACCGCTTCGGGATATTCGGTTTCGTTTGACATCACCACTCCGGCAAGTGCGCCGGTCACGGGGCGTGATGTGTCGACACTTCTTACACAGGCTGCAAGTCGCTTGGCAATCTTGCCTATGCGTTCGGCGTTGGGGGCTTCGGGATTGTAGCCGCCAAACATGGGCTGGCTTATGGTCGAGCCGTCGAGCACGGGGTGGGAGTAGGGGTCGTTGGGATAGTCGACCTCATTGCCGATGCTCCACATGAATATCGACGGATGGTTGCGGTCGCGGCGCACCATGTCGGTGACATCGCGGTCGATCCACTCCTCAAAGAAGTCGTAGGTGCCGTCAAATCCGGGAGTGCCTTTGTTCCAACCCTCGATCCACTTGCGCTTGGGAAATTCCCACTCGTCCGAAGCTTCGTCCATAACGAGAAGTCCTATTCGGTCGCACACATCGTAGAGTGCCGGGGCCTGCGGATTGTGGGCGCAGCGTATGGCATTCACGCCTATTGACTTCAGATTGGCAAGGCGGCGCTCCCACACCTCTTCGGGCACGGTGGCGCCAAGCACTCCGGCATCGTGGTGCAGACACACTCCCTTGACCTTCATCCAACGGCCGTTGAGTGCGAATCCCTTGTCGGGGTTAAACTCGAGCGAGCGCAACCCTGCTGTGGTAGTGCTGCCGTCGATGCGCTTTCCGTTGGCCCACAGTTCGGTATTGAGCTTGTATAGATAGGGATTGTCTATGTCCCAGCGTTCGGGATTCTTTAAGCGCAGAGTCAGGGTTGACTTGCCGTTGTTGACTCCGGCAGCCGATTGCGACACGACTTTTCCGTCGGCATCGGTAAGCGTTGCCTTGACCTGTAGCTTCTTCGCCTTTTCGGGATTCTCGATGTCGACCGTCACCTTGATGTCGGCACGGTCGTCGGTAAGGCGAGTGGTTTCGTAGCCCACGCCCCATTGGGCTATGTGGGTTTCGGGTGCCTCGACAAGCCACACGTCACGGTATATTCCCGAGCCGGTGTACCAGCGTGAGTCGGCGTAACGGCTGTGGTCGACCCGCACTGCTATTACATTGTCGCCGGGAACGAGGTAGGGTGTCATGTCATACATGAACGACACGTAACCGTTGGGTCGCTTGCCGAGCAGGTGACCGTTGACATAGACCTCGCTGCGGTTGTACACGCCTTCAAAGTATATGTATTGGCGGGCGGCATCGCCGGCAGGGGTGAAGTGCTTGCGATACCATGCAATGCCTCCGGGAAGGAATCCGGTGCAACTTGCAAGTGACGGCGACAGCTGTCCTTCAATTGACCAGTCGTGGGGCAGGTCGAGCTTGCGCCACTTTGAGTCGTCGTAGTCGGTATTTACAGCGGTTGAATCGTCGGCGAGCTTGAAAAGCCATCCGTCATTGAATTTCGACGGCTCGCCAAACGACACTTGCGCTTGTGCCGCAACGGCGCACAGCGCAGCAATGAGTGACAATAAAAGGGTTCTTATCATAGTTGTTTACGGGTATTGATTTGGTCGTGATCAGTTTTGTGGCAATGGCTGTCACCTTGCACGCAGTTCCCAAAACGCCACCGCTGCCGCCGCTGCCACATTCAGTGAGTCGACGCAGTGCGACATGGGTATCCTCACCACATAGTCGGCATCGGCTATTACATCGTGAGGAAGTCCGTCGCCTTCGGTGCCCATGATAATTGCAAGTCGGGGCTGCTCGGCAAGTACAGGATGGTCTATAGGCACGGAGTTGTCGGTCAATGCCATTGCCGCGGTCTTGAAGCCGAGCTCGCGCAGAGTGCCTGCCGGAACAGTGAGCCTTGTCCACGGCACGAGAAACACCGAGCCCATCGACACCCTCACGGCGCGGCGGTTGAGCGGATCGCATGACGAAGGAGTGAGCAGCACCGCGTCGATGCCAAGAGCGGCCGCCGAGCGGAATATCGCCCCTACATTGGTCGAGTCGACTACGTTGTCGACTATCACGACACGCCTTGCGTCGGCGCAGATGTCGGCGATGTCACGCAGTTGGGGCCGCCGCATGGCACACAGCACACCGCGTGTGAGCGTGTAGCCCGTGAGCGACGACAGCAGTTCGCGGCTTCCGGTGTAGACGGGGATGTCGCCGCAGCGTGCTATTATGTCGGCCGCGTCGCCGGTTATGTGGCGATGTTCACACAGCATCGCTACCGGAACGTAGCCTGCGTTGAGCGCGACATAGATCACCTTGGGGCTTTCGGCGATGAAAATCCCCTTGTCGGGTTCAAGTCGGTTGCGCAGCTGCGCCTCGGTGAGGCTGCCGAACATCTCCACTCCGGGATGTGACAGTGAATCGATTTCGATTACAGGCATGGGCGATGGTTATTTACGGAACAGCCTGCGCAGTGAGTTGGCAAGGCAGTAACGAGCGTGCATCCAGGTGTGGCTTCCGCCGCGCTCCTCGGCCTGATATTTTATCGCCTTGTCGTCGAAGTAACGCTTGTTGCGCACTACATCGTTATAGAGGAAGTCGCTTGTGCCTACACACATCCACAGCGAGTTGAGGCTGTTGGCGTCATTGACGATGTTGGGGAAGTAGGCGTCGATTACTTCGGGGGTGAGATATGCGCTGTAGGATTCGAGCCAGCCGAATTTGTCGGGGCATGAGAAGGCGGTGAACATCGATTGTCCGCCTCCGCGTGAGAATCCGGCGATGGCGCGTGAGTCGCGATTGTTGATTGTGCGGTAGTTTGACTCGACATAGGGCATGATCGACTGGGTAAGCTCCTTGACAAACACCTGATACATCTTGGCGGCTTCGGGCGACGACGGACGAGGTGTGCCGTTGTTCATGTAGCCGTAGGGCATCACTACGATCATCGGTTCGGCTTCGCCTGATGCTATGAGGTTGTCGAGCAGCGTGTTGGCGCGACCTACCTTGAACCACACCTCTTCAGTGTCGGTGGTGCCGCTTACCAGATAGAACACAGGATAGCTCTTGTCGGGATTGGCTTCGTACTCGGCCGGAGTGTAGACGATGAGGTTGCGGTGCTGTCCGAGCACATCCGACTTATAGGTGTTGTAGTGTATCTTTCCGTGGGGAACATCGCGAACGGTGTAGAGGGCGTTGTCGTCGGGAATCTCGAGCACACTCGCCTTGAAGCTTTCATTGGGGAATATGTTGATGTTGCCCGGGTCGGCCACGCTTATTCCGTCGATGATGAAATTGTAGGGGTATATGTCGGGTGTGGGGGTGGGTACGGTCACGCTCCACACGCCCTTGTCGTTGCGTGACATGGCTACGGAACCCTGCATGAACTGTCCGGTGAGTGACACCGACGATGCGTTGGGTGCCGCTACGCGGAATACGATAGAGTCACCGAGAATGACGGGTGAGTTCATTACATCGAGAAATGCAAGGGGGTCGGCGGCGTTGGCTTGAAGCGACAACATGGCTGCGCCTAAAAGCAGAGAGCTTAGTTTCATAATTACGTGTAGTTTCAGAGGGTTATTTGGTTATGTTAAATCCTAACTTGATGATGCACTTCAGGGTTTCCTGCGAAGTGGCGCGGTCATACTCCTTTTCGCTGTCGGGGAGTGAGTCGTAGTCCACAAGGCACGGATGATGCTTGGCGGCATCGTCACGCACGGGGCCGTAGGTCCAGCCTTCGGCCATGCGGTTTTTGGCCCACACTTCATGTACGTTTCGGGCCATATCCTCGATTAGAGGCATGAGTTGAGCGGGCAGTTCAATGTCGGATGTGTCGACGGGCGACGGGATATATTGCTTCATTGCAGTAGGGTGTTATGTTATTTGTTGTTATTTTTGTCATCTTCGTCATCGGCTGTTCCTTTTTCGAAGGTGTATTGCTTTGGGTCGAAATATCGGAGAGCTTTCAGCATCATGGGTATGTTGCGTGAAAATCCGTTATCCTTATCCCGGGTTTCTTCGGGCAGGCGGTCAAAGTCCTTGATGTCGTAGTGTATCATGTTGCGGCGAAGCTCTTCGGCGCTATTGAATCGGCTGTCGCTGCTCAGTTGCGGCCTGAAGCCCATCATGAGTTGCTCGACATTCCATCGCAGATGCTCCATGCGGGCCAGTTGGGCCAATTGCTCCGTTGTAATTTCTGCACCCTCTTGGATGCCCAATGAACCGATCTTGTAATAGATGGCCGATGCGTGGTACATGTTGGACCATCTCATCGACATGAGCGGCTTGCCTTTGTTGCCTTTCATCTCACTCCAGCTCTTTTCCACATCATTTAAACGTAACTCTCCCGATGAAAATATCTTTGACAGATCTTCGCCGGGCCCCAGTCCGTAGGTGTAGTTTATGAGTTTGGCAAGCAGGTCACGCTTCTCGGTGTCGTAATTGGAGCGGTCGATCATGCCAAACGGAACCAGCTTCATAAGCGGATGCCCGTTTATTGCGTCACTTCCTTTGCGGATTGCCGACACAAGGGCATCGGTGGTCGATTGTTGCACGAGAATCTGATGACTACCGTGCAGCACCTTTTCAGGCAGATATATGGCAGCCGACACCGCTTCGGGAGTTACCGGCAGACATATAGCCAGATTGGTGACGGAATCAGGGTCGGATGCCGCATCGATGAGATAGGCCCGGATGTTGGGGTTGGATATGTCGCCTTCGATGAATTCCCAATCAATGTCGACAATTTTATCGCCAAGATTCTCGCCCTTGAACCGTGATGTTGAGTCGACATCATTCATCGGGTCCAGCCACTTGTGGGTCTTGCTTACCGGCGATGAGGGATTGGCATCATAGAAATGCTCCACGGTGTAGCCTCCCGACGGTAATTGATTGGCGTCCACATAACGGTGGCGCGATATTTCAAAGAGATTGGAGAATCGACCTTTGAAGAATGTCATTTCGCGGGCGGCATTGCGGTCGATAAACGTGATGAGTGTTCTCACTCCACGTGACGAGAAGTTAGGGAAATGAGCCACCTGTGCAGCTTCAATGGCCATGGCTACGCCCATTTTCGACATTCCTACGATGATGAGGTGCACACGCTTCTTCGATTTCGAGTCGATGGGCGTGTCGTAGAGCGGCTTGTAGATATTAGGCTTCTGCGACATCAAATCGGGCACCAGCACCTGCTGCGCCCAATTCTCGTAGTAGTTGAACGGAATGAAGTCGAGGAGGTGACAGTTGGCCTTGTCGATGTCGAAGTATTGGAATGCCGTGAATGTGGATTGATACTCAAACATCACATGGCATTTTATGGGCTTACGTTTTTTGTTGTTATCTGCCTTTTCGGCAATGTAGGCCGACAGGGTGTAGTAGGTTTCGAGGTTTACGGTGTCGTGGTCAAATCCGTCCTCGGGAAAGTTCTCGCCTATGATGTAGATTTCACGCGCTTTTTCGGGATTGAGTGAGGTGATGTTGAGTTTCGACGAGCGGTCGCCTTTGTACACTACAATACGTTTGCGATGATTCTTGTCGATAAGCGATTCAAAAATCTCCTTTCTCACTTCGTCGGTGTCACGTGAACCCAATATCACTATCCATCGCGGGATGTCGCCTTTGCTCAACAGCGTGTTGCACAGATTGGACACCATCTTGTGGGTGCCTATTATGGTCACAAAGTTTTTGGTGATGTGGTAGCGCGCTTCGCCGCTTTGCCAGCGCTCCTTGCGGCGGTCAACCCAGTTTATAAGCGTGGTAGTGAGCAGGCCGGTGAGCAGCAGCGAACCTATCATGGTAATTATGAAGCCTATTATTCGCTGCAGATGCGACGGCGTGCCTATTGTTTTGGCATTTTGGATTTCGGGATTTAGGCCGAAATCATATTGTGGATTGAAGATGTGGATGAATGTTTTGTAGGGATGGTCGGCGCCGGCCCACCATCCGAGCAGGCCGAGAATAATGAGAACAATCGATACGATAAAGAATATCCAGCAAAATTGCTTCATAAAGTTGCCCGAAAGACGGCGGTCGATTATGAAGAACAGCTTTCTGGGATGTCCGAATTTTTCCCACATGGCTGTCAGCCATGGCATAAGTTGATTTTGTTTCCCCGACTTATTCAAAATGTGATGCGAATGAATGGATTATTATTGAGGTTCAGCCGATAGACACGGTCAAGTATCTAAGGCGTTAGCCAAAGATACGTAAAATTGAAAGATTACGGCATTAAATTGCCAAATAAAATGTGATAATGTAAAAATTTGAGCGGTAATGCGTAACTGTGTGCCTTGTCGGTGTCGGGGAATGGAGGTGGAAAAAGAATCACCCCGTGACATCATGAACAGCGATTTTGTGCCACGGGGCGATCCATTACTTACCATAAGTATAATCTATGCCCGGTTTTTCCCTCACGTAGGAGGGCATACACATTCCGGTTACCGAACCAATATAGGTGGGATCGGATATGTAATAAGTTTTTCCGCCGTGATGATAGGCGTCGCCTTTGATGGGTTGTGACAGTTTCACCGATGCGCTTTCGTGACCCGGATAGTTGATGAGTTGGTTCTCTACGCCGAGCACATTCCACAGCAGATAGGTGTAGAATATGGCGCGGTCCTCGCAGTCGCACTTCGGGTAGTAAAGAATCTCCTCAAGGAAGTAGGGCTTTTCAAATCCATGCAGATCCTCATCGGTGGCGTATTCAAAAGCTCCCTGTACAAATTGCAACAGCGAGTTCACGGCTTCGAGCTCGTCCTTGTCTTGTAGCTGAGCCTTGAACTGCTTTACGATGTCCTCTCTCACATCGGCCAGCACGGTCGAGCGTGCGAAGTCGGCTGTAGGCATCTGGGGATAGCGGTATAGGATGGGGAATATGTTGGCGTTGATTTCGCCGCTTAGGGTGAGGTCCTTGAACCGGAGGTCGTATCGATGGGGTTTGTAAGGCAGGTTCAGACCGTTGATTTTTAGATCCATAGCCGAACCTGTGTTGGCGTTTTGCGGCAGCTCGCAAGTCGATATGCGCATGTTGATGATGCTTTGCGGGTTGACCGACTTGTCGGTGAAGATGTAGTATTTGTTGCCGTTTACCTTCATGTAGGTGCGGGCATATACGGTCTGCTGAAATGGAATCAGGAGCACGGCGGTGTTGCCCGACATGCCTACGCGCACATCGTAGCCCATGCCTACAAGCAGATAGTGCTTCAATGCCATGCGCGATGTGGAGTGAACCGAGGGGAAGCGGCTGTCGACATAGGCGCTCACGAGTTCATACTTCAGATAGTCGTTGAGCGACATCGATGCGGCGAGTTTCTCGATTGCGTCGATGAGGAGCTTGGTGTCGTCGTTTTTGTTGAGATTGCGCCACTGCGATGCGAAGTCACGGGGCGACGACAGGCGGTCGGTGATGTTTATGTCGATAGCGGGAATGGTCACCGGCAGGTCGTAGAACTTGAAATCGAAGTTGCCCTCGGGCATTCGCGTCGGTTTTGATGTCGGTTGAGGGGCGGCCTGTTGCGGTGTCACCTCGGGTTGGGGGACGGTGGCTACAGGTGCCGCCGGCGTGGCAGGTGTGGGGTCGGGCAGCAATACCGGTTCGGAGCTTGACTCTGGGAAGTCGCCCACACGCGGCACGCGGTCGGGCTTGGGTACAGTGCTGCTTTCCTCGCCCTTGAATTGCTGGAAGTCGCTCCACACTCCGTCAAGAAACTGATCGTAACGCTCCATCACCCCTTTACGGTAGGCATTGTAGTCCTCAAGCAGTCCTTTGCGAAATTCAGCGAAGGAGCCTCCCGGTGACTGTGCCACGGCTGAAGCGGTTCCGGCTACGGCGATTAGTATCGAGGTTATGACGCGATGTTTCATGACGAGATTGATTTGGGTGTTGTTGTGGTTGTGACAGGATTGGTTGTTGGTTGAGTTGAGAGGCGGTTGAATCGGGAGTGCGATGTGATGTCACACTCCCGACCGGTAGATATAGGTTCTTTTACTTTTGCCGTTTACTGCTGCTCAAAACCTTCACGGACAAATGAAGAGATCTTATCGGCGTTACGCTGAGCTGCTTCACTCTCCTTCAATGCGTTTTCGAGTGCGCGCAGGCGAGCCTTTGAAGCTGCGCTTTCGCTTACGATGTAGAATGTCTGGAGCTCGTAGGTGCCGTCGCCGTTGTCACGGATTACCGAGTAGCTCTCCTCCATCTCGCCCTTGATTTCCTTCTCGACAAGACGCTCGTAAGCTCCATAGAAGTGGTCGAATTCGCCTTCGGCTGATGTGCCGTCGCCGGCCATGTCACTCATCACGCGACCCTTGAGCGAGCTTCCTGCCTGCTGGGCGTAAGTAACGCATGCGTTGTTGGCAGCCATCTGCTTGCCTATGTTCTTTGACTTGAACTTGGAGGCCACGCCCACTACCTCACGGCCGTCGTCGCCGAGGGTGTTGAGCTTGTCATAGTGCTTCAGAAGGGCTACTTCGAGAGTGCGTGAGCTGGCAAAAAGTTTCCAATTTTCCTTCTTGTATTCCTTCATTTTCTCTTTTTTCTCCTTGTTCAACGCCTTTTGCAGCTGCTTGTTGGTATCGGCCATTGCCATGGGTGCCATGAGGCATGCGGCAACGATGAGCATGATTAACTTTTTCATTTTTGATAAGAATTGATTGTTAGTAGTTATTTTTGGATTTCAATATTCATGATTTTTACAGCCATGCGGGGATCATATTTGCGGCATTTCACGAGCCACTTTGAAAATTCGTCGTGGCTGAGCATTCGCGGCATATTTTCTCCGGCATAGTTGTCGACTGCCTTGGCAAATGGCTGAGGCGAGAACACCACGTAGAGCATGTTGTGTTCCAACTCGTCGTCGGCTGTCATTACGAGCTGATCGACTTCGCCGAGGTCGGGGTCGGCCGACGCGGGGTCGAAAAACACATAATCCTTGTTGTGCTTCACCTTTATCTCGCCTTTGGTGTTGCCCTGGTAGGGGAGGAGCGAGTACACGTTGTTGTGTGCGTCGACAAGGAATGCGGCGACATAACCGTCGACAGGACTCTTAAGGTAGAGATACATGTCGTCGCCCGAGCGGAAACGCGTGTCGGCGTTGACAGTGCGTGTGCCGTTGCGCAGCACGCTCGTGGCAAAGTCAACCGCGAGGTTGTCGATCTCGCGGGCTTTGCCTGTAACCTTGCAGGTGACGATGTAGAGGCCGTCGGAGTCAAGCTCGTAGGTGTAGACCGGCTCCTTCTCGTCGGCTATCCATTCGCCTTTCAGGGCCGACTCGTTAAGCATCGAGAAGTAGGTCGACTCACCTTGCGCCGACACGACATCGCGCTGATAGGTGTCCTGAGTCACCACGGTGCCGAATTTCTCGGCAAGGGCCTTGGCTCGCGCGCCGTTGAGTGCGTTACGCTCGCAATCGGCACGTGACTCGGTCTTGGAGCCGTAGTAGGTGAACTCGCCGTGCACCGTCACAATGTCGGCAGCCGTCAGCGACATCGACATCATTACGGTCGACATGAGCAGCATGATCAATCGCTTCATGGCAGGCATCAGTTACGTATTTTGCGTTTGGTCCACTCGACAGCCATGTTGCCCGAGGTCGACACCTGAGGAGTCTGCGGCTTCTTGTTGACGATTGTAGCCTGACGGCGCACATTGTCGATCACGTAGTCGCTAAGTTCCTTCAATGTAACGTTGCCTTTGCTCTCCTGAAGCTTTTTCAGCAGATAGTAGGTGAACAGGCCGTGATTCTTCTCCTTGTAGGGCATTGCGGTTTCCTGTCCCGATGCGGCCGAAAGGGTGAACATGTTGCCCTTGGGTGATGTCTGCTTGGGCTTTATCGCAACGCCACGGGCGGCAGTGAGCATACCTCCCGAGCGATTGCCGCCGCTGAAGCAGGCGTCGAGGAACACCATGACCGAGTTGGCTCCCATGTCGCCGAGGTCGGAGTAGAGTTTTCCGAGCGAAATACAGCTTTCCGACACCATTGCGTCGCCGTCGACGGGCAACAGGAATGCATCCTTGGTGCTTTCATCGGGCATTCCGTGTCCGGCATAGTAGAATATGACATCGGCGTTGCCGTCGACCGACTTGACAACGTTGCGTATGTCGGCTATGGCACGCAGCATTTTTCCGAGGGTCGCATCCTTGTAGACGCGGATGTTCTCCTTGGGAATGCCGAGGGTGAGGTTACAGTATTTGCTGAATGTTTCTCCGTCGTTCAGGGCCGCTTCGACGCGCGGAACGTTGGCGTAGGATTCGTTGGCGATGATGACGGCGAATGTCGACTTGGAGGGCTTGTTGTTGTAGGGAATGTTCTCGTCCACATCCGAAGGCTTGAAGGCGGTAGACGTCGAGGGTGCCACTGTGGGGCGTGAGCCGTCGGGTGTGTAGATGTTTATTCCGGCAATGTCGATGGGCGGCACGTAGTGGGTAACGCCTTCGGTCTTGCTGTAGGAGTACTCCTTTCCGTAGGGCGTCACGAATGTGATGCCTGAGATGAGCACTTCGTTGTCCTTGATATAGTAGGAGGGATTCTTGAAGTGCACGCCTTTCCAGTTGGCCTTGAATGTTTCGGCCTCGCTGTTCTCGCGCGGAATGTTCAGATAGATGGGGCCGTAGGACGACTTTATCATGTAGACTTCGTTTTCGGCATCGTAGGGCTCAAGCGAGAAGTCGGTGACGCGCAGTTTCTTGCCGTAGGCGGTGAGATACTCGTCCTGGGCTTTGCGTGACAGGCGGTCATACTCCTGGCTGAGTGTCGTTTCGTTGACGCGCTTGCGATAGTCGTCGTTGGTTTCAAATTCACCTTTCTTGGCCCATGCGTTGAGGTTCTTCTCTACGTAGCTCTTGGCAAAGTCGGTGTAAAGCGGAGCCTTTGAACCGATTGAGGGGGCGTTTTTGCCCGAGCTTGCAAAGTTGGGCAGGTCGTTGGCGTTGGCCGTGATGAGGTCGGGCATCGACTTCTCGGCGATGGGATTGTCGCCGAGTGCGCGGATGCGCACGTTCACGTTATCAAACTTCTCCTTGTTGCCGAGGCATCCGTAGCTCACGGCGAGAGCCTTGAGATATTTCAGCGATGTGGGGTCGTTGGCCACCACCTCCTCAAGTTTCATCGAAGCCGCGTCGAAGTAGGTGTTGCTCTGTCGGCCATATTTCTTGGCAATCTTATCGTCCTCCTCGTAGATGGACTTGTTGTAGAAGTCTACGCCGAGATTGTAGTAGCAAAGGGCTATGTGACGGGCCACGCCGAGGTTGTCGGGGCGTATCTCCTCAAGTTTGCGATAGGTGTCGAGCGCTTTCTGGTACTGTTGCATATCCTCATGCAGCTTTCCCTGGATGTTGAGCAGCTGCTCGTCGAGCGGCTTCATTGCGAGAGCCTTGTCGAGGAATGTCTGCAGCAGTTCGGGGTGACCGCCGTCGATGCAGCCCTGGATGCCTATGAGCATCATGTTGTAGTTGTCGGGGTAGAGCACGAGTGCGTCCGACATGGCCGTGATGGCACGGTCGTATTTGCCTGTATTTATGCAGGCCTGACCGAGAAACATGTAGATCTGCTCGCGTGACTTGTCCTCGCCGGTCGATATGTATCGGTCGAAGTAGCCTATGGCGCGGTCGTAGTCCTTGACATTGTAGGCTCCCGACGCAGCGCAGTAGACTATTGACGGATAGACCGATGTGAGGGGGAAATCCTCGCCCTTGAATGCATCCATCATGTGGGTGTCGACATAGGCTTGTGCAAATTTTGTCAGTCGGTCGTTGTCGCCTGCCGATGAGTAGTGGAACGCTCCGGCTTCGAGGTCCTTGTTGATGTCACGCAGGATGCTCTTGCAGCGGTCCATGTCGGGGTAGTTTTTGGCGGCGAGCTTCATTGCGTCGACACACACGCTGTAACAGTCGAGGGCTGTGGTGTAGACTTCGGTTTCGGGCTGATTCTCATATTTCAGCCATTTCAGGTGCTTGTACAGGTCGGCCGCCTTCTGGATTTTGCTTTCAAGTCCGGCCTGCTTGAGGCTGTCGCCGTCGAGCAGGATTCCCTGATGCATCATGTCGTCATCGGGCATCAGCGACCCGATACTCATCATGTCGGGAGTGTCGGGCATCGAGGCGGCCGAGGGTGTGTTGCCGTTTATGGCATAGGCGGTTATTGCCGCCGAAGCCGTAAACAGCATTGATAGGTTGATTAATATTCGGTTTTTTCTCATTATTAATGTCTTTAGACTTTAAAATGCATCAATGAATGTGAATTCGGTGGTGATGCGGCGGAATTCGCCACCCTTGCCTTCGGATACGGTTATGTAGTAACGGTAGTCCGACTTCATTTCATTGAGATTGGATACGTTCTTCTCAAGGTAGTCCTTAACGCCCATTGCGCGGATGAATGCCAGCTGCTCGTTCTGCTTGATTCCGTCCTTTGTGTTGACGCTGATGCTTGTGAGCTGGTCGTTCTGATAAACGGGCTCGTTCTCGAAGTCACCGTAGGCTCCGTCATACTTGATGCCGTGGATGATGGGCGAGCTGTCGGCGGTTCCCGAAATCTTGACATTGAGCTTCTTGCCGTCCTTGACATACTGTGCAAGGTCGCCTTCAAATGCCTGCTTTACAATAGAGAGCATCGATGATGCGGCTCCCGACTCCTCGACATGATACTTGCCGGGAGCGAAGTCCTCTTGAACCGAGAATTCGGGCTCAACCTCGTAGGAGAATTTGACGATGTAGTTGAGTATCTTCTCGCCGTTGGCGTCGAAGTCCGAAGCCACTCGCGAATCCACGGTGATGTTGGTGTGGTCGGAGATAACGTTGCGGAGTTTTGCCTCCTCGATTACCTTCTGCTTGATTTCCTGTAGCTTCATTTCCTCCATCTGTTGCTGCTGGATGATTTCAAGCGAAACAACATTATCGTCGCCGTCCATGAAGTTGAGGGGGACGCGGTCGTGGTTGTCGTAGATGTAGGTTTCACCGTCGGCGCGGTTGTAAATCTGGGCGTAGATTATCTCGAAGTTGTCGTTGGCCATTACACCGTACTTAACATCGCGGAATTCAAGGTCGTCGGCGTTCTTGAATCCGCCGACCTTCTCTTCGGGCACGGGGATGTAGATGGTGGGCATGTTGCTGAAGTCGACGGCGAGTATGTTGTTGCTGCGGTCATATTTTCCGAGCTTTACCTGCGACATCGAGAGGGGATTGCCGGCGAGTCCGGTCGAAATCTCGTCCTCGAAGAGCTTGCGCTGACGGGCGCGTGACTCGTCGGTGACACGAGCGCGGTACTCTTCCATAGTTTCACCCGGCATCATCTTCAACCACTCTTCCATTCGCAGGTTAACTTCGTCGGAGATTAGCTTGGCGTAGTAGGGCTCAAGCTTGGTCATGCGCTTTGCGTTGATGGCGTTGGTTGAGTTATAGGCGAGCAGGGTGTTCTTGCGCGAGTCGGGGAGGAACATGATCATCGACACATTGCCGTCGGGCACATCGATGAAGTCACGGTCGCTTTCGTCAAGAAGGTTGATGATGGTGATGAGAATAGGCGAGGTGGCCACGGCTATGTATTTTCCGTCGAAGTTGTAGGAGCATCCGAGTGCGTCGCCGAGATTGTCGAGAGTGCGCTTGATGATGAAGTTGCGGGTGTCGTAGATGTTGAGCACTCCGTCGGCGGTGAGGATTGCAAATTCGGTGTTGTCCTCGTTGAAGGCTATGTCGTTGACTTCGATGTCAAAGTTCCAGTCCTTGCGCAACTTGTGTTCCTCGAAGTTGTAGACGGCCACTTTCTTTCCGTCGGATATCACTAGGTAGTAACCGTTGTTGCTGAGAAGTATCTCGGTGGGCGTGAACGGAATCTCGAATGATTCAATTTCATCAAACTGCTTGGCATCGAGAACGTGTATGCCTGTCGATGTGGCAAGTATCACCCTGCGTGCGTCGGGGGTGAATAGAACGGCGGTGGGATTTCCCAGCTTCTTGGTCTTTAACTTAAACAGCTCGGTATCGTAGGTGCCGAGATCATATACGGTGGCACTGTTCTTGTCCTTTTCTTTTTTGATGACAATATAGTTTATTCCCGACGGATTTATGGTTACGTCCAGCAGTAAGTTCTTTTTGCCCAGTTCACACAACGGTTCTTTGCGGCAGGTGAACAATGAATGGTCGTCATAACCGTATATTGCAAGTGAACAGCGTGTAAGACCGGTGGGTGTGGTCAATTGCGGGAATTTGTATTCCATACGTGTCTTAGGCTGAGCATTTTGTTCATTGTCCTCAGCGAAAGTTGTCGAAGCTGCACATAGCACAAGCGATAAAGCAGCAGCTCGAATAAAGGTAGTCTTTCTTAAGTGCATAGTTTTTTATGATTTTGATTGATTATATTTTCCTTTTCCTAAAGGAGGCGCATGTAGACCGGAAGCTGGTTGTCCGATGCCACTTGGGTGCCCTCCTTCATCAGTGATTCCATGTTTTCAATAAGTTCGTCGATGTCAAAGTAGCAGTGGGTCATGATCAGGATGTGCTTTCCGGCCGGATTGAGCCCCTTTGACTGGCTGCGTACAATCGACTGGTTCTGAAGCACTACATAGTTGCCGGTTGGCTGTCCGAGTTCCGAAATCTCGACTTTGCCCTCCTCGGGAATTATGCGCAACACGTTGAAGTAGACGGGAAAGTTGAGTGTGTTCTCAAGCATGAATTTGAGTCCCGATTCGTTGACAGGCGCATTAAGCAGAGTGGTGGGGAAGTCGGATGTCTTCAGGGCCTCCAGGTCCTTCAACGCATTGATTACATTGGCGCTCAGCTTCTTGGTGTCGACCTGTAGATTGTCGCCTTCGGGGTCGTAGGCTTCCATTGACCGTCTTACGAGTCCTTTTTCCACATATACCCGGTCATCGCCGCTTGTCGATGACTTGCCGAATCGGATTTTGTCATGTATCGCGGCGCGATTGTCGCTTGATTGCTCCTTTGCATCAATCATTATGCGTGTCGTAGTGAAT
>ULXD01039552.1_pt1 | contig 17029 bp, 15 predicted proteins | sample 1960961 | NCBI WGS metagenome assembly ULXD01 (sample SAMEA4835829, study PRJEB28245) | human gut metagenome | biome: gut microbiome; material: fecal sample | place: Denmark | collected 2008 | reverse complement strand
GGTCCTTTGAGCGGCCTTGTCGGCGAACTGGTGACTGTCGGGAGTAAGAGTAAGATTGCCGTCCGTTTGAATATGCTCGGTTGTGCCTGTGTTGATATGCCGATCGGTTATGTAGAGCCTATTCACTTAATCAATGATACTCCGAAAGTTTAGTGTTCAACATACGCTCTTGAGGCGTTTCTATTAAAATAACTTTAACGGGTGCAGGAACTATGCTGTATGATTCCTGACAAAATCGCTTTGGCTACGGGGCAATGTTAAATCTAGAACAAATTTTTAATTCAACTCAGTTTAGGGCACTTCCAACTGCCCTTTCAAAGGGGGGTGCCCTAAATTGAGTGCTTACAACGGCTATACTGACACCATGGAAAAGATGTTGCGCCGGCTGGAGTACGACCTTTATTATTGGGGCCACCGTTCGTGGCTGTTCGATTTCAAGATTCTGCTCAACACGTTCTGTTCCAACGTATTTGGCAAGAAGTTCTGAAGCATTTAAATATGAATTAAAAAATGGAGAACCAAATTAAGGCCGGAGCCGCTCTTAACTACGTCATAATAGGAATAAATGCTTTAGTAGGATTACTATACACCCCATATATGTTACGTATGTTGGGACAAAATGAGTATGGTTTATTCTCACTGGTTGCATCAGTAATTTCCTATCTGACCATTTTGGATTTCGGATTTGGCAATGCTATCGTAAGATACACCGCAAAGTTTCGGACGGAAAACAAAACGACTGAACAATATGAAATGTTTGGAATGTTTTTGAAGTTGTTTTGTGCCATAGGTCTATTTGCTTTGTGTATTGGAATAATCCTTTGCTTCAATGTAGATAATCTATTCGACAAATCCATGTCGCCGGAAGAACTGTCGAAAGCAAAAATTCTACTGTTAATATTATTGATAAATCTTGCCTTGACCTTTCCGCTTAGTGTTTACGGATCAATAATAAATGCGTATGAAAATTTTATTTTCCAAAAATTAGCCCAAATAGCCCGTATCGTTCTATCTACCATTGTAATGATTGTGATTTTAAGATTGGGGTATAAAGCTATTGGATTAGTAGTTGTACAAACCATATTCAATATTGCATTTCTGTTCGGCAATGCTTTTTATTGCCGGCATAAACTCAAAATAAAGATTGTCTTTGGAAAAATGAATTGGAATTTTTTCAGAGAAATCCTATTTTACTCTTTTTGGATTTTTCTTGCGGCTATAACCGAACAGTTTTATTGGAACTCGGGACAATGGGCATTAGGAATCTTTCAAGGGACAACAATGGTAGCGATTTTTTCGTTAGCCATTCAATTAAAGGGAATGTTTTATCTGTTTTCTTCGGCCATAAGTTCAGTATTCCTTCCAAAGGTTACACGGATGGTTACTTCCAATACCACTGCCAAAGAAATATCGGATTTATTCATAAAAACAGGACGAATCCAATATGCGGTAATATCGTACATTATAGTGGGTTTTGTGATATTCGGAAAATCATTTATAACCCTTTGGGTAGGTGAAGAGTATATGTCTGTCTACTACATTACTTTGATGATTTTTGTATGTACCACAATCCCCTCAATACAGAATCTGGGGAATTCCATATTGATGGCATACAATAAGATGAAAAGGAAAACGATTATTGTGATATTCGCTTCATTATTGAGCTTCGTCGCCATATTCCCTTGTGCGAAATATTGGGGTGCCGTGGGGTGTTCTTTCCCCATTTTCTTATGCATCGTAATCACATACGGACCGATATTGAACAAGATGTATGCCCGGGTAATCGGAATAAATGTACGGCAGTTTTGGATAGAAATATTAAAGATGTCTTTGGTGCCCTCATTGTTTGTTGTAGCAGGTCTGTTGATATTGCCATATACTGATTTTTCCGATTGGGGCAAATTGGGCTTGGGTATTATCGCTTTCTCTGTGTTTTATCTGCCTGTATCATACAGACTGTCTCTTAACAATTATGAGCGGAACTATTTTAATTCATTTATGCGAAAGATAAAATTTGTGCGATGAAAATCTTGATATTAGGAGGAACAGGTGCGATAGGTACTCCACTTATTGCCATTTTGAGACAAAATCAGGACATCCAAATTTGTGTTACGTCTCGTTCAGAGCATTCATCAGAAGAAAATGTACAATATTTGAAAGCCGATGTACTGAACCAAAGTGAACTGGAAAACATCCTTATGCGGAATCATTGGGACGCTGTCATTGATTTTATGATATATAGCGAATCGGTATTCCGGCAAAGGATTGGTTTGCTGCTAAAGTCTACTGACCAATATTTCTTTTTGTCATCGGCTACAGAATACTCTGATTTGGATGAGATAATCACAGAAAAGACCCCACGTTTGCTCGACGTAACTACCGATAAAGAGCTTTTGGCAGTAAAGCCATATCCGATAAACAAGGCGTTATGTGAAAATATATTGCGACAGACCGGATTGACAAACTGGACAATTGTAAGGCCCTATATAACTTTTAACTCTAATCGTTTGCAACTGGGATGTTATGAGAAAGAGTTGTGGTTATGGCGCTGTCTTAACGGTGGAGAGGTCTTGTTCAGTAAAGATATAGCACAACAATACACCACACTTACTTTTGCGAAAGATGTAGCTTTTGCCATAAGTAAACTGATCGGGAATGACAAAGCGTTCGGCGAGGACTTTACCATAACAACGAATCAATCGTTGAAGTGGAATGAGATTCTCGATATATATAAGATGGTTCTTCTTCGTGAGCGAAACATAAAAATGCGTGTAAAATGGACGGATGAAAGTTTGAATCTCAGGTTCAGACAAGGGCAATGGCACGCAAAGTACGATCGGCTTTACAACAGAAGATTCAATAATGCCAAGTTGATGGGCATTTTGCCGGATTTGAAATTTACGGAAGTGAAAAAGGGGTTGGAGCATTGTCTTACCGAATTCCTTAAAACGGAAAACTTCAGGTCAATCCCGGCTCCTTGTCATGCCCGGCTTGCAAATTCGTATGTACCATTGCAAAATATAAGGGGTATTAAAAACAGAGTAAAACAATTGCTTGTGAGATATATGCCAAAACCGTTGTTTAATCGCATATTTTTGGTTATCGGAAAATAAATCTATGGAAACTAAATATTATAGCGCTGAACGCAATGTGCAAATCCTTGTTTCTCTTTTGAAACAACATGGAATAAAGAAAATCATCGCTTCTCCGGGAACAACCAACATGCCATTCGTGGCCAGTGTCCAATATGACAAATGGTTCGATGTTATCTCTTGTGTTGACGAACGTTCTGCCGCATACATGGCATGCGGCTTAGCCGCAGAAAGCGGTGAGCCGGTTGTTATCACTTGTACGGGTGCGACAGCTTCACGAGACTATTTCCCGGCGATAACTGAAGCGCATTACCGCAAATTGCCTGTACTTGCCATAACCGGCGCCCGTGAGGTGGATACATACGGACACTTAAATCCTCAAACGATCAATCGTTTGAGCCATCCGCAAGATACATACGTTTGCAGTGTTCATCTTCAACTTTGTAAAGATGCTGATGATGAATGGGGCAATACGATAAAAGCCAACAAAGCCATTCTTGCGTTGCGCCGTAATGGTGGCGGACCGGCACATATTAATTGTGTGACGCTTGTGTCCGGTGATTATACTGTGAAAGAAATTATTCCGGCTAATGCCATATTCCGGTTTGGCTACACTGACGTTCTTCCTCCATTAGGCGATTTCGCGCGTATAGCCATATTCGTGGGTAACCATTCACGGTTCACTTCAGGCCTGACAGAAGCTGTCGATGCCTTTTGCGAGAAATACGGTGCTGTGGTTTTTTGCGATAATACGAGTGGCTATAATGGGCGGTTTAAAGTGTTGCTCCCCTTATTAAGTTCTCAATCGCAAAAAGATTGTGAGATTAATCATGTAGGTCTCCTCATACATATCGGAGAAGTGTCCGGAGCATATATGAAGGCTTTTCCACAAGAAGTATGGCGGGTAAATCCTGACGGTGAACTTCGCGACCATTTTAGAAAGTTGAAATATGTATTTCAAACCGAAGAAGAATGGTTTTTCCGTCATTATGCTTCTATGGATGTCCCGGCAAAAGCAAAAAACACTTTCCTTGAAGAATGCCGGACGGAAATAGAGACTACACGCGCCAAAATCAATGTCGACGCCATACCTTTTTCGAATATCTGGATGGCAAGCCAACTATCGGGAAAGCTGCCGGACGAATCAATTCTCCATGTCGGTATCTTGAACTCTCTGCGTTCATGGAATTACTTTAATATTCCCGGCAGCGTTCATTTCCAATGTAATACCGGCGGATTTGGTATTGACGGACCTATATCGGCACTTGTTGGAGCTTCATTTAATGCCCCCCAAAAAATATCTTTTTTAGTGGTGGGCGATTTAGCTTTCTTTTATGATCTCAACGCCCTTGGCAACCACTATATTAAAAATAACATAAGAATTCTTCTTGTAAATAACGGAGAAGGAATAGAGTTTAAAAATTACCTTCATCCGGCTTTCAAGTTCGGTGATGCCGCCAATGAATATTTTGCGGCTCGTGGTCATTTCGGCGCACAATCGCCGAGATTGGTCCGTGATTTTGTCGGTGCTTTAGGATTTGAATATCGTGCGTCAACCGATAAAAAAAGTTTTCTTGAGAACATAGATTGGTTCACATCCTGCAAACTGACGGACAAACCTTTGGTTTGGGAAGCTTTTACCAACGAAGTGGACGAAAACGCCTCGATTCTGTATATGAACACATTGAACGAATCGGCGAAAGGCATTGCAAAAAGAATCGCCAAAGCCATTCTGCCGGAAAGTGTCCAGCGAAAAATAACTGAACACATCGGTCGCACTAAATAAAAATTATCAATTATGCACAATGTAAATATCCTCACCATACACAAAGAACCGAACTATGGAGCTGTACTACAGGCATACGCCTTGTACAAGACAATAGAGAATCTCGGTCATGTACCCTACATCATCAATTTGGACATGGATTACAGTCGTTTCCCTTACAGCCTCAAATACAGGGTATTGCTTGGTCTGCATAAGTGGATGAAGGGATACTCACATTGTTTTGCGCTGGCGGAGCGATTCAGCAGGAAGCATTGTCCCAATCAGATAGGTAATTTTCATACTACAGCTGAGCTGGAGTCCTACCCGTGGAATAAGGACGACTATTATCTGATAGGCAGCGACCAGGTTTGGAATCCGGGGATAACCCAGAACTTACGGACAGCTTTCTGTTTTTCTTTTCTGAAGAACGATGTAAAAAACAGGTATGCATACGCGGCCAGTTTCGGCAACATCAAGGACGAGGAGAGAAGAAAATCCGAATTGGATATGAAAGCCCTCTCTTTATTCAAGAGAATTGCAGTTCGTGAGAAATTCGGGGTAGAGTTTCTGCAACGTAACGGGATTGATGCGGTGGAAGTGATTGACCCGACATTGTTGCTTGAAAGTTACAGAGACTTATTGCCGCACAAAGTGGAAGAAAGAAACGAGATATTGTTTCTTTCATTATCCGATACCGCAGAAATGAATGCTTTTGCCAAAGGGTTATCTGTTAAGACAGGACTTCCTATCCGTAAGCATTACGGGTATTTGCAACCGGAACGAAAGAAAAACATGGAATTTCTTCCCATAGAAGAATGGTTGTATGCCATAGCCTCTGCAAAAGTAGTCATAACGGACAGCTTTCACGCTACCGTTTTCTCCATGTTGTTCGGCAAGCCGTTCTATGTATATATCAGTGAACCTTCCAAGGTTTTCAGGATATCTAATCTGCTGGACATTCTTGGAATAAAACGGCGTATCGTTAATGATGTGGATGATGCAATTGCTGCTCCTTCTATAAATTATGAGACTGTCAATCAACGGCTTTCTGCTTATCGGGAAAGTTCATTGAATTATTTGAAATCCATACTCGCATGAAGATAGCAATCTGTAATGTACAAGAGTTTAATCCCACTATCGGAGGGATTGAGCGTGTTTCTGTTTCATTGGCCGAGGGACTGATAAAGGAAGGGGTAGAAGTGCTGTTTGTCGCTTGTCGGAAATCTCCTTACAGCAAACCTTATACACTACCAGCCAAACAAGTGCTCCTACCTAAAACTTTGGATTATTGCATCGAGAACGTACAGGCGTTGGCACATATTCTAAAAGAGGAAAAGGTGGATATATTGTTGAATCAGAATTCCCATTCGGAACTTTATAACCGTACTTGTTATGAAGTAAAAAGTTTGTCCGGTGTGAAACTGATTTCTGTATTGCATTTCTCGCCAGATATGCGAATAAAAGGAAATAGAAATCTTGTGAGTTTCAAATATTTGTCTTTAAAAGAGAATATTATTAATCTTTTGCGGGATGTATGTACACGTTTCCCTCTCCGTTACATTTTCATGTATGATCAATGTCGGATGTACAAGAATCTGTATCTTAATAGTGACAGGATTGTATTATTAAGTAATGAATTTAAGGAATCATATATCAAATTGTCTGGTATAAAAGAATCCTCTAAACTAACAGCTATTAATAATATGTTATCATTTCCCTATGAGATGAATAACTATCAGAAAAAGAAACAGCTATTATGGTGTGGTAGGCTACTTTTTTCCCAAAAAAGGCCGGATCGTATTTTGTTAGTTTGGAAAAAGCTACAAGAACAATTACCGGATTGGAATCTTGTGATTGTTGGTGACGGACCATTTAGCAATGAAATGAAACAATTGAGTAAAAAACTATCATTGCAGCGTGTAGAGTTTGCAGGGTTTGCAAATCCTATCAAATATTACAAAGAGTCTTCCATTTTTTGTTTGACTAGCAATCATGAAGGATGGGGACTTGTATTGACAGAAGCGATGCAATTCGGTTGCGTACCCATTGCTTTTGATTCTTTTGAAAGCATACATGAAATAATTGAGGATGGCAAGAATGGCTTTCTTGTGAAGCCGTTTGATATAGATAAGTATGCTGATAAGGTATTACGTTTGGCGGATAATTTTAAAGTGGATTATGTGATGAATGTGATGAACTCAATGGAACGTCTTATGCCTGAAAACGTGGTAAAACTATGGATAAGGTTGTTTAATAGCGAAATGAAATGTCAGTTATAATCCTGTTTTGTCTCTCCTTTTTGCTTGTTGAGTATATATCTTGGCATTTTAAAGGAGAAAAGGTGCAGAAAAATACACAAATCGTCATGTGTTTTCTTCTGCTGTTTATATTCTTTGGATTTAGAGACTTACCAATATTAAACGACACGGCGCATTATTACAGACATGTAAGGCACTTGTTCTCCAACACGCCATTCGACAATACACCTTGGTACACTTTTGACTCTTTCTCTAATTTCGAGGAAGGATTTCAGATATTTCTTAGAATTATAGGACTGGTCATTTCAAAAGAGCCGTATTCTCTCATTATCATCACTTCATTCATAACGACCGCTTCCCTGTTATGGTTTCTGAATAAGTCGACTTCACATGTCGCGTTTGCTGTTTTTGTCCTGATGACAAGTACACTCCTGCTCGGATGTTATAGCGCAATCAGGCAGTCATTGGCTGTATCCGTGTCATATATATTTTATTGGTGCTATGGTGATAGTAAATACTTGGTAACAGGCATGGAGCGGGAGGCGGTTCCCTTGGCGCAATTGTTGGATACATTATTCATACTTGCGTGCCTGTTGTTTTATTATATTTACGGCAACAAGTATAAAGAAGAGATTGAAAAAGGACAAATTATATGTTTCATTCGCCTTGTCAGCATTGATTGTCAACATATGGGCACTTCCATGTTTTAGCCCTTTTCCGCTTCGGTATGTTCTTCTCGCAATATGCGGTTGTACTCTTTATAAACAGCCTGTATCAGGAGGAAGCGGCCAAGCGATTGAAAATATTAAAATATGCGGTTGTCGCGATATTGGTTTTGCGAATACTCATTGTCTTGATTTATAGAGATGAATGGTTTCATCTTGTTCCGTACAGTTTCTTTGATTTCAGTTTAGAGCATCAAGAAACATTGTTCGGATATTAGTAATAGCTCATATCATGTATTATAATGGTTATATACGACTGTATACGGTGACGGTAGCGACATTGTTCTTGCTGTCGCCGTTGCTGGCGTTGCCTTACATTCTGTTGGGAATATATAGGCAAGAGCGTAGCGCGTACTTTTTCTTTGCCTTATTCTTAGGATTCCTTGCATGGCTACAAGTTCCATTGTCCGACTTGTTCAGGCATTCACTCAATATTTATCACTATTTAGACAAACCTTTCTCTTATGTGTATGTGAACAAGCAGTCCGCGGATTACTTTATCCCTATCGTAAACTGGATATTGGTAAACGGCAACATTCCATATCAATATCTCCGGTTGTTTTCAGTAACAGAGAGTTTCTTCTTGCTGACAGTCATATTCAATTATATGATTGAAACATCGGAGCGTGAATATACATACGGGGAAGTCTTCATGCGTTTCTGCATCATGTATCTGTTCTTTGAGTTCATCATGACTACCAGCGGGGTACGATACGGTTTTGCCGTTTGTCAGTATATTTACGCCTTGCATTTGGTGTTCAATAAGAAGTCCTGGCTTCCGGCTTTATTTTTTGCCTTGTTCGCCACACAAATTCATGTATCATTCGCATTCTTCATTCCTATAAGTGTACTGTTGTATTGGCTGTGCTCCACCAAACGGAAGACAATCGTATTTTTCGGCTTGCTTTCTGTTGTGTTAATTCCTATAATTTCACACTTCAGTTACTTATTGGGACGGCGCGCGGACTGGTATTTCGGGGGAGGCAACAGCGTTTCCGACAATTCTGCTATCACTATTTATGGTTTTATTCTTACCATTGGTGTCAGATTGTTTCTTCTTCCTCTATTAGTGCTTGTATATCAATACTTTAATCCCACCAGAGTCGCCCAGTATCACTCATGCAGATGGACGCGTATGGCTGCGGTGTGGATAGGGATGGCTGTAATGTTCATTTCCAATATGACAATGCTGTACAGACTGACATTTGTACTTTCCACCATAGGCATTTTCCTTTTACTGGAAATAGAACAGCACTTCTACATTAGGAAACGGTTTATAACAATTCTTTTATGGTGCGGAATAATGACAACTCTGTGTAATACCGTAAACTATAGATCCATTATACTGAATTCCAGATATCAGTATATCGCCATGCCGGTACCTGTAATATTGCAAGACCATTATGACAAACAGTGGATATTAGAACATGTCAACGGAAATAAAATGAAGCAATAGAGTATGAAAGTAGCTATTCTATATATATGTACAGGCAAGTACAACCAATTTTTCAAGGGTTTCTTTGAATCGTGTGAGAAGTATCTGCTAAAGGATATTGCCCAATTGGAATACTATGTATTCACGGATGATATGTCTTTGTCCGACGAAGCCAATGTACACTTGATAAAAAAAGAGTGCGCAGGCTTTCCGGCAGACTCTCTTTTCCGCTTCGATATGTTCCTACAAGTGAGACAAGAATTAGAGAAGACGGATTATATTTACTTTTTCAATAGCAATGCGGAGTTTAAAGCTCCTGTAGGAAAGGAGTTATTGCCGCTGAATGGGGAAAAGCTTGTAGGGGCAGAGTGGCCGGGCAAGCGTAAGCCTTTCAAGCATCCGGCATTTTATCCCTACGAACGTAACAAGCATTCATCGGCGTATATACCTCCCCGGGAAGACAAGCCATATATCTATTATATGGGTGGAATAAACGGAGGAGAAGCTGCCGACTATTTGGAAATGGCAGAAACTCTGTCGGAGAATATCCATGCCGATTATGAAAAAGGTATCGTGGCGTTAGTCCATGATGAAAGCCATATCAACAAATATTTCCGGACTCATGACTGCAAAGTGCTTTCTGCCGAATATTGTTTCCCGGAAGAGTGGATTACATGTGATTTTTCACCTAAAATTATTTTCCGTGACAAAGTAAAACTTGATCCTTACTTTAACAAAGGACGTGATTACTCATTGAAGGGGAAACTGAAAAAAACAGTCAGTGTCATTTATAGAGCGATTCGCTGGTATCTTTAAAAACTTATCAGATAATGAAAATCGTAAAAATTCTCGGAGGTCTGGGAAACCAGATGTTCCAGTATGCCTTGTTCCTTTCATTGAAAGAGCGGTTCCCTCATGAGCAGGTGATGATAGATACATCCTGTTTCAGGAACTATCCCCTGCACAATGGTTTTGAGGTAGACCGGATATTTGCACAAAAAGCCCCCGTCGCTTCATGGAGGAATATTTTGAAAGTGGCATATCCATATCCGAATTACCGGTTCTGGAAAATAGGGAAATACATTCTGCCAAAACGTAAAACCATGTGCGTGGAGCGGAAAAACTTCTCCTTTGATGCTGCCGTTTTAACACGTAAAGGAGACTGTTACTATGACGGTTATTGGCAGCATGAGGAATATTTTTGCGACATGAAGGAAACTATTTGGGAAGCATTCTCCTTTCCGGAGCCGGTCGACGGGCGGAACAAGGAAATAGGGGCACTGCTTCAGGCAAGCGACAGTGCTTCATTGCATGTCCGCCGCGGGGATTACGTAAACCATCCGCTTTTTCGGGGAATTTGTGATTTGGACTATTATAAACGGGCGATACACTACATGGAAGAGCGGGTAAATCCGCAGCTGTATTGTGTCTTTTCCAACGATATGGCTTGGTGCGAAAGCCATCTGCGTGCTTTATTGCCGGGGAAGGAGGTGGTGTATGTAGACTGGAACAAGGGTGCGGAAAGCTATGTGGATATGCGGTTGATGAGCCTGTGCCGGCACAATATCATTGCCAACTCTTCTTTCTCCTGGTGGGGAGCTTGGCTGAACCGCAATCCGCAGAAGGTGGTGGTCGCGCCCGAAAGGTGGATGAACTCACCGATAGAAGACCCTGTTTCTGATAAATGGATAAAACTATAACATAGAAGATATGAATATTGTCTATCTCTTTTTGACTTATAAAAACCCGGAGCTGCTGCTTCATACAATACAGCGGCTAAAAGCTCCTCATGTGGAGTTTTACGTACATGTGGACGCTTCATCCGGAGAGGACTTTTCATGCCTACAAGGAATAGATGGGGTGTATGTGTTTGTAAATCAGTATAATACAAAATGGGGGGACATTGAGTATTTATGCTATCCACCTAACTGTTATTACTCTACTTATTTCCTGTCTTGATATTGATACCCTACAACTGCCTTATTGGTTATGTGTATGCGGTATGTGGATAATGGTTTTAATAATAAGCTACTTGTGTCATATTCTAATTGGAAAGAACCGTTGCTTGTCTTTGTTGCTCTTAGGTAAGTAACAATCTGTATATCTACATTTATGAAATTCTCTGTATGTAAGCACTCAAATAATGGCTCAAACTTGAAAGGTTTTACTTTCAGTACCAGAGTGAGCTTTGCCTCATGGAGAATCTCTGCAGTCCTTCTGTTTGAGGAATAAAGTTCCCCATAACGTGTTCTATAAGTGGTATAAGGACACTTGAAAAAATCTTAAGAAGATGTAGGGACTATGCTAATATGGTTTTTGGCAAAATCGCTTTGGCTACGAGCCAATGTTAAATTTAAAACAGACTTTCAGTTTTATAAATCTATAATATAATGAAGGAGTTCAGTGTATTGATTTCAGTCTATGCACGTGAGCAGAGCGATTATTTAAGATCTGCCTTGCATAGTGTGTTTGAACAGACTGTGCCACCTACAGAAGTCGTATTGGTTGAAGATGGTCCATTGACAACTGAGCTGGAGGCTGTCATTACCGATTTTTGTGAGAAATATAACACTTTGAAAATAGTAAGGTTGGCTAAGAATATGGGGTTGGGCAATGCGCTGAATATAGGCTTATCCGCATGTACTTATGATTTGGTTGCACGTATGGATAGTGATGACCTATCGTTACCTAACCGGTTTGAAGCTCAATTAAAAGTATTTGAAGAAAATCCGGAAGTTTCTGTTGTAGGAGGATGGATTTCTGAATTTGATAATGATCCCCAAAGTATAATTTCATATCGGAAGCTTCCACAAACAGATAGAGAGCTTAGAAGAATGTGTCAGTTGAAAAATCCGTTGAATCATATGACAGTAATGTTTAGTAAAAAAGAAGTGCTTGATGCAGGAGGATACCAGCATTTTTACTTGTTTGAGGATTACTGGTTGTGGGCAAGAATGATAAAGAATGGGGTGAAATTGTATAATGTACAGGACGTGCTGGTCAATGTACGGGGCGGAAGTGCTATGTCTGCAAGACGCGGAGGATGGAAATATGCGAAAAGTGAAATACGGTTTCAAAGAAAAATATTGCAAATGGGCTTAATCAGTTTACATGTATTCTTAAGAAATGTATGTGTCCGTTTTTGTGTCCGTATGATGCCAAACGGTTTGAGGAGTTTGGTATACGAAAAAGTATTAAGGTAATTCTTTCAATTTTTAAAAATATGGGGTATAGTGAGGACTTCATTCCGGACGGAATGAATGCTTTTGAGCGTAATGTAAAGCGAATAGGGGATTGCATTATTGCGGGAGTTTTATTATTAATATTTTCTCCATTGTTCTTAATCTGTTATCTGGTGGTGAAGCGTGAGGATGGCGGCCCGGCTATCTTCAAACAGGAGCGTGTCGGTCGTTTTGGCCGCCCGTTTTATATTTATAAGTTTCGCAGTATGCGACTGGATGCTGAATCTATGGGACCTCAGTTATATAAAGGCGGAAGAGATCCCAGGTTAACTAAAGTGGGTAAATTTTTACGCGAACACCATTTGGATGAGTTACCGCAACTTTGGAATGTCTTCTGTGGTGATATGGCTTTTATAGGCCCCCGTCCGGAACGTAAATTTTATATTGACCAAATAATGGAACATGATCCGCGTTACCGCTTTTTATATCAGATTCGTCCCGGGGTAACTTCGTATGCAACGCTTTATAACGGTTATACAGATACGATAGAAAAGATGTTACGTCGCTTACGTTATGACTTGTTTTATCTGCAACATCGCTCCTGGTGGTTTGATTTTAAAATATTAATAAAGACCTTTATCTGTATTGTTTTCGGTAAGAAATTCTAATAAATAATAGTAAAAATAAGATGAATAAATTCTTTTTAATTGTATTGCTGGCTTTTGTGATGACTGGCTGTCAGTCTTATAAAAAAGTCCCCTATCTGCAGGATGCAGAGGCCGTATCGCATGGAGTTCAGAACGAACAGCTGTATGATGCGAAGATAATGCCTAAAGACTTGTTGACCATTGTGGTGTCATGTACCAGTCCTGAATTGGCAGCTCCTTTCAATCTGACAGTTGCTACACAGGGTAATGTTGCTTCGAACTATACAACCGCTCAGCCGGTTCTGCAGCAATATCTGGTGGATAATGAAGGAAAGATAAACTTCCCGGTATTGGGTGAACTCCATGTGGGAGGGTTGACAAAGAAGGCAACGGAACAAATGATTGTAGAAAAGTTGAAGCCTTATATAAAGGAAATTCCTATTGTGACTGTCCGCATGGTGAATTATAAGATTTCAGTGATCGGCGAAGTTGCCCGTCCCGGCACTTTTACTATCTCGAATGAGAAAGTAAACTTATTGGAAGCATTGGCCATGGCAGGAGATATGACCGTATATGGACTGCGTGATGACATTAAATTAATAAGGGAGGACGCTAACGGCAGACAGGAGATTGTAACCTTGGATTTGAACAAGGCAGAGACGATTCTTTCACCTTACTACTGGTTACAACAGAATGATATTATTTATGTCACTCCCAACAAGGCCAAGGCCCGTAATTCGGACATCGGAAGCAGTACCAGCCTGTGGTTCTCCGCCACTTCTATCCTGATTTCCATTGCCAGTCTATTGTATAACATTTTAAGATAATACCGGAACAATGAAAGAGGAACTACCAAACGAGAAATTGCGCGAAGCGGAGGATATGGAAATAGATATTAAGGAACTGCTTTTCAAATGCCTGATCCACTGGCCTTGGTTCGTAGGAACGGTGGTGGCTTGTTTGATTGCCGCCTATGTTTATTTGTATGTTGCTACTCCTGTATATAACATTTCGGCTACGGTTCTGATAAAGGATGATAAGAAAGGAGGAGCCTCAAATAATGTGGGCGGTTTGGATGAACTGGGCCTTAGCGGATTAATCACTTCTTCGCAAAGTATAGATAACGAAATAGAGGTGCTGCGTTCCAAGACGCTTGTAAAAGAAGTTGTCAATTATCTGAATCTCTATGTGACTTATAAGGATGAAGATCTCATCCCTTCGAAAGAGTTGTACAAGACTTCTCCGGTGCAGGTAAACATGACTCCGCAAGAAGCGGAAAAGCTGAAAAAAGACATTGTTGTTGAAATGGTGGTACAGCCACAGGGCAGTTTGGATGTGAACGTGAAAATGGATGATAGGGAAATTCAGAAACATTTCGAAAAGTTGCCTGCCATTCTTCCTACTGACCGGGGAACGATTTCTTTCTTTCAGGCTACTGATTCTATCCCTGTGGAGGGGGCTTCTTCAGTTCAGGGCGCACGGCATATCACAGCTACCATTAGCTGTCCCATGAATGTGGCAAGAGGATATTGTGGAAATTTAGTTATCGTACCTACCTCGCAAACGACTTCTGTGGTAACGGTTTCCTTGAAGAATTCCAGCTTGCGTCGCGGACAGGATTTTATCAATCAGTTGCTGGAGATGTATAATCGCAACACGAATAATGACAAGAATGAGATTGCGCAGAAAACGGCGGAGTTTATCGATGAACGCATCGGCATTATCTCAAAGGAACTGGGGAGCACGGAAGCTGACCTGGAAACTTTCAAGCGTGACGCGGGAATAACGGATTTGAGCAGTGACGCGCAAATCGCTTTATCCGGTAATGCCGAATATGAGAAGAAGCAGGTGGAAAACCGTACTCAGATCAGCCTGGTGGAGGATTTGAAGAGGTATTTAAGTCATAGTGAATATGAAGTGTTACCGAGCAATGTCGGCTTGAAGGACGCGGCCCTTGCCACGCAGATCGACCGTTATAATGAGATGCTCATTGAACGTAAGCGTCTGCTCCGCACTTCTACGGAGAGCAATCCGGCTATCGTCAATTTGGATACCAGTATCCGTGCGACGAAGGCGAATGTGCAGGCTACCATTGAAGGCACGCTCCAAGGGCTGTTTATAACCAAAGCTGATCTGGACCGCGAAGCCAAACGCTATATGCGTCGTATCAGTGACGCTCCGGGGCAGGAACGCCGGTATGTGAGTATAGCCCGTCAGCAGGAAATAAAGGCCGGATTGTACTTGATGTTGTTGCAGAAGCGTGAAGAGAATGCCATCATGCTGGCTGCCACTGCCAATAATGCGAAGATAATAGATGAAGCAATCGCTGATGATATTCCGGTATTTCCCAAGCGCGGTATTATTTATTTGGTTGCATTGGTCTTGGGATTTGTGATCCCTGTTGCCGTTATCTTCCTGATTGACCTGACGAAGTTCAGGGTCGAAGGCCATGCGGATGTGGAGAAACTGACGAGTGTTCCGATTGTGGGTGATATCCCATTGACTAATGAGAAGAACGCCAAAGACGGTTCTATCGCCGTATTCGAGAACCAGAATAACCTGATGAGCGAAACTTTCCGTAACATCCGGACGAATATCCAGTTTATGCTTCAGAATGACAGGAAAGTAATCCTTGTGACTTCAACGGTCAGCGGTGAAGGTAAATCTTTCACTTCGGCTAATCTGGCTATCAGCCTGTCTCTTTTGGGGAAGAAAGTTGTGATTGTAGGTCTTGATATCCGTAAGCCGGGATTGAACAAGGTTTTTAGTCTTTCGAGCAAGGAGAAAGGTATAACTCAATATCTGTCCAATCCGGAAATGGATCTGATGAGTCTTGTGCAACCGTCCGATGTGAATAAGAACCTGTTTATTCTTCCGGGCGGAACCGTTCCTCCTAATCCGACGGAATTGTTGGCTCGTGATGGCTTGGATAAAGCTATTGATATGCTCAAGAACAATTTTGATTATGTAATTCTGGATACAGCTCCTGTCGGTATGGTTACCGATACTTTATTGATAGGGCGTGTGGCTGATTTGTCGGTATACGTATGTCGTGCCGACTATACTCATAAAGCGGAATATACATTGATCAATGAGTTGTCTCATGAACAGAAGTTGCCTAATCTTTGTACTATTATTAATGGAGTAGACCTGAAGAAAAGAAAATATGGCTATTATTATGGCTATGGTAAGTATAGCAAACATTACGGCTATGGCAAACGGTATGGGTATGGCTATGGTTATGGGCAGGAAAAATAAAGATAAAACAGCTATGGGAGGCAGTGAAGTACTATTTCCCGTAGCTGTTTAGATATTTGAAGCTATGCTGGTTAGGAAACTATATAGTGATATATTTCTTGACCACACCCTCGCATCAGGATAATGACTGATGCAAATTTTCCACTATATCGACTGTCTGTGAAGATCGTTGATATTTTTTATAATTCTGCATATTCTTTTCGACAGTCAAAACAAGGACAGGCTTTATGAATCGAAGCACTAAGTTGATAATGCCCCAGGATTTGTGCTTTCGGATACTGATGCCTGAGTATAGTTAACAGATCGAGTAGTGTAAAACGCTGCGCCTGGGTCCTAGTGTCTGCCGGGTATCCATTTTCATCCAGTCCGCCTTCATAGCAAATGCCTATGCTGTGCCGGTTAAAGCCTCGCACATGCGCACCCGGCTCTGATACCGGACGGCAGTGATGAAGTTCTCCGTCCCTGGTGATATAAAAATGATATCCGATGCATTTGAAACCACGTTGCAAATGGCATTTGAGTAATTGTTCTTCTGTAAAGGGGATGTTGGCACGCGTAGCGCTGCAATGTACTACAATATATTGAATGCTTCGTGGCACATATTCTTCTTCTGAAGAAAATTCTTTTAACTCTTTCATCTTATTCGTTCGTTTAGATATGGGCTACA
>ULXD01015493.1_pt1 | contig 17044 bp, 10 predicted proteins | sample 1960961 | NCBI WGS metagenome assembly ULXD01 (sample SAMEA4835829, study PRJEB28245) | human gut metagenome | biome: gut microbiome; material: fecal sample | place: Denmark | collected 2008 | reverse complement strand
GGTACAATACCGAACCCTTTCTCAATACGGATAATATTTAACCCGTCCAACTTTTTGGGGGCACTTCAACTTCCATGCAAGAAGGATTCTTTTTTTAGGTAAAGAAATAAAAGAGCCTTGTTTAGAACAGCTTTTCCGGATATTCTCCTGCTGCTACCAAGGAGGCAATCTTTTCTACTGTGGCTTCACGGTCGGCAGCGTATGTTACACCGAACCATTTGCTAGTAGTGTCGAGCACTTCTACCGTAGCGGTACCTTCGTTGATGAGCTTATTCACCATCAGAGGGATGAAGAACTCGGCTTTCGGGTTTTCCATGTTCTTCGGATTGCTCAGGAACTCTTTGAAATATTCTTCGCTATGTTGGAAGTAGTCGGGAGTGAAGCCCCACATGTTCATGCTGACCGGTACGTTTTCTTCCAACGGAATCCATTTGCCTTCTTCGTCTTTGTAGCAGATAGGACCGTCCACACGCATGATTTCCGTACGTTCCACCACATCTTTCAAGTGATGATGGTCGTCGTACATGCAGACACCACGTGCTACGGAGCCGTTTTCGCTGAGCGTATTGCAGCAACGGAAGCCCACCATGGCGTATGTGTTTTGGCTGCCTTCCGGCAATTCGCTCAGGAACTTGCCGATGGTGGCGAATGCGTCGCGGCCGTAGAAGTCATCACAGTTGATGACACAGAACGGTTCTTTGATGACATCTTTACCCATCAACACGGCATGGTTCGTACCCCATGGCTTTACACGGCCTTCCGGGCACGTAAAACCTTCGGGCAGCGCGTCCAGACTTTGGAATACCAACTCAGCCGGAATCTTTCCTTCGTATTTTGAAAGGATTTGTGTGCGGAATTGTTCTTCAAAGTCTTTGCGGATGACAAAGACGATTTTGCCGAAACCGGCACGGATGGCATCATAGATAGAATAGTCCATGATGGTTTCGCCATTCGGACCCAGTCCGTCCAATTGTTTCAAACCGCCATAACGGCTGCCCATTCCGGCAGCCAGCAAGAAAAGTGTAGGTTTCATATTTGTTCGTTTAAAAGTTAAATATTTGCGTTTTGTATTGCAAAAGTAGCTTTTTTATTTGAGACAACCGTCCTTTCTTCTTCCTTTTTTTATGCGGTATATGTGTGTGCAGGCAAACGTTGTGCCCAATACGGTATCCTGTAAGTTTAGAACGGATAACCTACGGCAAAATGGTATCCCAGACTGTCTTTGAATTTCGGCATGTTGTAATAGCCGCTTTTTCCGGTATCATAAGGCGCATGGAGTCCCACTCCGACATCGAAGCGCAATACGAGGAAGTCAAGGTCGCAACGAATACCCAATCCTGTGCCTAAAGCCAAGTCCTTGCCGAATCTTGAAATGTCGAAAGTTCCTCCCGGACGATTTACGTCTGCATCCAGAAGCCAAACGTTTCCTGCATCCAGGAATACGGCTCCGGAAAGCATAGAAACGATGGGGAAGCGATACTCAGCGTTCATTTCGATTTTGAAGTCTCCCATCTGGTCGATATAGGAATAGGCCGACGCGCCCGGAATATAGCTACCCGGCCCCACGCCTCGGACGGTGAACGCACGGATACTGTTGGCACCACCTACGCTGAAGAGGTCGTTGTAAGGAGCTGCGGTAGAGTTTCCGTAACTGAATATCACGCCGGTTCCCACTCGCGTGGCGATGCTTGTGCGGGGAGTAAGTCGGAATTCTTCCCTGAACTCGGCCAGGAAACGGATATACTGTGCAAAAGGCACGTTGAAAAGTTTCTTGTCTTTTTGGTTGAACGGTTTGCCGAAAGCAGCGTAAATACCGGAAGTGACGTTTCCGCTTTCTTTCACTTCAAAAATGAAAGTACGCGGATTACGTGCTCTGCGCGGACTGGAGTAAGTGAAAGTGTAGCGCATGGAAGGCACGAACTGGTCGCGCATGCTTACGTAGAGGGCCTGGTTGACGTTCATGATAGAGTCGAAAGTAGCGGTTGTACTCAACAGTTCGTCGTAATCCAAGCGGAACGGGACGAATTCGTGTTTGATGGTAGGACGTGCTTGGTAAGTATAGGCTGCCCGTGCGCTCAAAGACACCATGCCGAAATAGTTGGCCCGGTTCATCCATGTAGCATCCAATACGAACGAGGTGCTCGTTTTGGCGCGTCGGGAGAACTTACGTGCCCCGGGAAATATCAGTCGGGGATAGTCCAATGACAATGAAGTACCGTATTCGTAGGAGTTGATGACGGAACTGCGTCCTTTTACGGTAGAGTTGGTTTGCCATTCGTATGAACCGTGTACTTCGAATTTCAATTTTTCAGCACCCCGGAAAGCATTACGTTTGGACATGCTGAACGAGAGGCCCGGCCCAATCTGCCCGTTGCTTTTAGAGGTTACCTTTGTGGTGAACTCCCCATCGTAAGGTTTGTCCAGGATTCCAGTAATTTCGATGTCGAGCGTATCGTTGAGCGCAGTGGTGTCACGCGGAACGTATTTCAGGTTTACCGTGCTGAACACATTCATTTCGGAGAGTTGCTGTTGTACGAAGCTCATGATGTCCTGTCGGTAGAGCATGCCTTTCCGATAGAACAGGTTGCGTCGTAGGGCACCGAAGCGCAAGGGAATTTTTCCATTCTTTCCTCCATTATAATATAAGGTGTAGTCGCGAAACCGTAGCGTGTCGGTCAGTTCGTAAGATTCATTGTTGAACAGGTTGACGGTGGTTCGTCCAAGGTAATACCTTTTGTTGGCCGATGCAGGAATGCCGTCGGCCGGCACGACTTGCAGTTGTACGAATCCCGGTCGCTGTATGGTGTCGGCACGGTAGGTAATGTATTCTGGTTTATAGTAGAAATAACCGGAATTACGGAACATGTTATAAATACGTGTTCTTTCGGCATCGAGATTGATTACGCTGAACGGATCACCGCTGAAAAGGGTACGTTGCCGGAACGTTTCCCGTATCAGGCTGTCGCCCACAGCCGGAAAGCGAAGGTAGGCTATGGAGTCCAGGCGAAACAAGTTGCGCGGTCTGACGGTATAGCTGATTTTGGCCTTTTTGGGGTTCTTTTCCGGTAGGATTTCATAATCCACGGTGCCGTTGAAATAACCGTAGTTCCGGAGTGTGTTTTGTGCCACGAGTGCACGGGTCTTCGGGTTGACGGTGCTGATGAAAACCGGAGTACCTGCAAATGTGTCGAACAGCCATTTTGCGAAGCGTGACTTCTTACCCACCAAGGCGTTGTATATCCACAGTCCGGTGGGGAACGGAATACGGTAGGACGAACTTCCGAAAAGAGCGTTGTTGGGGGCGTAAGCCAGTGCCGCATCCACTTCTTCCTTCGCCGTTTCATACGCCTCTTCTTCGATACGTTGCACGGCGGCGATGGAATCCTTTTGCTCCTGTGTCAATTCCTCTTTCCGTTTCAGCACGGACAAATCTCTTTGTGTGAGTAAGTCGTCTACCGCTTTGTAAGCATCGGCAAGAGAGGTAATGACTCCCTCTTCCTCCTTTTGTTTGGCCTTTTTCTTGGCTTTCTTTTTCGATTTTTGGCCATAGTCTATTTCCTTGATACCGGTGTACAGAACCTCTTCTTCGGGAAGGTTCTTGGTCGTTGAGCAACCTGCGGCCAAACCGCAGCATAGGATAATGCCACAATATATCTTCAGTCTTGCCTTCATCATTTTTTCTCTTTTTCGTGTTGAGGTTCATTCTTTTTTCTGTTCTTGAAGATGAACAGTTCCCCTAAACGTGTCATTTTGCGTCTTAGTACGAGACCGGCTCCCATTTCGGTGATTTCGCCTTCCAACAAAGATTCATAACTCTTGTCATAGAATAGGGTGACATAACGAGTGGCACTCTTGTCCAAGCGGTATTCTAACGATACATTGTCTATTAATGACTGGCCGGTATTTTCCACATTCTCGCCCGTAGACACTTTGCCGCCCACGATGATGCTCACGCGGTTGCCCCAGAAGCGTTTGGCAAAGCGGAATGAATAATCCGTGCGTTCCGTCCCCTCGGCCGTAGTTTCTTGGTCTACGCCGAGGCTCAAGTCTATGGTTTCAAGAGCCTTGCCTGCAATGTTGGTGATTTCGCTTTGCAACAGGGCATTCAGGGCATTGGTCGTGGAGAACCCTCCGCTTTCATTATCCCCCAACAAGTACATGCCGGTGGCCAACATGGTGACGGCCACTTTCCCGCGCTCCTCTATCGACATGGCTGCGAGTTGGTTCTGCACGGTCATGTCTTCGGGGGCGGCGATGGTGAATTCCAAGCCCATGTTTTCCAACGTACGCGTGATGGACAGCCCCACTTCAAAGGAAACGGTGCGTGGGGTATCGTTTTCCGTTACGGTGGCACGCATACGTTCGGATGCCGAGATGTTCAAAGTAGGATTCAGGATAGGTCCGTTGAAATCCACATAACTGCCCGAGGCGATGGTGAATGTCTTCAAAGGGATAACCGGAAGTGAGTATTTCATTTCTCCGTTCAGCACCGTATAACGTCCGGTGAGCGTCAGTTCTCCCTGCGGAGTATAGTTCATGGTCAGCTCGCCGCCACCTTCCAGGTCCACGTATTTGGAGCGGTCGGCACTTAGCAGGCAGTGTACCTGTGTACCCTGGTCTATGCTGATTTGCATCATCACGTTCATGTTCATGGGCTGTACTTCTTCCTGGGTTGCCACGGTCGTAGTATCGCTGAAGTCCACGAACGTGACCAGGCCGCTCAATCGGTCTTCCGATGAAAGCGGGGTGTCCTTCAGCACGTACGTCACATCGGTGCTTCCCAATACCCCCAAACGTCCGTTGATGTTGATATTGTTCAGATTCCCGGCCATCCGTGCATTGACATCCACGTATACTTTTCCGTAGGCTGATGCCTGTTGGGTACGTTTGGCGTTGATAAGTTCGAAGTTGGATGCATTCATTTTCAGGTCGAGCAAGATATTATCGAAGTTGGCGAAATCCACTGTTCCGTCGAACACGAGCGGGTTCTTTCCTGTGGAATATACGTTCAGCTTGTCTAAATTCAGGTGGCTTTGCCTTACTTTGATGGTGTCATCCTCCAGACGCAGGTTCAAACTGTATTCGGACGACGTTATTTTCATGGCTTTGGTGGCCAACCATCCTTCTACGACGGGACGGTCGGTCGGGCCGCTCACCTTCATGCAGCCGTCGGCCATTCCGCCTAACGCTGCCATTTGGGCCGGGACAAAACCGTTGGCCAACGACAGCGGGAACTCAGCCAAGTCCAAGTCCGCCTCTATCGTTCCGCTTTTGCCGTTGTCCTTGTAAGCTCCTGAAAGCGTAAGTACTTCTGTTTCATTGTGCGAGATACGTGCATCTACGAAATGTGTCCCGTCGTTGTTAGGCAGATAAACCAGTCCCAGTCCGATGTTTCCCAAAGGGGCTTCTTCGTATGCCATGTTTTCGACTGAAACGTCTGCTACGACGGACAGGTTTTCCTCTGTTTGTATCAAGTGGGCATCGGTTTGCATTAATCCGGAGATACGGGGTGCGTATGGAATGACGGCAGTCAGTTCCTTTAGGTTCACATGGTTCAGGTTGACAGACAGGTCTTGCAAGGCTTCCGGATTGGGCGTCGAGTAAACCCTGGCTCCCGTGCCGTCGTCGGCAAGCATATTCACATCCGCTTCCACCCGTCTGTCATTTCCCAGGAATATGTAGTTATCCTCGTTGATATCGAATTTTCGATAGGCGATAATCGGATGAATTTGTGAGAACACGACCTTTATGCCATTGTCTTGCACGTCGGCTCTCAGTCCCAGATCCACTCCTTTTTTACGCTTGTCATCCAGATAAATCAGATTGATTCCCGCTCCGGTGGAGTGCAGATAAGCATTCAGCTGGGACTCGAATACGAATTGTTTGTTCTTAGGGCCGTTTCGTACCCGTCCATCCATTTTTACGCCGGTCGTATCCTGAAAGATGTGCATCTGTATCGTATCCAGTAAGATGCCTCCTGCATTCATCGTGTAAATATGTCCGCCTCCGTTCAGGCCGATTTCAGGGTCGGCGTTCAGGTTTAGCTTCAATTCGTTGAGAGAATATCCCATGGCCGTCAGATAGTTGGCTACGGGATTGTTTTTCCCCGATTCCATATTGAGTGTCATGCGTGGCAGGAAAATTTTGAGTGAATCCTGGTTCAGGTGCCGGCGTTGCATTTGTTGGTCGGCCACGGACATGAATTCTTCACCTTTCTGCATCAGGGTTTCGTATCCGTCGCGTCCGTCAAGATGCAGTTTGAAGTCGCCGGCCGAAATGTCGGCATACGTGGTGTCCGGAAGAGCCAGCACATTCATGGCCAAATCTTTGGGGCGGAATACCGAATCTAGCATCATGAGGGATATGTCCGATATGGTTCCGTGTACCGTATGGGCGTTTTTTAGGTTCGTACTGCCGTCCATGTGCAGGCACATGCCGGCCTTGAACGGTTTGTCGGTCAGTCGCAGGGCATACAGGTCGATGCTGCGCATATCCATACTGAAAGTCAGGTCGGTATTATGTCGGCTTAGCAGCGCGTCGATTCTGGAGCGCATATCCAATAGCGGGTTATGGCTGTCGAGCGCGACGTGACCGTTGCCTTTTTGCAATCCGGCATCCAGTTTGATGTCACTGAGATGCAGTTGTCCGTATTGCAGGCTTTCCAATGTCATGTCGGCCTGCATCCGGGTATGTCGGCTGAAGAAATCCGTTCCGACGCCCTTGGCAGATGCCGTGAGGGACAGGCCGTACAGGGAATCTTTGGGTAAGAAATGACGGAGTTGCAGGTCCTTTATGGCCAGTTTCGCCTGGTAGGCCATGCGTGCTGCGTCGAATCCTCCTTTTACTTGCACGCTTCCTTTTCCTTCCCTTAAACGGAGGTCGGCGGTGTATTTTTGTCCGTCCAACCCCGCATTTCCGTCCAGTCGCATCGGGGGCAGGGCTATGTCTTCCAGAGCCTCTTCTCCGGCCAATGCCCTCGCAAAATCGAGATTGCGTGTACGCAGGGCCAGATTCACGTGGCCCGACCTTCGTACGGAGTCTGTCAGCCGGAACATCTTTCCGTCGGCTTTCAGCTCGAAAGCGCCGGCCAACCGTGCTTCTGCGGTCGTGAGGTTCAGCGTATCCAGATTCCCGTCGGCCGATAACCGTAAGATGATGGGGGAGTTGGGATAAGCCTTGACAAAGGCAGGGGGCAATCCTCCGGCAAACAATAATACGTCCTGTTTGCCCAGTTCTCCCATAAGCCGGGCGGACATTTTCCCTTGGGGCTGTTCGGCTACGGAGGCAAGGTCCATGTCAGCCTGTGTCCTGATGTAAGAATCCGGGGTGCGGAGTACCAGTCCGGATACATGCAGGGAAGTAGAATCCATATTGAAGTGCCCTGTCAGCGAACGGATTTCCAGACCGCTTTTTTCTTTCATGTGCGTTTCGCGTAACGCCAATGAAAGTCCTAAGGTATTTCCGTCGAATGTGATACTGTCGATGCCCAAACCAATGTCCCCGAGTGCAATATGGTTGACATCCAGGCCTTCTGCAGTTTTCTCGTATGGCAGGTCGTAGAATAGCGAATCGGCCTGCAAGTCGAAAGTTTCCACTGTGTACAGGGCTTGTCCTAAGTCTATGAGACCGTTCCGCAGGGTCGCCGCAAGGATTCCGCCCGAAACGGTCATGCTGTCGCCCGGCATGTTGAACCGTACCCGGGTGCGTGCCAAATCCACTTGCCCAAGGGCGATTTTCCAGTTCACTGGCGAACTGGCGGTCGTATCTTCCGTCGTGGAATCGGTCAGAGCGATGGCCACGTCGGCATCCGAAAGCAGGGCCGTATTCACCGTCACCATTTCCTGTGGGATTTCTATACCATGGGAGTTTATAAAGAAGCGTCCTATGCTACCCTTGATTTCCACCCCGGCAATCATGGATTTGGTGTTGACTGCGGCACGGGTCAGTTCGATGCCTTCCACGTCAATTTCCCCGTGGAGCAGGGACGCGAAACTCAAATCCACGTTCAGGCGTTCTACGTCCAACAGGCTGTCGTCCTGCCCGTCTTTTATCTGTACGTCCTGCAAGTCGATATTGAAAAGGAAGGTCAACCGCAACCGGCCCACATGCACTTTCATGCCAGTGGTCTCGGACAGATAGGCCGTAGCCTTGCGTACGGCAAAATCTTGTATGGGAGGAAGATAAAGCAGTGTAGCCGATATGAAGAATAGTATGATGGGGGTGAGTAAAATGCCGATTACCCATTTCAGGATTCTTTTTTTCATAATCTCAGTTATAGTGTACTACAAAGGAACGGCTTTTTTTTGAATTCGGGAATATTTTTTCACTAAAATAAAACAAAAACTCCCCATATTCATTATTTTTGCAGGATAATAATCGTCATCCGTCGGTTGCATGAAATTGAAAAGTATGATTTATATCGCGTGCTGCATGACTGTAATGTCTTGCGGTCCGCAAAAGAAGAAAGCAATGGAAGAGACTGAAGTACTGATAGAAACCTCTATGGGCGACATGAAAGTGAAGTTGTATAACGATACGCCCAAGCATCGTGATAATTTCATCAAGTTAGCCCGGGCAGGGGCGTACGACAATATTTTGTTTCATCGTGTCGTACGAGGCTTTATGGTGCAGACCGGAGACCCCGCTCTCAAACCCGGGGGAATGAAACCGGCCGTGGATACTGCGGCCTACCGTTATACGATTCCGGCGGAAATCCGTTATCCGCACCATTTTCATAAGAAAGGCGCATTGGCGGCAGCCCGTATGGGGGATGACGTGAATCCCGAAAAGGCCTCTAGCGGTACACAGTTCTATATCGTGACGGGGAAGGCCTATACGCCAAGTTCGTTGATGGAGCTTTATTCTGCCATTTACCAAAGCCGGGTGGATACGCTTTACGAGGAACTTTCGCGAGGGCATCTCAAAGAAATGTACCTGATGCGCCGTCGTGGCGAAACCGAAAAACTGGAAAGTCTGAAAGACTCTTTGTTGCATGAGGCGGAAGCAAAGGTAGCTGCCCATCCGCCTGTGCCGTTTAACGAGGCGCAGAAACAGGCCTATACCACAGTAGGCGGTGCGCCCCATTTGGATGGAGAATACACCGTGTTCGGCGAGGTGGTGGAAGGGCTGCAAGTGGCTGAGGCCATAGAAAAAGTGCGTACGGCAAAAGAGCGTCCTTTGCAGGAGGTCGTGGTACGCAAGGTGACGGTATTGGAATAACCGTCAACCGTATTTCACGTACCCTAAACGCGTATATTTTACGCCCCGGCTCTCGTAATGCCCCATGACGCGGGCGGAGAGCGTGATGTCCATGCCGGGTGAAAACTGGCGGCTGAAGCAGCTCAAAGCTTTGGGCGTCTGGCTTTTTCCGGCCGCTTTTTCGGTGAAGATGTAACGGTTTCCTTGGCTGTCTGCGGCCAAAATGCGTTGGTCGATATAAAAGTCTGGCTTGTAAGTGTCCACTTGCTGCTTGACGAATAGGATTTTCAAGCGGAGGGCTTCCAGTTTTTCTCCTATCTCCCCGATGTAACGGCTAGGCGAACGGTAGGCAGGCCGTCGCGGGGGACTGAGTTCCGCGTGTACCACGGCGAAACATTGTGCGGTTTCTTTCAGTTTCAGGAGCTTTTTCTTTTCCGGCTCGAAGCGGTTGGCCATCCACAGGACGTAGTTCGGGTCGATGTAGTAGACTTCCGCGATGCGTTTGCCCCGGTATTTTCCGAAGGGCAGCGTGTCGTAAGTCTGTTCGTAATAAGGAATGAAAAAAGTATTGTCCATCCACTTCAGGGTTACCTTGCAGTACTTCAGCAAGTCCATGGCTTTGCCTGCGGCCATGACGAATGTATCAGCCAACGTACGGATAAAGAGGGGAGGGCGTTCGTCTGCGAATATGCGCCACAAGGCATAATACCGCCGGTAAGGTGTGGCGATGCTGATGGCATAAAAACCGTTTTCGGATGTCCGTCCGGAATTGAACGCTGCGACGGTAGCCGTGACGCGTGCCATGTCCGTTTCCGGAACCGGTTCGTAGAATCGTATGCTGTTCTTGGTTGCTCCTTTCTACGGCATGTATCACCGTATGCAAATATACAAAAAAAAGAAATCGTTTCCAAGTAATTTTGCAGGGAATAGAGGGCAAAAGGTTGTCATTTTGTTACTTTTTGCATCCCATTTTGGTGATGGAAAACCGCTTTCAGTCCTTTTTAGGGTTTTTGTTTTGAATAAATATCCGTGTACGGAGTCGGTTATGCAACGATATTCCGTATATATGCAATTCATCATGAGGAAGAAAATTTTTCGTTTGCAGGCGAATGAAAAATCATTTGGCGCAGAACGGTTTCACGGGGTGGATAAAAACGGGGACGAATGCCTGGAAAATGGAGGAAAGACAGGAGGAAAAGTCCGTTTTTTCCTCTATTTGGAGACCGGAAAGTGTCGTCATCCGTGTGTCGTTTTGTCATGATAGGCGTGCGGATGCTGACGGGTTTACATGGGGATGCGGACGGTTGGGCATGCCGGGTATCCGGATGAAAGCCGGATAAGGTATCGGCTGACTTTTTGTTTATGGGTAAACGTGCGAGAATGGCGTATTTGCACCGTTTGTCCAGTAGGGCAGCAAATACGCCATTCTCGTGCGCTTGGGTTTGACATTCTGACAGAATGTCAAATTCAGGAAGGAGGGAGCCGGATCCGTTTTCTACCGCTTGTCCCCATGGGGATGGTTGAGGGTTTGTTGCCGCTGCACCAGTGTTTCGGCACATTGGAGCATGGCAAAACCGTATTGCTTCATGTCGCGGAAAGCCGGGTCGTCCTCGGCAGCCTGTACCGACGTGCCCTCCGTGCGGTATCGGATTTCCTGTTGCGTGTCCGGAAAATAAAGGAACAGGCGCGACGAGTCCCTCACGCCGATGAGGTTGTCGGCTGTGAAATACATATATGGACGCTTCTCTTTCAGCAAGTCCACACCGAAATCGTTTTGCACGTAGCTGATATCCAACAGCCCCAAAAGGGTCGGGGCCAAATCCACCTGCCCGCCGTAAGCGTCCACGATGCGCGGGGGTATGTCCCGCCCGTAAATCATGAGCGGGATGTGGTTATACGATTGCGGGCTTTCGCATTCGGGCGTGCCCACCAGTTTGCCATGGTCGCCCAAGAGGACGAATAGCGTATGGTCCGCCCAAGGGCGTTTGAGGGCCTCCGTCATGAAGTTCCGGATGGACCAGTCGGCATATTCCACGATTTGTTCTTCGGTCGTCCGGCTGCGCGGATGGAAATAGGGCGGGATGATGTAAGGCGGATGGTTGCTGATGGTGAGCAGGACGCTGAAAAACGGTTGTCCGCTCCGGGCCTGCCGGTCGAGCACGGGCAGGGCGTATTGGAACAGGAAGTCGTCTTGTACGCCGAATCCGTTGACTACCTTGTCCGCCGGATAGTTTTCCTGCGAATAAATGTCGTCGAAACCGTTGGTACGGAAAAAGGCGTTCATGTTATCGTATTGCGATTCGTGCGTCATGAAGAACATGTTATGGTAGCCGTTTTCTTTCAGTACGGTGGGCAGGCCGGAGTAGACCGGAATGACGGAACCTTTCATGGCGTTGCGCTTCATCATGGCCGGGAACGAATAGAGCGAGGAATACATGCCATGGTTGGTATGGATGCCGGATGAATAGAAATGGCTGAAGCTGAGCGACTGTTGCCACAGGCTGTCGAGGAAGGGCGTAAGGCTGGTTTCGTGACCGAAAGTTTGCATCAGGTGAGCCGACATGGACTCCATGAGGATGACGACCACGTTCCGGCGTGTCGGCTGGCTGTCGGCTTCCACGCGGCGTGCGATGGGCGAGATGCCGTCCATGCCTTGCCGGCCGAGGAGGGTTTGCACGCGGGCTATGGCTTCGTCTTCCGCCATGAGGTGCAGGCGGCGGTTTTCCTTCCGGTTGTCGTCGATGGCACTGGTCATCAGGTTGAATACCGGATTAATCCCTAATTGGTTCAGGAAGGCATCATTGCAGTAATACGCCTGGCTTACTTTTATGGGGTTATAACCCCGCCGTCCGCGGATGCCGAAAAAGCACAATCCTATAAGGGCGGCTCCGGCCACAAACGTAAAGACGGCGGCTTTCCATTTGTTTACCGGGGGCGCGGCGTTCCGGCTTAAAAGGAAGAACGTGCGCGACAGCCGGAGGGTGATGTAGGCAAAAGCCGCGATGGCTGTCAGGCCCAAGGTGATGGGGAAGTAATAGGACGATTCCCCGAATACCATCCCTGCCGTGGTGTCCATGTATCCGAACCAGTTGAATATGGAGGAATTGATGGGCTTGAAGAAGTAGGCGAAATAAGGGATATTGGCTGCGGAAATGATGAAACACAGCGAATAGAAAAAGATGAAGAAGAACGCAGAGGAGCGGTAAAGCCAACGGGCGGTGTAGCCGAACCATCCGGCTATCCAGAACACCGCCAATGGCAGCAGCAGGATGTAACAGGCGATGACGTTGTCGAACCAGAGGCCGCGCAGGAACGCCATGCTTTGCAAGGCATAGTCTTCCGATATTTCTTTGGGGAAATCATAGTCTGTGGCGATAAAAAGCGCGACACGGAATCCGAAGAAGAACAGCAATGCTACGAGATGTACACTTAAAAGATAACCTATCGAGCGGGTGAAACGCCCGGCAAAAAGTCTTTTCATCATGATGACGAGGATGTTAATTTTCTGTAATTGGTCGCGAATTTAGGAAAAAAGATTGTATCTATATAAAATTAGCCGTTACTTTTTTCTTTTTAAAAGTTGAAAAATGCTTTTTGCCTTGGCAGAAAAGAATTATCTTTGCGTCCGTTATTATAAATAAGTTTGGGAGCGCGTGCGAGGAACGCGAAAAACACTTCAACTATGGACAAGAAAAAGATAATCATCATTGCTTCGGTCGTAGTCTTGCTCCTTTGTGCGGGATTAGGCTACATGGTCTATTCTTACATGCAGGAGAGTGCGGAGAAAGAGGAAATGCTGAAACTGGCGGAAATGGACAAAAGGGAAATGGAAAACGAATATGCCCGTTTTGCCCAACAGTACAGCGAAATGAAAACGCAAATCAACAATGATTCGTTAATCGCCCAGTTGGACAAGGAACAGCAACGGACGGAAGAGCTGTTAGCCGAACTGAAGAAGGTGAAAGCCACCGATGCGGCTGAAATCATGCGCCTGAAAAAAGAATTGGCCACATTGCGCAACATTTTGAAAAGCTATGTGCATGAGATAGATTCGTTGAACCGGGTAAACGAGCAGCTTCGTAGCGAGAACCAACAAGTGAAAGCCCAGTACACCCAGGCAACACAGACCATCACGAACTTGTCCACGGAAAAGGAAACGTTGAGCGAGAAAGTGGCCATCGCTTCCCAACTGGATGCCACGGGAATTTCTATGGTGGGACAGAACAAGCGTGGGAAGAAGGCCCGTAAAGTCAAAGATGTGAAGAAGTTTGTCATCAGCTTCGTCATTGCAAGGAATATTACGGCACAAGCCGGCAACCGGAGTATTTATGTGCGTATTACCAAACCGAACAACGAAGTGCTGACAAGCGGAGGAACGTTTGTCTATGAGAACCGGAATTTGGAGTATTCGGCTAAAAAGGATATCGAATATAATGGAGAAGCTACGCCGGTGACTGTATATTGGGATGTCAATGAGTTCTTGAGCAAGGGTACTTACCGCGTGTCGGTTTTTGCCGATGGACATAATATCGGAAACGCAAGCTTCAACTATGAGAAGTAGAAATGTTGTGGAATATGCAATATGTACGAAAATAGGTTAAATCATGAGGATTTGACCTATTTTTGTGATACTTTTGCATCGTTGCCTATGCAATTTTCAGGCGACGCTCAAGCAGAATATTAAAAACAGACAAGATGAAAAGACTTTTCGGCTTTTTGATTCTCGCGGCTTTTTCCTGCATGTTGCATGCGCAGCGTGTGCTCAGTCTGGATAGTTGCCGGAATATGGCCATTGCAAACAACAAGAGCCTGCTGATAGCCAAGGAAAGGATGCAGAAGGCGCATTATGACCGGAAAGCGGCATTTACCAACTTCCTGCCGGATTTCTCGGCCACGGGAACGTACATGTACTTCAGTGATGAAATTTCATTGCTGAACGACGGGCAGAAATCGGCTCTGAACCACATGGGAACCTCGTTGCAGCAAGGGCTGACGCAGGCGGCTACTCCTATCATCCAGCATATCGCACAGACGAATCCCCAGTTGGCGGCTTCTCTGCAGCAGGCCATACAGAGCGGAAAACTGGACGGTATGTCCACGGCTTTAAACCAGTTGGGCAATGAACTGACGGATGCCTTGAGGACGGATACCCGTAACATGTGGGCCGGGGCTGTGACGCTGATGCAACCATTGTATATGGGAGGTAAAATCAGGGCTTACCACCGTATCACGAAGTTTTCCGAAGCATTGGCGCGTACGCAGCATGATGCCCAGTTGCAGGATTTGATTCTCAACACGGACGATGCCTATTGGACAGTCGTGTCTTTGAGCTATAAGAAAAAGATGGCCGAGAGCTTCCTGGACTTGGTGAACCGTCTGGACGGCGATGTGGAGAAGATGATAAGGGAAGGAGTAGCTACCAAGGCAGACGGATTGACGGTAAAGGTGAAAGTAAACGAAGCTGAAATGTTATTGACTAAGGTTGACAATGGTTTGGCTTTGTCTAAAATGGTGCTTTGCCAGTTGTGCGGTATGGATTTGGACACGAAGTTCACGCTGACGGACGAGGACCGGACGGATTTGCAGGTGTCTGAGACGGTACCCGATGATGCCGTACAACGGGCGTGGGCTTATCGTCCGGAATTGAAAAGTTTGGATTGGGCTAACAAGATATACGAAGACAAAGTGCGGGTGGTTCGCTCGGAAATGCTGCCTTCGTTGGCTTTGACCGGTGGGTATTTGGTCTCCAATCCTTCGTTGTTGAACGGTTTCGAGAATAAGTTCCGTGGGATGTGGAACGTGGGCATCATGCTTTCCGTGCCTGTTTTTCATTGGAATGAGGGTATATATAAGGTAAAGGCTGCCAAAAGCGAAGTCAATATCGCCCGTTTGCAACAGACCGAAGCACAGGAAAAGATAGAATTACAGGTCAACCAAAGTCTGTTTAAAAATACGGAAGCACAAAAGAGACTGGCTTTGTCGGAGAAGAACATGGAAAAAGCGGAAGAGAATCTCCGTTATGCCGATAAGGGATTCAAGGAAGGAGTGATTCCTGTGACGAATGTCATGGAGGCCCAAACGGCCTGGCTTTCCGCCCAGTCGGATAGGATTGACGCACAGATAGATTTGAAGTTGGCACAGACTTACCTGCAAAAGGCCATGGGTACGTTAGGCCCGGGATTATAATGAGAATGAAACCTTGACGATAATAAAATGTAAATGGATGTATGGAACTCAAGAAACAAAATAATAATGTGATATGGGCGTTGGTAACGCTCGTGGTGGTCATTGCGGCTGTAGCTGTGGCAGGAATGCTTCTGTTGGGGCACGACGATGAGTCGGTCCAGGGACAAATGGAGGCATCTGAATATAGGGTTTCCAGTAAGGTGCCGGGCAGGATATTGCATTTCTATGTGAAGGAGGGCGATCATGTGAGAGCCGGGGATACGTTGGTCGTATTGGAGGCTCCGGATGTGGCGGCCAAACTGTCACAGGCCGAAGCGGCCGGTCAGGCAGCCCAAGCTATTAAGGAAAAAGCCGACCGCGGGACGCGGGCAGAACAGTTGCAGGGGGCATACGAGATGTGGCAAAAGGCAAAAGCCGGTTTGGATATTGCGGAAAAGTCTTATCATCGCGTCAACCGTTTGTTCGAAGAAGGAGTGATGAGCGCACAGAAGCGTGACGAGGCTTATGCAAACTATCAGGCGATGAAAGCCACGGAACGCGCCGCCCGGGCACAATACGAAATGGCACGTAATGGGGCGCAGCGTGAGGATAAGGAAGCGGCAGCCGCACAAGTCGCACGTGCGAAGGGGGCGATTGCCGAGGTGGAGTCTTACATGAGAGAGACTATATTATTGGCGCAGATGGACGGTGAAGTCTCCGAGATTTTCCCCGAGACGGGAGAATTGGTCGGTACGGGAGCGCCTATCATGAACATTACGATGTTGGACGACCGTTGGGCGACATTCAATGTGCGTGAAGATTTGTTAAGCGGTTTGGCCGTGGGAAAAGAATTCACGGCGTACGTGCCTGCTTTCGGTAAAGACATCAAACTGAAAGTGACTTACATGAAGGACAGGGGAACTTATGCGGCATGGAAAGCAACCAAGACCACCGGACAATTCGACTTGAAAACGTTTGAGGTGCGTGCGGTTCCGGTGGGGGTGAAGGAAGTGCTTCGTCCGGGCATGTCGGTCATCATCAAACGATAAGGAGGTAACGGGCATGCAGGAGTCTCATGGTATAGCAGGCATTATGGTGCGTGAGTTACGGCGGCTGGTTTCCCGGCCGTTGTACCTTTGTTGCATGGTAGCGGCTCCACTCCTTTGTTGCCTTTTCTTTACCACGCTGATGTACGAGGGGCTACCCAAGGATATGCCCGTGGGAGTGGTGGACGAAGACAATACGTCCACGACGCGGGAAATATTGCGTAACATGGATGCTTTCAGCCAAGTGCACCTGACAGAAGATTATGCCTCGGTCAGTGAGGCGCGGCGAGCCATGCAACAAGGTAGAATTTATGCTTTCTACTATATCCCGGAGGGCACTACCGAAAAGATTCTGTCGAGCCGGCAGCCCACGGTGTCTTTTTATACCAATAACAGCCTGCTTATTGCCGGTTCATTGATATATCGTGATTTACGTACGATGTCCGTGTTGGCCAATGCTTCGGTCGGCTTGCAGACGTTGCAGGCCAAAGGAATGGACGAGCGTACGGCTATGGCTTTCTTGCAACCGATCGTCATCGACACGCACGCTTTGTCCAATCCGTGGCTGAACTATTCGGTCTATTTGAACAATACGATTCTGCCCGGCATCCTGATGATGATGATATTCATGGTCA